>ERZ1292630.3769-Hain-H41-02um-R3-3769-length-13110-cov-7_pt1 | contig 13110 bp, 7 predicted proteins | sample MGYA00564408_ERZ1292630 | MGnify/ENA primary metagenome ERZ1292630 (study PRJEB36523, sample SAMEA6512641) | groundwater metagenome | collected 2019-01-08 | study: AquaDiva: Metagenomics assemblies of 32 groundwater samples | reverse complement strand
TGTAGTACATGTGCAACTCGCGACGAGGAGGGCCCCACGAAAAGGGATGTACACCACCGCGTTGATTGAAAGGGCGACTGGCGCACACAAGGAAAGGAGCCACACGATTTTATGACCCCACTCCTCCTGCGCGCCCTCGCGCGCCCAGGATCCCCACGCGGTCGCATGCGGTCGACGTGACGTTGGCGAGTGAGGCAGGCCGACCGTCGAAGAGAGACCAACTCACGCTGTCCGTCGGGGTGGACGTGGTATTGGCATGTGATGTTGGCCAGCGCAGCATCGTGACGGACGACGGGTCGTGATATTGACGGCATTGTTGGCGACCGTGCCAACGGCGAGCGCGAGACACCCATGTTGTCGGCGACGACGATGGAGACGTCGCGGATCGCGGAGCCGACGACGCTGGAGACGGCGTAAGGCATGGCGGTCCGGGTCGAGTTGGTGATGGTGACGGGGGTTGACCCCCAGGAGGTGATGGTGACGCCGACGGCACTCGAGAACACGGTGCGCTGATCTGCGTCGCCTGTGTGGTCAGCCCCGCACACGCAGCGCTGGTGCGCCTGGCCGCGCAGCCGTTCGACAACGCACTCGGGGCGCGCCGTTTATCCGCCGCTTCATGCGCCGCCGCGCGGTGAAAACGTAACACGAGTGGTTCGCCCCTTTGGAGACGTCTCCGAACCAAACAAGCATTGTGAGAATGCTGGCCTCATCTAGGCATGGTGTAATCGGCGGTCTGCGCGAGCTGAGTGGTCTTTCGCGCCGTTCAGCTGATGGATCCGCTGTGCAGCGGATGCCGGTCATCATTCGCCACCAATCCCCTTATTTACCACCTTCGCTCGCTGTGCGCCGTGTCATGTCGATGGTTGTCATTCGGTTGAACGTCCACTGGACACATGTATTTCTTTGTAACAATACGCGCTACTCAGCTTTCCCTTGTTCCCTTCGCGGTACGCGGGACGATGCGCACCGGGTTCAGCTTCCGACAGATCGCATTTCGATGGCCGCATCGACCGCGTTGTGCAGGGCCAATAGTGGGCACGATGCTGCGAGCCGATCGACGAAGCTATTCGAATCAATACAAGCACGAAGTGGGCGAAGACTTGCTGCCAAGCCCCACAGCGCCTGTAAGCCGTTTTCAGAGCTCGAATCACCCTCGCGTGCGCCGTTCAGTGCTCACCGAGCTCGCCCTCGCTCCTCTGGACGTTCGCCGCATCGAGTGCGCCACGCTGGGCACGTCGCTATCTGTCAACACGTTCACGAAGCACTGCCGGGGCAAACTGCGGACGGCGATCGCTGCCACGTTGTCGATCCCAGAGTCCTGGGTGGACGTGGGTATCAGCCGTACGCATACCTACGACGATCTCCGGAAAGGGGTGCGGCCGTCGCGGCTGGCGTCTCTCTGGGTGAACGAAGTGCATGTTGGCAGCAAGCCAGCGCCCCCCCTCGAGCCCCCTCCTAGATCTTCCGGACCGTCGGCACGCAACATTCTCCCATCATCTTCCGCAGAAGTGAGGAACACAGACCCGCTGTGCACCGTGGGCGATCGAATGTGGATGCGAACACGCGCGCTGCCGTCCAACAGCCACTTGCCAAACCTGACCTTTCCGATCTATTTCGCGGTGCCCATCCGATCGACTTTGTCGCCACCCAGCAGCGTCGCGGAGAAGGAACACGACTGTGATGGCGGCGCTGACACGGACCGCCGTCTCGCCGCCGAGAAGGATGACGATCCCGAAACCGCCGCCGTCTTTCACGCGCTACGACTCGGCATGCGCCTCGTGAACCATGTCATGACTGGGACAGCCCCCGCCCTCGCCGCCATCAGCATCCATTTCGCGGATATTCCTCCGCTCGAGCTGCCCCTGGCGTTTGACCGGGTGCTAGGCGACCTGGTAGGAGACAAGGCTGCGAACACCGAACTTGAGAATTGGGCCGACGACGAAGCGGCCGCCGTAACAGGAGGAGTCGCGATTTCATGATCATGTTGACGCTCTTCGAACTCCCCTCTCCGAAACCACAGCCGCGTGGGGCGCAGCGACAAGTTGAAGACAGCATTTGATTCTCCCCCGCCGAGACCCCTCTGCTGTGGTCATTACAGTCCCACCCGCACCGTTTGTATTTTTGTTCCCCCTTCTTCTCTCTCAACTTCAGTCGCAACCCTTCGAGGGACGACATAATGCTGTCTCGGACGCGCTTCACGCATTCAGTGGCCAAGCGCACGCTCATCATTGGAGCCAACGGCCAGATCGGCTCCGAGTTGGTCACCGCCCTCCGGCTTCGCCACGGCGCCGACAACGTCATCGCCGCGGATGTCGTTGCACCGCCAACACCGTTCGACAAGCGCGGACGCTTTCTCTACTTGGATGTGATGGATCAGAACGCGTTGAACAAAGTCGTCGTTGACGAAGGCATCGACTGGGTCGTGCATCTCGCGGCGATCATGTCCGTGCGCGGAGAGAGCAATCCGCAAGCCTGTTTGGACTTGAATGTAACCGGTCTGCGTCACGTGTTCGAAACCTGTCGGCTGCACAAGCTTCGGTGCTTCGCCCCTTCCACGATGGCCGTCTTCTCCCCCGAGTCGGGAAAAGTCATGACCAAAGACGATGCCACGCTCAACCCGACGACGGTCTACGGCATCACCAAGGTGTTCTTGGAGCAGCTTGGTGGGTACTATTCCCGCAAGTACGGGCTCGATTTCCGCAGCGTGCGGTATCCCGGTATCATCAGCAGCGACACGTTACCCGGCGGGGGCACCACGGACTACGCTGTCTGGATGTACCATTATGCCATCGAGGGCAAAGTCTACGCATGCCCCGTCGAAGCCAACGAACCGTTGCCGATGATGTTCGGCCCAGACTGCCTCGACGGGACCGTTGCGTTGTTGGAAGCGCCCAAGGAAAAGCTGAAGCGAAATGTCTACAATCTGGCGGGCTTCTCTTTTACGCCCGCGGAATTGTTGACCTCTATTCGGAAGGTGATCCCCGATGCGGCCATCGCGTATGAAAGCGGCAAAGTGCAGCAGGAGATTGCGCACAGCTGGCCCGACTCGCTCGACGATTCCAATGCCAGAAGGGATTGGGGCTGGAACCCGAAATGGGACTTGGACCGTATGACGGTCGAAATGATCAAGGCGATTCGCAAGCAAAAGGGCCTGTGACCTTCCGCGCGAAAAAAATCAGCGTGGGACATGTCACGAAATCCTGCAGAAAAGCGATGCGTCTCGGGGTTTTTTTTCCTGGCGTTGCCGTGCGCCTTGACCCTGGTCTGATTGACTTGCTTGTCTCGGGTGTCGCTGTATTTTGCCTTTTCCCTCCGCGCAAGAGATTCAAAACGGTTGTTCGGTTATTTTGCTCCCCAACAAGAAACGTCGTCGCCAACCCCTTTCTTCTCTTCGAAGCAAACTCGGTACCGGTGCACTCCCCCGGCGTAATCGGCGAGTGACACACACACAAGAAGGGTAATTTTTTGTGGCGAAGCCGCATCAGTTTCTTGACTGTGTCGTGTACGAGGCTTCGAGCTGACTTTCGATTTAATACCAACACAACGTCGACGCGGAAGGTCACCTTCGTTTGTTATCATTTGTCAAAGGATCTGAAACGCGTACGAAGTGCCCTGGGGATCATTACGGATCGTTCATGTGGTCGTTGATTTGTCATGCGAATTACACTCCACGCAGCGTTCTTCACTCCATTTCTCGGTGGCTTCGTCATCTATGTCAACCCATTTTTCTAGACGTTCCTCCGACGTTCCTCGGATGTTGTTTCCGACACAACCGGACGACGACGCCGGGTTCCCCGTTCCGTCTATCACGAAGTTTACTTCCACTCAAGAGCCGCCCGCAGCTTTTCGTGGCGCGCCTGCTAATGGCGTGCGTCTCAGTGATATTCTATCGTCGCACGCAGTGCGGATGAATTTGACCGACCGGACCAATCAGCCGCCTCTTCCTTCCGGCGAGATTCCGGAGCTGCCCGTGCACAGTGCGTCGGCGGTGAGCAAACCACAGAAGCCGGAACTTCACTGGTCTCGGCGGCGATCATGTCGCGGTCAGTCGGATTCGACGACTGCGCGAGAGTCCCGTGCACATATCACAGCCGACAACAGCGACGAGGACGTGAACATTGCTTGTTGGGTGCTAAAGTCAGCGCCGTGGTTCTTGCCGCGGATTGCCGATAAGGCAGTGCCTCGTGGAAGTGACTTGAAGCCGCCCCTCATCATATGTCACACATCCCTTCGCGAAGAAACCACCCGGCGTCGGGCCATCGATGCGTGGTGGCTTGGTCCCCAACCACACGCCACAAGGCCACTGGTGGGTCAACCCATCCCAGAAGCCGCCCGTTCCGTGAGACACGAATCCCCTTCGCGCTTCTCAGCGGAGCGCGCTGGAAAGTCACGAGAGGTAGTCAATCGTGTCGTCGCGTCGGAGGCCTCGTCGTTTCGCAAACGGTTGCTCGCATCATTAGCGGTGGCGGCCGCGACGCGATCGCAACGGGGGGACAATATTCTCAATGATTCGCTTCTCAACGGTTCCGCTAATACCGCGGCGGCGGGGAGCGGCCGGGCATCGTGGCCTCCGGTGAACCACTCACTCATAAGCAATGAACTCACCGAACTGTTCGCGATCGCGGAAGAGGAGCTGGCATCGTCTCGGCTGCGTGCACTGAAAAGCAACGACGCGGAGGCGTACTTGGCCCATGTCAGTCACTTGAAGGTCACCTCGCTGCTCAACATTATGGAAACCACTCACCGGTTCATGTTGACGCTAGGCGCTCAGCTCGACCAGAAGCAACGGCAGCTGCACCCACGAACCGCAGCAACGGCCGCGGGGGGCAGCTCGACCGCCGCCGCCACGGGCATTGATGCGCCCATGGATGGCGTCCTGCCATGTGGCTCAGAGCTTGCGCACGCGCAAGGCGGTCGCCAGGACGAGGACGATGAGCTTCGCCGCTTTCGCGCCTACGTTGCCAGCACCAAAGATGAGTACAAGTTGCTTCATCGGCACACGGCGGAGATCCGAGAGCAGCCCGCTGCGCTGTTCGCCGTCACGCTCATGCCGCATCAAATGGACGGCCTCCGATTCCTTGCGTCGCTGCGAGCCAATAGTATCAATGGCATTCTCGCGGATGAAATGGGCGTCGGCAAGACGCTGCAGACGCTCGCCTTCTTTCTCCACATGAAGGGCGAGGGCGATGGGTCGACCCCGGAGTTGGAACCACCACGCACTCCGAACCTCGTCCTCGCGCCTTTGTCGATCATCCAGGAATGGCGGGAGGCCGCGGTTCGCTTCTGCCCCACGCTGTCGATTGGCATATTTGACGACGACGTCGACGAGGACGGCGAGCGAACGGCGAACGATGGTAGGGGGCTTGTCCATGGTCGCCTGGGAGCGGTTACCCGCCGAGGGACCGAGAAGCCCTCCGTCACCGGTTCGACGGAGGGCGATGGCGACGACGCGTCGTCCACATCAGGCGATTCATCGTCGTCATCCGATTCACCATCCAGCTCGTCCGTCTCCTCGGAAGACGGGAGGAGTCGCCGCGGCCGGCGCTCGTCGGCGGGGGGCGGGCGTGGAATTAGCTGGATGGACAAGAAACGCGCAGAGCTCGCACATGTGCAGTCTTGGGTCGCGCGAGCTCGCACACGGGACGTATCTCTGCTTGCGTTGAACAGGGTCCCTCGATACGCGGCTGCCTTAGCGAACATCAAGTGGAACTACCTAGTCGTCGATGAAGCGCACAAGGCGGTGTCCAACCCGAAGACGATCACCGCCCAGGCCATTGCTCGCATACCCTGCGACCGGCGTCTGGTTTTGACAGGAACACCGCTGAACAACGACATTCAAGAGCTGTGGTCGCTACTCAGCTTTCTCAACCCAGATGTCTTCACCGGACAACGCCAAAGTTTCGACGATGTGTTCCGCAAACCGTTTGCCTCTATGGCAGGGCGAACGGCTATTCAAGCATCGGACGTGGCGCTCACGGAGGAAGAGCGAGCCTTGCTCGTCATGCGCATGCATCAAATCTTGCGGCCTTTTATGCTGCGTCGCACGAAGCGTGACGTCGACGCGTCACTACGCATTACGTTTCACCAGTTGCTTTGTCCTCTGAGCGCGCTGCAAACTCGGTTACTCACGCAAGTCAGAACCGCCGGCAAGTTACCGTCGGCGACGGCCGACCTGGAGGCCCCGGCGTTGGGAAGTGGTGGCGGCGGCGGTGACGCGGCAGCTGGTCGAGCGCTCGCGTCATCGACGACCCCCGCGTCCCCCTCCGCGCTCCGGCTATCGTTGCGGTCCGTCACCGCCAAGCACGCCGCCTGCCAAGGCATCGTGAATCATCCGTTCATGGTGCCATTCTTCACTCAGTGCCTACCGATGTGGGGCCACGCACCTGCGAACCAAACCCCTGACGTGGGCTCCCCTTCGGACAACAACACCTCGTCATCGGCCAATGGGGTGAAAACGACAGAAGCATCCCAGTCGGCGTCGATGCGCCGTGACGCTCGCCTGGCCAGTATTTTGGTGTCAAGCAGCGGGAAGTTCGCCGTGCTGGACGTCATGTTGCGCTGTCTGGCCCTTTGCCACAAAAAAGTGGTCCTCTTCTCACACTTCCTGGACACAATCGATCTCGTGCAGGAATACCTCGCCGCGGCGGGCTGGGCGGACGCCTTTGTGACGCTCACAGGTGACGATGACGTGGCGTGCCGCCGGAACAGTGTCGAGCAGTTTCGCGATCCCAATGGCAAAGTTTTCATCATGATCATTTCCGTGAAGGCGGGGGGGTGCGGCTTGAACCTGCAAGTGGCCTCGACGGTGATTCTCATCGACCGAGACTACACCATAACCAACGAGGATCAGGCGATCGCGAGGGTCTTTCGAATTGGACAGACGCGTGTGGTGCGGGCCATCTATTTGACGTCCGCCGACCCTTGTGAGAGCCGTGTCATGGAGATCGCAGAGCGAAAGAACAAACCGCGGCTGGCGATCGTCGACAGCGGTGCGTTTCAGGTCAAACGACAGGACGACGGTACTGACGGCGACGCGGCCACAGACGTTGCAGCCGAGGACGCTTCACCCGTGCCGCTTCCCACGACCGCCGTCGAAACCGTCGACATGGCAGCCTTGTTGTTGGCGGCAGACACGGGACCGCTCCGGCGCAAGCTGTGTGATTTGCTCACCGACGAATCAAATCAGCGGTGCAACGTGTGTCAATCGGACGCTGTGGCCTTGGGACTTCCCTCCTCGTTTTGGGCGGTGGACGCCGATGTCGATGCCCGGATCGCCGCCGTGCTTCACGAAGCGGATACATTTGAGCAGCGAGAGGCCGCCGCGTCAGCTATGCGCAAACGGCAGCGAGCGGATCAACAATTCGATCTCCGACAGTTTATGAGTGAGCCCGATGAGCGGTTTTGGCGCCAATTCCGGCGTCGAGAACGGCTGCCCATTCCAGCGAAGCGCATGATCCGCGGCCAACCCGCCTCCCCCGGGCCTCTGAAAGCCATCGGTGATAAGGAAAACACCGCGGTGGCGGGTGCCGATGCCCCACGTCCGCCTCTGCGGGAGGAAACCGGCGAAAGCAGTATCGTCCTTCGTGAGGTCGGGGAGATCAACCGTGTCCATCTCGATGGCAAAAGCAACGGCGAGGACGAAGCCGACGAACATAGTGACGAGAGCAGCATCGACGAAGATGCCGCGCTGGAAGAATATTACGCCCAGGAACGCCGAGCAGCCCGCGAACGGTTGGACAACGTGTCCTTTGACGCTCGTCGGGGCATCGTGCGCTTGTACGACATGGGACGCAAGTGTCAAGCCTCGCTGGGTTTGAAACTGCAAAAGGGCGGATGCGGCCGGAAGCCACGGGAAGGGGCTCGATCCAGAGTAGTCCATGCGAGCACTACCGACGACGCGCCTTTTGCGTCGAGTGGAGTCATTTTGGAATAGGTCGTGCGGCCCTCTTTTCATCCGACGACGACATCCAAGGTTTCTCGAATTATCGTTCACATCACGAGCTAGCGTTTCGCTCGACATGCTTGTTCCTTTATCGCACTTCTTTCTATCTCTCTCCCTCTCCCCAATGTCTCTCTCGCTCGCCTCATTCTCTCCCTCACACTCTCTGATTGATCTTTTTCCTTCTATCATTCACGCTTCGTTCTGGCGCTGTCTCCCTGCCACAGTGACGCCGCTATACCACTTGTTGAGTGCGTTTGGTTCGGCCTGAGGCCATTACCCAGCAGCAGTACAGGAAGAAAGAAAAATGATCATTCGACTCATCGGTGATGAATGGCTGCCCGAGGACAAAATGTGCCTCTCGGTCGTCGATACACAGGCCGTGCGGGCCGCCCTACCGCAGCTCATGAAGAAATTGGGCATTTCTGACATCAACGAGTGGACCATTTGGCGCGTGGACGGCAGAAAGGCGGATCTCAGTCAGGATCCGTTCGACAAAAACCTCACCTGGAAGGAGCAAGGCTTGCAACAAGGCGGAATGGTGTTCATTAGGAAGAAGTCGGACGATGAACCTGAGTCCCCGAGGAGCAGCCGGCAGGCGCCACCACCAGCACCAGCGCCCCCCTCTTCGGTGCCGACGGTTTCCACGGGCGGCACTGACAAAGGGAGTGGGAGCGATGAAGACTTCGATGGCGCTCCACCCCCGCCCCCGCCACCGCCGCCTGGTAAGCGGCCGACCGGTGCCGCCCCGCCGCCGCCACCTCCTAAAACTCAGGCGCCGACGGCGTCGCGACCCGACCCGTCTTCCAGCACTTTCCCGCCGCTGCAAAGTACGGCCGCCCTCAGGAAAATGTCGTTCGGGCGAGGCGCGATCCAACCGACCGATCCTCCGTCGGCGACGACAGTGACCGGCACGCCATCGGCCGCCGAGGACCGGATGGCGACAGCGACTGTCGGGCCCACCGAGGTGTCGGATGCGCTGCGGCGATTTGGAGGTCTCGCGGACGTTGGGGGAGGGCAAAGTCCCCTGCCGCGTGCGCCCGGTGCGTCGATGGCCGCGTTGACGACCCCTGGGGGTCGGCCGATGGGTCCGCCCCTGGCGCCGGCGATCCCCGGATACTATGGTTCGCCCACTCCCGCCGTCGAAGCGGACCGGTGGAACGCCATGATGACAGCCTCGTCGTCATCGGTCACGGCGGTTGGAGCAGCAGGAGTCGGCAACGATGCCGCATCGCTGAACGCGACGATCGCGGGCTTGCAGCGAGCGCTCGCCGAGGCCAGACAACAGCACACCGAGTTGGCACAAGACGTCGCGTCACTTCGGCGAGTCGTTGATTCACTGCAGCAAACGCAACGAGACGCGACCACCACCCTCAGCGACGTGTCCACGCGTTTACATCAAGAGCGAGACGCTCGCCTCCGCGACATGGCCCTTGTGCAAGACCGGCTCCAAAGTGGCATCGCCTCGTCTAATCTGGAAGACAAGATGAAGGCGTTGCTCGAAGAAGTGTCCCAGTTAGGTGCCGCGGTGAACGTCGCACTTCCTGCGCAGCATCGAAGTGACATGGCGTCGATGCAAGATCTGGTCAAGCAACGACTTGCCTCGGTCGATGCCACCGTCGCCGAACTGTCGCGGCGTCTGGATGATGTCAGTCACACGACCCGAGCCTCCAACGCCCTGGCAAGAATTGACAAGGACAGCCGCGACATGGTCACCGACAACGTTTCCGCGATGGACCGGCTACTGCACGCGAAGCGAACGGCAACCGCGGCGTCCGTGGCTCTTTATGAGGCGACGCACCGCGACGTCACCAACCACCTCAAATCTACTACTTCCGCCAGCACCGGGCCGCCGCGCCGGTAAGATTTTCAGCCCCAGCGCCGAATGGATCAGGCGTTTCAGCGGGCCGCTCGCCTCCATGACTATCGTTCGTTTGTTTTGTTTTCAATGCATCAATTCAGTGCGCGAACACTCAGATCAGGTCAAGCGCATAAATCATGTGGCGCTCTGCTCGCTTTTTTTTTTTCGGCGACAGGAGAAGCAGTTATTTTTCTTTTGGTCGAAAATCCGCTTCATTTCCCCACCGCTGGGTGAAAAAATGGCGAATTTAGTCGAACTTCAAAAGGATCGCACAGATTTGTTGCCCTCAAACGATCGGTGCGGAGTCGACCTGCCGCACTACTCTTGGGGCCAAGGCGACACCGACGTGACCGTCACGATTCCGTTCCCCGCCGGCACGCGAGCCAAGCAATTGATCATCACCATTACCCCTGATAGTCTCAGCGTTGGTTTGCAGAAAGCGCCGGCTCCTGTACTGTGCGGAAAGCTGTACAAGGTGATCAAAAGTGCCGATTCGTCGTGGCAAATCGACAACGGCGTCGTCACCGTCACGCTCGCGAAGGGCAACTTTCAGTATGAGGAGTGGTGGCCGTGCGTGGTGCAGGGCGAGCCCGAGATGGATATTCGAACCTTGAGACCGCCGGCGAAGAATATGCGCGATTTGGATGATGGCGCGCAGGCAACCGTCGCGAAGCTCATGTTCGATCAGGAACAGAAGCGGAAAGGGCTGCCCACTAGCGACGAACTCAAATATCAGGAAGCACTGCGGCAAGCCGGTCCACCTCCAGTTGCGCAGTAGGACGGAGCCTCGGAGAGCACAAGCGGACTCCCGTTCCCTCTGGGAATTTTTGTTGTGGGCGTTGCCTTCGGCGATAAATTATCATAATGAGCTCTCTTTTTTTCCCCGCCTTTGTTTCCATCCCCATAGTGGCCCACTGTTAGGCTCCATTTAACCACCCGAGGCCTTTTCTTCTAATCTCATAGCGGCTAACCGAATTATATCACATGCTGGAACGCCGTCACCGCGCAGCCGTAGCGCTGCGCGCGATTTTTTTTTGTGACAAAGCGTCGACGGAAGTGAAGGACCTCGCCCTTCGCAGCGCCGTCGCTCTCAAGGAGTGGCCGTGGAACGATGCCCTCCAATCCATCGCCAACGCGGCGCACGCCGCCATGCTCGCCGCGAGCGCGACCGCCACGCCGTACGTCGGCTTTGAACAAGTCGCCGGCCCGCTGCCGGCGCCCAGTGGATCGGCCATTCCCACGGCGTACGCCGAGCGGAACATCACCGCCCTTGTACGTCGGTGGGTGCCTGGGCACGAAGACCTGTTGGACGCCGACGCGCATACCTTTTGGAACGGCAGCGACGTCGTCGCGTTACGAGGAGGGCCCCATGGCGGCGGTGGAGGATGCCCCTTCCCGTCGTTTCTGAAGGCGCTGTTCGAACGATACGGCAGTGGCAACGGTAGCACTGGCAGCAAGGCAACCACTTCCTCGCCCACCCTAAGCGGGGAGGAGCAGGAAGTGGTTCGGTCGTCCCTCGGGCTGCCGAATTCAGTTCTACGCGTATTTGCGCAAGCGCACTTCGGAATTCTTGGAGAGGTCACTAGCGGCAAGCTGCAAACGCTCGTGGACAGCAGCCAATCCTATCAGTTTCCCAAAGCGATCGTGGATGGCCTCCGGACCGTGCTGGACCATGTCCCGCCCTTGGACGCAGGATTGGGCGATTTACTGCAGGACGAGGCGCCTTTTTTGCTCGAAGATGGCCCCGAAACCGTCATGCGCACTGCCTTGGCTCTGCGTGACCATCGCGCATGTTTGAAAGATCTAGCCAAGTTGTCCTCTGAAGACCGGCGAGAAATGCTGCGCTCCTTCCAGGTCCCTTCCCACGCCGCGGTTCACCTCGACTTTGCCATTTATCAGCGAGTTCGGCGCTCTACGCCCAATGATCTGCAAACACTGACGAAGCTGGAACGAGGCGTGCGTCAGGTGCACGACGAGGACCTGATCGTGAACTTGTCTCGATGCCAGCTCACGTCAGGATCGTTGGCTCCCATTGTGCTCGCCATGCGCGAAAAACGGGGCGTCGTGAGGGAGGTAGACCTACGGGACAATGACTTGCACGTCGCAGGAGCGAAGCTCGTCGCGGGAATGCTCGAGACGACGGCGAACGTGTCGGTGATTCGGCTCGGCGGAAATTTAGTGCAGTGCGACGGCGTCAAGTCAATCGTCGACGCCATTCGCAGCCGAAGCGTCGCTGCAGCGGCATCGCAGCAGCACACAAGCAGCAAGGCGGCGCCGATCTCGGCTGCCATCGGTGCCGCTTTCCTGTACGACCGGAACCTCAGTGCGTTGCACCAGTGGGCCCCACCGCCCGGCGGCCTCCGGCTTCTGGACGTTTCCGCCAGCCACCTGGGCGTTGAGGGCCTGTCACTTTGCGGAGAACTCGTGGCCTCGGGACTGCTTCAAGGTCTGCATGTCGGGGCGAATCACCTGGGCCGTGGTCATCTGCATCGGCATGGCGGGGATGCGGCAAAGCAGCCGCCGCACGCTGCCTCGCCATTGACTGCGACGGACTTTTCCTTTGTCGCAAACGCACCGTCTCTCCGCGAACTGTGCCTTGCCTCGAACCACTTTGGCGACGAGGCCCTCGACGTCCTGATCCCCGCGCTCGCGTCCAACACCTCGCTGCTGCGGCTGTCACTTGCGGACAATCATTTCTCTGCGGCCGGGTTGCAAAAGTTATGCGCGACCCTCCAGCAGCATCCTTGCCTCGCCGAGTTGGACCTGTCGCACAACGGCGTTGACGCCAAGGATGCTGATACCACGCGAGCAAGTCTGCTGGCAATCGCCGCGGCGAATTCGCGACTCCGGCTCGTGCGCGCGCGATTCGTTCTCCCTGGCGACTCTCACTTTGAAGTGGGTGCAGACAATGCGGCTGCCGCGGACGCGCGGACCTTGTTGCTACTCACCGGCAAGCCGTTGTCCGAATGGTCCGCGGACGACCTGTTCTTCTTCTTCCATCATGCGGTGCGTCACGAGCCCACTTCGCGGCTGTTCGATAGCTGGTCCGGATTGCAGCTTGCGAGGGCCACGACGACCTCGCTCGAGGAGCTGATTTCGGCCAAGGTGCCCAAGCCCGATCAGCGCGAAGTCCGCGATGTTGTCGCTCGGGTCGTGGAGCGCCTCTGGCCCCAAGCCGCGTTGCATTGACCCTAATCATTCCGTGGGCGGCACAACCTTTACCCTCCTGTGTGTACGAGCCTCTCTCTCTCTCTCTCTCTCTCTCTCTCTCTCTCTCTCTCTCTCTATCTCTCTCTCTCTCTCTCTCTCT
>ERZ1292630.3768-Hain-H41-02um-R3-3768-length-13111-cov-4_pt1 | contig 13111 bp, 12 predicted proteins | sample MGYA00564408_ERZ1292630 | MGnify/ENA primary metagenome ERZ1292630 (study PRJEB36523, sample SAMEA6512641) | groundwater metagenome | collected 2019-01-08 | study: AquaDiva: Metagenomics assemblies of 32 groundwater samples | reverse complement strand
TAATTGCTAGAGGCTCGCTTCAATCATATCATCCTTCGCTCCCTTCGCTGCCATCCCGAGTTGGGTGCGTTCCAATATCTCCGTCTCCACAATCCGGCGGTCGCGTCCGTACTTCAGACGGGATAACTGCTTGATGGCCTGCGCCAGTTCTGCGCTACCGCTCTTCGGCGGATAGCCGAGCATGCTGAACGGTTTGGCGGCTTCGTTGTCAATCAGCAACTTGGTGTAATAAGAGAACGGCGGGGGATTAAGGAGGTCATAGGCGCCGAATACCGGCGCGAATTCCTTTTGTAGGATATCGGCGTCATCCGGTCCGATGCGGCCGGTGCAGATGGTGCCGGCGTTTCCAAGCACCGCATCCTTGATTTCCGATCGTCCCTTGTCATCCATCAATTGGCCCATATACTGGTGGGCGATAATCAAGTCTAAACGGTATTTACGCGCTTCGGAAAGAATGGTGGCGATGGAGTTTGTGACGAAATTTTGGAACTCATCAATATAGAGGTAGAAGTCTTTGCGCTCCGATTCCGGCAAATTGGCGCGTCCCATGGCGGCCATCTGTAATTTGGCGACGATGATGAGGCCGAGAAGCTGGGAATTAACTTCGCCGGTCGTGCCCTTGGACAGGTTGACAAGCAAAATCTTCTGGTTGTCCATTATGTCGCGGAAATCAAAACCGGATTTTTGCTGACCCATGATGTTGCGCATCATTTCATTCTCCACGAACCGTCCAACCTTGGAGATTAAGTAGCCGAGCATTTCCGATTTATGAAAATCGCTGGTTTTGGCCATTTCTTTTTCCCAGAAGGCGCGTACCACCGGATCTTTTAATTTAACCAGATATTTCTTGACGAAGTCATTATCCGTGAACATCCGGGGAATGTCAATAATCGTGCCGGTGTCGTGGATATCCGCCATGAGCGTTAGCATCACATTGCGCATTTGGTGTTCAAACATCGGACCGATCATTTCCGGCGGGAACAGTTTATAAAAAATGGAAATCATTTCCTGTACCGCGAAGTCCTTCTGGTCTTCCGTCTTGGCTTCCAGCATGTTCAGCCCGATCGGGCGCTCCATATCGGATGGATTGAAGACAATCACTTCATCGGCGCGATGCTTTGGCACATCACCAAGAATATCCTCCACGAGATCGCCATGCGGGTCAATCACGCAAACTCCCTTTCCGTCCCGAATGTCCTGCTTGACCAGGTTGGATATGAAAACCGACTTGCCGGTGCCGGATTTACCGATCACATAGAGATGTCGGCGACGATCCGCCTCCTTCATGTAGATTGGCTGATCAACGCCTCGATAGAGAATATGTCCAAGCAATAGCCCTGATTTCGGCAGGTTGGATGGCGGCGCCGCCTTGCGCCCGGTAAGCCATTTGATATTCGGCGCCTCGGTGGAATGGAGGGGGAGATGCCACATGCCGGCGATTTCCTCGGTGTTCAAAACAAAAGATCGGCTTTCGTGAAATGATCGGTAAATAAAATCGCTGATCAGTTTTTTTTGGTTACGAGGCATGACGGCGTTGAATTCATTGCCATAACGATAAAAATTGAATTGACTGAATGAATTGATGATATTATCCAGATTCATCTGGGCGATTTCCTTGTCGTCCGAGGAACTGATTGCCCGGATGGTGACCTGCAAGCCGCCCTTGGAAAGTTTTTCTTCTATTCCTTTCAACATTTCCTCTTCCATCGGCGAAAGTTGGTACAGTTTGGTTTCGGGAGTTTTTCCGGAACGGAAGGTTTCTCCGAAAAATTTTCCGAAAAGATGGAAAAAACGATGTATACCGACGCGATGGGCGACATTTTCAAATTTTTCTCCTTTTCTGACCTCCCGCACGATCCGAACCCCGCGCCGACGCCATTTTTTGTCCGCCGAACGGATAATGAATTGCACCGCGGCCGAGCTATTGTGTTCGTTTATTTTTGACAATACATTAAGCACCGAGGACAGCGGATCGGAATCCATTTTTTTGTAGGTTCGAAAAGGAAATACCTGGGGATTCTTGTTTTTAAGATAAGCGCCGACAATCCTGCTGTTCGGCTGGAAGATATTGTAATCAATCATTTCCTCAATCTGGGCGTAAGGGTATTGGGCGTTGATTTGTTGCTCAATGAATGAACGCCTTTTTGCCGGCACCGCCACATAAAACGAAATTTGATTGTTGTGGACAACCAGCTCAAAAGCCATATGGTCATTGCGTCCCTTGAACCAGGCATCAAATCCCTTTTCCGTCTTCAAACCGGCCACGGTCGCGAAAAGCGTTTCGGTAATGCCGATTTCTTCCTTGACATGTTCCAAGCGGTCTTCATTGTTGCCTTGCTGATTCGTGCCCTCGGACTTTCTTTCCTTTGGAACTTGGATGCAAAGCACGACGCGGTCAAATGCCTTGTGAGCTCGAAAAAAATTACGGGCGAGCGAGCGCAAAATAAAAAGAACTCCGACGATGAGGAGTATTACGACCCAAGCCAACACCAAATTGATGATTAAATCATTTTGAGCGGCATTTTGAGCGAGATAATTCTGGTCGCTGATGAACACTTGAAGCATAACCTTACGACTATTTCATTTTATTATTTTTAAGCGAAACGATCTTATCCACTTTGATTTTCGCCTCCTGTTCCAGGAAAAATCTATTCACTCCGGGCAGGAGTTTAAGCCATTCCAAGAGTAGCCTGAAAATCGTCTTGATCTTGAATTTCGCCTCCTTCAGAATGGATCGGATTTCCCAGGCCGTTTCCTCGCCCTTAATCTTGAAATTCTGCTGTTCAACGGTTGATAGTTCCTTGTAGGCCTCTTGCAATCCCTCCTCCATAATATGTTCAATCTGGATTGTCAATGTATCGCGTACTTGCGGGATGCGGGATGGTCGAGGTTTCCTTTTGCCGGCGCCGAGCAGTTTTTTGAGGGTATTGATGCTCTCGTCCAAAAAACCGGCGTCCTTTCCTGCCACCGCAATTTCATGCTCCTTCTCCTTGACCGCTTCCGTGATCATTTCCTCCAATTTTTCTTCCGCCGAATTATTTTCAATTTCAGGAATACCGGCCATCCTTTCTATTGTCGGTTCGCCGCTAATGAAATTTTCATTTTCGCGCGATCCGTTCAGCGCATTGGCATCAGGAACAGCCAGAACGCTCTTGTTCGCCATTTGGTCGGTTAAGTTTTCCTTTTTGTTAAAATTAACAGCGCTCATAGCATCATTATAGCTACCTTATTTTGAAAATTATAAACGATGGTTGCAGTATAGCAAAAAAAATAAAAAAAGGCTACAATAATAATTGCTGCGCGCCCATGAAATGGAGGGGGTAATGCCAAAGGAGAAGTTTTTTTTTCGGGAAGTGTCGGAGTGGCAGAGGTTGGAATGCATCCGCCAGTCCGATCGCTATCGCTGTCCGAACCTGGCGGTTCTGGAGGCCGTGCTGTTGGTCAACGGTGTTCATCGCGCCGCCGTCCGTTGTTGCATGAATCCAGACTGCCGGAAGAGGGCGAAGGTTCTGGCCAAGGCGTACAGGTAGGGAGTCCGAGCGTTATTACCGACGGGAGATTCTGCCCGTCGGTAATAACCAACTACATTCATTGAAGCTGAAACAAAAGTATAGTAAAAAATCCGCCAATCGGCAGGTTTTTTTGTTTTTCATACTAAAGTCAAGCATCAGGCTAGTTTGACATTTCTATCAACTCTTTGTTCACCATCCGGCAAATCCTTAACCGTATAGCCGAGCGAGTCAATCAGATCGCGCAGTCGGTCGCTTTCCGTCCAGTCTTGTTTTTTTCTGGCGTTCAGTCTCAATTCCAGCAAACCACTTACTTCCTCGGTTAAAATTGTCGGCATGGCGGTTTTAATTAAATCAAGGCCAAGAATTTTATCAAATTCAGCAACATCATTTTTGGATAATTTATCATTCTTGATTGCCGTCCAAATTACGGCCAGCGCCTCCGGAGTGTTAAGATCATTGTTGATCGCGTTGTGGAATTTTTCCTTGGTTTCAGTCCCTGTTTTGATGACATCGGGAATTTTTTGAATTTGTTCACGCAGGTTATCCAATCCTTTTTTCGCCGCTTCCAACGCCTGCCAGGAGAATCCGATCTGTTTGCGGTAGTGCGATTGCAACAAATAGTAGCGATAAGCGATCGGATTGATTCCGGCATCCTTCAAGACCTGAAGTGTCAAAAAATTATCAGCGGACTTCGCCATTTTGTCGGCGCCGCTCAACAAAAATTCGCCGTGCAGCCAGTATTTCACCCAAGGTTTTTTGCCGGTCAGAGCCTCAGATTGGGCGATCTCGTTGGTATGATGCACCGGAATATGATCAACGCCGCCACAGTGGATGTCAAATTGTTCACCGAGGTATTTCATGCTCATCGCCGAACATTCAATATGCCAGCCGGGAAAACCCATTTTTCCGAAAGCCGCCCATTCCATTTGGCGTCTTTGTCCGGCGGGTGAAAATTTCCAGAGAGCGAAATCATGTAGGTTGTGTTTCTCTCCAACCTCCACGCGATGTCCGGCATCCAAATCTTGCTTATCCAGGTTGGCCAGTTTGCCATAATCCGGGAGTTTGGTGGTATCAAAATAAATTCCATCGGTGGTCTCATAGGTAAAGCCTCGGTCGTGAAGCGCTTGGACAAATTTAATCTGTTCGCTGATGTTGTCGGTGGCTTTGCAATAAAATGTTGGCGGCAGGATATTCAGGTCGGCTAAATTATCTTGAAAAGCGCGGGTATAAAAATCGGCGATCTCTCCGGCCGTCTTGCCCTCGCGAACCGCTCCGGCTTCCATTTTGTCTTCGCCCTCGTCCGCGTCATCGGTTAGGTGTCCGACATCGGTGATGTTCATAATATGGCGCACTTCGTAGCCATTGTGGATGAGAACTCGCTTCAGGATATCCTCAAAAACATAGGTGCGCAGATTGCCGATGTGGGCATAGTTGTACACTGTTGGTCCGCAGGTATATAATCCGACATTTGGCGGATTGATTGGCGTAAATTCCTCGATGGAGCGGGTGAGAGTGTTGAATATTTTCATACGAAGGGAATAAACCAGTAGGTATAAGACTAGGAAGTGACGGGTTAATTTGTGGTTATTATAGGGAATTGCGGACAAAATGTAAATCCTTGGCCATTGTCGCGGTTTTTTGGTATACTGCTCCTGCTATTCACAATTAATCAAAATCAATATGGATACGGAAATTCAGCCACGCCATCATCCGGATATTCGCTGGGCAATAATCATTTCCTGCTTGACCACCGCGCTCTTGGTATTGGTCATCGCCTATGCTTGGAACAATATGAAGAAATTGGAAATGGAAGCAACCTACAACAGAACCAACACGGAAATAACGATTGAAAATGGTAAAAAAATAGGCGCGATGCAGGACGAGGTGGATGGTCTGCGCGCCATTATTGACAATTTAAAGGGAGAAATAGACCAATACCGGGTAGATCTGGAAAAGGCGAAAATGGCCTCGTCAACGAAGGATTTGAACGCCAGTACAACGGAAAAAGGTGTGTTTTAATTGGTACTATCCGCGCCAGTATGAAAAACTACTCCTCCAGCAAATCGCAAAAAGGAAAAACTTCTTACCGCACCCCCAGCCGTTGGAAAGCGACTCGGCCGGAATTGACAAAACGGCTGAAATATGATCAAATTAAGCCGTGGAAAATAAAAATTCCCAATTCATAATTTCGTTCCAGTATGAAAATTATTTCCGTCGGCGGGTCAATTATCATTCCCCAAACCGGTTTTGATATTCCATTCTTAAAAAAATTTCGGAGTTTGATCCTGCGTCAGGTGGAGAAAGGCGAAAGATTTATTTTGGTGGTCGGCGGTGGCGCGACTTGCCGGTATTACCAAGACGCGGCCAAAAAAGTGGTGAATCTCACCGATGAAGAACTGGATTGGATCGGCATTAACGCCACTATTTATAATTCCCAATTCGTCCGAATGCTGTTCGGTGATCTGGCGCACAGCGAAGTGATCACGAATCCTAACAAAAAAATAAAAACCGATCGGCCGATAATCATGGCCGCCGGCTGGCAACCGGGGTGTTCCTCGGATAACGACGCGGTTCTTCTCGCGAAAACCTACGGCGTAAAAGAGATTCTGAATCTGTCCAACATTGAGTATGTCTATGACAAGGATCCGAAGAAATTCAAAAACGCCATCCGAATTGAACAAATAGACTGGAAATCATTCCGCCGCGATATTGTCGGCTATGACTGGAAACCCGGCAAAAACGCCCCGTTTGATCCAACGGCGAGCGGGGAGGCGGAAAAACTCGGTCTGAAAGTGGCAATCGTAAAGGGGACTGATTTGAAAGAAGTTGACAAAGCGATAAAAGGCGAAAAATTTCGTGGGACATTGATTGGATAGATTTATTTTCCACTTTTCAAAGTGATCACTTCCACTTCCGGCCGGGCAAAAAATCTCATCGGCAGAAGAATTGTCCCGACGCCATGCGATACGATGCTTTCCGTATCGCCTTTTTTTATCCGGCCCTCGCGATATTTCTGACCGTATTTGGAAGCTGTGTACGGAGCGAAAAGGCCGAAAAAAGTAATCTGCCCCCCATGGGTGTGGCCGGAAACCATCAGGTCAATCCTGTTCAGTGGCATTCGCTCGGCAAAATCCGGATTATGGGAGACTAGAATCACAAAATCGTTCGGTGTCGTGTCTCGGAGCGTCGGCTCCAAATCCTGGGTTTGGGTCCACATGTCGCCGATCCCGCCGATTCTGATTCTTTCGTTGTCATTTTCGATCCACTCGGCGGCATTATCCAAAATATGGAATCCGGCCGTAACCATACATTTTTTTGTCAATTCTCCATCCTCGTAGTTGTCATGGTTGCCAATCACCGCGTAGACACCGCGCGTGGCGCGCAATTTTTTCAGTTCCTCAAAAACCGGTGTAATGTAGCGCCGGCTATAAGCGACATAATCCCCGCCGAGAATAATAATGTCGGGGTGGAGCGCGTTCACTCTGTCAACGAATTTTCTCACCCTATCCCTGGAGAAATACGGTCCGTGATGAATGTCGGAAGCGAAGACGATTTTTTTGCCGTCAAACGAACGGGGGATTTTATGATTTACGAGCGTTTGGTACTTATTTCTAAGCAAAAATGGCTCTATCAGGCTGTAAATAAGGCAGATAGAGAGGAAAATTATAATCAAGGTAAGCATAGTGTTGAGTTTTATCGGGCAAAGTGAAAGTATACCTGAATTTCCCTGAACTTTCAACCTTGAAAAATGGCCGGTAATGTAGTAGAGTACAAACAAGCGTCAATCGCCGATTTTGGTTATATTTTTGATTTTTTTAATGTGTCCGATACCCAACAAATCAAAGAAAAAATAGATATCGTGGACTTCATCACCGAATATGTCCAGCTTCGTCCGGCCGGCGTCAATCACAAAGGCCTGTGTCCGTTCCACCACGAGAAATCGCCGTCATTCATGGCCAGCCGCGAACGCCAAAGCTGGCATTGTTTCGGTTGCGGCAAAGGGGGCGACATTTTCAGTTTTATTCAGGAAATTGAAGGAATGGACTTCGTGGAGGCTCTTAAATATCTGGCCGGCCGAGCCGGAGTGACGCTCTCCACCAGCCGAGCGAGTGAAGTGCAAACCAGTCAGAAAAATCGAATGAAAGAAATAAACAGCGTAGCGGCCGGATTTTTTCATAATTTTCTTTTGCGCCTGCCTGTTTCCAAACCGGCGCTGGAATATCTCGCGAATCGGGGATTGAAGGACGAAACAATTGAAGAATGGCAGATTGGTTTTGTCTCGGATCAATGGGATTTGCTTACCGGGTATTTGCTCAAAAAAGGCTTCGCCATAGATGATCTTGTCGCTTCCGGATTAACCATAAAAAAAGAGCGCGCCGAGCCGAGCAGATTGAATTCCGTCAGTGGGCTTTATGATCGTTTTCGCGGTCGGATTATGTTTCCAATTTGGGATATTCACGACGCGGTGGTGGGTTTTACCGGACGGGTACTCGTCGAAACCGAGCATTCCGGCGGAAAATATGTCAACACACCCCAAACGGTTCTCTATGATAAATCCAAGGTGGTTTTCGGATTGAATAAAGCCAAGAAGGAAATAAAATCGCAGGATCTGATTGTCATGGTGGAAGGGCAGATGGACGTGATCGCCTGCCATCAGGCGGGCATGAAAAATGTGGTAGCCACGAGCGGCACCGCCTTGACCGATGAGCAAGTGCGGATTTTGAAGAGATATTCCGCTAATTTGAGCATTGCCTTTGACGCCGACAGCGCCGGTCAAGCGGCGGCGGATCGGGGGATAGATATCGCCCGCGAGCAGGGGATGGCGGTGAAAGTAATAAAAATTCCTGATGGTGGAGGCAAGGATCCGGATGAATGTTTGAAGAAGAATCCGGAAATATGGACGCGGGCGGTGGCGGACGCGGAGCAAATTATGCGATTTTATTTTGACAGCGCTCTGAAAGACAAAAATATGTCCAATCCCCAGGAGGGACAAGCCGCGGTCAATCTCGCGCTAAATAAAATTATAAAAATTCCGTACGCGGTGGAAAGAGAATTTTGGTTGAAGGAATTAAGCGGAATAATCGGGGTAGAAATGTCGGTTCTTCGTGAAAATATGAAGGAACTGCGCCAAAATGAAAAAAAGCCGCTTGACCGGAAAAAAGTCGTCAATGCTGAAATCGGGAAAGCGAGAATTGATCCCGAGGAGGCCGGACTGCTATCGCTGGTGGAAAGTTTGCTGGCTCTCGTTATCAAAATGCCGACAATTTTGAGCGAAAATCGACTCAATTCCCTGCGAAATAATGCCGGAATTCATCGGTTTATCTTATCCACTTCCGGTTTTGGCGCTCTTTACGAGCAAATACTAAAGGTGTATACTGCAAACAATGGTCTTAGTTTGGACTCTCTCCGAGAGCAATATGCGAATGACCGGCCGGAGAATTTGATTGATATCCTACTCATGAAAGGAGAGTTGGATTTTTTTGAAATAAGTGGATCGGACGCGGAGAAGGAATTCAGAAATATCCTGATCCGGATTGACGATCGGATCATAAAAAAAAGAAGGAATGAACTGCAACGCGAAATTGAAGCGGCGGCCAGAACCGGGGACAAGAAAAAAGAATCGGAGCTTCTCCAAGAATTTTCCGAACTGTAATCAGGGAATTATTCATTCATAAATTTCCTCATGGCGAAAAAGAGGACGACAACCAAAGTCAAGTCGGGCGCGAAGTCCGGCATTATGAAAACAGCTAAACCTGTTTCTAAAAAAAATCTCGTTAAGGGTGGCAAAGATCGTCGCCCGGGCAAAGTAATTGCCAAAAAATCGGCGTCGAAAATTTTGAAAAATAAATCCGGTCGAAATCAGCCAGCGCGCGCCAAAAAGGAACGCGGCGTAAAGCCTCGGAGTTTTTCGCCGGGCTCAAAGACCAGATTCAATGCCAAGAACACCAACCAGTATCGCGCTTTTTCCGAGAATGAGACCGAGACAATTATTGAACCGACCGAGGAGCAAATGCGCAATCTGGTGCAGAAGGGAAGAAATCGAGGTTTTCTGACGGAACGCGAAATTCTGGGTTTGTTTCCGCGGTTGGAATATTACCTGCCGGAATACGAGTATTTTTTGATTTTGATGGACAAAAACAGTATTTCGGTGGTCAACGCGCAAGAGAATCTTCTGGGCGGAGGTGTGGCGCGGTCGCAAAGCAACGAAGCGGTGGTAAGCGGCCTGCAAGGCGAACATCCGGATGTTGAAGAAGGGTATTTTGATCTGGGAAGTATCAGTCAGGATTCAATTCAGATGTACCTGCGGGAGATTGGCAAGGTGCCGTTGCTCAACATGGACGATGAGGTGGCTCTTGCCAAACGCAAAGAACGAGGCGAAAAAGAAGCGGAACGCAGGATGATTGAAGCCAATCTGCGTCTGGTGGTGTCTATCGCTAAAAAATTTGTCGGGAAGAGCTTGTCTTTGCTTGATCTTATTCAGGAAGGAAATATCGGCTTATTCCGCGCCGTCAAGAAATTTGATTATCGCAAGGGCTATAAATTTTCCACCTATGCCACTTGGTGGATTCGTCAGGCGATCACTCGCGCGCTCGCCGATCATTCCCGCACCATCCGGATTCCGGTGCATATGGTGGAGACGATCAATCGCCTGCAACAAGTGGAACGAAGATTGCTACAGGACCTCGGCCGCGATGCCACGCCGGAAGAGATTGCCGCGGAAATGGGCGAAGAAGTGGACAAAGTCAAACACATCATAAAAATTTCACAGGATACGGTCTCGCTGGAAACCTCGGTTGGCGACGATGATGACGATGATTCCTCTTTGTCCGATTTCATTGAGGATATCAAGAATGTCAGTCCGTCGCAGGCGGCCGGAGTGGAACTTTTGAAGGGGTATATTTTGGACGCGATTTCCGGATTGGCGCCGCGCGAACGAAAAATTTTGGAGATGCGGTTCGGTCTCGTGGACGGCGTTACGCATACATTGGAGGAAGTGGGCAAAGAATTCGGCGTAACGCGCGAGCGTATTCGCCAGATTGAGGCCAAGGCTCTCGAAAAAATCAAAGACCTGAATATGGTGGATAAATTGCGGGATTATTAGCGAAACGCCACAATTTCTTTCCAGCAAAAAAAGAACCGGTCAATCAGCCGGTTCTTTTTAATCTGATTTAATCAGCTCGATGAATTTATTTCATGCGACCCTCAACCTCCCGCCAATTTATCGCCCGGAAAAAAGAATTTATGTATTCCGCTTTTTTAATGCCGTAGTCAATCATATAGGCGTGTTCAAAGGCGTCAAACACGAGAATGGGTGTCGCTCCCGCCAGATGACCGACATCATGTTCGTTCACCCAGACATTGAACAAGCGACCGGAATGGGTGTCCAGAGCCAGAATCACCCAGCCGATACCGCGGAAAGCGCACTTCGCGCGAAAGTTTTTCTCCCAATCACCCACGGATCCGAATTCGCTCGCCATGGCCGTCGCCAAGGCACCCGTAGCCTCAATCGCCCCGGCGTCAACCGTAAGATTGGAAAAATACAATTCATGCAAGCGCATACCGTTAAACTCCCAGCCAAAACGGCGATTGATTTCGGCAAATTCCGGCACGTCCAGTCTGTCGGATTTTTGCATTTCCTCTTGCAGAGCGAGCAGTTTATTGGTGTTCGCGACATAGCCTTGATACAAAGTAAAATGATTTTTCAAAAGCGTATCACTGAATCCCGCGAGGCCAAGCAGATGATCAAAATTTTGCGCTTCGTATATCATATTGGCAATTATTATCAATTGTTAAATTTTTCCGACCAGATCCACTCCCGGTGTGAGGGTTTCGTCGCCCGGTTTCAATTTGGCCGGGCAGGCTTCGCCACCATGCTCGCGCACATACTGCGCGGCCTGCAGTTTTCGCAGCAATTCCTCGGCGCTGCGACCGAAATTATTGTCGTGCATTTCATAAGCGCGCACCACGCCGTCCGGATCGATAATAAATGTTCCACGGTAAGATAAACCGTCCCCTTCAATATAAGTGCCGAAAGCGCGGCAGAGTTGCCCGCCAGGATCAGCCGCCATCGGAAAATTAACCTTGGCGATGGCGCGCGAGTTGTCGTGCCAGGCTTTGTGGACAAAAGCGGTATCGGTGCTTACGCTGATTATTTCAGTGTTCAGTTTTTTGAATTCATCGTATTTATCCGCCAAATCTTCGAGCTCGGTCGGACAGACAAAAGTGAAGTCCGCCGGATAAAAAAACAGGATCAGCCATTGCTCCTTATATTGTCCAAGGGAAGTTTTGGATATTTTATTTCCTTGAAAAATCTCAAATGAGATGTCCGAAACTTTTTTGCCGATGAGCGGTGTAGGTTGTAATAGATCATTCATATCCGGCATTATTACGAATAAATAGTCATTCTGTTAATGGTATTTTAACTCATACTGTGTTAGTATAGTATAGCCAAAATCCGCCGTGAAGTCAAAGGCGCACTTATCCACATTGTGGCGGTCGAGTATCTGTGATATATTCATTGAACATTGTTAATTAATTATTTTTTTTATGAGTGAAGAAAAAAGTACATCGCTTTTGAATCAAATGACACCCAAGCAGACTTTCGTGGTCGGACTCGTCGGCGGACTGATGACGCTCTGCACGCTCGGCTTTTTTATCCTGCTCGCCATAATGCTCAATGGCAAAACCGGCAGTCTGAATTTTGGCAATCTCGGCGGAGATACGGAAGCGACGGAAACAGCTGATACCAATTCTCCCGGCCTCGCCAGCATCGCCAAGGATTTGAAACTGGATTTCAAGGATTTCAAGGAATGTGTTGAAACCAACAAATTCGCCGCCAAGGTGCAGGCCGATGAGCAGGACGGCGCGGGAGCCGGAGCGCAGGGAACGCCCTATTCATTGGCTATCGGCCCGAAGGGTCAGGTGATCCCGATCGGTGGAGCCTATCCGTTCAATGTGGTGGAGGCGATTATCAAGCAATTTAAGGGCGAAAAAGTGGAGGCTACGGCCGGAGCGGATTTGCCAAAGGAACAAAAAGGCCTAACTTATCGAGCTGTTGACACCAAAAAAGAAGTTGTCCGTGGCAATCCGGACGCCAAAATTACCATTATTGAATATTCGGATTTGGAATGCCCGTTCTGCAAACGGTTTCATGTCACCATGGAACAGGTACTGGCAACCTACGGGAACGATGTCCGAGTAGTCTTCCGTCACTTCCCGCTGGATAGTCTGCACAAAAAAGCGCGAACCGAGGCCAACGCGGTAGAGTGCGCGGGGGAGCAAGGTAAATTCTGGGAATTCATTGATGGTATATTCGCGGTGACGCCATCCAATGATGGACTGGATATAACTCTATAAATAGACAAAAAAACTTCCAGACTTAGTCGGGAAGTTTTTTTATTTCAGAAAATGGGGTTGTGTGATAAGGAGAAGTTTGCTAGGCTATGAATATATTTAGGATCAATCAATATGGATGAAACATTTAAGCTTGGAATCTACCGGCACTACAAAGGAAAATTTTATCGGGCGCATTTCGTGGCGCATCATAGTGAAACGCTTGACGAAATGGTGGTATATGAAACAATGTACGAAAATGATCT
>ERZ1292630.1745-Hain-H41-02um-R3-1745-length-20875-cov-8_pt2 | contig 13112 bp, 9 predicted proteins | sample MGYA00564408_ERZ1292630 | MGnify/ENA primary metagenome ERZ1292630 (study PRJEB36523, sample SAMEA6512641) | groundwater metagenome | collected 2019-01-08 | study: AquaDiva: Metagenomics assemblies of 32 groundwater samples | reverse complement strand
CTCACCAAGTTCATCACGGGTGGGCCCGACGGCGATTTGGGCTCCAATGAGATCCGGATGGGTAACGAACGCATCACGGCGATCTGCGACGGCCGTGCCTCATTGTATGACCCAGCGGGCATCGATCGTGACGAATTGGTGCGCCTCGCCACCGAGCGACTCACGTTGGACAAATTCAACCGGTCGAAGCTGGGTGCCAACGGCTTCTTGGTGACGGTCGACGAAAAGAACGTGAAGTTACCTGACGGCACCGTCATCGCAGACGGCCGCGCATTCCGTGATTCGTTCCACTTCACGGCGTACACTCGTGCCGACATCTTCGTGCCATGTGGTGGCCGTCCGGCGGCCGTCACGCTGGAGACGGTGAATCAGTTCCTTGTGGACATGCCGCACGCGAGCGGCGAAGCCATGTTGAAGGGACTGATCACCGTGACGAGCGACAAACTGAAGTACAAGTACATCGTCGAGGGGGCGAACCTGTTCATCACTCAAGACGCGCGTCTCGCGCTCGAAGCGTGCGGTGTTCACCTTTTCAAGGATTCGTCGGCCAACAAAGGCGGCGTGACGTCCTCCTCGATCGAGGTTTTCACGGGCTTGGCGCTCGATGATGCGGCACACAAGACCTTGATGTGCTCCGAGAAGGGCCAGCCGTTGCCAGCGTTTTACCGCAAGATGGTCGATGAAATTTCAAGTCGTATCGAGGAGAACGCTCGGCGTGAGTTTGAGGTGGTGTGGCGTGACTCGCAAGCCGGCTTCTTGCAAGGCCGGAAGACGCTGATCAGCGACGCGCTTTCGCGTAAGATCGTCGAGATCAAGGAGTTCATCGCGACGTCGGATCTTGCCGACGACAAGCAGCTGTTCAAGCACGTCATCGAGCGCTACACACCTCCGACCCTGCTCGCTCAGGTGGGCATCGACACGCTGCTGACTCGCGTGCCCCACAACTACCTGTGCGCGATTTTCCAGACATCCATCGCGTCTGACTTCGTCTACACTGCTGGCATGAACGCGAATGAGTTCTCATTCTTCCAGTACATGCACAACCTGTACGCGCAGGCAGCTGTCAAGAAGTAGGCCGTGTATTTGGCTCACCACTTTTCGGTACCTTGGGGGGGGAGGAGGTCAGTGCTGACTGGTTTCACAAAAGCAAAGCGCGTGACGTTGTAACAAGTAGGCTGACGGTCTATTCCCCCCCTGCCCTTCCGACGATCCGCCTCTCTGACCATTCGATCAAAGTAACAGCGTTACCGGCGGAATCCGTTTGGTTTCAGGTGAGCTCGATCGACTGGGCGGCGTGTCTGTTTCGTTTCGGTCAAACAACAAGCGGGGTAGGGTTTTTTCCCCTCTCTATTTCTCTCTTTCTCGCTTCAACTTCTTTTTTTTTGTTCGTGTTATATTTGTGCGTATTTTGCTCGATTCTTTTTCCCGATACGTTCGCCCATTCAAGCCTTCGTGCGTGAGCGTGAGGGGCCCTCGTCTCCGGCGCGAGTTCGCTCGTCGGGTGTCTCTACGTCGTTGGTTGGTAGAGTCACGTTTATCCCCACCGCAAATACAGGGATTTGGGTCACCTCTCTGCCCCATGCCGTCCGCTCCCTTGCCAGGGGTGGCTCCGCGCTTCGCGAGCCCCTTGTTTCTGTACAAGAAAATCGTCAAGCAAGTGGCCGGGAAGCAACCCGTGATCTACACTGCGAAGGACAACGTCAAGGTAGCCATGTACGTCAACACATCTCGCCAAGGGTACGGAAATTTTACACTCAGTCGCTGGTACTTGAAGCAGAAGGTGCACAAGACGAACCGCAATCGCCTCGAGGGTCTGTACGAGTGCGTCCTCTGCGCGTCGTGTACCGCGTCGTGCCCGCAGTACTGGTGGAACCGCGAAGTGTTCCTCGGACCCGCCGTCCTCTTGCAGTCGTACCGTTGGCTCATTGAGCCTCTTGATCGCGATTTTGACGCTCGCATCGCCCTCTACGAGCACGGTAGCAAGGCGAACATGTGCCACAACATTTTTAACTGCTCCATTACCTGTCCGAAATATCTGAACCCCGGCTTCGCTGTGAAGGAAATCAAGCGCGAAATTTCCCCGTTGTCGCCGGCTACACCACTCGCCGTGCCCAATTCGGCGGATCCGTAGCCGTCGCACATTTGACGAGGCCGTTTCAACATGAAAGGGGTCGACGTGAACAAGAGAGAAGCGAGAGAGATTCACACATCACCTCCCCCTTGAACGGGGTGAACGAAGGGTTGTCCCCGTTTTGGTGTTGTGATGTGAATGCAACGCCCGAGAGTGGATCATTCGAAAAATTGGGGTTCACAAATGGTTGGTGTAGGTAGTGCAGTTTGCAGAAAGTTTCCGTTCACATACATGTGCTCTTTGGTCTTGGAGATTGAGGTCCACGTTTCGAAGCTGCGCACTTTTTCGGCGTGCGTTCTTTGCGCGGGTAGACTATCCGACTTTGTCACGTTCGAACTTACCGCTGCGGGGGATGAATCAGGCAACGCCGGACCACCGACGCGCACCGCAATCTCAGGTCTGTCAATACGCGCAACGTCGTCCAACAAAACAGCTCATGCTCACTTCGAACTCCCCGTCGAATTTTTTTCACGCTTGTCACTCAAATCGACAGCTTCGTTCACGTCGGGTGCTACGAACGCGGAGCGCGGATTGTTACCATCGAGCGGTTTCTCCGTCCCAAGCAAAGGTCTGCAAAGCGTTATGAACCGCGTCTATCATACCATTGCCGACGGAAGTGCCAGCGCGGCGTCCATGCTCTCGATGAAGTGGAACGGTCAGCAGCCAGATGCCATGGTGTTCTCCTTCCGGTCACGGTCTGGCCTCAACAAGCACTACAGTCTTAATCTCGACAATCGCGAGTCATTTCACGCGCTCGTCGACCGCCGGCAGCTCGCCTTTGAAGCCTCTGGCGATTCTCGGGCCTGGCTCCAGTGGCTATCGGCGTTTTCATCCACGGCGAAGGTTGCCTTGTTTCCGTCGACGTCTCGCTTGGCCGTGAGAGAGGCGCCTTCGCTCGGCATCGCATCCGACGACGCGAATGCTGGAGGGTGTGCCACAGCGTTTGACGGCACCGCCGTCGTCTCGATCGAGCCGCGGTCGTTTCATTCTTATTCGTGCCCGCCTCCTCCTACTGCCTCGGGCGCGGGGGGAGAAGGTGGTCCCAAGGTGGCACTGTGTCCGAAGGCGGTCGACACCCGTTGGTTGCGGCTGTTCTTCACGGTGCTCGACGTGCTGCAGCTGCGGGCCTCCGTGCGTACGGGGGGAAAGGGCCTGCCAGTGGTCGTCGATGGGTTAGGGACGTGGAGCGGGCCGCAGTTGGCGCTGCCTGCTGAGGCCGATGGTATCACGGGAGCCCGCGGTCCAGCGCCACCACATGTCGCAGCCGCGTCTGAACGTGGCGGGAGTGGGGTATCCGTGGCGACTTTACTGCTGGCAGCGGTCGACGTCGCGGAGCCTGTCGCTCCGATGCCGCCCCCTATGCAGCACCACCCAACCGTGCCGCAGACTGCCGTCCGGGGCTCCACCGTCCTGTGGACCCCGCCGCATGCCGTCTTGGGTCGCGACGAAGTAGCGTCGAGCGGGGAGTCCGCTTCAGTGAGCGAGTTCGCCGCGCCAACCGGATGGTCACTATCTCACATGGGGCAGTCGTCCTCGATGGCGCACGCTGCCTCGCTCACGTCGTCGAGCCGAAGGGTCCGAGCGACCGCCGGCCCTGTCGCCGCCGGCACGCAGCAGTCGGAGGCGGTCTACCCGACCGCACACCGCCTTGCTGGGGGAAAGGCTTCACGCGATGGCGCCGACGACGACATGCCGGACGCCTCTCCCAGTGGCAGTGCGGTGCAGCCAACCAATGCTACGGGCCGCGCGACGATTGACGCCAGGCGGCCGTCCGTCGGAGGGGACGACTCTTTCGTCCTTGCCACGAACGACCCGCGAGGGACGGCGGCAGCACCACCCATCCATGACGCGCCGCCGTCGTGGGCCCGACAACCAGGCAGCGCAAGCGGAGGAGCGGCCGGTGGTCCAACCGCGGCGACTCACTTGCGCCAAATGTTTGCGATCGATTTTGACGGGTCGCTTGGCCACATTCTTGGCGGTGGGGACGCCGGTGCCGATGCGCCAGGGTTGGAAGGCGAACGTGGGATGGAATCGTTGGAGCCCATGGCCGATTTGCTGAACTTGCTCGGGCAGGGCGATGACAAGGACGAGGCTGGGGGCGCGGAAGCAGGATACTAAAACTGCAATCATCGCTGGCGGGGTCGATCATTCGCCGTGTCTTGGAGAACGACCAAGTCGATCTCCGCATGCCATGTTGAGTCCGCACATACCGGTAGACTCGTGCGGACTTTTGCTTCTCTTGCGGAGGTGGTCGTGGGTCGTTCGTCACCAACATTGATGGTTTGCTTTTCTCCCTCCATTTCCCGCGTGAACGGAGGCTTGGATTCCGCACGTTGGTGTTGACACAAAACCCGCACAACTTGCTGATCCGTACACCTTCAGATTCGCATCGTTCTTTGTTTGTCATCACATAAAGATACAATTCAGAAATCTGCGAGACGCATTCCACCGATCCTTCGAGACCAGCATGCCGACCCACGCCGAACTGAATCGTGCCAACCAGAGCCGCGTGCGGCCGATGCCTCCTCCCACCCAAAACGTCTCCGGGGCAAACACTCCCTCCCAAGCGGCCATGGCTGCCCCGTTGCTGCCTCTGGAGCCACCGGCGCGGGTAGGCATCGTCAACCAGGGATGCACGTGTTACCTCAATTCCCTTTTGCAGGCGCTGTACCATCTCGCTTACTTCCGGGCGGCCGTTTTCAAGTCGAATGCGACTCTTTCCATCCCGAGCTCGGCCGCACCTCCAGGTTCGGGTGGGTCGTCGGCCGCGCCTCCCGCCGCCGCCTCGGCACCGCTTACCACGCAGCCGTCCGAAACAACGGATAATTTGATCCCCGCGGCGTTGCAAGCACTCTTCTTTCACATGCAGTCTCGTAAGACCGCGGTGTCCACGAAGGGTCTCACTGCCGCGTTCGAGTGGGATGAGCGAGAAGTCTTCGTCCAGCACGACATACAAGAAATGGCCGCGCTGCTACGCGACTCCCTGGAGACGCGCGCCAAGGGAACGCCTGCCGAGGGGGACATCAACCTTCTGTTTACCGGGTACGGCGAGAAGTATTTTTCCACTCTCGATGGTTCCTACACTTCTCGGCGGCCGGACACATTTTACGACGTTCACGTGCCCGTTCAAGGGTACAGCGACTTGCTGACGGCGTTGCAATCCCTGACGGTCGTGGAAATGCTGACCGGAGACAACAAGTACTGTGTGGAAGAATCCGGCAAGCCCAACGTCTACAAAGACGCCGAAACGGGGTATCGCTTCCTGCGATTTCCCCCCGTTATATTTTTCCACTTGAAGCGTTTCGAAATGGACATGACATCCGCGACGCTGGAGATGCACAAAATCAACACCACGCTGCGTTTCCCCAACTCACTGGACTTGAGTGAGCTTGAAAAGGGATTCGGCAGTCCCGATCGCGTCCCAGAGGCGATGCGACGTCAACTGGCGTTTCTTCCCGACTCCCCGCCAGACTACGACCTTATCGGCATCGTGGTGCATCGCGGCGGCGTGCGGAGCGGCCACTATTTTTGCTACATGCGAGAATACAATCCCGACACAAAAGAATTTGGACATTTTGTCGAGTTCGATGACGAGCACGTTCGGTACGTTGACGAATACGTTGCCGTGACGAAGAACTTCGGCGGTCCTGTGACCGTCCACATCCGTGGCTATGATCAGCAGATCTTGTCCCCGCAAAACGCTTACATGTTGGTGTACGGCCGCCGGGCTGACCTACCCGTAATTTTGTCGTCGGTCAGAACCGAGTTGATTCCAGCAGCGCTCCGAAGCACCCTATCCGAGCAAGTGGCTGTCGAAGAAGCGTTGGCCGTGGATGACATGGCTCGACGTCGCAAGGTCAATGTGCATTTGCTCCGAGATGGGGACATTGATGCGTTCGTTCAGCGCCATTCGAGCGAACTCATTCCAAGTTCGGGAGATATTAGTAGCTTGAAGAGTGTGGCGACGCTGAACTTGGAGAAGGCGATGCATTGGGCGGACTTCTGGGATCATGTGGCAGAGAAAATAGGCACGCCGCGATTCCGACTGTGGCTCTTCAAAAGTCCTCCTTCCAACTCCAACTCGTCGACTTCGGTAGCCATCTCGCAGCGACCCATCGTGGTTTTGACGCGAGACGCCGGTCGTCCGGAACACGTAGACGACCCACCGGGATCGATCATGAGCGTGGTGCTAGGGCCCAAGGCGGTCGACGATGGGAAGCGGCTCATGTCGTTCAGCTTTTACCTCGAGTTTGAGAAGGACTATGCCTCGGCCACCGTCACGAACATCGCGGCAGGGCTGCAATTTCAACCGAGCTCCGTCGAACCTGGCAAATTCACCAATCCCATGGGGGCACTGAGGCAGTTCCTTTTTTCGTTTCACCAAAATGACATGAACCCGACGATGGCCATCAGTGTGCCGAACGGAGCGATTACGATCACGAGAATTACATTCCGTTTGGCTAGGCGTTACTATCAAGGTACCGTGCAAGTGGCGGTCTTTGCCAGCAAGTCGGCCAGAGAACCGGTCGCGATGATCGAAGTCGCGGATCGCGACGGCTTGGACAACAATTCCCCATTTAACGTCGTCATGCCAGAGCACACTCGAGGCAGCCACATCATGATTCGGCGACTCTCCGCCTCGCGACATCCGGACAACATCTCGGTCTCGCGGATTCAAGTTCACACGGTGCCGGCGGATGTGGGTATCGTCCTCGACACGGAAGCGCACCCACCTATCCGAAATGGATTGCCAGAGCTCGACAATGGCGAACGCCTTTCCGTCAACATGCTCGTTATGGTCAAGTACTACAATCATGTCACCGGGCGAATGCACTTTCGGGGACATGCCTTCCTGAACCCCAATGAGCTGCTGTCGAACAACATTCGTCCACTGCTCGTCGCCGCGCAGTTACAAGATCAAATTACCGACTATTCCGCGCTGCAGGTCGGCATGGAAACCGTCTCGCATGGCATTGGTCAAGTGCTGTTGCTGCGCGAGGACCGTTTTATCAACGACGCCACACAAGGGCACGCGCTCCCGTACAATGGTACCATCATCGTGCTGCAGCAACGCCCGAAGTTGATCCCCATGCACTTTGCGTGCCACACGGCGACAGAAATGATGGCGATGCGCTGGAACCAGAAGGCGGTCAACGTACGTCATCTGTCGACGCCTGACACCGTTGAAGTGGTCATCTTGGCGAGCGAAAACTACAATTACGTCATGACCACGGAGGCCATCGCCAAAGCGCTGATCCTTGCCGCGGCGGCCAAGTCGCACGCCAGTAGCGTTGCCGGCACGGCGGCATTGCTGGCATCGACGACCACCGCTTTGGAGTCATCGTCCCCGACCTCCTCCTGCGACCCGGGCCGGTCCACCCTGTCCCCTTTGCTATCGGCCCACGTCGTCGCGCTGGCGAAGCGAATTGCCCTCCACGCCGTCGCCGATTTCACCTCCACGAGCATCACGCCCTATCCGACGGCGATTCGGACGGACGACAACTTGAAGCTCAGGCAGATGACCCAAGTGCATCGATTCACGGGTAACGATCTTTTCTTTAACGTTCTTCCGATCGCTCGCGAGCAGCACGAATCATTGCTGAAGATTCGCATATCGGTCGCCACCGAAACGGGCGAACCGGTGCCCCGACAGGTGACCGCTGCCGACGGTACGACCTCATCGACCACGTCGACATTTTTCGAGTTCGAAATGCACGAATCGGAGGCGACTGCCAGCGTGATCGTGTCTCGAGTCCTGGCGTTGGCTGGGATTCCCTTCATCCGCCCATACGCGCTTTTGGAGATTCGCCATTCGCTTATTCAGGATTTCCACGAAGTCGTTCCGGACAGCGGCTACTCGGGCCCGGCGAAGTCGGCACTGTGGATGCCCTACTTCACCGCCCCTCGGTCCGTCCGAAAATGGTTCCGTGATCCGGACTCGACCTACGAAGTGCGGCCACATCATCTGGGGCAGCCGGGAGAGTGGCTTTGTGCCTTCAGCCACGGCCAATTTGAGCACGGTAAAGACAACCCGCCGGACGCCTTTGGGCGTCCCTTTTTCGCTCGACTCGCGATCGCGGACACGAAGCCATCCACGTTCGCGAAAATGTCGGTGATGGCGCCGTTATCCGCAGAGGAAGACATGGGCATGGACGAGTGTATCCTTTTGTGGGTGAACCGGATTTTCTACTTCCGAAGCAACATTCAAGAGTTGTATCAGAGCATGCGAGACACGTGTCCTTCGGATTTGTGCAACGTGAGGCACCTTCTGATCAACCGGAGGCGGCCCAAGGAGAAGCCGGGATCCCGCTACGTGGCGGCGCAGGAGCATCGCCTCGTCATCGATCGCCGGTCAAAGCGACGAGGCGCCGGCGCAACGACCGAAGAGACGGCAAGCGGACAGGGTGCCGCGGCGGGGGTTTCGCCGTAGCCATCACGATCGATGGAAAATGCGGAAGGGGAACAAATGGAATGGACATTGCCCCATTGTTCTTTAGTTGGCGGCAACCAAAAGGCCACGCCAGTGTGAGAGGGGGTATTTTTTTTCTCTGTGCAAAAAGGCTGTGTGTGAATGATTTTCGAGAAACGTTTGGTGGTGGTTCGTCGGATTGCTTTCTTCTTTCGCACTTTTTCTTTGTGTCGTGTCGTCGCCTTGATGTGGCATGCCATCGAGCGGGAATGGGATCCTAACGCGCCCTCTGCCACAGCATGCATGGGCGGCATCGCCGCATCGCTATTGCAACAAAACACGAACGGTGGGGCATGTTGGAGTGAGGGTGAAGCTTGCGATGCCCAGGTCGCTGCGTAGTATTCCCCTCCCCCGTAGGACGGATGATTTGACCCCTCCTAGTAATTCGATGCGTTCTTGCTGCCGCCGACAATCGTTGCCTCGCTTCTTCGTCGTTTTGCTCGTGGGTTGCCAATTCGCCGCGTTGGTTTCGCTTCATGCTGATGCCCTGGGGACCACGCAAGTTGCTTTTCGCCAAGCCGCGCTTTCCGGAGCCGTTTCCAGCAGCAAGTCGATGCTGAGCGAGAACAGCGCGTCGACCGCCCTGTGTCCCTGCTGCGTGGACGCTCACGACAAGTACGCGACGCTCGTTTCTCTGGTGAGCCTTCAGTACCCGTGGTGGCGCCGTTTCTCTCGCGTCGATGAAGCGGTCGGGCTGTACACGTCGGTGGCGATGTCGATCGTGCACAGTTCACGGAGAACGGACGGATGTGGTGCGCGTCCGGCGTGTGCGGAGTGTATGTCGGCCGTCGCTGAGAAACTGCGGCAGCTGATTCCGCTCGATGGCAGTGCAGGGGGTGACATTCCAGATCCGGCCATGTCCGTGCACAGGTGGCTGGTGCACGGTGATGCAAATCGGCCCCGTCGGGGAAATGTGTGAGAGAGTTGTTTCTCTAGTACGACAACGCACGAACGTACGAATCTAACGCACGCATGATGAACGGTTCAAATCGCACAAACCCACCTAACCTTTCCATAATGTAGCTTCCAAGATTTTATTTCACAAAAATTTGTATCCCGCGAATGTCGGCAAAGTATCCGTTTGCAAAAAGCCTCGTTTTTGACGAGCCGACTATCCAACGTCGCATCGTCGAACTGTCCGGTGACATTCATCGCCACTACAGCGGCCTCGTCACCGAGACGAGTCCCTTGGTTCTGGTCGTCGTTTTGAACGGTGCCTTCATGTTTGCGGCCGATCTTGCACGTGCCCTCGCGGATCGCAAGTTGCCAGTGCGCATGGATTTCATTTGCGTCTCTAGCTATCAGGGGGGGACTCACACCACCGGCGAAGTGCGGATGTTGCTCGACCTCCGACGCGGGATTCAAGGGCAGCACGTGCTAATGATCGAGGACATCGTGGACAGTGCGCATACGCTTGACTTTTTGCTCAAGCTGTTTATGACTCGCTCGCCCGCGTCGCTGAAGATGGCCTCTTTGTTGGATAAGAAGGCGGCAAGGCGCATCCCATTGCGAGTTGATTTTGTGTGTTTTGACTGCCCGCCGGAGTTTGTCATCGGATATGGTTTGGACTTCGCTGAGCGGTTTCGCGAACTCCGGGACATTGTGGTGCTCAAGCCGGAATATTATATGAAGGCTCCCGCTGCCAAATTGTAGCCGGCCATACCGTCGAAATACCTCACCCCCCGGCTTCCGGTAAAGCAGCAACAGTGTCTTCCCCCTTTCCTTCCATTCTCAATCTTAGTGGTAACGCACCCCTTCAATCTTATCTCTCTTCGGTTTAATCCGAGTAAAATTGACTACCCGGCTCATGACATCGTCGTCAGCTGCGAGGCAAAGTGGTGTACTCATCTCCGACGATGCTTTTGAGGCGAGAGGGGGGGGGGGGGGGGGTTTTGGGGTTTGATTCCCGAAACGTAAAATTATGGCGTCCGTCAAAAAGTTTTCGGCCGAGGTGCGCGATGACAATCCTTATTCGCGACTGATGGCCCTCGAGCGGATGGGCATCGTCCAGGACTACGAGTCGATTCGCGGTAAAGCTGTCGCCGTCATCGGTGTGGGGGGTGTGGGATCCGTGACGGCCGAAATGTTAACCCGCTGCGGCGTGGGTCGGTTGTTGCTGTATGACTACGACAAGGTTGAGCTGGCCAACATGAACCGGCTTTTTTTTCGACCGGAGCAGCAAGGCATGTCGAAGGTCGAGGCGGCGCGGGCGACGTTAAGCGGCATCAACCCGGATGTCGACATCGTGCCTCATCCTTACAATGTGGGTTTGGCCGAGAAGTACGACGACTTCCTCCGCGAACTCAGCACGAGCGGCATCGTCGCGACCGGTTCGACCGCGAAGCCAGTGGACCTATTGCTTTGTTGCGTCGACAATTTCGCTGCTCGCATGGTGGTCAATCAGGCGTGCCTCGAGCTAGCGTTGCCCTGGATGGAGTCCGGGGTCGCGGAGAACGCCCTCGCCGGCCACATTCAGCTGCTGCTGCCCGGCGTCACGCCGTGTTATCAGTGCTGTCCCCCGCTCGTCGTGGCCACGGGGCAGCCTGAAGCGAAGCGGGTGGGCGTATGCGCCGCGAGTTTGCCCACCACGATGGGAATCGTAGCCGGCTTCCTTGCCCAGAATGCGTTAAAGTACTTGCTGCAGTTTGGAACCGTGAGCGAGTACGTCGGCTACGATGCGCTACGGGACCACTTCCCTTCGATCGATATCAAGCCCAATCAGGACTGTTCCAATGACGCCTGTCGGCGGCGGCAAGCATCCCACGCCGCGAAGGTGGCCGAACTCGGTGCGGAGGTGGCCCACCCCCTTTACGCGATGCGGCAAGCAGCGGCGGCGGTCTCCGCTGCGCACCTCAAGAAGCTGCCCAGGTCCGAGAACAACTGGGGAATCACAGTCGACGCTGGCGGCAAGGACGATGTCTCGGCGACGAGGAGCACTGCGACGGGCTCCGGAGGCGGCGTCGAGTTTCAGTATTTGCGTTCGGAGGAGTTGCAGCAACGCAACGGATCGGCTCCGCACGGGAGCGCGACAGAAGGACGCGACTTTGTTCCACCCGCGGCGCAATCCGAATCGCTGGAAGATATGATGCGCAAACTCCGCGCAACTGCGTCGTGACCCGTCCAAGGAGAGGTTTTTCTTCCCGATTTCATTGGAAATCCTTGTTCGGGGAGTGTGGGTGCAAGGTTAGTTCGCTAAGTCGAGTCGATGATTCAGTAGTTTCATCCCCCCTCTGTGCGTCCCCTTTCTCGCGTCGATTCCATGCGACCCGACGAGCCCCCCGCGTCGATTCACCGGCTCATCCGCGACGCCGCCCGCTCTCTCAGTGACATTGAGCGTGACGTGGTCGACAACCATACGGTCAACAAACGATCGGTCTGTGGGAAAACGCCTCTCATGACGGCTGCATACTACGGCCGCAAAGATGTGATGGAAATGCTGCTGCGCCACGGAGCGGTCGTCAACGCGCTCGATGACAGAACCTTTGACACCGCGGCACACTACGTTGCGCAAAGTCTGTGCGGTCACATTCGACAATGCGCATGCCTCATGGTGTTGATCGAGCATGGGGCGAGCATTGACCTGACGAACAACGACGGCTACACCGTGCACGAGCTCGCGGCCAAGAACGGCAATCACGACATCGGCACGGCGGGCGAGCGGTGATGTTTCCCCGGGGCGGGGAGTTCTTGTAGATTCCTAAATTGGTTGGTTTTCTTCCACCGTTTTCGATGTTTCACTTCCCTTGCAGCGGGTCTGTTTCATGCATTTGTGTGGTCGGCGCACGTAATTCAGTTTCGTACGAAGCGACAAAAAAGGATCTTTCTCCTTCTGCTCTCCATTCCTCATCGGGGCGTGCGTCGAGTTTTTGTTTCCGTTTATTTGGTCGAATCTCCGGCGGATGGCGTCGTCCGCTCCTCCTGACCCCGATGACATTGGTCGTGCGGGTTGGCTCATTCTTCACACCACCGCCGCGGCGTTTCCGAACTACCCGACCGCTGCACAACGGGAAGCCATGCGGGCGTTCATCACGTCGTGGTCGCAAGTCTACCCTTGCTCCATTTGCGCGTATCACATGAGGCAGGAGGTCAAGGCGCACCCACCGGTGGTCGACACGAAGGAGGGAGTCTCCGTTTACGTTTGCAAGCTGCACAATTCGGTTAACAAAATGCTGGGAAAGCCAGAGTATAGCTGCGATGCTGATGAAGTGCTTCGACGTTGGCATCCAACGTATCCAGAGATGGCGGACCAGCCGTCCATTGAGGAGCAGCTGGCTGCGGAACAACGTCGCGCCGCAGCGTCGCGCACCGTGGGAGCGGCAGGAGCAGGAACGATGGCACACGGATGGTCAGCAAAGTCGCAGTCGGGACCCGCCAACGCTGTCAGTGATACGACGGATATCACGATGGTGCTTGCTAAGCTGAAAACGTGTCAAGCGTTTTGCCCGCAACGCAAGGAGCCGGTCGTTTAGGAACTCCTCATGAGGCCATCATCGACGGAGGGGGGGGGGGGGG
>ERZ1292630.3767-Hain-H41-02um-R3-3767-length-13119-cov-168_pt1 | contig 13119 bp, 14 predicted proteins | sample MGYA00564408_ERZ1292630 | MGnify/ENA primary metagenome ERZ1292630 (study PRJEB36523, sample SAMEA6512641) | groundwater metagenome | collected 2019-01-08 | study: AquaDiva: Metagenomics assemblies of 32 groundwater samples | reverse complement strand
CCAGAATGGCGGCCGCTGCCCCGCTGACCATCAGTCATGAATAATCTCGGCTAGGAACCTGCGGCTGTGCCTTGTCCCACGTACAAACCTCAGGTATCCTGCGTATCCGCCGATTAGCCGAAAGGACGTGCTGTGACGATGACAGGCTCAAGCCTCAATAGATCATCGGATTGCCTCATGCCGAATCGGCGTCAGGCAAAACAAACAACGAGATACAACTCGTTATGACTGACTACAGCGTACTCGGCAATTTACTGCTGATCTACACCGTCTCCATCGCTGTGGTGTTTCTGTTTCATCAATTCCGACTGCCATCCATCGCCGGGTTTCTCGTCGCCGGAGCGTTGATCGGCCCTCATGGGCTCAATCTGATTTCTGACATCGCGACGGTACAAGTGCTGGCGGAAATCGGCATCGTACTGCTTCTGTTTACCATCGGTATTGAATTCTCGCTGAGGCAACTGACATCGCTTCGTCGGCTGCTCCTGATTGCCGCTCCGATCCAAGTCGGGGGAGTCATCGTGATCACGTGGCTCGGCGGGATGCTGGTCGGGTTACCGGCCTCACAGGCGATCTTCTGGGGATTTCTTCTCTCGCTGAGCAGCACGGCTATTGTGTTGAAGGCGTTGGCCGCCAACGGAGACAGCGATTCTCCTCACGGACGAGCCACCATCGGCATTCTGGTCTTCCAAGACCTGGCCGTCGTCCCCATGATCTTACTGACACCCATTCTAGCCAGTCCCGATGGGGGCACGCTGACGCCCGTGCTGTTCTCGTTGGGCAAGTCTCTGGTGGTGGTCGCGTGCATCGTCGCGGCTGCATGGTATGCGGTCCCGAAACTCCTCGAACACATCGTTCGCAGCCGAAGCCGGGAACTCTTTCTGTTGACCATCATTGTTATGTGCCTCGGCATTGCTTGGTTGACCTCTCTCGGCGGGCTCTCACTTGCTCTCGGGGCGTTCATCGCTGGACTCGTGATTTCCGAATCGGAGTACAGCCACCAAGCCATTGCCGAAGTGCTGCCCTTTCGCGACAGTTTCAACAGTCTGTTCTTTGTCTCGATCGGCATCCTGATGGATTGGCGGATTCTGCTGGAGTATCCGCTCGTCGTGACCGGTGTGTTACTCCTCGTCCTGCTCATCAAGTTTATCGCTGGAACGGGAGCCGTCTTAGCAGTCTCCATCCCACCCCGATCCGCCGTCATGACCGGCATTGCCCTCGCGCAGGTGGGTGAGTTCAGCTTTATCCTGGCACAAGTCGGCCTGGAGAATAAGCTCTTGTCCGGACCGCCCTACCAAATCTTTCTGGCGGTCTCGATTTGCTCCATGATCATCACACCGCTTCTGATGCAGTGGTCCCCCCATCTCGCGCGACGCGTTGAGGCCGTGCAACGCCTTCGCCACTGGTTTCCCGGTCAGACAACTGCCCATGTGCTTGAGGCAGAAGGACGGCATCTTCGCATCAAGGACCATGTGATTATCGTGGGGTATGGGTTGAATGGGCGCAACCTCGCTCGCGTCTTGAGCGAGACGGAAGTGCCGCATATTGCCTTAGATCTGGATGGTGACACGGTGCAGCGCGAGGCTGCCCATGGCTTGCCGCTCTATTATGGCGATGCGACAAACCCGAATGTGTTGCGGCATGTAAAAATCGACGATGCGCGGGTCCTGGTTATCGCAATCTCCGATCCGTTCATGGCCCGCCGGACCGTCCAGGTGGCCCGAGCCTTGAACCCGAAGATTCATATCGTTGTGAGAACCCGTTATTTGCGTGAGTTAGAGGAGCTCCATCAGCTGGGTGCCGACGATGTCGTGCCGGAAGAATTTGAAACGTCGATTGAAATCTTTGCGCTCGTTCTCCGCACCTACAACATGCCGCAAGATTTCGTCATGCGAAAAGCGGAACAAGTGCGTCGTGAGGGATACGCGCTCCTCCGCCGGAGTGAGCTTCCCGAACTAGCCCACCACCTTCGCGGCGGAACCCTCACTGACGTCGAAGTGGAAACCTGTCGAATCGAAGAGGACTCACCGGCCGCGGGAAAGACGATCGTTCAATTGGCGCTGCGGCCACGGACGGGTGCGTCCATCATTGCCTTGACCAGAAGCGGCGTGACGGAATCCAATCCGTCTGAGAAAACCACGCTCCTCGCCGGTGATATTGTGGTCCTGCTCGGAGCGCGCGATGAGATCAGACGGGCAATGGGATTTATTGTCGCGACTGAGCGCGAAGGCTAGCGTGAGACAGTTCCAAACTGTTTAATTTACGAGCAGCACACGCCTGTTTCACAAACTCAGAGGAACACCTAAAATCTAGAGGATGATGAAAAAGCTCGTCCAGCAAGGCCGCAGCGAGCGAAAGGCTGAGGCGTACGCGGGTAGGTACGTTGAAGCCTTGAGCAATGCGAGAACGACGCTGGAGGGCTTTTGCAACACCCTCAGCGTACCGTCATGGCTTGGTAGGCCTCATCGAGTGTGCCCGCTTGAATGAGCTGGACCCTCCTGCGAGAGGCAACATCCATCGAGCTCATCCAGTCCGGCGTGAGTACTTGATCTCGCGGAACGATGATGGTTCGGTAATGCGCGTTCGCGGCGGCCTCGATTTTCACGGGTAACCCACACCGGGAAATCCCTCACCCTGTACGCCCAGAGTCGGAACGGAGACGATGTTGGAGCTCCCGGCATACGCGGGTATCGCAGGCATGGTCGCTAACATCAGCAGGCACACCAGTCGAAACGACACAATCAGCTTCGCCACCTCAGCGTCATTCGCTCTTTGAGAGGATGATCAAAAGGTCGGCCTGTTTGGACTGATGCCTGATGGGCCGCCTTCAGTTTGTAATACCATTTCGCCGGCATATCAGCATCGCCGAGAAACATCGACGAGGGTTTGTGACGAAGCCCCACCGCTAGGTGCTTCATCGCCCGCTCATCCTGGCCAAGAAACATCTTTGTCAGCGTGCGAAAAATCACCTTGCCGAACGGCAGCCAATGGAGCCCCTGCCAATAGGCTGAAAAATCGATGCGACATTCCATATCGGACACTGGCGTGGCCATCAATCGATTGGCCATCCACATCCGTCCACATTGCATCAGCTCCACCCGCTGATTCGGCAACACAAAATCGATGGTGGTCGACAGCGGCCCTCCATAAATTCGCTCCACCCAATGGAACGGCCCACTATTCTTGGCGGGACGATGTGGAATCATCCGGAAGCCGTTCGGGATCGGTTCAAAGATTTTCGTCTTCTCATGCATACGCGCATCACTGCGCCACCATGAATGGACATATGGTCCATGCACCGGATCGATGAGACCGATAATGCCGTCGTCCGCGGTACACGTATACGTCAGCGAAATGTGGAATGACTGCCGAGGTTCCGATGGAAGCGGCATGCGAGGAGCAGGCGGCAGCGGATCGATGTTCCCGCGTTCGTCAGCCAGGTACAGCCAAATCATGCCGTCCGTTTCTTCAGCCGGATAGGTCGTGACGCCGATCTTGTCGGTTTGTAGACTCCCCTGTTCGGGAAGGGCAGGGATGCACCGGCAGCGCCCCTTCATATCGAACTGCCATCCGTGATACGAGCATTCCACTCGTTCACCGTCAAACCTGCCGAATGACAGAGGCATGCCACGGTGCGGGCAGATATCGCGCATTGCCGAAAGGCCACCGGTTCGATCGCGACAGAGGACGATCGGCAGCCCCAACATCTGCAGCCCCTTCATCGTGCCCTGGCGCAGAGTATGGCTCGGGATAGCTGGGTACCAAAAACCAAAGAGTGGAGCACTCCTGGAAGACACAACTTCGGGTGATGGCTGTTCGATCATGAGGGTCATTCGAGATCGGGAGGACACTCGCAAGACGGGTCTAGTACAATGGATTCCGACTATAACGAGGGGATGGAGATAGGTCAAGCGATGCGTACACCGTCGCGCAATAACTCAGTTCCTTGACACCCCGAAGGATCACATACTATTCTCTTCATGCGCAGAACTTGAAAGAGTCACGAGGTGAGATCATGATTGCCACACAGATAGAGCCGACGGCGACGTTAGCACAACTGCAGGAATCCAAGCCCGATCGAGTGACGATCGTGTTGTTGAGCGGTGATCTCGATAAGGCCATGGCCGCCTTTATCATCGCTACGGGTGCCGCTGCGATGGGTATGCACGTGACCATGTTTTTTACGTTTTGGGGACTGAATACGATTCGACGAAGAGGCGCCACGAGTTCAGCCAAGGATTGGCTTCGACGGATGTTCGGGCTGCTCAACAGAGGCGGGGCCGATACGCTTCCGTTATCCCGATTCCACTTCGGTGGGTTGGGGACGAAGATGATGCAGACGGTGATGAAGCAAAACCGGATGCCCGGTGTGCCTGAGCTGATGCAAACGGCCCTCGAACTGGACGTGCGGTTCATCGCCTGCACGACGACGATGGGCCTCATGGGTATTACCAAGGACACCTTGATCGACGGTATCGATCAGTTCGCCGGCGTGACCACATATCTGGCGGAAGCCAAACAGGGCAGTGTCAATCTATTCATTTGAATCGTCCACTGAAGCGAGGGTGTTTTCATGATGCAGGCCGATGTCAAACTCGACACCTTGGGATATTTTTGTCCCATGCCGATTATTCTCACCTCCAAGAAAATCAAAGAATTGGCCTTGGGACAGGTGCTGGAAGTCGTCTCCGATGATGAGGGCATCAAAAAGGACATGCCGGCTTGGTGTGAAAACACCGGGCATCAAATGATGGGTTTGGAAGAGGAACAGGCCAAGTCTGGCCGTATCTATAAGGCGTTCGTGAAGAAGACGAAATAGCCAGCCCCCGTCAGAGAACGATGGTTAAGCCAAAAGCCGGATGATCGGTCATCGATCCTCCGGCTTTTTCGTTGACACGTGCTGGAACCTATGGACCAACTCGTCGAGTGTGTCCCCAACTTCAGTGAAGGTCGGGATCAAGGAACGGTTCACGCCTTGATCGACGCCGTGACGTCGACAGCCGATGTGACACTCCTCGACCACTCGATGGATACGGACCACCACCGGTCAGTATTGACGTTCTGTGGCCCCCCGGGTGCCATTGTTGAAGCCGCTTTTCGTGCTGTGCGGCTTGCGACTGAACTCATTGACCTACGGACACATGTCGGCGTACACCCCCGGATAGGAGCGACGGATGTGGTGCCGTTTATCCCAATCAGGGGTACGACAATGGAGGACTGCGTCCAGCTTGCAAAGCGACTAGGAGAACGAGTGGGGCGTGAGCTGGGAATCCCCGTTTTCTTGTACGAACGTGCCGCAGGCCATGCCGACCACGCCCCATTAGAGTCAGTCAGGCGTGGAGGGCTCGAAGGCCTGGCGTTCCGGATGGAGTCAGACCCCGATTGGATTCCCGACTTCGGTCCCCCTCGACTGCACGAACGCGCGGGAGCAATCGCCATCGGTGCCCGGCCTCCGCTGATCGCCTACAACGTGAACCTCTGCTCGAGGGACATTGAGCAAGCTCGGTCCATCGCCAGAGCCATCCGCCACTCAAGCGGCGGGTTGCCCTCTGTCAAAGCAATCGGAGTAGCGCTATCCAGTCGCGGTATGGTGCAGGTCGCCATAAATGTGACCGATTACCTCGTGACGCCCATTCTGACCGTATTCCAGCGCGTCAAGGCCGAAGCCGCGAAACGTAATATAGATGTGGCGGGGAGTGAATTGATCGGCCTTGCTCCTCAAGCGGCATTGGACGAGGCAGCCGCTGCCTCGTTGCAGCTCGATCGATTGGATTCCAGCCAGATCCTCGAAACAAGAATCGCCGAGGCGATGCGCAGCAAGCACGAACTGGCGCACCCCCTCTCACATTTCCTGGCCGCGGTTGCTGACGCCAAACCGGCGCCAGCCGGTGGCAGCGTCGCGGCATTCGTAGGTGCCCTGGCGGCTTCTTTGGGGGTGATGGGGGCACGCCTCGCAGGGCAGTCGGATGGAGAACAGCACTTGCTTGAATTGAGCCGGCAGCTCCATCAACTCGTTCAAACAGATGCAGAGGCCTACAATGGACTGATGGATGCGTACAAGATCCCAAAACACCATCCTGATCGCCATCAGGCGATTTTGATTGCGCTCCAACGGGCTACCGAAGTACCGTTAGAAATCACGGAGCTGTCCTGCGAGGTTGCGCGGTTGCTCCATCCGTTACGTGAGAGAGCGAAGCCGACCATCCAGTCAGATCTCACGGTAGGGCTGACCCTCGCCATCGCCGCAGCCCAAGCGGGTCTTGTTACGACCAATGCAAATATAAATACTCAGCAAAATCATAATCTTATAGATTCCATACGACTCAGAATTTCAAAGGCCACAGAAAGCCTTGAGGAACTCAAGGTGTTATGCTAGACTCCGGCGCCGAATGATTGAAAACCGTAAGCAGCAGGCTCACTTGGCCTGAGAAAGTCGAAAATCACGGGGATGGAAATCAAGGTCTTCAACAACAACGTTGAAAAAGCACTGAAGGTTGCCAAGAAGAAGCTCGCGGGAGAAGGTCTGTTCCGTGAGCTGAAGCGTCGTCGTTTCTACGAGAAGCCCAGCGTGCGAAAGAAAGCGAAGCAACGCGAAGCTCAACGACGCCGTCAGAAGTGGTTGTCAAAGCGGAAGCCTGAGTAGACAGGGTCTTCCGCTCTTCCCACCAGCCTCCCCTCGTTTACGACCATTTACATGCGTCAGCAGCAAATCCATGCCGCTATCCGCATAGTCAAGCGGGAGGTTTGTCGCTGGCCAGAACCGGTCGTCGGGGTCGTAGCCAAGGAATCGAACTGCGATCCCTTTCCCATCCTCATGTCCACCCTCCTCAGTTTGCGAACCAAAGATAAAACGACAAGGGAAGCCGGCGACCGACTCTTCGCTCTGGCTCGCACACCGGCAACCATGTTAGAGCTGCCGCTGAAGAAGGTCGAACAGGCAATTTACCCGGTCGGGTTCTATCGGACAAAAGCCAAATCGATTCACCAAATCTGCCGCCGCCTGATCGATGAGTATGGCGGGAAGGTCCCGGACTCCATCGATGAACTGCTCACCTTACCGGGAGTCGGTCGGAAAACGGCGAATCTGGTGGTGACGCTTGGATTTGGCAAGCCGGGAATCTGTGTAGATATTCACGTCCACCGAATCAGCAATCGATGGGGTTATATCGACACGAAGACGCCGGAAGCATCAGAAGATGCCCTCCGGCGCAAGCTCCCGAAACAATACTGGATCATTTACAACGATCTCCTCGTTCCCTATGGGCAGAACCTATGTCTACCGGTTTCACCGCGGTGCAGCACGTGCAAGTTGGCGGACATGTGCGATCGCGTGGGGGTCACAAAATCACGTTAGGGGTAAGCAGTGAGGGGTAGAGTAGGGGCTATATGAAAAGCTTCGTTTCGGCCTCAGCGGTCAGGGAAAGGATAGCTGGCAGACCCATCACCTCGTCAACATTCTTTTCGACCGCGCTGGCATCCACGCCCATGTATTCTAAGCCGGCGCTGCAGGCAATCAGCCGAAGTGTTCCAACATGCTTGGCATCTTGGAACATCTCCGAGATCTTCGGCACCTTTTTCTCTTTCAGCAACCGCGCGACTTCCTCAGCCGACTCGGCATATTCCGGCGGAAAATCAATCTGATCGATCTTCCCTTCGGCGAGTTTTTTGATCGTCCAAAATAGCAAGACGATGATCACGTCTTTGCCCATCGCCGCAGCCGTCATCCCCAGCGTCGCGACCTGGTGCAGCTTATCGTACGTAGCGTTGTGGGCGAAGATGACGAATTTCGGCTTCGTCGACATAGTCATTTCTTTTGCGCTCTGGCTGTCACGCTATTCACGTAGTTGGTCATCGCAATATCGACTTCATCGGACGGCATGGGGCTCCATGCGGGATGATTATAACGTTCGGGTACGATCGCGTAAACCCAAGACTGCTCCTCTGTTCGCCTTGAGGGGGTCATGGACTCAGTGCTAGGATGCCGACCAATGGATGAACTCCTTTCAACAGTTCAGCAATATATCTCGACGGAAACCCTCGTGACCCTGACGGCCCTGTCGATTGTCTTCTTTGTTGGGTCATTGATCGCCATCCCGTTCATCCTTGTCCGACTCCCGACAGACTTTTTCGACATCCGTGTTCCACGCCCCTGGATGGAGGATCATCACCCCATACTACGGGGGCTGGGCCACCTGGCCAAGAACGTGGTGGGCGTCATCTTTCTGTTTGCGGGCTTCTTGATGCTGTTCCTGCCAGGCCAGGGCATTCTCACAATGTTGATCGGGGTGACGATGCTGGACTTTCCTGGCAAGCGCAAGTTAGAAGCAAAAATGATCGGACAGCCTGCTGTCCTGAACACCATCAACAACATGCGTCAGAAGTTCGGAAAGCCGCCGCTCACGATTGCGCCAGATCCTTAGCCAGAACTGAGATGAAAGGACTAGGGACTACGATCTCTCATGGACTGACGCCCCGCACTAGCCCTGAGTCCCCAGCTCTCAGTTTTCCACAAGACAATTTCAATAGCCGGCAACACCCATGACATCGCTGCAAACCGACAGACGCCCCACCCTCTACCTTATCGACGGTAGCGCCTACATCTATCGGGCGTTCTTTGCCTTACCGGCGCTGAACAATTCGAAGGGGCTCCAGACCAACGCGGTCTATGGATTTACGACCACGCTGCTCAAAATTATCCGCGAACACAAGCCGGATGGGCTTGCGGTGGCCTTCGACGAGAAAGGCCCCACGCTCCGGCACCAGGAATTCAAAGACTACAAGGCACAGCGTCCCCCGATGCCGGACGGGATGAAGGCCCAGATTCCCTATATTCATCGCGTGGTGGAGGCGCTGAATATTCCAGCGGCCAGACAGGCCGGCTACGAAGCCGATGATTTGATCGGCACGTTGGCCCGACAGGCGGAGCAGGCTGGCTACGACGTCGTGATCGTCACCGGCGATAAAGACATGCTTCAGCTCGTGACCTCACATGTCCGCATCTACGACCCGGTCAAGGATAAGTGGTCCAGCAACGCGGAATGTGTCGCCAAGTTCGGCGTTGAGCCTGGCCGTGTCATCGAAGTGATGGGCCTGATGGGCGACGCGAGCGACAATATTCCCGGCGTGAAGGGCATCGGTGAAAAGACCGCGATGAAACTCATCGCACAGTTCGGGACAATCGATGAGCTGCTACGCCGCCTGGATGAAGTCACGCCCGCCCGCATCAAGACTCTCCTTTCTGAACAGGCGGACCAGGCTCGGCTCAGCCGGAAACTGGCAACCATCGATATACAAAGCCCGGTGGAGTTTCATCCCGAATCCTACCGGATCAAGCCGCCACATGAGGAGCCACTCGCCGAGCTGCTACGCGAGCTGGAATTCACCTCTCTCCTCAAAAGTCTCCAGCCATCGCCGAAACCCCTAGAAACGGCGACCCACGAGACCATCATCATCGAGGATGAAACAGCCGCAACGCGATTTGTCGACGGTGTATCGAAAGGCAGGCCACTGGGCCTGCACTGTTTGTTGGCCGGACAACCAGGCGTCCATACCGACGTCCTGGGCCTGGCCCTCTCGACCGGAAACCAAACGGCGTTCATTCCGATCGACGTCCATGCCTACATGCGACCGATCATCGAATTGCTGCATGATCACACTCACACCAAGACCGTGCACGATCTGAAATCCACATTGCTGGCGTTCCATCGCATTGGAATCACCTTAGCACCCCCATACGTGGACACCATGATCGCGGACTATTTGCTCAACCCGAACCGCCGCGACCATAGCCTCGACACGATCATGTTGGAACGGCTCGGTGAACGACTTGGATCAGGCAAGCAGGAGAAGGCCCAACCACAGTCGCTGTTCGACGTCGATACCGGATCTCGCGAGGAGACGGCGGAAGCCGCTGCTGCCCTGGCCAAGCTCGAACCAATCCTCATTGAACGGTTGACGGATCAGGGGAGTTTGAAGCTCTTTACCGACGTTGAGATGCCGCTCGTCCCGGTCCTGGCTGACATCGAGCGGAATGGGTTCTTGCTCGATGTCGACGGCCTCCGCGGGTTGAGTCAAGAGCTTGAGCGAGAGCTCGACCGCATGATGGAAACTATTGCCAGAGTGGCCGGAGGCGAATTCAACATCAATTCGCCGAAACAACTCGCGACGGTCCTCTTTGAGAAGCTTGGCCTGAAACCCCTGCGGAAAACGAAGACCGGCTATTCGACCGATGAAGACACCCTCACCCAACTCGCCACGCAGCACGAATTACCAGACCAGATTCTCAGCTATCGAAGTCTGAGCAAGCTCAAATCGACCTACGTGGATGCGCTGCCGGAACTGGTGCATCCGGAGACAAAACGGCTCCACACTTCCTTGAACCAGACCGTCGCCGCAACCGGACGGCTCTCCTCCACCGATCCGAATCTCCAAAACATTCCTGTGAAAGGCGACTACGGCCTCCGGATCCGCGAAGCCTTCGTCGTGCCAAAAGGCCATGAACTCCTCTGCGCCGACTACAGCCAGATCGAGCCGCGCATCCTCGCCCATCTTTCGCAGGATCCGCGTTTGCTCTCCGTCTTTGCCAAAGGCGAGGACATCCACATGGCCACGGCCATGGAAATCTTCGGCCTGCCCTCCAGTCAGATCACCAGAGACATGCGCCGCGCGGCCAAGACCGTCGTCTTCGGGATCGTCTACGGCATCAGCCCGTTCGGTCTTTCTCAGAACCTCGGCGTACCCCAGGCTGAATCGAAGCAATATATCGACACCTTCTTTGAGAGATTCGCAGCTGTCCGGGCATTGATGGATCGAAACATTGCCGAAGGACGAGAGAAGGGCTACACCACCACCATCCTCGGCCGCCGCCGACCGATTCCCGAGCTGCAGAGCGGCGATCCCGCCCAGCGCGGCGTTGGCGAACGCATGGCCGTGAACAGCCCCATCCAAGGTTCCGCGGCAGACTTGATCAAAGTGGCTATGATCAATGTGCATAAGAGGCTCCACGACGAGCTGCCGCACGTAAAAATGATCCTTCAAGTCCACGACGAACTCATCTTCGAAGTACCAGATCATGATCTTGAGGAAGCGAAACGGTTGGTGAAACAAGAGATGGAAGGCGTCGGCAAACAGTTGGGCCTCTCAGTGCCGCTCAAAGTGGATCTGGGCGTCGGCAAAAACTGGCGCGTAGCGCATCCCTAGCATGGGCAGGAGGATGTTTTGACAGGAAACCGTGACCACTATAGAATTTGCTCCAGTTGGCCGCCTCTTCACCTAAATAGAAGATTCAGTGACACGATCTGATAAGCTGCTTGAACGTGTGCTTCGAGGAACATCGGATGCGAACATTCCGTTCGACGGGCTGCTGCATTTGCTGGGCGAGTTGGGCTTTGAAGAGAGAATCCGAGGAAGCCACCATATTTTTACGAGAACGGGAGTCGAAGAGATTTTGAATCTACAGCCAAGAGGCTCCCATGCCAAACCGTATCAGGTGAAACAGATACGTCAGGTGATCCTGCGGTACAAGTTGGGAGGCGACATCAATGAGTAAGTACGAGGTAATCATCTACTGGAGCAAGGACGATCAAGCCTTCATTGCCGAAGTGCCGGAGTTAGCAGGCTGTGCTGCAGATGGCACTACGTACCAAGAAGCGCTGGCAAACGTGGAAACCATCATCCGGGAGTGGATCGAAACGGCAAAGGTATTGGGGAGACCAATCCCAGAACCAAAAGGGAGACTGGCATTTGCCTAGTGGTGAGAGGCTATCAGCATGCCCTACCTGTGGAAGCAACAAGATAAAGAAGGTCAAAAAGAAATGGACCGGCAAGTTTCAGGGACAGACCTATTCGGTTCCAAGACTAGAGTTTCACGACTGTCCATCTTGTGGCGAGAAGGTCTATGATCGTGAGGCCATGCGGAAAATTGAAACCCATTCGCCGGCCCTCGTGAAAGCTCACGCCTCATAGCGAAGAAAACATTCGATCAGCCGACTTGTTCTCCCTCGGGCTTTCTCTGCCCTCAAGAACTGTTTCTCTCGTCGGTGTAAAATGACGCATGGTGCATCCCTAACCTGAACCTTCCTCGCTTCATTGGGGAAGAAAAAGGAGGCCGATATGCAGAAAGTACGTCTTTCAGTCGCGTGGGTGATCGCAGGTATCAGTCTTAGCGCATTGGGGCTTCTGCTGCTCACGGGGCAACAGTTCAACGCGAAAGCACAAGAACCGAAGCGGTTTCAGTACATGATCGTCGAAGTGTTGCCTGACACCCAGAATATGCAAACCAAGTTGAACGAATTTGGTGCGAGCGGGTGGGAGCTCGTGGCGGTCCCGATGGGGAGCATGACCGAGCCGAGGCTGATTTTTAAAAAGTGATGGCCAGCCACTTGTGATTCAAGAAACGTGAAGGCTGAGTGGAGTAGTTTGGCATAGTAGATCTTGCCCTCCACAAAAACTGGCGTGTGGCTCATCCGTGGTATCATAAGATTAACCTCCCAAATGGGTATACGCTTATTGTGACCTCTCTCCCCACCTCATGGTAAAACTGTGAGTGACCTCCGCTTTAACTGGGAACGGTTTTGGTCTCCACGGGGATCCAGCCTCAATCTCTCCGATGGAGGCTACCTGCCTGATCCGCATTCTCAAACCTGGAGATTTGCGAATACAGAGATTGTTTCTCTCTCGAAAATCCATGAGTCGAAGGCACTTGTCTTACTAGGCGATCCTGGGATGGGCAAGTCAACCGCCCTCGCCGAAGAAGAATTGTTGTTGAGATCCACACCACATGATCCAACTGATAGACATTTGTTCATCAATCTTCGGTCCTACCAAACCGAAACACGTTTAATTACCGATATTTTCGACAGTCCCATCTTCAAGAACTGGTTAACAGGCACGCACACCCTACATCTTTCCCTCGATAGCTTGGACGAGGGATTACTCTCCATCAAAGTCCTCGCTTCGCTCTTAGCAGACCACCTTAAGAGACTGCCGTCCGATCGAATAATGATCTTCCCCCGATTTGGTGGACACCAGGTTACGCGATAGCCACCCTCGCTTCGTACTCGGCTGGGGAGTGATAGCCGAGAGTCGAGTGTCGTCGCTGCCGATTATAGAACACCTCGA
>ERZ1292630.3765-Hain-H41-02um-R3-3765-length-13124-cov-8_pt1 | contig 13124 bp, 9 predicted proteins | sample MGYA00564408_ERZ1292630 | MGnify/ENA primary metagenome ERZ1292630 (study PRJEB36523, sample SAMEA6512641) | groundwater metagenome | collected 2019-01-08 | study: AquaDiva: Metagenomics assemblies of 32 groundwater samples | reverse complement strand
TTCCCCCTTCGCAACTACTAGATCGTACCTCACCCCCCCCCCCCCGATGTTCGCCATTCGAAGCCGAGTGGCATCGGGGCACCGACGTGGTGGCACGCAGTTAGGTTTTCCCACCGCGAACGTTGAGCTTGATGCGTCCACCATTTCCTTGCTGGCCCCGTACGAAAACGACGTCTTTGCCGGCTGGGGAGTCGTGGAGTGGATCGTTGAGATGCCCACGGCGACGGCAGTCAGCGGTGAGGCCGCTGCGGCCACGCCACCGCCATTGATCGGCACCATGTCAGCGTCCCCGGCAGGGCTCTCCTCAGTCTATCCAGTGGTGTTCTCCGTGGGCAAGAATCCGCACTTTAAGGACGTGGCACTCACCATGGAAGTCCACTTCGTGACGTCGCGGGGGGGCCCGGTGTTCCAACGCGACTTCTATGGGCAAATCGTTCGCATCGTTTGCGTTGCGAGGCTGCGAGGACAACTTAGCTTTACGTCGCTCGATGCTTTGACTGTTGCGATCAAGCGTGATGTTGAACTGGCCGTCTTGATGCTTGAACGGGATGATGGGACCGCGGCGCGGCGGCTGCTGACACAGCCGCAGGCGGAAGCGTTCAACGCCGTGCGGCGGTTCCTGCCTCAGCTTCTCGATGGCCAACGATTGGCCGCCGCTGGAATTCGCGCGATTCGCAACGAATCGGCGCGGCTGTGACCGATCACCGTGAAAAAAAAGAGGAGGTCCTGGGAGCACATGATTTTTGCGATGATGCGAAGGTTGTGTGTGATTGGGTTGTGGCTTGTTGACATTTCCTGCCACCCTCCGCGCAGTCACGAACACGTCATGCTGATCTACCTCGATGAAGACAAGCAATTCGTTGCCTTGGCCGCGCTGCACGTGTTTCGTCGCATGTTGGACGTGGACAGGAGCATCCAAACGGACCTAAAGAGTCACCTTGTCGCACCATCCATCACCAGCGATGACCTCGATCCAACGGCCACCAGTTCTTCTCCTCAATGTCAACGGATAACGCTGTCCATCGATGGATTTCGCTACGCGCACGAAGCCATCTTCGGGGAGCGGCCGCCCTTGAGCGCCGTCAGCGCTTGCTGGGCGTTGGCGGGAGTCCCTTCCCAAGTCACGGAAACGGCGTTTATTCGTCACGTCAGCGCGTTTGCCGAGTGCCTCTCCAAGCCACCCGGCACCGTCATCCCACCCGAGGCCGAAAAACGACTGCTTTGTCCGTTGTCGTATTATCGCGGGGCGACCACCCACGACGTTTTCGCTGCCGCGGAGCGTCGGCAAAACGAGCACTACCTCGAATTTATCAGCCGACAGAGTAAAGCAACCCCCGCGACGGCGGCGGCTAGTAAGGAGAACCCTCCTCCTCGCTTTCCACACTCAGTTATCGTCCCCGGCGATCCAGCGGACGAGGTGACCCCATATCCGGGGCAGTTACACCGCGACACCTTCGTGCCCGCTGCTGTTTCCACGACAACTGCATTTGCAAAATCCACAGGCTGCATCCCTTTGTCGGTGGGTGCAGTGTCGCGTGCCTTTCAAACGTTGGACAACGACTCGGATGGTATCGTCACACTCGGTGACATTGACGAGATCACACGAAGAGGCTTGGCGCGCAGCAAGACAATGTGGGAGTGACGATGCTTTCTGCGGCAAGAAAACCTTGCGCAGCCTGGACGGACGAAAGCAAAGGGCGCTTTACCCCCCCCCACGATGATAGAATCGATCGGACGCACCACGCGAACTGCTTGCATGAAATATGGAAGCTGTTCGGTATGGTTCGCTTCATATTTCACTCTTTTTTCTGCTGCAATTGAGCTTTCGTTAATCCGGTAATACCCGGGGGTGGGCTAATTTCTATGGCGGCTCTGGGCTTCGCGCAACCCTCTACAGCCGTGTCGGATGAAACGGTCCGCGCGTCGATGACGGCCTTCGCGTGTCGCTTCCACCCCGACGTGGCGGCTATGCCCATCCCGTCCATGGGGGGCGGAATGGGTGTGGTCGCGACTCGGGCGCTCCCCGCGGGCTCGACGGTGGCCAGCATCCCTTACTCGAGCATGCTCACCGCCAAGTCAGCGGCGTGGTGCTTGAACAACGCCGCGAGGGCCCGGGGTGGAATGGGTTTGGGCGCGACGCCTTCGTTCCAACCCATTTCCATCATCGTTGCCTTTCTAATCGGTGTACGCACGTCTCGACTTCCGCTGCTCGACAGCGGGTCGGATACGCCGACGTTGGTGTCAGCAGAGCCGTCTCAGGAGGGGTGGAATAGCTGGGTCGGATTGAGGGGAGTGGCCCAGCATTGGATCCAATCGCTTCCAAGTCGCTATGACACCTTGCTGGAACTGCCACCTTCGACCATCGCCGCCGGAGCGACAGGGATCACGCGATACGATGATAAAATTCGTGCCGAAATCCACCGCGCATTGACTATCTACGCGCCCGAAGTGGCGGAAATCGTCCTTCGATGTTCAATCTTTGCGAGGGCAGCGGATGAAGAGGTCCGACCGCTCGTGGAGGAAGCATTGCTGGAGCAGTCGTGCATCGGCCCAATTACGGACCGGGATCGGCACACAATCGATGTCGTTGGTGATGATGCCCGCCCTCCCCGAACCCCGTTTCAGCGGCTATTCCTTTGGGGATTTTTGAGTCTCATGTCTCGCGGTTTCGCCTTCCCGGATGACGTTTGGGCGATGATGCCGTGGGTCGACTACTTCAACTACACACCGATTACCTGCGTCGCGCCGTTTTACAACGAAGAGACGAAGCAATACCAATTCACAACCCGCTTTTTTGTGAGCGCCGGTGACCAGTTATTGCTCACTTACGGATGTTACTGTGACTTTGAAATCGCCTTGTGGTATGGCTTTACCTTGTGCCGACTGGGGACGGCAACAGGCGCTGCACCGAGGTGCACCAAGGACTTAGTGTTACCGCCTCGGCACGACGACCATCACCAACCGAATTGTGCGTACTGTTTTTCGACGTTGGCCGATCCCAACGGGGACTACGACCGCCAAACTGGCGACTTTCTCAAGCGGTGGTTCGCAGAGATGCAGTTGGTGAATCCTGGAGATGGTGATGATTCCGCGGTCGACCAGCTTGTGCGGGCATGCGCGGCGGGTCGCAACCGACGTGGCGGCGGGGTGGACCTGACGGCGCACGTGGATCTGCGTTTGTCGATGAAGACCGACGACGACGACGAGGACAACTCTTTTGGTGATGATGATGCGAACGAGGACCCAGCGGGGGTTGCCGCTTGCTCCAAGGAAGGTTCGCGCAAGAGTCAACGTTCGGCAAAGGTGCAACTGTCGGCGGACTTTCAGGCAATGATAAAAAGGTTGGCCACGGCGCTGAAGTGTTCGTGCGGCGCGATCTTACGGCGCATCGTGAAGCACGAAATATCCCAAGGGATTCATGCACCATCGGCGTTGCCTCCCTTGACCACGGAGACAACCCCGGCCGATCGCGCTCGTTGGAACATTCACGCTGATTCAGTGAGTTTGCTGCAAAGCGTCCTCGCGCTTTCAGACGGCATTTTGAGTGCTAGTTGCATGTGACCCTGCGTCCCGGACAGCGAATGAAGTTCATAGATTCGAAGTCCCTTTTGCTTTGGGCATTGTTTAACGGCGTGTTTTTTTTCCCCCCTTACTATTCCGTTCTTTCGTGATCAGTCGCTAGCGGTCTCTATTTCGCCTCGTCGGTCCTCGGCAGGGCTCGATCGGCTTTGTTTATCGCACCCCACAATGACAGCTCGCCCCAACCAGCCAGCGGCGGCCGCGGCGACGGCGTCTGGCGATCCCGCCGAACGCGATGAACGCGTCAGCGATGTGATCAAGTCTTTTGAGGTGGTCCACGCGGAGCTTCCTGACGACCTTCAGAGGCGCGTCATGGACATCGTCGTCAACGCTTACGAACGCATCGTGTACCGGCCGACGCGCAAGCCGTGGCGAAAGGAGGATTTTAAGTTGCTAGAAAGGGAGGTTGAACGCACGAGCCTACGGAGTCTCGCGGAGGCAATCAAAAAGGACTTAGATCGAGACAAGGAGTTCGAGGGACTATGGCACGTCGCCATCGGCCGGTCCTTTTCGCTCTTCGTGACGCATGAACGGGGAAAATTCATCGAGCTGAAGTTCAACGACGCGACGGTAGTGTGCTGGCAACATGGCGCATAGCATCGCCGTGTGTGTGGGATAGCGATGTAGGAAACGGGTGGGACGGAAAAAAATCCTTTCCTCAACGTGGTTGCCGTTGGAAGCAATAGTGATCTCATGTAGAGGAAAAATGCAATGCACCAACCCACATTCGCCGCCGGTCGCGCCAAAGTGACAAAAAAATTGCTGCTCAACGCAAGCTGTTTCCCCCTCCCCTTTATTACGCTGAAGTTTCTGTCGCGTCAAAGACAGACATGGCTTCGCAAGCGAAAGGGCGTTTGGATTTAATGACCACGCTGTTTTCGAACAGCCAGAACTTCGAGCGCATCCGAAACGACTTCGGCAGCGGATTGGACGTCGACGCCTTTGCGGACGTGCTCTACCGACACTGCCCGACACTCTGGTCATCTCCCATCAATCAACGAGGGGTCGACGATGTTGGTGCTCGTGACCCCTGGGCGACCCACATCGCCTCGGCGCACCACATCGCCTCGGCGTCATCAAAGGTAGAAGGCACAATGGGGGACGCCGACATCACCACCACGGAACGGGAAGGCCGTCCTACTGCCGCACACCCTGCGCATGCCCCTCGCATATCCGAGGCCCTGCGTCAGGCGATCGAGATGCTGTTCTTCAACATTGATTGCAACGGCGATGGGTCGGTGACGTGGGAGGAGACGTACAACTTCGCCATCGACACAGCGGCGTTAGACCTGGTTCAACGACCCTACGAGACGATTCGCCCCTACAGCAAAATATCGGCCACCAAGCGAGAAGATCATTTTACCTACATGAAATACATCCCGCAGCTCGATTTAATCGCCGTGTCCAGTCGGAACTGTCCGCTGCAGCTTATCCGCAGTCGCGATGACTTCGAGGTCGCGTTCGTCGCTCGACCGTTCGAAACGGATGTGTCGTCCTTCACGGAGATCCAGGCGTGCACCTATGTGTCCGCGCTCGACACGCTGGTCGCGTGCAGCGCGGACTTGCGACTCCGCTGGTGGCACCTAATGGAGCATCGCCTCACCGCGATGCGACCGTTGCCATTGGAGCACTTCTTGACGCAATTGCAAACGGTACCGACGGCGCCGACGCGAGTGCTGGGCAGTTCGTCCCGGGGGACGTTGGCCATGTTCGAGCTGCATCGAGGCGGCGCGGAGCCCCGGAAGATCCATGAATATGCGGTGGAGACCGGTGCACCCGCCGTGAGCAGCGCGGCCCCCGCAATACTGCCGGACTCGTCCGTCTTATCGCCCTCCGATATTCCACGATCACCTGTTCAGCTCCCGCTGGCAGGCTTCACGTCCGCCTCTGCACCCCACACGCTCACCATGTCCATGTCGGCGCCCTCGGCGACGCCGCCTCGTCGCGTGGGCACGCTGTGTGACTTCTGTTTCGTCACCCCCGCGTCGACGCATGTGATGTCCTCTTCGTACGATCTCGCCCTTTATAATACCGACATTGGCGATGCTGGAGCGGGTCATTCGTCCGTGGTCGCACACACCCCAAGCGCTTTAGTCAAAATGGCTTACATGGAGTCCTCGCAGCTGGTCGCCACGGTAGCCATGGATAACCGGATTGCAACATGGGTTACGTACGCCAGTCACAGCCCCGCAACGTACTTCCACGATGGGGTCAACCCGCACCGAGCCAAAGTGGTCGGGCTGTGCGCCCCGCCGAACTCCCATCAAATCATGACCGCGGATGTGGCGGGGAAGGTGAAGATCTGGGATGTGCGAACGTACCGGTGCGCTCAAACGATCTTCGTAGGGCCGCCGGTGGACGTGACGCCGGATAACCATGACGCGGACGCTGGCAGTGGATCCAATCTTTCTCTGGGTGCGGCCACGAAGCGATCCAGGACTCGCGGCGGTGGCGGTGCCGTCGGGGGAGGTAGCGGCAGCGGGTCGTCCTCCGCAGCCGTGGCAATGATCCTTGCGTCCGCACGGTCGGGGGCCCAAGCACCGGGCGGCCACGCGGAAAAGTATCGCATCGGCGCCGCGTGCTTCATTTCGACTTCGGGAACGCTTGTGTGTTCGTCTGGAAATAGCATCCTTGCGTACGACGACGCCAAAGGGGCGAACCCCATGATCGCCGCAGAGGACCCCGTGGTTCAGTTGGTCCATGACCCGGTTCACAACACCGTCGTCGCCATCACCGCACGTGATGTGCGTGTGTGGGATCTGGAATTCGGTGTGCTTCTCTCCTGCCACCGCGACATCGGGCCTCGGGACATGACGGCGTTGGGCATCGACGGCAAGTGCCGCCGGCTCTTCATCGGCTTTCACGACGGCAGTGTGGTGATCCTTTCGTGTGCGGGAATGACGCGCCTCAACAGGGTCTCCATGCACAACCGTGAAATCACGGCACTGGCCTACGCCGAAACGCAAGCCTGCATTGTTGCGTCCACGGTGGACGGATATTGCTGCGTATTTGCCGAGAAGGAGACCGTGGCGCCCATGACGCGGCTGCGGTTGTCAACGAACTCAGCTTCAAGCGTCGCCGTCAGTCCTGCGATCAGTGTCTTCGCCGTCGGATGCGCTAGCGGGGTCACTTGGATCGGCGACCTCGCGCATCCCAAGGTGACCCTAGGTGAGTACGATGGGGCGAAAGCCCATCACAATCGAGCGGGTCCGTTGACAATCACTACGACCACGACGACCGCTGCCAGCGGTGCGGCGGCTTCGTCGCCGGCGACCGACCTCGTGGATGGAGTCGCGTCTGTCAACGGGGGACCCGCGGCGGTGCGGATGGTCGCCGCTCTGGGACAGTTTCCCGTGATGATGATCGGCTACGGCAGCGGCCTAATCCGCGCGATCACGGTTCGACCCGCACTTGACGTGGTCAGCATCGCCACCGGCCATGTCGGTAACGATGTTCGCGATTTTGCGCTCCGGGCGGCCGCCGCGAGGCCAAGGGATGGACCGGAGGACTCTCCATCTCCGCAACACAAAGGGGACCGTCAGTCGCACTTGCGGTCAGGCAGCCGTTCACCGGGTCTTCCTTCCAGTGGCGTGTATTCGCAGGCGGTCGCGGCCGAGGCGGTCATCGCACCGTGCTGTGCAGCCTTCGACAGCGAATCGCACGACCTTTGGATCGGCGACTCGTCGGGCCATCTCTCTTGTTGGTCGTTGTGTGCGTTGTTCCAGAGGCACCACCTCGCAACAGCGGCATACCCACAGACGAAGATTTTCCCGGTGGCTACCAGCCGACCGATGCCGCTGGTACCGCGGTTGATCCTTCGTGCACACGGAGAGGAAATATCTTGCGTTGAGGTCGTCGTCGGAGGCAACGGTGGTTTGGCGCCCGCGACAGTGATCACAGGAGGCGACGATCATCGCATCTTGTTTTGGTCGTGCGCCGACGGCAGCTTGCTTGCCGAATTGTGTAGTGGTCGTTCGCCGCCTCATGCCTTGACATCGGCGCTTGTGGCAACGGATTCCTCGACGGACATCGGCAATCGAAAAATCACCGCGGCTGCCATCCGATTGGCCAATAGTCGGCATGTCATTCCCCCGTTTCGCTGGGGGGAAGCCGACGCCGCCGTGAATCATGAGCCTCCCACCACGAATCCGCGCGGGGGTGCCTCGGCATACGGTCGTTTCCGGTTGGAGGCGGTGGGCCTCACCTGCCGGCACGAGCTAAGCATGGACACGTCAGCCCACGCCACAATGGACGCTTCTCCGCTACTGCCTCCCGATGCGAACAGCAAAGGCACGTCACGGACTACAAAGCGCCACAGTTTGATCACTCGGCGCTCATTTTCGGCTGCGGTTCCTCCATTGGAGTCCAACGCTAGCTTCGGCGACTTGAACCGCTTCCTGCCGTCGCCGATCACGCCGACGGTCACCAATCACGTGGCCGCGGCGCCGGAGAAACCGTCCACGTCTGCTCCCCGGATGTCCATCTGTCTTTCGGACACACCACCGAAGCAAACGTCCTCGTCGAGCAGCGGCGACCTTGTCGCATTGGAGCAGCTGCGGCCGTTGGCGCTGCTGCAACCCTCGGCGTACCACCGCCACCATCCCCACGTGCAAACACCACGTTCGGCGAGGGAAACAGAAGGGCATTTGACTACGTTGTGGGATGCGAGCGAGGAAGCGGCAGTCGCGAATCGGGGTATGGCCGCAGACCGGGATTCTATCAGCGCAGGGCGCCCTCCCGCTGCTTCGGCTCTTGCCCCCTCAGGCACTCTTCCAGCGCAGGGCGGCGATGATGGCGCGGACTGGCAGCGAACCTTCGAAACGGTTGACTGGGTTTCCGATTCCGACACCGTTATGGTTCCATTCGAGACGCGCTCTCACGACGCTGCGGATCCGAGGCAAGTGAAACGGCGCATGGCTGAGCAGGACCGAGAACGTGCGGCCCTTGAACGTCAGCGGATCTTGGAGGCGCTGCTCGACGACGCACCATCGGTCGACCCTGGCGCGGCGGCAGTGACCGGCGCCGGTCAGCCCCTGATAACCACCGATATGCTGGCTTCCTTGGGACATCAACAGCTCGCAGTGCTGCGGCAGCAATCTTTCGTGGAGCGGATTCCTTCGAGCCCGTCGGTTCGCCGTCCACCCGGCGGCCCACCGCCGCTGTGGCGAACCGCATCTGCGGCAAGTGGCGCAGCGTCCGCGAGGCGGGGCGGAGGCGGTGGACTCCTCCATCATCCCTCCGCGCGACTCGTGGGCAGTGCGCCAGCAACGCCACATCGGCCCTCGTCAAATGGCAACAGCAACGCAGTGGGGGATGAGTTGGAGGGCGTGATGGCCTCCACGGACGTGGAGGCACGCTCCCCCCAAAGTGCCCCACGACCGCGTTCGGGCATCAAAGCCATTGGACCACCCGCTGTCGCCCTTGCGGCACTGTCGTTGAGCGATCTTCCTACGCCTTTGTCCCCGCGAATCGCGGCGCCTCAAACCGCGAGGCTGCTGAGCGCTCGTAGTGTCGCGTCGGAAGACGGCGGAAAGACTGCGCGTGGTCGTCTCGTCGTCGGTCGACCCGCGTCGGGGTCGACCACTCGCGACTCGGCGCTGCCTTTCGTTCCCCCCGAAGCACTCGTCGACGGACGCCAAATTCGCGTCGATCTGTATCAGCGTGAGATGAAGAGATGTTTAATTGGATCCGCAAGACTGTCATCGCTGCAACGCGTCCGTGGCAACAGCGCGGGAGCCCCAGCGTCGGGCAACCTCGCCGTTGTGATGTCTGCTTCGTCGAAGGGTCTAGACCGCGACGGTGCCGTGGTTGACGGCATGGCGCCCCCGATGTTGTCGACGCGGAAGGCCACGCTTCCGGCACCGAGGATTCAGCTGATGTCACTGGCCGCTCGCGGCTGTTGTGAAGCGGATGACCCGAGCGAGGATCATCCTCGAGCGATGGTACCGGCACACCCGCTCCCGAAGTAGGATTCCAAAGCGAACGTGGAAGGTTCGTCACGCTGCACTTGTTCGAGTAGAGAGAGAGTATGACGGGACGCGGGGAAAAATCTTAGCATATTAGCGTTACGTTCACCCGTGTGCTCCAATCCCCCCTTTGCTTTTTTTTTTGCGCGGTCACTTCCATACAGCCCTCCGCCTTTTCCCCCAAGCAAGCCAATGATGGTTCCGATTCCTCGTGCCCGCGGTCGTCTTGGAAGGTGGGCTTTCCACGGTTGCTTCGGTACAGATGTAGTGAGCCGTAGTGCAGCTTTCACCCAGAGCATTCCGCGCAACCGTTTTCAGGTCGGTGGGATTCACCCAAATCACTTTAACCCTCCTACCTTGTTGCCGTGGGTAGCAATCTCGAAAAGTGGCGGCATTCGTCACGCAGGCTTTCGTATCCTCTCGGGTTTGTTAATTTTTAAAAAAGGTAAGTAGCAATGTCGACTCGGCTTCCGAGCGGTTCACTATGGTTTCGTGCCACTCTTTCGTTGCTTTTTGGCGCGGCATCGCTCTACATTTTGCGCGTTGTGGTTCGACGCCAGCGGCACTCAGCACACCGGGTGCGACTGAATTCCAGCTCGGCGTCCGAGTCGTTAGTCGACGCGGCTCCTCTTCTCCGCATTTTGCCTTTGTCGGGCGCTTCTCCAGGACTGCGACGCTGGGACTGGGAAACGGCACAAATCATTCACTACCCACCCCGACTTGCCATACTTCCTCTTCGTTTCCAGGTTGAGGGCTGTCCTCCTGCCGTCGGATCGGCGGGCTCCTCCACCGGCGAAGTGCCTCTGGTGCTGAACAATGACGTGCAAGTATTTGTGGCGGTTGACGATTGGCTGGCATCACCTGGCGCAAGCGTGGATGCACCGCCACCGAACTTTGAGCAATACTTAGCAGAGTGCCCGTTCTTCGGCGACCTTTTTGCTACGCGCGAGCCAATCGAGGTCACAACGGCCCCCTGGGATGCGCTGGGAGACTCGGGTACTGGCGTCACATTTTCAACGTCAGTGTTCATATCGTCGAAGCCAGATTGCCAATTTTCCGCCATCACGGGGACGTCCACGGCGGACAACACGATCATCGTGACGATTGTCGTTGTTTCTGCTGGCAGCAACGAACGCTGGCTGCTGAGAGACCTCGCCGATCGACTTGTGGTGAACCTACCCCAACGCGTGGATCCTCCTGCGATGCACGCCAAGGCGGCTCGGCGTTCCTCAATCGAGGAGCTGCCGACGTCCTCGTCGTTGTGCGACGGTCCATCATCGCCGACCCGGGAGTTTTTTACTTCGCAGCTTTGTGGCGTTCGTTTCTGCCTCCAAAGCTCGGTCGTTTTCAAGTCTGCCGTTCGCGAAAGTCGCCTCGATGTTCGCCCCACCCTCGTGTACGAAGAGTCAACCCGCCACGACGCGCGCAGCGGGACAGCCGACCGGATATTCACGGTCCAGCGCTTGGCGGGTGCGCAACAAATGTTAGGTGTCAACTCGTTGGACGCCAAGGCCCCGCCCGCGTCGAGCAGCGACGATGGTTCTTTCATCAACCACCATAGATTGCTGGACGCGCTTTGTCGTGCCTTCGCGATCGGCAGTCGCGACAGTCTCGTGGCAGTGGTTGTGGCGGGGAAGCCATCCTACTGGTTCGACCATGTTGACGGTTCGATGCGTTGTCGCACCTACGTTCTGCCGAACCAGAATTCGAACGAGTTAGTGCTGCTTCGCTGCGAGGCGTCGGCCGCGGCCTGGGAAACGGTGGAGCATCTGGGCCAGTTGAGGCGATTTATCGATTTGTTTTCGTTGACGCGGTGGTGACCGAGATGGGTGTGATACGAAAGCGAACGAAAGGTAGTCTTCGTTTTACAGTATGGTCCTCGTCGCGAACGTCCAACGAGTAGGAGCTGACCTTTGTTTTTGTGCGATCCTGATATACTGACATCGCGTTCTCGTGGTTTTTTTTCTCCGAAAAATGTCATCTTCGTGCGCCGTGAAATTGGAGCCGCATCAGGCCGCTGTGTTCAATCGAATTCGGATCTGGCATGTGCTAGTCCCCACTTGGTTCGTGTATGCCGCTTTCGTCATGGGTCGTCGACCCGTCAGCGTCAACCGAGCGGACATGTCTGCGGAGCTCCAGCTAAGCAAATTGTTTTCTGGCAATATCGACTCAAGTTTCCTCGCCGCCTACACGCTAGGCCAAATCGTTTTGGGCACCACGGTCCGGCTGCTCAACACATCATCCATCAACTTGCTCGTCGGTGGGCTCTTGATGTCTGCCGTGTCATGCATCGTGCTGGCGTTGACGTCGAATCCGTGGCTGATGGTCGTCGCTTGGTTCGTCAACGGTTTCTCACAAGCGGTGGGTTGGGCTTCCTGCCTCGTTTGCGTCACACCGTGGATTGGAAAGCAGGAGCGCGGAACCGTAATGGGATTGTGGTCCACGAACATGGCGGCGGGTGGATTCCTCGCCAACGTTTTGCTGACCGCGACCTTTCCCACGTCCAACGGCGGCTGGAGACGTAGCACCATGCTTCTAGCTGTCATCATGTCCGTGGTTGGTGTGGTGGCAAAGATAGTGCTCGCGAAGCATCCAAACGCGCTTCGCATGTTGTCTCCACATCAGTTGGATGCGGTGCCGCTCGTGACGCAAGAAGATATCGTCCGGGCCCAGCTTGACCGCGATGGTCAGGCGCTGCTCGGCCCCTCCAATGGCGACGCTGCTGCAGGACCCCACTGTGCAGCGGCTACATCCATGTCCACGTGGCAGCTGGTGTGCATTCCTGGTGTCGCGGGACTCGCATGCAGTTACGCACTGCACAAGCTGGTCCGGTACGTGCTCACGTTTTGGCTCCCTTTCTACCTCGCCGTGGGGCTGGGTTACTCCGCCGTTCACGCCGCTCTCGTGGCGGGCGCGTTCGACTTTGGCGGAGTGGCGGGTTCCGTGTGTTCGGGCTACGCCGCCGATGGCTTCAAAGGTGGCCGCATGAGGCTGCACTTTTGCGTGCTGTTGGTGGGCGGACTCATGCTCGCCATGTGCGGTTTCGTTATGTTTGAAGACGTGTTCCGGGTTTCACCGGTGATTTGCAGTGCCGTGGTCGCCGTTTGCGGCGCGTGTTCGTTTGGCATCGACTCAATTCTGACCGGGACGGTGCTCCAGGATTTCGTCGAGAGGCAACGCATCCCTTCGCAACTCGCGGCCATTTCGGGTTTGGTCGGTGGTGTTGGGGCGCTCGGCTCGGTGTTGCAAGGTCCCACGACCGTAATCGCAACGACTTCTGGCGATTGGATACCTCTGTTCGTCGTGCTGCAAGTTTGTTGCGCATTGGCCGTCGCGGTCTCGGTGGTACCTCTGCGTCTTGAGCGCGCCGTTTCAGAAAGAGGATCGCCAACAAGTCAGCTGTTGTTGTAGTGTGGTAGTGCCCAACTCTCCCACATGCGAGTGAGCCGAGCTGGAGAGGCATGGATCATTATTGAATGTTGAACTCCGAAAAAAAGATACAGTTTCTGTACTTTATTCTCTCCCTCACCTTATTCGGGACTGCCAGGGAGACCGAGGACGCAGCGAAACACCTCGAGA
>ERZ1292630.3764-Hain-H41-02um-R3-3764-length-13125-cov-6_pt1 | contig 13125 bp, 14 predicted proteins | sample MGYA00564408_ERZ1292630 | MGnify/ENA primary metagenome ERZ1292630 (study PRJEB36523, sample SAMEA6512641) | groundwater metagenome | collected 2019-01-08 | study: AquaDiva: Metagenomics assemblies of 32 groundwater samples | reverse complement strand
AACATCGCAAGAACTTTCACCATAAATAATTTGCTCAATGTAAATTTAGGCTCATGATACATGAAGAAAGTTCTAACTACAACTTGCCCTAACAAAAATCCCTGCTGTAATTAGCGGAGACTTTCGTGGCAGGGGCTGGCGGATGAGTTCGGAACTATGGACTGGCCAGCCCTTTATCAAGACATGCGTGTTTTCCCCGTGTTGCTGTACGAGTACTTGGTTGGTGACGTGCGATTATTTTGTGCCCTTACAAATTTTGAGTTCCTGCTCGAGTGCATCAACACGGTCGGAGAACGAGTGCGCAAACTCGGATAAAAGGCGAACGAAGTTGGCTTCAAGAAAAACCTGTTTCTCGTCTTCTTTTAGCTCTGCATAGCCCCCATCAAGATTTAGGCGTTTACAGAGTCTGTCCATCAATTCCGCACGGCGAGCAAACAGTCTTTTCTGGCCTGCTGCTACAATGTCACGATTATCAACGCTAACATCGCTTCTATTAAAGCCCTCAGGCTGAAGTTCAGCCCATAACCCAACGGCCATACCCTCCTCCATAGTTTCGGCTTCTATGATGGCCTTGGCGATTTCACTGGTAGGCATAGCTGTAACGTGACGACCGTCAATCAACTCCATTTGTCGTGCAGGAACTCTGGAAAGCCGAGTCCGTACACCGATATAGAGTCCTTCCACCAGACGGTCGTGTTTTTCATAATCAAACTCTTGGCTTGGCTTACCGCCCATGGTTTCTTTTGACATACAGCGCGATTAATTAATACCACGGTAAGGTATCACACCCGACTCCTGATACATAAGAATTGCGCACAAGTATTACGCAAATTAATTGCTCACAAATCATCACTTTTATAAAACGAGAATGCACCCGACGGCGGCCGAGAAGCGGCTCCACCGAACGAGTGCATGATGACTATTCGAAGCGGATGCGCAGGCTCTTGAACTTGCGACCCTCGTCGAGGGGATTGGCGGGGTTGCCATTGTCGTCGCGGTAGACGACGAGATGGAGATGGTCACGGTCAGTCCAGCCCGTCTTGCCGACCGTGCCGATGATTTGTCCCTTTTTCACCCCGCTTCCCACACGGAGCCTGAAGGCGGAGACCGAGTGAGGGGCAAGGTGGCAGTACTCCGATATTTCTCCCGAAGCGTGAACGATGTCAATGAAGTTCACTTTGTCGCGAAACTCTGAGCCATCACCCCATTCCGTGTTGCTCTCCATCACACGCAGGATTTCTCCTTCCTGTGCCGCAAGTACGGGCGTGCCGTCAGGAATGAGGAAATCAACAGCGTTGAGGAATGGCCCGACGTGAGATTGAGGGCTCTTAGCGCACCAGAAGCCGCCCATCTCATAGAGCTCCGCCTCGGGAACGCCATCGAGCAGGCCATAACGCTTGCCGCTATGGTCAACGACCACATGACGTTCGGCCATGCTCCTCCAGTCACGAAGCGACCATCGACCTGCCTTCCAAGGACTGCGAGGGAGGGGGTAATCGTATACGAGCTTTGTGCTCTCCCCATCATGCCAGACGGGGTTGTTGGCATTTTGCAGAAGGTCTTCCATGCTCTTGCTCCTAAACCACCGTGTGGCTGTTTGAGGTTTTTGGGTTGGCATATACCATCACAAAATAAGGATTTTGTCAATCGCTGACCGTACCAGTTGAGCTCATAACATCGGCAGTATTAGAAAAATCGATGTCAGGATACAGATCGGCAGTAAAGCTCAACAATGGGAGTCTCATAAAATAGCAAAACTACTCGCTGTCTAGCACATCATGCCTCGGGACGAAGTCGTATTTTCCTGAAATAATTTCTTTGATGTCCTGTTCGTGTGTTGTGTAATACACAAAGGAGTGAGGTGAGACATTCAGTTTGAGCAGTTCTTCAAGCGTAAACCAGCCGATTTTTTGCCCTTCACCAACGAGATGGATCAAGGGTAACTCATCATCGGTGACAGGAACATAAAAACGATGAACGACACTGCCGTCCGTGTACGTTGTTGTCCCAAGATTAATAACCGATGCTGGAGTAAGACCAATCTCTTCTTGTAATTCGCGGACTAGTGCGCCTTCTGGCGATTCACCATCTTCAATCCCTCCCCCGGGCGTATTCCAAGTGTTGGGATAAGCGATGTTCGGATTATTATCACGAAGCACAAGAAGTATTTTCTCTTTGTAAATCACAATCGCTTTGGCTCCGGGTTTTCTCGTCATATACTTATAACAACGTATCTAGCCATTCCCGAATAATCTTTTGCTGATCGGGCTTACAGCTATTGCACCATTTCTCCGGATTGTTGGTCTGATCTTTCCAGTACTCGTCCATGCTCATCCATTTAGCCTCTGTTACTTCATTATCGGTAAAATGGAGATCTGATGGTTGTCCATTGAAACGGACTGCATAATTTTCAAAGAAAGCCTTCTTTTCTTCATTGCGTCCCTTGCTGACAAAGAAAAAGTCTTCAATCGGTCTCTGAACCCCGACTTCCTCTTCAAGCTCACGCTGAGCCGTTTCCTTATGCGTAGTTCCAGCTCCCACGTGGCCACCAAAATAGGTCTGCCACTTACCGGGATTGCCAGAAAGCCCCTCGGCACGCCTTGAGACCATAAGCTGCCCTAGGTCGTTTACAAGCCAAACACGGGCAGTGCCATACCACCACCGTGGAGGCTCCTGTTTCACTTCTGCTCTCGTTCGAACCTCTGTTGGGTTCCCTTGCTCGTCAAAGCACTGGAGAGGCTCGTGCTGGGGTTCTGCTGGGTGCATATCATGCTATTTAGCGAATCGCGATTTCGTGTCCCAGCTTACCTGATTTTGTTAAAAAATTGAATTGATCGGGTTTTTCTCGATACTGGCATGGACCTGCTTCTGGTTCACCTGTGTATAGATCATCGTGGTCGTAATCTCTTTGTGACCGAGCGCCCGCTGGACAGCGATGATGTCAGAACTGCCCATATAGGTTTGCGTTGCGAACGTATGCCGGAATTTATGGGGCTTAATCCTGATGCCGGATCGTTCGCTAATATGACGGGTGAGGTGCTTTAGACCGTTTGCGGTAAACCGCGTCCGACCATGGTATGAAACCCAGAGCCAGATCGTTTCTACCCTGTGCTTCTCACGCTCCCGTAGATAGCGTTCTAGGAGTTCACGTAGGCGGAAACAAATCGGTACAGACCTTGCCGTTCGGCTCTTGGATGTTTCGGCGCGGATACGAATAACCCCATTCTCAAAATCAAGGTCAGTCACCCTCAGACCGAGCAACTCCCCCTTACGAAGCCCCGCCATAGCCATTACCCCGAACATAGCGACGTTGCGAACACGTTCGAGATCGGTTTTAGCGGCCATGTTGACGTGGTACATGATCGATTCCATTTCGCTTTGTGAATAGAACTCCGGGAGGTTTTTAATGAGTGGAGGCGTTGGTATTGCTTCAAGAGGGTTTGCGGGCATATGGCCACGGTCAACACACCACTTGAAGAACGGAGCGAGGTTCTTGCGATAGGAAATGATCGTTCCCGGCTTCCACCCGCGCTCGCGTTCGCCTCGCATGAGGAACTGCCGGAGGATACCTTCCGTCAGATCCTCAGTCATCTTGACGGGAAACAATTTTAACAACAGGCGAAAGCTCTCATGGTAGCTTTGCATCGTTGCATCCGCACGACGTTTCAGGGTTCCGTCCTGACACTCACGGATAAACTGGTTATGCGCCTGCTGTACATTCACAAAACTATTTCATTTCCCACCCGCGTTTTGAAGCGAGTTCCTGACAAATGTCGTAAACCATCTCCCAGAGTCGATTATCTTCCATTAGTTCAATAATGAGTTCTTCTGTCTCTGCGTCCCCGATAACGACGCCGTAATAATCCCGCATGTGAAACCAAAAGGCTTCTACAAAATCGTAGGAGAAAAATTGCTTGCGATCGGGATGCTCCAGATAGAGTTTGCGGTCGCGCTTTTCGGCTTCATCTGCCTTAGCAAACATTTCCTTCACTTCTGGCCGCTTCATGTACTCAAATGCCTTTCGTACCTCTGCTTCTGTCGCTAGCTCGATATTTTCTTGATTCATATCATGGTAGTTAATTATTCTTTGATGCGGATCGCACGATTTCAGCAATTCGTTGAAGGTCTTCTTCCCCAAGTTTTGATTTCGTTGTTACGGCATCACAGTCAATCTCGCTCAGAAGTTCAATCTGCCGAGCCTCATCAATTTTCCCGTCGACATACGAGCCGAACGTTGTTGAGACGTGTTCGTGGCCAAGATTCTGGCTGATCGCTTTTTTCTGCTCCTCAGTAAGAGGGATTTTCATGAACTCTTTGACGACAAGGTGGCGGAACGTGTGCGGATGAAAGTACGGCACCCCGGCAGCCTTGAATCGTTTCTCAAAAATCTTCCGTGCCGAGCTGCTTTTCGCCCAAAATTCTTTTCTGACATCCCCCGAGCTGTAATAACTGATATTCACTTCTCCTTGTTCGATTTTGGTCGCCGGAAAGATCGGGTCAGTTGGCCCGAACCCTTTCTCGTTTACAAGGTAGTCGTACCAGTCGAGAAAGTATGCTTTTGGCTTGTCGTATTTGAGTGGAAAGAGTGCTGTGGTAATGCGTTTGGCATACTTCGTTTTCACGCCCAAAGTTGGGTCTTGGTCGACAACACAGTTATCACGATCAAACGCCCCAATGGGCAGACTAACGATTGCCGAGATGCGGGCTCCGGTCAGCAGGGAAAACGAGATGAGCGCTCTGTCACGACGGTCAACCTCGGTTATCGGTTCGATGGACTCAATAACCGTCTGGACCTGCTCGATCGTCGGAATCTTTCGTCGACCTGATTGTCGCGCCTGTCGGGTCTCTTTCTTGCCTAGATTGAGAAAGTCGATATCGGTCATTTTTATGCTCTGCTTGTAGGCATCTTGCTGGACAAGCCAGCGGAAGAAAGCCTTAAGCTTGCGCAATGTGTGGTACTGGTACGAGACGCTGAGCTTCTCGTCCCCAACTCCATTACGGTTGGCGAGCCAGCTTTTGAACTCCATGGCGCGAGCCTTGTCGAATAATCGGAAGTCTTCGTTGTTCGTAAATTCTTGCCAGCGCAATAACGCCTTCTCGTAGGTCTCGATGCTATTTTCCGCATACCCGCCCGAGGCACGTTGATAGTCGAAGAAGCGTCTTTTCATTACTTCGTTTTGGTAACGAATTTCCTCGCGAGTTTTCCCCTTAGTTTTGTCTTCGTTCAATTCACTCATATTGTCATGTTTGGTGGTGATCGATTAGTCCCTTTGGGAGACGTGCGAATAAATCGGCGCATGGTCGCGTTGCAATCGCTGCAGCGGGCAACATTTTGCAGCTGATCGCGATTGTCTTTGCCGACCTTCTTGCCAGTCTTTTCCGTTCGTACCTCCTTGGGATCAACCCATCGTGCTTCATGGCACCTGAGGCAATACAGCTCGTCAGGCTTCAGCTTCACCTCGTGGCTCTTTCGTTGCTTACGCAGGAATGCGATCACCGTCTCGCCATAAAAGAGGAGGGGGTTTGTATCTGGCCTGATGGGTTCCAACCCCTCCTCAACCCACCGATAGATCGTTCCCCGGGTCGCCCCTAACCGATCGGCGATTTCCTGCGGGGTATACGTTCGGCGCTCTTTAAGAATTCGAAGGTTATAGTTACGCATACGGCAGGTGTTAATTCCACCAGCCTTGCCCGAGCGCTCCCCGGATTCGACCTTTAACGTCCCGAACCGTCGACCAGAACCGTATCGGCTCTACGCTGACCTCTCCCTCGAACAATCGGCTCTGGATTGCCTCAAGGTCCTTGGAGAACGCAAAAACCGCCACGGCACGGCGTGGGTTAATAGGGTCGGATTCAAAGGCCTTGATCGGTATCTCGTGGTATGCGAGTACGCAGATCAAAATGAACTCCGACGTCTTAAATTGTTTCTCTTTTGTTTTCATACGATCATCTTTTTCATCTTGCTTACCGCTCCATTTGACCAAAATCAGTCTGCTTAAAACACGCAGAACTAGCCCCTACGCAATAACAAAAAAGAGCCGTATTTATTGGCTCTCAAAATTTATCCACCTGTTAAGTTGAGTTAAGTACTGTTAAGTAACTTTGTTACGACGAGTTTGAAATGCTTTTTGGGTCAAAATTTCTACCGACACCTTAAAGACGACAAAATCGTGGTCTATGCCAAGAATGCGGGTCAGCTCGTATCCCCCCTGCGCATATAGCGGACATCGGCCATTGGTATTGAAGTAGTCCAAGGCCCCTCGAATCTCCTTATGCCGGAAGCGCTCGCCTTCAGCAACACGCACCAAAAGATCCCAATACTTTCTGTATCTAGCCTTAAATATCCGCTTATAGTCACCGTTCACAACCACGATAATCTCCTCTTCGCTTCGATTAGGTAACAAGCCCAACTGCTTAATTTTCAAGTCAGGGATCATGTCGCTTTCTTCCTCTTCGATATCCTCGTCAATCTGCCTCTCATCGATGTAGTCGGCGACCATAAGAGCGATGTCTTCCTTATCTTGCCAACCCATCCGGCGACTAGACAGAACCATCGGAAGAGTTTCTCGTTCCTCCAAGATGTTGGCGTATAAACTCCCGAATTGGCTGGGCTGGAAAATTGGGAGTTCAGGAATTTTTAAGACAGCTGTCGCTTGTTCGCTCAATTTCTGGATTTCCTTATAGGACTCAAGGATTCTAGAAGAGTCGACCGCTTTCGATATGATTTTTGCGGTCTGCTCAAAATCAGCAACAGCCCGCGCAACGCAATCAAATTGAATCTTATGGGCATCAATAAAACCTTGAATCGCTTTTTCCGACTCAAGATACGGTTGCATGAGCCTCTTCATCTGGCTCTCAACGGCGGAAAGAGCGTCTAAATCCAATTCTCTCATATTGTCATTTCATCTGGGACAAAATTATCAGAAAAAACTACATTTTTCAATTCGAAGGCATGGATAAGTTCGGAGTTGCTTATCCTGAAAAAGTAAGGTATTATTGGCCCACAATACCTAAACCCGACCCTGTGGTTGGGCATGGTTAAACACCTACACGACTGAGACGGTCTTCCGACTGGCACTTATTCGTGTAGGGCCCTATTCCGCAAGGATAGGGGGTTGTTGCCGAAAGGCGCAGCCGTCTTTCGGGAGACCTTTTGAGTTTCCCGACAATTTAATTAACCCCTACACGAATACCTATGTCGCACGATACGACAGGGACCAAGAATTGGTTCGCCAGACACAAGATACTTAGCGTACTTGGAGGCATCATCCTCTTTTTCATTATCATTGGAGCGGCTTCAGGGGGCTCATCTGATACGAGCTCCTCAAACGGCTCCTCCGGTTCCAACACCGACCTACAGGACGCTCCTGTGGCTTATACGTTGAACGATCAAGTGACCGTTGGCGACGTAAAGTGGGTGGTGACCTCTGCTACATCGAAAACTTCGCTCGCTGGAGCATTTGGCGGAACGGAGACAACCCAAGGTAAATTTGTTGTCATTAACGTTACCGTAGAAAATCTTGGCAAAGACATGAAGTCCATATCGAACCTAAAGTTGGTCGATAGCCAAGGTCGGGAGTTCACAAGCTCCTCAAAGAGCTACAAAAACCTTGGAGCGGATCAGCTCTATATTCTCCAAAACCTCAACCCGAACCTTCCATACACCTTTGCTGACGTATACGAGGTGCCAGCCGACGCAGAGGGCTTTTCGGTCGTCGTGGGCGATCTAGCGTTCTTCGGAAGCGATGAAGAAAAGATTGGCCTCGGTTTCTAATCCGCAAAGCATCGCCTTGAAAACCTCCCGGAGTGGGGGTTTTCTTGCTGTACGAATAGGCATCTGCTTGATAAGCTCGGGTTAATTATGATGACAAATGCCTCCCTGAAATACAGACCCGTGAGAATCGGCTTGCTTGTTAATGAGGGTTCAATCGAGGAGCTCATTGCTGCCGCAAGCTGGAATAGCATTCTGTGGGGCGGTCTTTATAACCCGATCATTCCCTGTGGAGCCAATCAAGAACTCACAAAGAGCTTGATCGAACTGTTTTCTGTTGATGTTCTCTACCCGGTCGGGAAATCAGAAGCGATTACTAAAGTGATTAATGATCATCCTTTCCTGAGAGAGCAGAGGCATATAGAGGGTCTGTTTCACGAGCAAACGACTCCACGTACAAGGAAGCGTGTTTTAGCCCCTACCTACCTGAGTTTAAAAGACATTGCTGACTATTTTTGGTACGAGGAGATGCGGCACAAGGACTCGTCCTACAGGAGTGATTTTATTCACTATACATGGGAGCAGAGCGACGATCTGAACGGGCTGCTGTCGCTCATGTATGGGCGCATACCAAGCGCAGGTTCGGTGCCATTCAAATACCCCTTCGATAACATTTTCCTAAACGGTTTACGAGCAGATTCTCAGGCAATCAAAGTTAGCGATCCCGTACCCTATCAGGAGAAATATGCCGTTATTCAAGCCACCCGAGTACTCCTTCGAGAATACGGGGATGGATTTTATCGTAATGGTGGTGGCGTTTATGTGGGTTCACATAGTAGTTTCAATGATCTGCTGGCATTTTGGAATCTGCGGGCTTCAGGTATAGATCTCACATTCTTTTCGACTGACGCTAGAGATAGGACACTAGCCGCAGCAAAAGCCCAGCTCGACAGCGTTCGCAAAAGATTGGACGGTAGAGAGATGCCTTTTGCGGCACACCCAACCATCTACCATCAGATTAACGATAATGACTCAGTTGATAGTCAAATAAAACTCCTGTTTTCCGAGGAGGAGAGAAAAGTGATACATCATGTCTCGGATCATTCTTGGAATGGCCATAACGTCAAGCCGGTGACGTGTAGCTTTTCTTGGGAGCAAACAAGCGGGAGCGCAAGCTTGGCAAACGAACAGCCAAGTGTGCGTTTTCAGTTACCCCCAATGGATTTCTTAAGAAATCCCGAGGATTTTGATAGCTCAACGCTCGCGGTCGATGTTGACGTCTATCATGAGGGTGACTATGAGAAACATACCCTAAAGCCCCCTTATCTTTGTGGTCTAGATGAATATTATAAAAGGGGGATACATTTTTCGCCCTTTGGCTTGCGACTGCATGGTGGAGGGATTTCATTGCTCATCGAGACAAACGATCATGACATCCGCTTGAGTCCGCTTTCAAAAGTGGAAATCGTCCACAAGATTTTTGATCTTGTGGGTCTGCGATCAAAACCGAGTCAACCGGGTATTGTTGCGCAAAAGATCATCGATCATTTTGGTGGTCTTGAAAAGCTGAGATCACTTAAGCTTGATGGGGTGAGAAATCTGCTCGAATCCTTAGAGCCAGAGGATACAGTAACAAGGGGACGTGCGACGCAAGTAATTCATGAATCTAATTTGACGCGACACAGATTCCTTTCCTCTGAATCAAAGGGGATTAATGCACCAGAAATTTTTAATGGTCTGCTCAAACAGCAGGTGTTTAGACCGGGCTTAGAGCTTACATGCGCAAGCTGTACGCTCACAAACTGGTTTTCACTTATCGAATTAGATGATGAGTGGGTTTGTAGATATTGTGCGGCAAAAGAACTTACTAGCATTCAATTGGGGAACCGGGGTGACTGGAAGTTTAGGAAGAACGGTCTCTTTGCGAGGCAAAACAAACAGGATGGTGCAATCCCCGTCATCTTGACGTTGCTGACCCTGAATAGGAGATTCCGCGACGGGAAGTTGCTTTTGCTGACCAACACTAAACTCGACGGTGATGGTGTGGACTGTGAGAGCGATTTTGTTGCCGTCATTAAAGATAATGGATCGGGCAAATTAGAAATTTGTATTGGCGAGTGTAAGAGTGGAGGTGGCGAGATCAATCAAGAGGATTGCGACAAGCTGACTGCCGCCGCAGACACGATCAAGAAAAACGATCAGCTTGATTGCTGTCTTCTCTTTGCTAAGACAGCCGAAGATTTTACGGATGCTGAAAAAACCTTATTTAAGGGTTTAATTGAAAAAGGTTACCGGATCGTTTTGTTCACAAATAGAGAGCTGGAACCTTACGAGCCCTACTGGAGTGATGGCGACGGAGAAAATCTCCCTCAGAAATATGCTCACTCGCTGGAGGACTTCTCGGCCAACTCGCGAGCTCGGTATTTATCCGACAATGGAGCTAACCAACAAAGTTCAACGGGTGCTTAACCATCTGACCCCTTAAGTGTTCAACTGAAGCCGATAAGTAGATGGTGGTTGTTTTGATGTCGTTGTGACCGAGCATTTTTGAGAGCGAGTAGATATCACAGCCCCCTTCAATCATGAGCGTGGCGAAGGTGTGGCGCAGCATGTGGATGTAGAAATAGGTTCCTGACGCCTCTATAATGCGTTCCACGAGACGTTTCAGACCCGAGTCTGTGAACCTACCATCTCGATGCAAAGAGACGAAAAAGTACAGGGTCATCTTGTTCAACCGCTCGCGTTCTATCAGGTACTTTTCGAGAATCGCGATAAGTTGAAATGGGATGGGAACGACACGGTCTTTATTGCCTTTGCCATGCCGGATGCAAATGACCATGTTTGTCAGATCAACATCGGTAACCTTTAACGTGAGCAGTTCGGTTTTACGAAGTCCACAATAGAGGAATACCGCGAACATGGCATGATTACGATAACGGAGGAAAGCATGAGGATACGGCAAACAGGCAGCGGTTTCAATCAGGGTTAGGGCCTGTTGTTTTGTGAGGTGTTTGGGAAGGCCTTTTTCTTGTCGCGGTTTCTCGATCTGCTCAAAAGGATTTTCGGCGACAAAGTTTCGTTCCTTCGCCCACTTGAAGAAAACATTAAGCCGTTTGTGATGCGTAATGAACGTGCCCGGCGTCCATTTCTTTGTTGACCTCCCCCAATAAAAGAATTTCTGAGCTACTAAAAAAGACACCTCATCAACACGTTCTACTTCAGGACATGCCCGCAAGAACGTTCTGAGTGTCTCTTGGTAACCCTTTACCGTCGTGGAACGGTAATTCCGGATGGTTTCCTGATACTGACAAAAAGCCTGATGTAATTCTCCGATCTTCATATTCATCTCATTTAGAGCGGAATATGGATCGAGTTTCCACTTCAGATATCTCAATGCGAGATTAAGCCATCTGAAGTGGAGCCACAGATCGGGATTGAACCGATGACCTCATCCTTCGTTTACACCCCTGTTTTCTTGGACACTATCAGGGGGCTAGACTGTATCTTGAGCTTTCTCTTGCGAGGGAAGCTCCCCTTGTCAGTCGTTCGGGCGTACGCTTTCGCGTTGACGCCACGGTCTTGACCTTGCCGGGCCTTTAACCGTAATTCGGGGTTCAGTCCCGCATTTCTGCGAGAGGGGGCAGGAGACATTACGTCCCACCATGGATGCGCTCTACCAACTGAGCTACTGCGGCATGAATTGTTTGACTCCGACGACCACCTCCACGGAGGATGTGGTCATCTCAATTTTGTTTCATCGGCTTCTTCTTTAACCTTGGCGCTAAACCGCGTTCTTAGGGTAGACCTCATCCTTACCATGGATGCGCTCTACCAACTGAGCTACTGCGGCATGGTGGGTCGGGAAGGGTTCGAACCTTCGTAGGGTTGCCCCAGCAGATTTACAGTCTGCCCCGTTTGACCACTTCGGTACCGACCCGGGCTCGCTTGCGTTGCGGGCTGTATAATGCCGGAATTAATCGAATAATGCAAGAAGCCCATAGGGATAGCTTGAGTTTGACAATTCCCCCATTCTATTCTAAGCTTCTCGCGATTTCATATTCATTACTCCGCCTCGCATTCCCCTCCTGCCAAGGAGGGGTGAGGGGAGGCTTCCACTGTTATGTCCCAGGAAACACTTATCAAATTGGAGTGCACGGTGTGCAAGTCCATGAACTACCGTTCAACCAAGAACAAAAAGATCCTTAAGGATCGTCTTGAGCTGAGCAAGCACTGCTCAACTTGCCACAAGCACACTCCCCACAAGGAGACCAAGTAACCGTAAAAAATAAACAACTGGCTCAGGCCAGTTGTTTATTTTTTACGATTCTTTTTTCTAGCATCTTCAATCCTACTTTCGAAAACAGCGATCTTCTGGTTATCAGGGTTAACCTCGCGTAAATGATTTAGGGCAATAGTGGCCTCCATGACGTCCCCTTTGTTGATAGCGGCTTCAATGAAGAAGTCGAGATACTTGGGATTGTTGGGGCTGATGTTCTTAGCGCGTGAGAAATAGGTGAAGGCGCCATCGATATCATTTTCGATAATGGCGATTTCTCCCAAACTGGCGAGCACGCTGGCGTCCTGGGGGGTAAGCTTCTGCAAATACTTAAAGGCCTCCTTGGCATTCTCGATATTTTTGGTGTGAATGTAGAGCCGACCAATGTACTCGTAGGCGTCAGTGTTCTTGGGGTCCATGCTCAAGACCTCCACCAACTTCTTTTCGGCTGCGTCGTAATGCTCGTCGTTCAATAGATCGTGAGCTTCATCAACCATGCGACGCAACTCTTGAACGTTGGGTTTGCGGCGGGCAGGACTCTTCTGACGCTCCGTATACGAGCGCTCGATAGCGGCTAAACGCGCTGCTGCACGACGAACACCGTTCTGGATCCACGTGAACGGACCGCTTACCTGCCTGCGGACTGAGGCGACTTTCTCCCCACTCACACGCTCAAGCCGTTTACGAAGAATATCGTACTTTACACCCTTCGTTCTTGCTTCTTTTGAACTAGACGGATCAACAATCTTCAATTGCGGCAATTTACGAATCGCAATCCAAAGCAAGACAAGTACGCCCAGGCCAAGGAGTGAAAGAAAAATAATCGTCAGGATCATACGGCTTGTTGAGCTTCCATCACTTCGCCGGCCGCCGCCAAAATCTTACTGAACTCGTTAATCTTCAAACTCGCTCCCCCAACTAACAAGCCGTCCACTTCTGGTTCACGCAAGAATTGATAGGCGTTTTTACCATCGACCGAGCCACCGTAAAGCACGGCTACATTATCTCCGCACAGCTTCAGTTCAGAGGCCAGGAAGTCACGAATGAGCTTGTGCATAGCCACCGCCTGAGCCGGTGTGGCCGGATTCCCGCTCCCGATCGCCCAGATGGGCTCGTACGTCCCGGCCACCGCCTGCCG
>ERZ1292630.3762-Hain-H41-02um-R3-3762-length-13127-cov-4_pt1 | contig 13127 bp, 10 predicted proteins | sample MGYA00564408_ERZ1292630 | MGnify/ENA primary metagenome ERZ1292630 (study PRJEB36523, sample SAMEA6512641) | groundwater metagenome | collected 2019-01-08 | study: AquaDiva: Metagenomics assemblies of 32 groundwater samples | reverse complement strand
GATTCCGCTGTTGCTTTGTGACCCTTCGCGTTGAAAACACCCAAACCCCTTTCACCTCTGCGTGCCGCAAGGGAGAGGTGCTCCGTGTACCTATCCAGCATGGCGAGGGGAATTACTACGCCGAGCCGGATCAGATTCGGGTTCTTGAAGATAACGGACGAGTTCTCTTTCGATATTGCGATGATAACGGCAATATCACTCCCGCCGCTAACCCCAATGGTTCTATCAATGGTATCGCCGGGATTGTGAACGAGGGGGGGAATGTCCTTGGGATGATGCCCCATCCTGAAAAGTCGGTGGAAGCAATTCTCGGATCGGCCGATGGTTTGAAGATTTTTGAATCCATCCGTGCTTCCATCGGACGACGGGAGGTCGCCGCGTAGCCATGAAATCACGTGAAATGACATTTATCATCATCGCCCTGGTGCTTGGGGCCGTCTTTGGCGGTCTGCTCGGCGACATTATCGGCACGTATCTTCCTGAGGGTGCGGCGCGGACTCTCTTCACAAAGTCGATTGAAATTGGCTTCAATACCATGAGGCTTGATCTCTATGCTATGTCGTTTACCATCGGACTGATGCTGAAAATAAACTTTATGTCCATGCTGATGGTATTACTTGTAATCGTGTATTTCAGGTGGTGGTATTTATGATAGTCGCTATCCACCTTGGATACCATTGGACCGGAGGTATGTCATGTTAGGCGGATTGTCTGTTTGGGAATTACTGCTGATTGTTCTTGTCATTCTCCTGCTGTTCGGCGCCAAGCGCCTTCCTGAACTGGCGCAGGGATTAGGCAAAGGGATTCGTGAATTCAAGCGCGCCATGAAGGATACTGGCGACGAAGTAAAAGGCTCGGTGAACGACCAGAGTTCGCAGTCTGCGCCGAAAGTGACCCCTCCTTCCGACACCGAGAAGAGAAGCTGACCGATTATCAGGTAGCATTCCGATGAGTACTACGTTCACACAAGAAAACGCCGACGCCATCGCGAGAATTCTTGGCGCTGAAAAAATCAGCAAGCTACAGGATCACTATCGCATCAAAGTGATCAATAGTGAGGAAAAGCGCTCGCTGGTTCTTGAGATTTTCCCCGAAACCACCCTTGGTGCAACCCGCGGCATGCTTGTAGTTGTCTACGCTGGCAACGCCCACCTCCAGCTACACAATTGCAGTGGCTTTGTCATCTCGGAAGAACTTGGTGAAGTAACGTTTGTGTCGGAGACATCCGGCAAGTTGTCTGGCTTGGTGGTGGAGGCAGGTGCGGCCTGCTCCCTGTATGCCAGCATCAATCGTGAACTCATTTCATCGGACTTCACCCAACTGGGCGTCGAAGTCATGCTCTCCGGCGTTGCCCTGTCGCTCGCCGAAGAAATACTTTCCCCTGAATCAAAGAAAAAGACCGGCTGATTTCTCGGCCGGTCTTCTGCTATTCAATCTGCTGTTAGACTATTCCCTCAGCGTGATACGAACGATTCCACGAAATCAGCAAGATCTGCTCTGAGTTCAGACGCTTTGCCGTATCTCTCCGCCGGATTTTTCCTGAGCGCCCGCATAATGATGTGGTCGAATATGAGGGGAATCTGCGGATTGATAGTCGACGGCTTTTCCGGTTCATGATTCAAAATGTTGTAGATGAGAGAGGTAATATTTTCTCCGCGGAACGGCCGACGTCCAAGAAGAATTTCGTACATAACCACACCGAGAGAGAAAATGTCGGCGCGCTGGTCGCTCGACTTTCCTTTGAGTTGCTCCGGCGAGATATAGTTAGGGGTTCCCATGGCGATGCCGGTTTTGGTCATCGAGTTGGAATCAATGCGGGCGATACCGTAGTCCATGACCTTGACGCGATAATCCGACAACACCATTATGTTGGCCGGTTTGATGTCGCGATGGACGATGCCTTGGGCATGGGCGTATTCGAGGGCGGAGCATATCTGAACGATTATCTGGGCGATAATCTTGTAATTGAACTTCACTTTCTTTTTGATAAGCTCCTCAAGGGTCTGCCCCTCAAGATATTCCATCGCTATATACTGCAGATGCCCTTCAGAACCGACATCATAGATCGTCACGATATTTGGATGCGAAAGCTTGCCAGCGGCCTGAGCCTCGCGGAAGAGGCGCTCCTTCAATTCTTCCATCTCCTCCGGATCGGTAACGAAATCCAGTCGAATAGTCTTCAACGCCACGGGGCGGTTGATGGCCGGGTCGATGCCTTTGTAGACTGTACCCATTGCCCCTTTGCCGAGCACGCCGGTCACTTGATAGCGTCCAAGGTTACTGATGTTCGGAGTCTCAAGAAGCAGTTTTGATGACGGCGAAGGCGTGTCAGTGCGACCTGACGACGATTGAACCTCGCTGGAATTCGACGCGAGGATATCAGATGCAGAGGTTGAGGCCGCCGTCGATGACATCGCCTCATGGGATCCGACCGTCTCTGATGTGTCAAGATTGACCGACTGATGGTCATCCGGGTATTCACCATGAGCCTGCGACTGGGTGTCAATGATAGCAGTTGGCTGGTTTTCTCTGTCAGACGACGATGCTCGAAGTTCACGAGTGATCGGTACACCTGTCTCCACGTGTTGCTCTGCCGACATTCTATCAGCTTTAGCCTTTTTCTTGACTGCCGTCTTAGCGGTCTGGGTCGCGGTCTCTTTTACCTGCAGGAACAGAGAAGCGATAAGGAAGAGAGATATCTGTAATCCATATTGTACTGTCTCGACGAGAAGATGCGAAAATGCCACGAGGTAGTAATTCATGACTGCGAGGGCAACGAGAGTTCCACCAAGAATCGCGATTCGTTTCACTACCGGTATGGTGGGGAAGAAAAACGCGCATAACCCGCCGAGCATGAACATGACTATCAGGTGGATAGCCCGCCGCCCCTTGTCGACCGTAATGAAATTGTGCTGGATGATGTTGCTGATGATGGAGGCTTTGATTGCCGTCTCGGTCATGGGGCCGTTGGTTGCAGTATTGTAAGAGTCGAGTTCGTTGCGGTCGCCGACGGCGATGATTACCAGCCGGTTGGCCATCTGAGACGCATTTGTTTTTTCGCCAAGTATGTCCGCCGCCGAAATCTGGGTAAATGCCCCGCCTTTTGAATACTGAATGTAGCACTGTCCGCTCTGGTCAATCGGAATCGACGTTGCGCCGCCGATGTGAACCGCTGTTCCCTCTTCTATCCGAATCTGTGATGCATCCACCCCCAGATAGGCCGCGGCCGCGGCCACTGGCAAGGACGGATAGTAATAACTGTCATAGCTCACCACTGCCGCCTGATGACGCACAGTCCGGTCTTCGTCGGGGGTGATATAGTCAAATCCAAGATAGGGATGCGTTTCGAGAAGCTTTTCAGCCGGCAGAAATACCTTGCGAGCGTGGAGACTTGAGGATTCTTCCATAGTGCCAAGCGGATTATCAACCACCACCGAATGCTCGAAAAGATAGCGGGGGTTGCTCGATTTTGTCGAGCGAAACTGCGCCGGCGCTATTTCGAACGGCAGAACGACGCGTTCCACCCAATTCATCTGACTTGCCAGTATCGACGTATAGCCGGCCGAATCCTGATCGGGATTTTCGGTCAGGTCAAGATCGATAAGAACCGCTTTCGGCTTCGCCTGAGCAACCGCCGCCAGGAGATCGGCTATGACGTCCCGGTTCCATGGCCATTCGCCGTATTCCTTGATGGCTCGGTCATCGATGGTGACAATTGCAATCGACTGACTGGCGGATTCTTCAGCAGTGAGATTGCAAAATGTATCGTTGAGCGACGTCTGCAAACCGGTAAGCATGCCGGTATCGTTGACGAACAAGACGACAACGAGAACCGTTATCAACAGGTACAAAATGTAGGTTGAATATTTCTGCATACGACCCTCGTCTATCTTCCTGCGGAAAGGCGTGCGATGAGAAGTTCCGGAAGCTCGGCCTGTATCATCTTATCCTGAGTTGTCTTGATATCGTACTCAATGCGTTTGAACGTAATCTCTTCTTCCACGGTATCGAAAATGGCGTAGCTCGCTCGCGGGTCGTTATCCCGCGGCTGACCGACCGCCCCAACGTTGACGAGATAGCGGGTTTCCGGATCGGGGCAGAATGAATGCCCGATTGTCTGGCGGATGGGGTTTTTCTTGTATGACGAAAAAATCATGGGCAGATGGGTATGGCCGTTAAAGCCGATTCGCTGTGGCATACAGGCGATGCCCGCGCCAGCTTCGTCGACGTTCAACACATATCGCCATGTCGTAGGCTCCAGGGGAGAGGCATGCACGAAATAGACGCCGGGTTCCTCGTGCTCCATAACATAGGCGCTGATAATGTTGCGTGCCGAATCGTTAAGATGGGCGCGGGTCCATTCTGCCGAATGCCGCGCGGCCGGATTGTAGTGGTCGGTTGAAACTTCGCCGAGCGCCGCCGCCTCATGGTTGCCCTTGAGTTTGATGGAACAGTGCTTTTCCACGAGGTCGACGCAGGGAATCGGGTCGACTCCGTAACCGATGACATCACCGAGGCAGACCACCTGGTCCACCGATTGTTTCTCTATGTCTTTGAGCACTGCCGTCAGCGCCTCCAGATTTGCGTGGATATCCGATATCACTGCGTAGCGCATTAGTCTTTTCTCTCAACCATTTTGAACGTGCTTTTACCAACTGTAATCAAATCGCCGTTTCGAACGAGGCGGTAATCCACCACTTCACCGTTCACGAGCGTTTTTCCCTTTTTCCCCATGTTATGGATGGCGTAGCCGCCTTCTTCCTTGACCAGTTTGGCCTGAATGCCAGACAGCCAAAAGCCGCGGCAGACGACATTGACGAATTTCGCCTTGCCAAAGGTGATAATATCACGATCAATCTTGAACTCGGAAAAGTCGGCATTCTCTTCGCCAAGAAGTACCGAACCGTCATATTTCGCGACAATTTCTCGCTCCATGCGGTCGTTCTGCACGAGTTGGCGATGTTTCTTGGTGTTCAGCACCATCGTGCCATCCATTTCGGTTCCGCCCTGACCCGGGGCCGCCTGAGTATGATAGATCAGGCTGTACTTTCCTATGGTGATGATATCTTCGTCCCGAAGAATCTCTTCTGTCACTTTGCGATTGTTGACAAAGGTCCCGTTGAGGGATTCGTTGTCGATAACGACAGCGGCCTTGTCATTGAACTCAATCACCGCGTGTTTGCGTGACACGCCGCGATTCTCAAGCACAATATCGTTGTCGTTGGTGCGACCGATCGACAGCCGCTTCTTTTCGGTGACGATTCGCTCAATCACCTTGTCTTCATACTTTACGATGATCTCCGGCATAGGCTGTTCCTTTCGTCTTTGCGAATAGCACAACTTCCCAAAAAGCGCGCGGCGTTCCCTGCATTGCGCCTGCGGGAAAAGTATCAGACCACTCCTCTTAATTGTCGGCAGGTCAGCAACTTCTCTCCACATTTGTTCGCCGTTCTGTTGAATCCACGAGCAATCCAATTCCTTCCAGGAGCAGATGAGATGGTCAAAAGAAAACAACGCAATTTACTGAACAACAATACGTTAGGCGAGAGTCCATATGGGTGACTGACTCAAATCGAAACATCCTTGTGCGATTTAGCGTTGCCCTAAACCGCGACAGAGGTTATTATCTTTATCAAAATTATTTATTTCACAAGGATTCAATAGAATTGCTATGAAAACACTGATTATTGCTCTTCTGAAAGATGGACACTGCATCTCTGCCGATTTTGAAATGATCACTGCCGCGAACGGTATTGGCGGTGAAGTTCTTTCTGCTGTTATGTCCAAAGATGCCGCTCCGGCCGCCCAGGCCTTTGCCTTCCGCGGTGGCGGCAAAGTAATGGCTGTTTCTCACCCTTCCCTTGAACATTTCAATGATGAAATGTTTGCCAAAGTGGTTGGTGAGATTATCGGCAAGACTTCTCCTAACCTCGTCATCGCTCCGGCAACTTCGTATGGCAAGGCGCTCGTGAGCCGACTTGCGGCAAAACATGGCGGCAGTATGGCCTCGGATGCAACCGGACTGACCCTTGAAAACGGCCAAGTTGTGGCTACGCGGTCATCCTATGGTGGTGCAGTTATCTCGAAAGTTGTCGCCAACTCTGCCGGCCCGTTCTTTGTCACGATTCGACCTAAAATATTTCCTGAATCAAAATCCGGCGCAGGCGAAGTAGTCATCGAATCCGTGAGTGCCACTTGTTTTGACGCTAAAACAAAAATTGTAGAGGTGAAATCAGAGACATCGGGAACGGTGAGTCTGGCCGAGTCTGATATTGTCGTCGCCGTTGGCAGGGGAATCAAAGGGCCGGAGCACATGAAACTCTTTCAGGACCTGGCCGAATCACTCGGGGCGGCTTTTGGGGCGTCGCGCGCTGTTGTCGACGCTGGCTGGCTACCTTATCAGCACCAGGTCGGCCAGACGGGAAGAACCGTCAATCCCAAGCTCTATATCGCCGTCGGCATCTCAGGAGCGATCCAGCATCTTGTGGGGATGCGGACTTCCAAAACAATTGTTGCCATTAACAAGGACAAGGATGCCCCCATCTTCAATATCGCCAACTATGGTATTGTCGGGGATGCTTTCGAAATTGTCCCGGCCCTCACCAACAAGTTCCGCGCCGAACTGAAGCGCTGATACACAGGAATCTTCTTTGACTTCATGTAGGGCGGGTTTGTCTTCAGACCCGCCATCTTCTTTTCACCTAAAGCAGAATTAATCGGCTGGCAGAGGGATATCGGGAACGCGCCCCAATGGGGATTGTTGAAAAAACCGTCAATTCTCACCGCACCCTCACAGATGTCACTCCCGCGAAAGCGGGAGCCTATCTAACTCCTTGCAAGATAAGATGGGTTCCCGCGTACGCGGGAAGGACAGAAAAGAGCATTTCGTCAAGGCATACTTTTCAACAGTCCCCAAGGGGCACGATGGGCGATTTAAATACTTTGTTGGTGTGTCAACAAGGGGCAGACGGGATCCCGCTTTAAGGCGGGACCGCCCACGGAATGGGTGCATTGACCCTTACTGCACTACAATAAATCCGACTTTCAGCTCAATGTCCTGTCCGCATGGGTTGGAAACGGTAAGTGTGACAGTGTAGGTTCCAGCGAGACCATAGATGTTGATTGGGTTTTTCAAAATAGATGTCTGTCCGTCTCCAAAATCCCAAGAGTAATCAAACGCGTATTGCGATTCATCACCCCAGAATTGGGCTGGAACTCCCACGGCTACACTGCTATCGGAGGCGCTGAACGCCGCAATGGGAAGTGTCGTAACCAGAATCTGTACGGCCCCAGACAGGGAGGTGTCGACTCCGCAGGGGCCGGTGGTTATCAATCGCGGCTGGAACGTCCCCAGCTGGGGATAGGTGTGGGAGGGGTTTTGTACCATCGCCGAGTCGCCGTCACCAAAGAGATATTTCCAGCTGTCGATATCGCCGGTCGACTGGTCAGTAAATGCGACGGCAAGTGAATCACACCCAGTAGCCGTGTCGACCACAAACTGAGACGTCGGCGGATTAGCCGCAACATGAATGAGGTTGGTATAGGATGCCGTATCAGTGCCGCAGGGGCCGGTGGTAATCAGCGACACACTATATTGCCCGGGACTATGATAGGTATGCACAGGGTTCTCAAAACCTGAAGTAGAGTCATCGCCGAAATCCCACACCCAGGAATAAATCGTCCCGGTTGATGTACTCGTGAATTGAACCGCAAGTGAGTCGCATCCAACGGTCTGGTCTGCAGTGAAGTCGGCAAGAGGAGCAGTAGAGGCAGTAATGTAACCTGCACGAGTAGAGACATCAGTACCCGCCGGGCCATAGACCCACAACGCAATTGAGCGAACACCGGGAGAGGCGAAGGTATGTAGCGGCTGACGGGCGGTGTCGGTTGGGCCGTCTTCAAATTCCCATCTGACCGAATCGATCAAGCCGCTGTATGTCGCAGTGAACTGGACGTTAAACGGCACACATCCCGATGTAACATCGGCAACGAACTTTCCTTCCGGAGGAATCGAATCCCAGTATGCGACACTCTGACGCAGGAGGAACTTCATGTACTCGGGATTATGAATTCCTCTGGAACCGTCGAATCGATACATCAGGTAGTTGAACAATACCTGCGCTTCGGTGACACGCACCCACGAGTCAGGGTAAAAAGCCAGTCCGGTGGCATCAGTTGAATCAAGAATATTTCTGCTTCTCAAAAGTGTTTCGAGGCTATCGGCATAACCGGCGATGGAATCCAGAATCGGGAAATCGTAGAAATCGGTTTCGATCTTTGTCGCACTCACACCTGTATGACAGCCAGCCTGATTACAATTGCCTGAAAACTGCTGGTTGGTCACGGTATCTTCGAGGCGGAAGGTATGCTCGGCAAAATGTGTCCCCTGACCTGTCCCGAAATGGCATTTCACACAGCCGTGCTGAGTCTTCATCAAAAATTGATGCCTACCCTCGAATGTTGAATCTTTGAAGCGATGTCCACCAGTCCCTCCAACAACGTCGGCCTGCGGACTCCAGTGTGGTCCCCATGTGGCTGGAAGCTGAACTGAATCAACCCCGACTGCGGCGAGTGGTGGTTCGCCCGTGGCTTGGTGGCAATGGGCGCAGGAGTTTGATTTACCCATCTGATATGCGGAGCCGTCGGCAAGACGCACATACGTGTCCCAGCCTCGCAGTGAATCGATTGACCAAGTTCCATACGGCCCTGAATGAGGCTTGTGGCAAGTGAAACAGGTTATGGGGGAGAGCTTGTCGATGGCCACCGAGACGCTATCAACATCACTGACAAACTTTTCGTGGCTGTGACACTGCGCTCCGCACTCATTGATGCTGAATGGTTTCCCATTTATTTCTGTCGTAACGTCTATGAGATCGCCGTTGGCGTGGCGGGAGTTTTCCCATTGGGCCTGTGGACGGGCCAGCATGTTAGAGGCGTCGGAATGGCAGGTCAAGCAAGACTGTCCGAGGGTAGTATCATAAACGGTGTTATTAGTGACCTCGGTAACGAGCTTATCGCAACCTGCGGGGAATAGCAACGACAACGCCCCAAGTGCAAGAATAATGAAAACGAATGCGCGTGAAAGCCGGTGCTGTTTCATTGCGATGCACAAGTATAGTTGTCGACCAAACAAAGGTCAACCCCGCCCATTTTTCTATTTTCCCCTGTGGGAAAGGGCTGAGCCGTGTCGACACTATGACAGGAGCCCCAAAACTAGTTGACGGGAGGAGAAGGAATCAATGTCACTACTCATAGAAATCATCGAATGGGTCGATCAGACCGGCCAGGAAATGGTCTATCGAATCCCCCAAACCGGTTCCGCCGACTTCAAAGTTGGCGCTCAGCTTATTGTCCGTGACAGCCAGCAGGCCATATTTTTCAAGGACGGTAAACCGGCTGACCAGTTCCTCGCCGGTCGCCATACCCTGACCTCAATGAACATCCCAATACTTACCCGATTGCTGTCATTCCCCTTCGGCTTCACCTCGCCATTTCGAGCCGAAGTCTATTTTATCAACCGCAAGCTTTTCGCCGACGTCAAATGGGGGACACGCCATCCGGTTGTTTTTAAGGATGCAAAGCTAGGTCTCGTACGCCTTCGCGCCCATGGCACGATGGCTATTCGAATCGAGGATCCGGTTATTTTTCTCAACACCATCGTTGGGCGCCAATCGCTCTACTCGACCGCCGACATCAAAGAATATCTGCGCGATATCGTTATCGCCCGTCTCAACGATATGCTTGGCGAGCGTCTGCAGACGATTCTCGACCTTCCGGCCCAGTACACCGAGTTTGCGGGGGAATTCAAGAAGATTGCCGGAATCGAGTTCCAGCGGCTTGGTCTTGAACTCTCTGATATGTACATCGCTTCTATTACCCCGCCCGACGAAGTCTCTGCACTAATTGATCAGCGATCAGGCATGGAGGCTGTTGGGGACCTTGATAAGTTTATGAAGTTTCAAATGGCTCAGGGAATTGGCAATACCAGCGGAGCCGGACAGACCGGAGCGGCTACCGGTATGGCCGCCGCTGTCGGTATGATGATGCCGGGAGTCATCGGACAGGCACTACAACCGTCGGAAGAATCCGGCAAGGTAGTGGTCTGCGGTCGAAAAGACTGCCCCGCCCAGGGGAATCCCAGCGCCAAGTTCTGCGCCGAATGCGGCAAGGCCATAGCGCGCGATGACAACGATAACTCGTAGCGCCAAAGCCGCTCTCTCTGCTGGCTATCGCATTGCCGGGTCGTGCCCCGGTTGCGGCGCCGATATCGAACTGGATGACGATTACCTTGTCACCTCCTGCACCCATTGTGGTTCGGCCCTTCGAATCCTCATGCCTGAAGGGGCTCCGGTTTACTATGTGCCGAGCAATGTCACTCACACTGAGGCCCGATTTCGTCTCGACCGATACCTTCGTGAGCATGACCAGCCGCTGACATCATCAGGCGTCCGCTTTTCCACCCGATGGATTCCGTACTGGAAGATTGATGGCTTTACCCTCAAAGTTCGAAACAGGCTGACTATCGAGATCGACAGTGAACTGACTATTCACAATCAGGAAAGTGATCCGATAGAAGTTCGCCGACGGGAGTTGACCCTTCAACCATTCAGCATTTCTCTTCTGTGCGGTGAGGAATCAACCGGTGTGCCGGCATCTCTGGGAATTCGTATCGGACAGCTTTCACTTCGTCCGCTGGAATCCGACAACGACAGCGTTTTATCCCGATGTCAAAATGTCCACTTCACCGAGAGTGAAGCCCTCAGCCGTGCCCACAGCGCGGCGCGGTCGATCTCTCATATAACCGATGCTCCCTTCGGGCACAATGAAACATTCCTTTTTCATCCACGGCTTTCCCTCATCTATTTTCCCTTAATAGTGGCGACGCTTGGGGATAACGATGGCCGCGAATCAGTCGCGTATATCGATGGCGTCACCCTCCATGTTCACGGCGTTGACGAGCGGGAAGAACAGCTCGATTCCATATCATCAATACAGCGTCCGGGTGGTGAAATTCGGATTGAGGCCCACCGCTGTCGCAACTGCGGTGAAGATTTCCCCCACACAAAAACATATGCCCATATCTGCCAGAATTGCGGATGGCATTATATCAGTGCGGCAATTTCAACTAAGGGGCGAATTTTGGTGGTCGGTTCTCCGGATGGCAAGGCGATGATTCCTTTCTGGAAACTTTCGGCCGAATCCGGCGGGATTGGGAAGCCGCCCATGTATATACCGGCATTTGGCGGGCAGAGATTTGAGCAGGTCTATCGTGTCAGCCGACGCGCCACACACGTCATTCCGAAATTTTCCGGAGAATCAGATGCCACATCCGGATTGAAAACATACCCCGCCACAGTCGGACCGGATACTGCGGCGGCGATCGCTGAGGCGGTGATCTATCGCGCCAAACATGAGAACACGATGGGAGAGTACGAAAATCTTCCCGTTCCGGAAGACTTCACCCCCGTAAGAGCCGATCTGGTTTACATCCCCTTTATCATCTCCGACTATTTCTATGTCGATGCGATCACCGGCGACCTGTCAATCGAACGGGTCTTGCTCGACAGCGTCAGTTGAAATACTTTTTTACGCAAAATAGACGTATTAGAGAGCGCGGGTACAGGGCGAACCCGCGCTACAATTGAGAGAGTTTGTTTGTGTAGCCGAGGGTTCTTCCTGAACCCTCGGTCCTGACCGTGCGCGGTAAAGATCACCTCTACCAACCGTTGGCGTGTTGCGTCGCCCAGCCGACCCCTTGGGGTCGGTCGTTGGATTCTCCCATGTCGCGCCCCAAGGGGCTTGCTGGTCAACGCGGATGGCGTTCCCTATGCAATGAGCTCGGCAGCTCATGTCCTCGCAGGGCAGGTCAAACTTCGAACCCGCCTCCTCATCTTTGCCCAGGTGGCCCGGGCAATGCCTGGGTTCTTCAACCCCTTTACAGATGCCCTACTTCCCGCCCGGTGGGCGGGCCACCAAGGCAAGGATGGCGAGTCTGAAGACAAACTCGCCCTACAGAAGACCCATTCTGCATGATTGACTCACACTAAACTTCCCTCTTTATTTAGGCTGTGGGAAGTACAGTGAACGACACCGCCAAAGAGCTGGAAAAGCTCCGAACCGACATTGAAAAGCACAATCGACTGTACTATGTCGATGACAAGCCGTCAATTTCAGACGCCGAGTACGACCATCTCTTCGATAGTCTGCTCGATCTTGAAAAGAAGCATCCCGAACTGATCACTCCCGATTCACCCAGTCAGCGAGTGGGGGCGAAGCCATCGAAGAGGTTTGAACCCATTGTTCATCGGGTAGCGATGCTCTCCCTCCAAAAAGTGACCACTCAGGAGGAATTTGGAGAATTTGACCGCAGAGTTCATGAAGGACTCAATATTGAAGACCACATTCACTATTCAACCGAACCGAAACTTGATGGCCTTGCGGTGGAGCTAATCTATGAGAAAGGACTCTTCGTCCTCGGTTCTACTCGCGGTGACGGCTCCACTGGTGAAAATGTCACGGCCAATCTGAAAACGATTCGCAACATCCCACTCAAACTCTCCGATCAGGCCGCCCATGCCTACCCGCTGTTGGAAGTGAGGGGAGAGGTAATCATGCGGAAATCGGCATTCGAGAAGATAAATCGAAAACATATCGAACATGGCGAAGCGCCCCTCGCCAACCCGCGCAATGGCGCCGCCGGTTCACTCAGGCAATTGAATCCGGCAATCACCGCTGTGCGGCCGCTGATGTTTTACGCCTACGGAATATCAAGTACCACCCTCAAAGAGTTGGATTCGCAGGAAAAAGTAATGAACCTTCTCAAGGGTGAGGGTTTTTCAGTCAACGAAATGTGCCGGACTGTCATTGGCATTGAGGGCGTCTCACTGGCATTTGATAATTTACAAATCAAGCGTTCTTCCCTCGATTACGAAATCGATGGAATGGTCGTCAAAGTCGATGACTTTGCATCGCAGGAGAAACTCGGTCAGATATCCCGCGCCCCACGCTGGGCGGTGGCGTGGAAATTCGCCGCCGAAGAGGCGGAAACGGTTCTGGAGGGGGTAGAGTTTTCAGTTGGTAGAAACGGCGCAATAACACCAGTCGCTAAACTCAACCCGGTTCGCGTG
>ERZ1292630.2089-Hain-H41-02um-R3-2089-length-18897-cov-5_pt2 | contig 13127 bp, 15 predicted proteins | sample MGYA00564408_ERZ1292630 | MGnify/ENA primary metagenome ERZ1292630 (study PRJEB36523, sample SAMEA6512641) | groundwater metagenome | collected 2019-01-08 | study: AquaDiva: Metagenomics assemblies of 32 groundwater samples | reverse complement strand
AAGAATAAGTCTCTGGCAAGATCGATTAATCCAATATGGTGGCAACCCTTGCCTATCTATTCCCGCCGCAAGAATTATGCCGTTACTGCTAACAGAGCTCAGTGTAAGATTGCATTAGGTTTTCAATAAATCTAATTAAGGATCTATGAATCATCAACTAGTGCCTAATTTGTACTAGCTCAGATCTGATAGACCCTTATCGCGATAGGCTACTCCATGTGTTATTTTATTTAAAGTTTTAGGCGAAAGCTGCCGAAAATAGTCTGGCCCTAGTGACATAGGAAAAAATATTGGATTAATCTAATTAAAAAGGAAAAAATCATGAATAAATTTGTACAATTTGTTAAGAATTTCTGGAACGATGAAAAGGGTGTAACCGCTATTGAATATGCTCTGCTAGCTGGGTTACTTGCAGTCGTGATTATTGCTGGTGCTACCACGATTGGTGGAGGTTTAACAGAAGTATTTGGTACTATTAGTACGCAACTTAAAGCAGCAAATTAGCAAATACTCAGTATCGCCCTGAATTATAAAATACCACTTCATTTATTATGGGCGGTGTTTTTAGTAAGACGCTTCTTGATAAAGATAAAATAAGAGATGTCTCTTCCGATTATCAGTGTACTAATATTTTTAGTGCTTGCCGCAGCTTGGCAGGATTATCAGAATTATCGCATTGGAAACTTTCTTGTCATTTCCGGTTCATTGCTAGGTATTCTTCTGAACATCTTTCTACCTGCGGGATTGGGGCTCTCAGATTCGCTGATTGGGTGGTGTATTGGCTTGCTGCTGTTATTGCCAGTTTATCTGCTACGCCTGATGGGCGCTGGGGATGTCAAGTTGCTGGCCATGGTTGGTGCATTTGTGGGGTTGCAGGCCGTTATGGTTATCTTTTTATATGTCATGATCTCAGGCGGCCTGCTAGCAATGGGGGTTGCCTGGCATCGCTGCGTATTGAGCAAGCTATTGTGTAATATGCGGGTCTTTTTATATGAATTGATTATTAGTCTGTTTATTCCCAAATCTAAACTATTACCACTGTTATATTCATTGAGCGAAAGAACGCTGGAATCAACTACCAAACTTCCCTACGGCATAGCAATAGCCATTGGTACCACAGTCTTTTTAGCTACGAATTTTAACTAGAGCACGTCTATCAAGTGCGTTAACAACAAGCATTCAAGCCATTTAAGCATCATCACTTTCAATTAGCTACAAAAATGCCTTTTGTTCATCGAATAGCACGGCATTAATCCTGTTTAAAATCCTTTCTAGCTTGTGACGCAATATTGTTTGTCAATGAACTTCCGTCGCAAGGCCATATAAGGTTTGTTTGTGTAATTTCTGGCTAAAAAGTAAAAGCAATCAGTAATGCTTTGGTCTGGAATACGCATTTCAGGAATACAAAATGAAAAATACCCGAGCACTTTTGATGATTTTGGTTTCACTATTGCTAGGATTAGCTGCTGTAGTGTTCGCAAGCCAATGGATAAATGATCAAACACGGATAAGCACTGCTACAGTATTGGTTGCCATACGTGACATTAATGCTGGCACACGATTGAATGAAGATATGCTGAAGAAAGCAGCTTGGCCAAGCAGTAACACGCCTACTGGCTCTTTTCAAGACACTGCATTATTGCAGAATCGCGTACTCAAAGCGCATCTGGTAACTGGAGAACCTGTGCTGGAATCCAAGTTAGCACCCGTTGGTACTTCTGGAGGACTATCCGGGGTAATTGCTGAAGGAAAAAGGGCTATTACAGTACGTGTTAACGATGTCATTGGTGTAGCCGGATTCGCATTGCCAGGAAATCTCGTGGATATTCTGGTTAACGCTCAGGATGAAAACCGAAAACCATTTTCCAAGATTGTACTTGAACAGATACTTGTATTGGCCGTTGCACAAGATGTGGGTCGTGATGATACCAAGCCCAAGGTAGTAACAGCTGTAACGCTGGAAGTTTTACCCGAAGAAGCTGAGACCCTTGATCTTGCACGCAGTATAGGTACCCTCTCTCTAGCATTGCGTAATCAGGTCGACAGTGATCACAACGATACCAAAGGAAGGCGTATCGCGGATTTACTAAAACAACCGATCGTCTCAGCAGAGCCAAGCGAACAAAAAATTGTACGCCGCTCTACCAAGAACCCCCAGTCGGTAGCGATTATTCGCGGCCTACACCAAACAGAAATGAAACTGACAGAAGGAAAAGAAAGATGAAGTCATTGTCCTTCAGAAATTTCCTGATTGTAATTACCAAGGCTTGTTGTCATTTTTTCCTTGTGCCTGTCGGTTTTATTTCGTTATCGATAATACCTGCATATGCAGAAACTCAAATGATATCGCTAGCTAATTCCATCCCGCCGCAAACGGAACATAAAAACTTGCCAGGGCATTATCTATCCCAGACAAGCGCATCTAAAATGGATATTACCTTGGGTAAATCAACACTGCTGAAGTTACCTGCACCCATTAAACGGATATCAGTGGGTAGCCCAAGTGTAGCGGATGTCATGTTAATCAACCCTCAGGAAGTATATATCTTGGGCAAGATCGTTGGTATGACTAATCTTACGTTATGGACAAGGGATGGTAAGTCAACGGTTATTGATATCAATGTTTTCATGGATGTAGCAGCACTAAGTCATCAGTTGCACCAAATTATGCCGGAAGAGAAAGATATCAGAGTGACTGCTGCGGGTGATTCACTAATTATGTCTGGATTCGTATCTAATACTCTTAAAGCAGATCGGGCTATTACGCTGGCTGACGCCTTTATCCGCACTTCAGTACTTAATATGATGATGAGTATTCAGGGTAATCAACAAGCTGCTGGGAATGGGCAAGGCGGTGGAGGCACACAAATACAAAATAACTCAGATTCTCCAGGTGCTGGTGCTGGCCCTGGTAGTTCTAAGGTTATCAATTTATTGCAAGTTCGTGATAATCAGCAAGTAATGTTGGAGGTAAGAGTCGCTGAAGTGAATCGAACCGAAGCCGAAAAATTAGGTTTTGATTTTAAGGGTGCCATGAGAAAAACAGGAAGTACCTGGACTCAGATTATGGCAGGTTTAATCGGAGGTAGTCCTGCAAGCTTGCTGCTAGGGAAAAATCTGGGGGCTTCTGCGGGCCAAGGAATAGGTGGCGCAAGTGAGGGAGGCGCTTTCTTAATTGATGCTGAGAAAAAAGATAGCGTCATAAAAATTCTTGCCGAGCCCACTATTGTTGCGATTAGTGGCCAGGAAGCTAGCTTTCTGGTCGGTGGTGAAATTATGATTCCTGTCTCTTCGGGAGTGGGTGGTACTGTCAGGCTACAATCCAAGCAATTCGGTGTCGGATTAGTTTTTCTACCGACAGTTCTGGAAGAAGGCCGTATCAATTTAAGAGTTAATCCAGAGGTCTCTGAATTGGTGTCGTTTCAACAGGTAGCTTCCTCAGGTTTGGGTGCCATTGTTGCAGTGCCAACTTTCAAAACGCGCCGTATTTCAACTACTGTTCAATTGCGGGATGGTCAGTCACTGGCCATTGGTGGATTACTGCAGGATAACTTTAAAGAACAGATCAAACGATTCCCGATGCTGGGAGAAATCCCTGTACTGGGAGCTCTGTTCAGTAGCAGTGATTTCCAGATGGATAAAACGGAGTTGATGATTATCGTCACACCACGTCTTGTACAACCATTACAGCCGGATCATGGTACCCCAATCGACGCATTTATACGGCCGGGACGTGGAGAGTTTCTATTGCAAGGAAGATTGGAAAGTGAAACCAATCCATCAGAGAAGAAAGATGCGCCTCAACAAATGATTGAGAAATCTAAAGACCAATCAGAAACCGTTAAACCCCATGGATTTCAAATAAAATGAGGATAAAATTGTTATGAGCAAATTTTCTATCAAAACTACCTTGTGTTTACCGATTACAATACTGGTAATGACTGCTTGTGTTACATCTCCTCCGAAGCGCCTGGATGCAAAATTCGGTAATGCTCTGGATATGGCAAAGGCTCAGCAAACAATGAATCCTGATGCATCACTGAACCCTGCCCCAGTTAAAGGAATTGACGGTCAGGCCGGTGATGCCATATTCGATAACTATCGCGAATCGTATATTAATCGCCCAATGCCAGCTCGTGGCGCTTTAGATGTGGGCACTAGTGGCGGCAGCGCGCGCTAACGGATTTCAAACTATCTACTTTTATTGTTGGAGCTGATATTCAGTGAATCAGAGGGATCGTTATGAGAATCACAAGCGAATCTGAATCAGAAAGAAGATGGACAGGTAATCTGAGCATCGGAAAAGAGCAAGGTGTTGTGGCCATTATGGTGGCATTATTGATGGTGGTTTTGGTTGGTTTTGTTGGGCTTGCACTGGACCTGGGTAAACTTTTTGTGACCAAAACAGAATTACAAAATAGTGCAGATGCCTGTGCATTAGCGGCCGCACGTGAACTGACAGGCGCCAATAACAATCAATTAACGCTTGCCGAAGCGGCAGGTATAGCAGCGGGAACCAGTAACAGTGTCCAATTTCAGAATAATGTAGTTACAATCAATAGTGATGGTGTCACTTTTAGTGACGCCATCAACGGCACTTATCAGACCAAAGATGCGGTAGCGAGAGTACTAACAATGAAATTTGTACGCTGCACTGTAGAACGCACAGGTATCGCCAATTGGTTTGTGCAGGTATCAGGAAATCAGCGTGTGGCAGCAACTGCCGTGGCGACACTTTCATCCGGACAGACTACATGCGGATTACCTATTACAGTTTGCGAGTCGGCTATAGCAACTAAAACCCGCGGGGACTGGATAAGTGCATCATTGGACCCAGGAGATGGCTTAACAGGTAACTTCATGTGGGCAAATTTTGAGGGTCATGGAGTAAAAACAATTAAAGAGTATCTAACGAGCAATGGACAATGTAATTTACCGGCCACAGGAGCTCAAGTAGATAATGCAGGCATCAAAGGCGGCGCTTATAGTGCGTGGAATACCCGTTTCGGAGTATATCAAGGTACTTATAATGGCTACCAGGATGGAATCCCTGATCTTACAGGAGTTTCATATACCGGCAAGAGTTGGCCTCAGTGTAATAGCGCATTTAGTGATTTTGTGGTTAACCGCGCTACTTATACTCCCTATCCAGGACTCAAGGACGATGATCTTAAGGTTGTTCCACCAGCTAATGCAATTTCATCAAATGACCACCAAGCTCATGGTGCCGATCGACGACTCATTATTGTCCCAGTAGTAGATTGCTCGGTATATACGACTGCTCAAAAAGCATCGGTCAAAAAATGGGCATGCTTATTAATGCTTCATCCACTTGATCAAAACGCTGACGACAATGCCCAGTGTAAAACTCTTTCTGCTATTGATAACAGCAGAAAGAGTTTATTGTCACACTTTCTAGCAATGATGAATCCAATAAACTCTGCTTTCGCCGCTACTAGTGTTAGCAGCGGTGATAGTAAAAAGGGTGATGATAAGAAGGATGATGATAAGAAGGATGATGATAAGAAGGATGATGATAAGAAGGGTGATGATAAGAAGGGTGATGATAAGAAGGGTGATGATAAGAAAGATGGTAATGGGAAAAAGTTTGTATACCTTGAATACCTAGGACTGGTTAGTGATCCAGATAGCCCTTGTGCATCAGTCGGTGTGGTGGGAGGATTGGACAGTAGTGGGTCTCTTGTACCAGCATTGGTACAGTAAATTCAGAAATACAATAATACCCTATGAGAAACAAAAATATTCAATTGAATCGAAACGCAATGCGTGGTTCTGCGACGGTTGAACTAGCATTGTTGTTAATTCCATTGATTGTATTAGCCATTGGCGTCGCAGAGTTTGGTCGAGCCATGTATGAGTACAATACATTGGTTAAAACGGTTCGTGATGCTGCCCGGTTGTTATCACAGCATGATCCAAACGATGCTATTTATCCGAAAAGTATCGAAAAAGCTAAATGCCTAGTCGTATATGGCTCAACAGATGATTCAATAGCTTGCTCAGGACCGGCACTTCTTTCAGGATTAACTATAGATAAGGTGGGAATTGCATCATCCACAACGACTACAGGAGCAGGTACTAGTATTAATCTGGTGACAGTCACCGTTACGGGATACACTTTTAACTTTATCTTCAATCCCTTGGTTTTTTTCGGTAGTACTGATACAAACATGCCGTTTGGTCCTATTCAGGCGACAATGAGACAGCTATGAAACCAATTAACTTAACTGCCCTCCAGTTTGCGCAGCGAGGCGTTGCCGCTGTGGAATTTGCATTGATTGCCGTTATATTGTTTACGCTGCTCTTCGGCATTATGGAATTTGGACGTGTTTTGTTCATGATGAATACTGCGACAGAGGCGACTCGCTTGGGTGCACGTTTGGCAGTAGTTTGCGATAAGGATGATACTGTCATTAAAACTAGAATGGTGAATTTGGCGGGTTTTTTAAATACGAGCAATATTAGTGTTGCATATAGCCCGAATGGATGCGATGCGAGTACATGCCATTATGTAACTGTTAGTGTGACAGGATTAACTATTCAATCACTTGTGCCGTTAGTACCTTTCAACTTTGACATGCATGGATTCTCAACGACTTTACCTCGTGAGAGTATGTCTAGTCTTAATAATCCAATTTGTACTTGAGAAGTATCTAAAATTGAAGGAAAAGAAAGTGATTATTGCCGCTATCTCACAAAGCCAACAAATTTTGGAAAACATCCGCCAATTCTTAACTGAGTTTGATGCAGCACATCCATTTTTTCAGGACTCAGATAAAGAAAATCCACATAAGATTCTAACAATCAACGGGGATATACAGCAGATCTCCGCAGTTGTTGAGCAGGAATACCCCGATCTGTTACTGCTAGAAAGTTCTGGTGATGAGCCCAACGAAATGCAAATCTTGGGTAATGTGACGACTCGATTTCCAAGCTTGAGTGTAATCATGTTATGTCCTATTCAATCTCCGGAATGGTTGATTGAAATAATGCGTGTGGGTGTCCGTGAAGCACTATCTACACCACTCTCTCGGGAGTCATTACTTAATGCAGTTGAACGTTGTCAGCACAGAATCAGACAAGCGAGCATGCCTGTTGGTAATGGTAAAGTATTGGCCTTCATCCCCTGTAAAGGAGGAAGTGGCGCAACATTCTTGGCAGCCAATTTGGCTTATACATTGGCAGCACAGGACAATAAACGAGTTGCCTTGATTGATTTTAATTTACAGTTAGGGGATGCTTCTTTATTTCTAAGTGATAGTAAATCTCAGGTATCCATTGCTGATGTTGCTCGACAAATTCATCGATTGGATGGTGCATTCCTAGCTTCTAGCATGATTCAGGTTCTGCCCAATATGGGTATATTACCTGCACCCAACGAGCCAGAAAAAGCCACAGAAATAAAACCTGAGCACGTCAATCCATTGCTTCAGGTTGCCATAAAGAATTATGATTTTGTCATTTTAGATATTAGTCGGCGTATGGATGCCGTATCAATTCAAGCGCTCGATAAAACCGATACGATTTTTCTTGTAATACAACAGACACTACCATTTATCCGTGATGCCAAACGTCTGATGAATGTATTTCATTCTTTGGGCTATAAAGATAATAAATTGCAGCTCATTGTGAATCGATATGATAAGAAGAGCGAAATCACTTTGGATGATATTCAAAATACCTTGAAGATTCCGGTTTTCAAATCAATCCCTAATAATTTTTCTGTGGTTGATGAATCAGTGAATCATGGTGTGCCTGTTTTTAAATTCGCTCCGCACAGTCCAGTTGCCAAGGCAATACAAGAAATAAGTAGTGAATTGAACCAAAGTGATGAACACCAAATACATTGGTTTAAAAGATTATTTTCGTAATAAATATTTCTCTAACGCCTGTTCTATGGATTAACCATCATGTCTATACGAGATCGTCTAAAACAATGGGGAGAGAGTGATACGAGTGAATCTGTGCCAACGCTTACTATGGAAAAAAGCGTATTACATGAAAAGATTTCATATCATGAAATCAAATCTCGAATACATCAGAAAATGCTTGATCGCGTTAATCTGGCAGCAATGGAAAGATTGCCATCAGATAGATTAATGGCAGAAATCAAGGATCTAGCAGAACAATTACTGAATGAGGAAGAGACGCCACTTAATCTGGCAGAAAGAAGTCGTCTAGTTATAGATATCCAACATGAAGTCCTTGGTTTGGGGCCATTAGAACCATTACTGGCAGACCCAACAATCTCTGATATCTTGGTTAATACTTATAGCCAGGTATATGTTGAACGTCACGGAAAATTGGAATTAACAGATATTCATTTTGCCGATAACCGACATCTGATGAAAATCATAGACCGTATCGTTTCAAAAGTTGGACGTCGTATAGATGAATCCAGTCCTATGGTTGATGCACGACTATCAGATGGGTCTCGTGTTAATGTCATTATTCCACCACTGGCGTTGGATGGGCCATTGATGTCAATTCGGCGTTTCTCGACAGTACCTCTTAAAATAGATGATTTAATTCGCCATAAATCACTTACACCTGCAATGGCTGAAACTATTTCAGGTCTCGTTAAGAGCAAATGTAATATTCTTATCTCAGGTGGAACCGGTAGTGGTAAAACTACTTTATTGAATATTATGTCTAGTTTTATTCCACATTCAGAACGCGTAGTCACTATCGAAGATGCTGCAGAATTGCAATTGCAACAACCTCACGTTGTACGCCTTGAGACTCGTCCACCCAATGTGGAGAGTAAAGGTGAAGTGACGCAGCGCGCATTAGTCCGAAACAGCCTGCGTATGCGGCCTGATCGCATTATTATTGGTGAAGTGCGTGGTGCTGAAGCTATAGATATGTTGCAAGCCATGAATACAGGTCATGAAGGTTCTATGGCAACTGTGCATGCTAATACACCCAGAGATGCATTGAGCCGAATTGAAAATATGATCAGCATGGCAGAAAACTTACCTGCTAAAGCTATACGACAACAGATCAGTTCTGCAATCTGGGTAATTGTTCAGGTTTCTCGTATGCCGGATGGAAAACGTAAGTTATTAAGTATTCAGGAAATTACTGGTATGGAAGATGATATTGTTACCATGCAGGAGATTTTTACATACACCCAAACAGGTATAGATGAAAATGGCGCCATACAGGGACACTTTCATGCTACTGGTATTCGTCCTAAATTTACTGAACGCTTAAAGGTATTTGGTGTGCCTTTGCGAGATGAATTGTTTGATCCAACCAGAGTCTTTAGATAACGAGGTTCTTTGCAAAAATGGATTATCTTTATTATCTGTTCATGATGCTGGCATTTATCGCTGTAGTGCTATTCCTGGAAGGTATATATTTAATTTGGAGTGCATATAAAGGGCCAGAAGCAGTTAGTATCGAGAAGCGCTTACAATCCATCTCCACTGGTTGGCATGGTGAAGCCTCTGAGTCTACTAAACTGATTAAACAGCGCTTATTAAGTGATTCTCCAGTTCTGGAACACATACTAATGAAAGTTCCATGCATACATAGCATTGATCGGCTATTGATCCAATCGGGTATGCAACTCAATGTCACAAGTTTTCTGGGTTATATAGGTATAGCATCATTAGGTGGAATAGCTATTGCATCACTTTTAAATTTACACTTTCTCTTTTTATTGCTTTGTATGGCTATAGGAGGATTGATTCCGGTATTTTTAATATTTAGTGTGCGTCGTAAACGATTAACAAAAATCGAAGAGCAATTACCCGATACAATTGATTTGATGGCACGCGCATTAAAAGCAGGACATGCTTTCTCAGCTGCGCTCCAAATGGTAGTCAGTGAAGCAGCAGAACCGATTGCGGGCGAGTTTCGAGGAACATTTGAAGAAGTTAATTATGGGATATCTGTGCAGGAGGCGTTGATGAATCTTAGTACACGAATACCTATTACTGATTTACGCTATTTTGTTGTTGCTGTACTCATTCAACATAAGAATGGTGGGAACTTAGCGGAATTATTAGAAAATATTAGTGGATTGATCCGTGCACGCCTTAAACTACTTGGAACCATTCGTGTGCTATCAGCAGAAGGATGCCTGTCAGCATGGATTCTTTCTTGCTTACCTTTTGTCCTGGCATTTGTTATTCATCTCGTCAATCCAGGGTTTCTAAATGTATTATTTACTGATCCAGCAGGTCCTACGTTAATTGGCAACGCATTAATGATGATGGCAATCGGTATTTATATGATGTCGCGAATTGTCAAGATTCGAGTATAAAAAATTTTTAATAGTAATCTGGGGGGATAAATTAATAATGACAATGATCCAAATGATTTACTTAGTCATCATTTTTATTACCGTATCAGGTGTTGCATTTATTCTAATCTGGTTATTGATGCCCAGGACTACTCAAGCTCGCCTAGATCAGATAGCATCTGAAAATGCAGGAATTACAAAAACTGGCCTGGATCAATGGGAACAAAGCATTAACAGATTAACAAGCCCATTTGCCACACTTTCATTGCCCAGCGAAGGTTGGGAAAATTCTTTGCTTCGTATACGATTTATGCACGCAGGATATCGTTCAAAGTCGGTTCCATACTTTTATTTTGGTGGAAAAACCCTATTAGCCTTAATCCTGCCAGCTTTCTTTTTTATCTTCGTAGTGATTATTAGTCGTCTTGAATTGGGAACAAATAGCTTGGTGTTCTTTTTCCTTGCACTGTCATCTCTAGGTTACTATCTCCCTAATATAATATTGGCGCGTATGATAGCTTTACGCCAACGTGACCTATTCGAAAATGTTCCGGATGCTCTGGATTTAATGACAGTTTGTGTTGAAGCAGGATTGGGGATGGATGCCGCAATGAATAAAGTCGGTGAAGAGATGTATGTAAAATGCAGGCCATTAGCTGAGGAACTTCATTTGGTTAATCTTGAAATGCGCGCCGGCAGGAACCGAGAGGATGCATTACGCAACCTGGCACTAAGAACAGGTGTCGAGGAAATTGAAGGACTGGTTGCTATGCTGGTACAAGCGGATCGCTTCGGTACAAGTATTGCAGCTTCTCTACGTGTTCACTCCGATATGTTACGTACAAAACGTCGCCTACGTGCAGAAGAAGCTGCTGCAAAAATTGCTCTCAAGTTACTATTCCCCTTAATTTTCTTCATATTTCCATCATTATTGCTGGTGTTACTGGGGCCAGCAATGATACAGGTGTATCGAGTCCTGCTACCTACTATGACAGGTGTCAGTTAATACAAGGAGTTAAAAAATCATGAAAAAGCTAAAACAACTTATATTGACTATCGGCTGCTTACTCATATTGGGAGGATGTGTCACTGCTCAGCAAAAGAACAATAATGAAATCGGTACACAACCTGAATCAGAAGATCCACACATGGTGGATGTCAAGAAACTGTATCAGCTGGGTCGCGAGTATCATCAGAAAAATGAATATGCTGAAGCAATCAATGCTTACGAAAAAGTCATTGAACTAACGCCTGATCATTACGAGGCTTACAACAATCTGGGAGTGATCTATTCTACATTAGGCAAGGGTGAGCTGGGAATCAAATCTATTAATCAAGCCGTCAGACTGGCACCATTGATATCTTATTTACACAATAATTTAGGTTATGCTCTATTAAAACAAGGGCGTAGCAGTGAAGCTGCTGGTGCATTTGAACGTGCCTTACAACTTGATTCAGAAAATTTACATGCGCGTAATAATCTAGAATCAGCGTATAAGCAAATGGGATGTAGTCAGGGTCAGCCCTGTGGACAATGGCAAGAACCAAGATAACCATAGTTTCAAATTTAAAGCAGTTCAGACTTCATATATCAGACAGTTATTTCAGAAACATAATTACAGGAAGTATCGGGAGAGCATTCTATGTTCAAGATAAAACGACTTACTTGGATAATCGGCTGCATACTTGCTTTAAATGGATGTACTTTAATTCAAAAGGATACATCAGTTACAGATATTGAAATTAAACCAGTGATGAGTTTAAAGCATGCAAATGACAGTCCTAAAATTATGTATTTATTAGGACGATACTATCAAGGAAAAATAGATTACCATAGAGCAATTGCTGCATATGGAAGTGCACTCTCAGGAAAACCTGATTATATTGAAGTACATAATGGTCTGGGTGTTATTTATTCCATACAAGGCCAACATGAGCTATCATTACAACACTTTCACAAGGCAATTGAAATTTCACCCATGGAAACCTATCTGTATAATAATCTTGGCTATGCGTATTTGATTCAAGGAAATGAAGCTGAAGCAGCCAAGTCGCTAGAAAAAGCATTGCTGCTGGACCCAGAAAATAAAAGAGCACGCCAAAATTTGGCAATTGCTCATGAAAGAATTGCTCTAACTAATAAAGTTACATCATTGGATATAATCTCAGTTAATTTACCATCCTCTGGAATATCTTTCAGGAAGCTAAACGACAACGAATCACAAATAAAATAGCGGCAGCTAAAAACGGGTATTCTCGCTGCAAGCAGCGAGGAATTAAACACGAAAGAGATTAAATGAGACCTTTGCAAAACTCAGTTTTTCAAATACAAGTTGAAAATATGGTCTCTTTTTTGGCAGGTTAAGTATTTTAACTGCTTTTAATCAAGAAAATTGCGGAAAGAGTGGCTCATTGCCACTATTTGCTGTCTACAAGGCGAAAGTTTCCTATGTGGCTGGATAGGGCTTTGTATAAATTTTGGGTAGCCTTTTCAGGTTGTACGCTATGGGTTGCAGGATATGCCAGGCATGCGCTTTGGCTAATCCTCGGTAGCGCATTTTTCTGCCAAACCGGAGTGCTTGACGTTCTACTACATACCAGCAATTACGCAGCCAATCCGGCATTGTGGTGCTGCTACAACACTTAAGTTTGTCATACTGACAGCAGCTCGCTCAGCCGAAGTAGGGGTGCGTTATGGTCAGAGATTAACTCAAAGATGTAAGCCCCCGGTGAGCCCTGTCTCTTGATCACAATGATTTCAACAGACGAAATGGAATGATCCCGACAGCTATTGGGTGGAAGTGACTTGGGAGACACGAGGCGGACAGCCCGGTTAGTAGATGTTGTTGCGCGT
>ERZ1292630.3761-Hain-H41-02um-R3-3761-length-13129-cov-6_pt1 | contig 13129 bp, 14 predicted proteins | sample MGYA00564408_ERZ1292630 | MGnify/ENA primary metagenome ERZ1292630 (study PRJEB36523, sample SAMEA6512641) | groundwater metagenome | collected 2019-01-08 | study: AquaDiva: Metagenomics assemblies of 32 groundwater samples | reverse complement strand
CCGCCGAGGCGCACATGAAGCACATCCAGTTCCGCGAGGAAACCCGCTATCCGGGCTTCTACTACCGCACGGATCACAACTACATCGACGACGAGAACTGGAAATGCTTCAGCAACTCCCACTATGACAAGGAAACGAAGAAGTGGACGCTGAAAAAGGTGCCGTACGTGCAGCTGATCAAGTAGCCTCTGCGCGCATCGGCCTCTAGTCTGGCAGGGGGTCTGGGTATAATCTACCCGGACCCTTTTTTGTTTCTTGGCCGCACATCAGGATAAGACCATGAGCAACGAATTCAGCGATCCCAGTCCGGTCACGCCGGTGCAGCCGGTGCAGCTCGACCCGGACGACAGCTTCCAGTTCCGCTGCCACAAGGGCATTGCCTGTTTCAACAAGTGCTGCGAGAACATCGACATCATGCTCGCGCCCTACGACTTGCTGCGGCTGAAGAAGCGCCTCGGACTTTCGGCGCGCGACTTTCTCGACAATTTTACGCGCGATTTCCCGATGGACGGCCACGGCATGCCGGGGCTGAAACTTGCGACCAAGGAAGAATCGCCGGCCTGCGTGTTCCTCACGCCCGAGGGTTGCGGCGTATACGCCGACCGTCCCTCGGCCTGCCGCTACTATGCGCTCGGCCTCCTGTCCATGCGCAAAAAGGACTCGCCTACCGACGAGGATTCGTATTTCGTGGTGAAAGAGGACCACTGCCTGGGTCACCTGGAGCCGAAGACGCAGACGGTGGGCGACTACCGCAGGGAGCAGGGGCTGGAGGACTACGACGCGATCAACCGCGAATGGCGGCAGATCGTGCTGAAGAAACGCTCCGGCGGGCCGGCCGTGGGCAAGCCTTCGGAGCGCAGCATGGAGCTGTTTTTCCTGGCGAGCTACGACATCGACGGCTTTCGCGATTTCATTTCCACTCCCGGCTTCACCGAGCTGTTCGAACTCGACCCGGCCGAGAAGCAGGCCCTGCTCGGGAACGACGAGGCGCTGTTGCGCTTTGCGTTCCGCTTCCTCAAACAGGCGCTGTTCGGGGAGGTCACCCTACCGGTGCGGGCCGACGCGGCGGAAACGCGGCGCGAGCGCTATCGCCGGAGAGTGGAGCAGATGGAGCGCGGCGCCGCCGAACGCAAGGTGCTCGATCAGGACAAGCAGTACGAGAGCCTGAACGACGAATGAACGATCTGCACGACAGCCGGCGGACCGACGTCGATCTCGATGCAGCAAGCATTGCTGCCAGTTAACGATACGGGTATCCTTGAACGTACTGAATTCGAATATCGCCGGAGGCGAGGTGCAAAAGAAAATAGCGGTGCTGGCGCGCGAGAGGCAAAGCGAGGCGCTCAGGATGTCGTTGGGCTTGATCCTCGTGGACGACCTGGTGGACGTGTACGTGCTCGACAAAAAGCTGCAGGCGACGGAGGAAACTGCGTTGCACCTCGAGACGATGAAGGAAATGGACATGCGGATCTATACGAACTGCCGCGAAAACGAAGGCATGAAATACCTGAGCACGCAAGAGATTGTGCTGAGCTTGCCTCAGTACGATCATATTCTCGCGTATTAGCGAGACCGACTCGAAAGGAGACGGCAATGAAGCTCGGGATGCTGATCAATACGGCGAAGCACGTGGACGATGTCGTCGGGATTTGCCGCGCCGCTTTGGCGAGGAACCATCAGGTAATCATTTTTGCGATGGACGAGGGTACCCGGCTGCTGGAAAACGATGCCTTCGTTTCGCTCGCCGAACTCGATGGTGTGTCGATGAGCCTGTGCGATCACAGCGCCAAGATGTGCGGCGCCAATACCGAGGGCCTGCCGCCGAAGATCGTCTGCGCCAGCCAGCTGAACAACGCCATGATGAATCACGACGCCGACCGGGTAATCGTGCTCTAGGTGGTCTGCGTCAATCGCGCACAAGGGGGAGGGGATGGTTAAGATGTTGTTCCTGTTGAACGACGGGCCGGATGCGTCGTCCGCCGCGTGGATCGAGGCTCTGTCACGCAATTGCGAGCTCGAGGTGATAAACCTCGCGCGCAAGGAAATGACTTACGACGCGCTCGTGGACAAAATCTTCGCGTGCGACAAGCTGATCTCCTGGTGAGCGCGTTGGCATAGGCCGGCGCATTACTTCGACGTGCGGGGGCGGATGGGGAGTGAAGAGGGTGGCGCGCATGGCTTTGCGCGGTCGGCGTTTTCGACAGCCCCGGTCGCCAGGGACCGACAGTGCGTCCTGCTCGCGTACACCGCGGTTGCGCTCCTGTCCTTGGCCGCTTTCCTCACGCTTTTCCTGTTTCGCGCGCTGGATGACAACCGGCTGACCAGCTGGCGCTGGGTATTCGCCGACGCCGATGTATTCTGGATCACGCCTGTCCTGGCGGCCGGTCTTTTCCTCGCTGCAATCCTGGTAAGGGCGCCGTTTCCCGGGCGCCGGCCCGCAGGCGTGCTGTTTCTTTGCTCCTTTGTCGTGGCCGCGGTCTCCTGGGGCGAGCCCGAGGTCATCGTGGATGCCTCCAGGTATTTCACGCAGGCCAAGCATCTCGAGCTGTACGGCCTGGAGTATTTCCTGCGCGAGTGGGGCGGGCAGATCGCGGCATGGACCGATCTGCCGCTGATCCCTTTGCTCTACGGCCTGATCTTCAGTCTGGCGGGCGAGAACAGGATTTACATCCAGGTTTTTACCACGCTGCTGTTCTCGGCGAGCGTGGTGCTGACCTACCTGATCGGCAGGACGCTGTGGGACGAAGCCGTCGGTTTCTACGCCGGGGCGCTGCTGCTCGGGATGTCGTACCTGCTCACCCAGGTGCCGCTCATGCTGGTCGATGTGCCGACGATGTTTTTTCTCATCCTCGCGGTCTTTACCACGCTCAAGGCGCTTGAGCGCGGGGGGCCCGGCCATCTGGCGCTGGCGTCGGTGGCGGTGGCGCTCGCGTTCTGGACCAAGTATTCCGCCTGGCTGTTTCTGAGCGTGCTCCTGGTGGTTCTCGTAGTCCGGCTCAAACAGGGGCCGCGGCCCGTATTCCGGCGTGCTCTCGTGCTGATCTTCATTTCGATGGTCCTGATCGGCGCCACGCTGCTGCCCTTGCTCGAGGTTGTAGGCGCGCAGCTCAGGCTCTTGCAAAGTTATCAATTGCCCGGGCTCGCGCGCTGGGAAGAGAGTCCGGGCTCGACCTTCCTCTTCCAGATGCATCCTTTCATTGCGGTTGCCGCGCTGGTCTCCGTCTATACGGCATTCAAGAAAAAGGATGCGCGCTACGCCATCGTCCTGTGGCTGCCCGCGCTGGTGATGGTGCTGGGAATCAACCGGATCCGCTACATCCTGCCGGTGTTTCCGATGCTGGCGCTGATGGCCGCCTATGGCTTGAGGGAGATCCGGTGCGAAGGAATACGGAAATACATCGTTCTGTGCATTGTCGCGTCGTCGCTGGCGCTCTCAGTCCTTGGCTTCCGCCCGTTCCTGCAACAAACGAGTGCCGTGAATCTGCAGCAGACCGGGGAATACCTCGATTCCCTGGATGCCTCCGAGGTGGAAGTCATCGCACTGCAGCAGCGGCACGCGGCGGTCAATCCGGCCGTCTCGGTGCCCCTGCTGGATCTTCATACCTCGAAGCGTCTGATCTTTCGCTCGGACGGGCTTGCCCCCGCCGGGCGAGGCGTGGACGAGTCGTCCCTGCGTTTCACCTGGGAACACAGGAACCCGAAATATTACGACGCCGGCGCCGGCGGGCCGAGGGCGGACGCGGTGGTGCTCATTGCCGACGATGACGCCCAGCCCTTGCCGGATCGCATTGCACAAGGGCTCATCGGTTACCGTCTGTCGCGCCAGTTTATCGCCTCAGAAAATGTTTTTGGGTACAGAACCATTGTTAAAGTGTACCTGGCAGGGCATTATCCGCGACGGGGATAAGGTTATTGGGGGGGGGACAATGGAAGCTGTACAAGAAATAGAAGGTGTCGCTAAAAAAAATCAAGTCTGGGCCTACGTCATCGTCGGTTTTCTTACGCTGCTGACCATGGCAACCTACGCGGTGAACGAGTATTACATTTACGTCGCGGCCTATCTCTGGTTTGGTTTCGTCTACGGCATGTGTCTGCAATACGGCCGGTTCTGCTTCTCCTCGGCATTTCGCGATTTGTTCGCGGTCGGCGTGCCGCGCATGGCCGTGGGCATCATGATCGCCATGGTGCTGTTCGGCGCGGTGTCGGCCTTCGTCACCGCAACCGGCAACAGCACTTTTCATCCCGCGCCCTACGGCATCCATTCAGTGATCGCGGGTTTCATTTTCGGCGTGGGCATGGTGCTCACCGGCGGCTGCGCCTCGGGTTCGCTGTACAAGGCGGGCGAGGGCAACGCCACGGCGATGCTGGTGATCCTTTCGATCAGCGTCTCGCAGGCACTCTTCGCGAGCGTCGGCGGATGGACCAACAATCTGGTGCCCTACTCCTGGCATCAGACCGCGGTGGCGAGAGGACTGCCCGCTTCGATCAACGCCGGGGACGGCTGGGTGGATCAGTATCTTGCCGGCTACGTATGGGACCAGCCGGTGACTCGGTTCAGCAAGTTGCTGGAACTGCGCAATCCGTTTGTTGCGTCCTTCGTGGGCGATGTGCTGGTGGGGATCGTCCTGCCGGCGGCGGTGCTCCTGATTGGGGTGTACCTGATCTGGTACCGCAAAGGGTATCTGCGCAAGCGCGCGGCGGCGCGCCTGCCCACCGCGGGACTGGGGGTGAATCTCACCGGCTACTGGAGCATGATCGTGGCATCGAAACGCACGGCGATCGCTGGCCGGGCTCTGGGCATCGCCGCCGGGCTCCACATGTATGTGATGAAGGGGTTGATGCTCAAATTCGGTGTGACCAATTTCGGCCAGTTGATGCAGGAAATGGGCATCACCGCCGGTCTCTCCGCCAAGGGCACGGTATTCGACCCGGGCTACTGGTATGTCACGACGCAGGAAGCCCAGTGGGTCGGATGGGTTTTCAACAAGCTGGGGGCGGATAACATGGACAACATTTATTTCGGCCTCGAGAATGGCCTGCCCAATCCGCTGATCAACCCGGCGGACTGGATGTCGCTCGCCTTGATCGGCGGCGCGGCCGTGATGGCGCTGCTGAGCAACGAGTTCAAGTGGAAGGGGACGACGCGCGAGCTCGCCATGTGGGCCATCATCGGTGGCGCTCTGATGGGCATTGGCTCCCGCCTCGGACTGGGGTGCAATGTCGGCGCGTTCTTCGTCCGCGTTTCCCAGGGGGATGTGTCGGGATGGATGTTCGGCAGCGGCATGTTCGTCGGCGCCTACGTCGGCGTAAAATTTTTCAACTGGTGGACCGAGAGGAAAATGGCGAAAGAGATGGCCGCTTTCGAACTATAGTGCTGGCATAACAGGAGGAGGTGAGCGATGAAATTCGAAAAGAGGAATGAAGGCTTGTATGCGCTGGACGTGTGCGGATATGTTTGCCCGCATCCCCAGCTCTATACCAAGAAAGCGCTGGAAAAAATGAAGGGGGGAGAACTGCTGGAACTGGTGTTCGACAATGCTTCTTCGGGGGAATCCATCGCCGCCATGTGCGATTCCATTGGGAACGAGGTTGTCGAGAAAACCACGGACAGCGGAAAGTACACCTGGAAGATCAGGAAAATTGCGGCCTGAGGAAAAGATCCCATGAACAAGACCAGCCTTTGGATCGTGGTTGTAGTCGCAGCGTCCTGGATCGGGTTTCTGATGGGTTACTCCATGTCGGCGCATACTGGCGGCGCCAAGACCACGGCCGCGGCGGAGCATGCGCCGGCAAGCGCGGGGGCGGGCGGGTACGGACAATGAGGAGTTTCAGAATAATGGAATACCTCCCCTCATGCTCCCCTGGATCGACCCGTTGCAAGATTCATTTTGCAATGGGTTCCAACTGAAGCAGGGAGGAGGAAATATGAACCGCGTGCTTGTTGCCGTGGATGGTGCCAAAGGCAGCCGGGCCTGCATCGAAGCTTGCGTGCGCCTGTTTGCCGGCCGGGCGCCGCCGACCGTGATCCTGCTGCACGTGCTGCGCTACGGCGGACCGAGTTCCGTGGATGGCATGAGCAACGACGCGGAGCTTGCCGAGCTGCGCCAGGCGCTCGAAGGTTCGCCGCAACTGGAGGCGCTCGAGGCGAAGGCCGAAGCGACGCTCGCCGCCCCGCGTGCGGCATTCGAGGAGCGCGGCTTTCGTGACTTGCTCACGGTGATCAAGAGCGGGCGCGCCGCGGAGGAGATCCTCAATGGGGCGGCGGAATACGCCGCGGAACTCATCGTCATCGGCAACACGCGCCGCCTGATCGATAAGCTCATGCTCGGCGACGTGGCGCAGCAGGTTGCGAACGGAGCCACCGTTCCGGTACTGCTCGCGCGTTAGCGCGGCCCGCGGCGGGCCATGGACAGGGAAACCCTCGTTCTCGGCGGCGGCCTCGCCGGTCTGGCCGCCGGCTGGGCACTCACGCAAGCCGGCCGCCGCGTGCAGGTGCTGGAAAGCGGAGATGCCGTCGGCGGACTTGCGCGCACCGTGGTGCGCGACGGTTTTCGCTTCGATCTCGGCGGGCATCGCTTTTTCACCCATGACGCCCGCGTCGAGGGATTTGTGCGCGAGCTGCTCGGCGACGAGCTCGTCACGGTGCCGCGCGCGAGCCGCATCTACCTGCGCGGCAAATGGATCGAGTATCCGCTGCGGCCCCTGGGCGCGCTGTTCGGGCTGGGCCCGCGCACCAGCGCTCGGATCCTGCTTGGCTACGCCTCGGCGAGCGTTGCGCGGCGGATGCGGCCGGCGCCGCTGGTGTCGCTGGAAGACTGGGTCGTGGCCCATTTCGGGCGGCCGCTGTTCGAGCTTTATTTCCGCGACTACAGCGAAAAGGTATGGGGCATCGGCTGCCGCGACATCAGCGCCGAGTGGATGGCGCAGCGCGTCCAGGGCCTGTCTCTGGGCGCCGCCATCCGCCATGCGTTTCTGCAGCGCGATGCCGCGCTGCCGACGCTGGTGGATCGGTTCTTGTACCCGCGGCTCGGTATCGGCAGCATTGCGGAGCGCCTGCGCGCGGCGATCGAGCGCTCGAGCCCGATTGCCACCGGCACCCGGGTGGTGCGCGTGCGCCATGACGGGCGGCGCATCGAGGGCGTCACCGTGCGCCGGGGAGACCAGGTGCACGAGCTTCGGGGCGAGGCGTTTCTGTCCACGATTCCGCTTACCCAGGTGATCCAGGCGCTGAGTCCGCACGCGCCGCTCGAGGTGCGCGCGGCCGCGGCGCGGCTGCGCTACCGGGATCTGGTCATCGTCGCGGTAATGCTCGAGCGCGAGCGCGCGACCGACCAGACCTGGATCTACTTTCCCGGCAAGGACATTCCCTTCGGCCGGCTGCATGAGCCGACCAACTGGAGCGCCGCGATGGCGCCGCCGGGGCGCACGCTCCTGGTGACCGAGCGCTTTTGTTTTCGCGGCGACGCCACCTGGAACGCAGCCGATGCCGAACTGATCGATGCGACCGTGCACCACCTCGAAAAACTCGGGTTCATGCGCCGCCACGAGGCGCGTGACGGCATGGTGGTGAGAATTCCCGCGGCCTATCCGCTGTTCGAGGTGGGTTACCAGGAACGCAGCCGGATTCTCTGCGATTACCTGGAACGGTTCGACAACCTGCAGCTCGCGGGCCGCGGCGGGCTGTTCCGCTACTACAACATGGATCAGGCCATTTCGTCGGGACTCGCGGCGGCGGACGCGCTGCTGGGGCGCGACACGCGGATGCCTGCTGCCGTCGCGGTGGGGGGTGTGCCGTGAAATGCGCGCTGATCATCCCGGCCTGGGTGCCGCAGGAGTTGTTTCCACGCCAGACGGCCGGCTCGCAGATCAATTACTGGCAGCCCCTGGGCACGCTCTACATCGCGGCGGCGCTGCGCCAGGCCGGGCACGAAGTGCGCTTCTTCAACGGCGCGTTCCTCGCGCAGGAGGAAATCCTGCGGTGCGTGGGCGAGTTCGATCCGCGTTTCGCCGGCATCTACTCCACGACCTTCGGCTGGGACAAGGCGATGCAGACCGCCGAGGCGGTGAAGCGGCTGAACCCGGAGATCTTCACCTGCGCCGGCGGCCCGTATCCGATCGCGCTGCAGGAGCATTGCCTGCGCGACTGCGCCCACTTCGACGCGGTGGGCACCGGCGAGGGGGAACTCACCGTTCCCGAGATGATCGTGCGGCTGGAGGCCGGGCAGGGCCTCGACGGCGTGCTCGGGGTGGCGTTCCGTCGGGGCGCCGAGATCGTCAAGAACCCGCCGCGCCCGCTGATCGAGGATCTGGACTCGCTGCCCTTCCCCGCGCGCGAGCTACTGGGCGAGGCCGATCGCTACCTGCCGCCGCCCGGCACCTACCGGCGCAAGCCGGTCACGGTGCTGCTGACCGCGCGCGGCTGCGACCGCAAATGCCTGTTCTGCTTCCAGATCGACAGGCACCGGCACGCCGGCGTGCGCGGCGTGCGTTTCCGCTCGATCGAGAACGTGCTTGCCGAGATCGAGCACTGTATCGCCCTGGGCTACCGCGAGATCAAGTTTCTGGACGACACGCTCGCGGCCGATTACGACCGCGCGCTGCGGCTTGCCCGGGAAATCAAGACGCGCGGGCTCGACTTCAGCTGGTTCGCCTCGGCCTGCGTGAACCAGGTGGACGAGCCGCTGCTGCGGGCGTTCAAGGAGGCCGGCTGCTGGGCCATCCTGTTCGGCGGTGAAAGCGGCGCGCAGAAGAACCTCAATGCCCTGCGCAAAGGCTCGACCCTGGATCAAACCCGCGCGGCGGTGCGCGCGGCCCAGGCGGTGGGGCTGCGGGTCAGCATGCCGTTCATGTTCGGGATCCCGGGCGAGACCTACGCCGACGGCCTGAAGACCATCGAGTTCGCGCTCGAGCTCGATCCGGATCTCGCGAATTTTCACGCCGTCACCGCGTTCCCCGGCACCGATCTGTACGAGAATCACGCGAAGTACGGCACGATCTCCCGCGACCTCAGGGACTACACCTACCAGGGCGCGGCGTTCGTGCCCTACACGATGACGCGCGAGGAGATCCACGCGCTGCGCCAGCTCGCCTTGCGGCGCTTCTACTCGCGGCCGGTGTTCCTATGGCGCCAGGTGTTGCGGCTGCGCAATGTCAACGACCTGCGCGCCGCGCTGGCGGGTGTCAGGAGCCTGTTCTGGCTGTGGGTGCGGCGGGGACTGTTTCGCCGGCGCCCTCATCCGGACGTACCCGTGCCGGCCGCAGCCGCAGCCACTCCTCGGCGAGCGCCGGGTAGCAGCGCGGGTTGAACAGGATGTTGGTGATGAAGGTGCACTCGTGCGTGCAGTGGCATTCACCGCGGCCGATGGAGCCCAGGGTCGCGCGCGCCGCGGCCGTGCGCAGGACGCAATGCAGGTCGTAGCCGTGAGTACGCACGTTGCCGAAGCTCTCCAGGCGGGTCTCGCAGGGAGTCACCTCGCCCGTCTCGCTCAACACCAGGTTGAGCCGGCCGGCATAGCACGGGATGAGCCTTCTTTGTTCCGTCAGGGTACGGTGGATCAGGCGGCGCTGCAGGATGTCCTGGGCCGCCTTCAGGCGCGCGCCGCGAAAAGCGTAGGTCGGCGCCTTGCGCTCGCGCAGATTCGCGGCCAGTCTGCCGACGGCGCGCTCGTATTTCGCGTGATCGACCGCCTTGTAGCTCGCGTCCGCCAGGTGGCCGCGCGCGAGGGAGATGGTATGGGTTCGAATATGTTCCAGGCCCTGCACGAATTCGATGATTTCATCCATCCGATCCTGGTTTTCGGAACAGAAAACGGTATTGATGCCGAGTTCGAAATTGGGATGGTCGCCCAGCAGTCCGGCGAGCAGGCGGTAGGTCTGCATCAGCTTGTCGAAGCCGCCCGGGGTGCGGCGCAGGGCATCGTGTGCCGCACCGACTCCGTCGAGCGAAAGCTTTACGACGACGATGCTGTCGCTGCATAGCCGCAGAATCTGCGCCATCGAGTCATGGATCCGTTGCGGCAGCAGGCCGTTGGTCGGATAAAGCATGATCGCCGGGCGGTTTTGCCGATGGAACAAGCGGCTGATTTCGACCAAATCCTTTCTCAAAAAGATTTCGCCGCCGGAAAAGGCGAGCCACAGCAGGCTCCCGAGTGAGCGGGAGATCTTCCCGATCTCCTCCAGCGTCAGCTCAGCGGAGTCGGGTTCCGCCACATCGGCGCCTTGCAGATAAAAGCAGAAGGGGCAGCGGGCATTGCACTTGCGCGTGACGAAGAAAGTGAGCTGGATCGGCCGGCGCTTCCACGCAATCGCATCCACATGGCGCAGCCACGAAACCATCAACGATTCTCCCGCGGACGCAAGGGACTCGAAAACAAATGTCGCAGCATCCCGGCGATCGCGCCGGCGCCTACTGCCAGGGGATAGAGCAGCAGGTAATACAGCGCAGCCACGAGCGCGAAGCCCAAGCCTTCGGCGCGGCGATAAGCCAGGAGCAACCCCCGGTTCACGAACAGATCGAAGGCGAGCGCCAGAGCCATGAACGCGAGCAAAATCATCTTCCCCGTCAGAACGAAACCGGACAGCAGGCCGGCGTTGCCGGCGAAAACGAGCACGTTGAGCTTGAGTCCCGCCGAGGCGGTACCGGAATCCGCCAGCAAATCCCGGTTGCCGATGGCGTAGCCGGTCCAGTAGAGGGATTTGGTGAATGCATTGCGCAGGGAGCGGACCAGGGAATAGTTGAAAATATGCTGCACCTGGATGGCAGGGTTCATCACCAGCCGGCAACCGGCGCGGCGCAGACGGTGGCTGAACTCCACATCTTCCAGGATCGGCCGAACGCCTTCGGCGAAGCCGCGGTTGCCGCGGAAGACGGAGGCGTCCATGGCGAGCGCGTGCGTGGCGATGTAGTCGGCCGCGGGCGCGTGCCTCGTTTCAAAGAAATTAATGAAAATCGACTGAAAGCGGCTGAAGAAGCGCCGGTCGTGTGGCGCCGGCGTGTACGTGCCGCCAATGATCGCATTCGACCCCTCGAGCGCCAGCGTGCTGGCCGCCAGCGCCAGGGTATCGGGCTGTAACAGGCAGTCGGCGTCGGTGAAAAACAGAATCCGACCCCGGCTGCGGGCGGCGCCCGCGTTTCTTGCCTGGGCCGCTCCCCCATGCTGCTCAAGCCGCACCAGCTTGCACGGATAGAGCTCAATTACCTCGATCGAATTGTCTTCGGAACCGTCGTCGACCACTATGATTTCGAAATTGCCATGCTGCGACGCTTGGGCTGCCGCCAGGCATTTTCCTATGGTGGTACCGCCGTTGCGATTGGGAATGATGACCGACACGAGGTTTTCCATTGCCGGATGTTAACCAATATTTGGTGCGTCTGCAGCTTGGCGTGTCCGGTGCCGCGCCTGGCCGTACGCGCGGAGCGGCATCGGGTCGTACCGGCGGCAATTGCGTGGATAAAAAAATCCAATTCGCTCATATATTCAATCATGGTTGACTAAAGACCAGATAGCGTACATGGTTATTCCGTGAGCCATCGGCCCGTTGCGCTTTGATTGAACGAAATTCATAGAGGAGGAAAGCATCATGAAATTGGAACAGGCGACTGGCGGGGAGGTAACGCGGAGGGAACTTCTTTTTGGTGCGGGCAAGTGCGCGCTCGGGGCTGCGGGGTTCACTGCCCTCGCGTCTGTTGTGCCGGGGATGGTATCAAACGCACATGCCTTGGGCGGGACGACGGAGAAGTGGCCGTGGCCGTATCAGAAGCTGGATCCGGCAACGACTGCCGAAATTGCCTACAAGGAATGGTATCGGGTATTCTGCGGGGCCGCGGTCATCAGCGCCGTGTTTGGCCAACTGCGGGAGAAGGTGGGAGATCCGTACAAGTCCTTCCCGATCGATGCCTTTATTTTCCTTGAAGGTGGCACCTCGGGCTGGGGGACAATCTGTGGCGCCAACGCCGGCGCGAATATCGTCACCAACCTGATCATCGGTCCGCGCATCTCCGGTACGGACGATGGCATGTTGATGGGCAGTGAAATCATGCAGTGGTATTCGACTACAGCCTTGCCCCGCTACGTCCCGAAGGAACCCAAGATCAAAGCTGACCTGCCGCAGACCGTTTCCAATTCTCCGCTGTGCCATCTCTCGGTGGGCAAATGGATGAAGGCCGCGAACAAGGAGTTGGCGAGTCCGGAGCGCAAAGACCGCTGCGCGCGCCTCACGGCGGACGTGACCGCCCAGCTGGTCACGCATTTGAACGACTGGAAGGATGGAAAATACAAGACCAAAGGGGTCATCCCGGCTGCGGGATACGGCATCCAGACCCAGCACAACTGTACCGAGTGCCACGGTAGCAACGTGCCTTCGCCACCGAAGGCGAAGAAGACCTAAGACCAGACAGGCGCACGAGACACCCTGCGGTTTTTTGCAGGGTGTCTTTCTTGACGGGGTGCGTGAATCCGACATGGTTATTGCGCCTGAGCGGGTCGCTGTTTGCCTGACAAATAGGGGGGGCAGGTAATGGATGTCCGGAAAACCGAACAGATCCTGCTCATATCGTTTTGCACGCTTATCCGCCGGATGCCGGCCGAATAGAGACGTTGACTTTTTATCACGTACAAGGTACATCGTTATTTCTAACCGGGCACGCAACTCCCGGAAAAGCGATCCGGGTTTCCGGTAAGCATGTCAAACGCGTCGACAAGGAGGTGGGTGATGAAAAAGCGATACGAAAAATGGGGGATCTGCCGGTCAGGTTTGCTGGCGGGTGTTGTTCTTTGCGCCGGGATCGGGACGGCCAACGCGCATCACGTGATCGTGGAGACAGACTATGTCGTGAAGAACAAGGACAAGCCCGGCGTGGTGGTCGTGGACGCACGTGCCGCGGGCGATTATAAAAAGTGGCTCATCCCCGGGGCGGTCGTCCTCGGTGAAAAGGGCGGAGCGAAGGAATTGCGCGACGTGGACGCGCGCATCCTGCCGGTGAAGAAACTGGAGAAAATCCTGGGGGACGCGGGCATCAAGCGCGAGAACGAGATTATCGTCTACGGCGCCAAGGGCGATACCGGTCCGACGGTGGTTTTCTGGATCCTCGAGTACCTGCGGGTGGAGAAGGCAAAGGTATACATGGGCG
>ERZ1292630.3760-Hain-H41-02um-R3-3760-length-13130-cov-4_pt1 | contig 13130 bp, 13 predicted proteins | sample MGYA00564408_ERZ1292630 | MGnify/ENA primary metagenome ERZ1292630 (study PRJEB36523, sample SAMEA6512641) | groundwater metagenome | collected 2019-01-08 | study: AquaDiva: Metagenomics assemblies of 32 groundwater samples | reverse complement strand
ATGGATATTTGTTGAAGGCACTAAAAAAGTAGTTCATCTGGTTGATGTTATCAGAGCCAATTTAACGGATTTGTTTCCATCAATGAAAGTCGTGGGAAATATTTTGTTTCGGGTTTCTCGTAATGCTGATTCAGATCGAGAAGAAGAGGATGTTGAAGATTTGCTCGCAATGATTGAAGAAGAACTAAGGCAGCGTCGATTTGCTGAAATCGTGCGGCTAGAAGTCGGTCACTGTACGGATTCATGGCTTAAAAACTTTTTGATGAGTGAGCTTGAGCTAAAAGATGAAGATTTGTATACGATGCCACAGGAATTTGATTTAACTGATTTTGCCTTATTAGCACAGTCGTTAAATTGGGAACAACATAAATTTTTTGGATGGTCACCCGTTGTTCCGAGTAGTCTGAGTGACTCTACAATGACTATTTTTGATGCGATTAAAAAAAATGATATTTTATTGCATCATCCTTTTGAAAGCTTTTCAGCAAGTGTCGAAAGATTGATTCGGGATGCGTGCGTTGACCCAGAAGTTTTGGCGATCAAGATGACGCTTTATCGAACTGGCGACAACAGCCCTTTTATTAAGGCGTTGATCGAGGCTGCTGAGTTAGGCAAACAAGTTGTTTGTTTGATTGAGCTTAAAGCCAGATTTGATGAGGAAAGAAATATTTATTGGGCGCAGGAACTTGAAAATGCAGGTGTGCATGTAGTGTATGGAGTGGTTGGACTCAAGACTCATGCTAAAACATCATTAATTGTTAGAAAAGAATCAGATCGAGTGCGTTGCTATGCGCATATCGGAACGGGTAATTACAACTCCGCGACATCACGATTTTATACTGACTTAGGGCTGTTAACTTGTGATGAGCGAATCACAAGCGAGCTGGTAGAGTTTTTTAATTATTTAACTGGTAAATCATTAAAACATAATTATCAGCATTTAATTTTAGCTCCAGTTAATATGTTTAATAAATTTAAAGAGTTAATTGGCAGGGAACGCGATCACGCTAAAGCTGGAAGACCATCTCAGATAATAGCAAAATTTAACAATATGGAAGAAAATGACATTTCACTTGCACTTTATGAGGCCAGTCAAAATAAAGTTCCAATACAACTGATTGTGCGTGGATTTTGCTGTATCAAGCCCCATATTAAAGGGGTCAGTGAAACACTGAGTGTGCAGTCAACACTCGGGCGTTTTTTAGAACACTCGCGTATATTTTATTTTAGAAACGGAAAAGAAGACCCACTAGAGGGGGATTTTTTTATTGGTTCTGCCGATTGGATGTACCGTAATTTACACGCTCGTGTTGAAGCCATTACTCCGATTTACGATAAAGTGGCCAAAGAAAAACTCTGGTCAATTTTGCAGCTTTACTGGAAAGACAATCGGCAAACATGGAGCATGAGAGGTGATGGGACCTATGAGAAAAAAAATAGAATTGGAGAAGTTCAGACCAATGGTGTACAAAGTGAGCTTATGAAATTGGCTATAGTTCAACAACATGTTACTGAAGACGATCTAGTTAAAGAGGAGACAGAGTAATGAAGGCTCAGGAACTCATCGTTGAAAAATGGCTGAATTCAGACCAAGATCTTTCAATTGAAAAATTAAAAGGAAAGGTCATTGCAATTCATGCCTTTCAAATGCTTTGCCCGGGGTGCGTACTTCATGGAGTACCCCAGGCACAAAAATTATTTGATATATTTAGTACAGATCATGTAATGGTTCTTGGGTTACATACAGTTTTTGAACATCACGAAGCCATGCAGGAAAAATCTTTAAGTGCTTTTCTGCATGAATTTAGAGTTAAATTTCCTGTAGGAATCGACAAACCTTCAGTAGGTATAGATATTCCACAGACGATGAATCTTTATCAAATGCGAGGAACTCCTACATGGATTATCATCGATAAAAAAGGTGAATTGAAGGTGCACTCCTTTGGCCAAATGGAAGATCTTGTGCTTGGAGCTGAGATCGCAAAGTACGCGCTTGAAGGAGCTGGAGCAAATACAAATATTTACAAAACTAAATCAAAAGGAATGATGGCACATGGCTAAAGAAGAGACAGGATAGCCCCTTCTTTAAGGCCGGTTCCGGGAATTTTAATTTTATTTATTTTATATTTTTGCATCAGGTTAAGCGTTAAGAACATCGCCGGCTCAATAACATCTACGCGATCTGGTTTTAGCTTGAATTTTAGAGCTCTTTGATGAGCTGGAGTTTTTAAAAACAATTCATAAATGATTTTAAGTTCACTTCGGGTAATTATAGTATTGGGTCCTTTTTTAAGGACCACCAGTTTTAACTTGGCCATGGCATCTAGGTTTCCACCAGTACCGATCGCAATGTCAAATTTTCCTTTAAACTTTTCATTTGGTAGCAGCTTTTTACTTTTCAGTAGTTTGCTGGCAAGTACACTTTGAGGCTTTTTATTTTGGATTCTAGATTCAGTAAGAGTGCGCACCATGCCCCACTTGAAACTGCGAGAATAATAAATTTTCTTATTTTGCAGATGAGTCAGCTCAACACTGCCGCCTCCGATATCAATTAGCAAACAGTGTTCGGTGCTCAGGCCTATCGAATTCTGAACAGCTTTTCGTATCAGTTCTGCCTCTTTATTTCCTGAAATGACCTTAATTTTAATGCGGGATTGCTTATAAATAGCTGACAAAATAAGCTTTTTATTTTTAGCATCGCGAAAAGCGCTGGTAGCAAAGGCTATGCTTCGATCGACTTTATACTTTTTGTTGAGCTTGGCCATGCGTTTAAATGCCAATATAAGTCTTTTTTGTGTGCTGGGTTGAATAGAGCCACCATTGAATACATCGGTACCCAGGCGAATGGTTTCACGATGTTTTTTTAGTAGTTTCATGCCGCCATCTTCTTTAATCTCAACAATGAGTTGCCGGATAGCGTTCGAGCCTATGTCGATCGAGGATAATCTCATTTTCTTAGGTTTGCGTTGAATGAAGACAAGCGTCAAGAAAGAAGCTATCGTAGCTTATTATTTGGGATAAAAATTAGCAAAAAGGACTAAATATCATGGAAAGAATTATCGATTCTCAATTGGAAGATCTAAAAAAGTTAATGCTCGAGATGGGCGGCCTTGTTGAGAAGGCTCTACTAACGACAACCACGGGCCTACTGAAAAAAGAATTAAAATTATTAAAAGAAGTTCATCAAATAGAAAGTTTGATTAACGAACTGCAAATTAAAATTGATAACTCCTGTCTGCAGGTTCTTGCCAAACAAGGCCCGGTTGCAAAAGATTTACGATTAATTTTGGCAATAATTAAAATTAACACGGATTTAGAACGCATGGGAGACCAATGTGTTAATATAGCCCACATCTCTCGGGAGTTAATCGAAAGAAACTTTGTTGTTCCAATGCACGATTTAGAACTGATGTCGGGTTGTGCTAGCCAAATGGTAAAGGCGGCGCTGGATTCTTTTGTTAAAATGGATGTTGAGGCAGCAAAAAAAGTATTAACTACAGATGATCAGGTTGATGCATATCGAACTAAAATTAATCAAGAGTCTATTCAATCTATGAAGGTAGATATTGAGCATTTGCAGGACCATTTGGATTTTATTTTGATAGCACGTAATTTAGAAAGACTTGGGGATCATTCGACCAATATCGCTGAAGATGTTATCTTTGCATTTTCCGGCAAAGACGTCAGACACGGATTAAATGAGATCTGAGTTTAATACATGAGTTTAGTAAATGAATTTATAAAAAACAAAAAGGCATTAATTGTTGAAGATGAATTGGCAATTGCTCAGTTATTGAAAATCCATTTATTAGAATTAGGATTTGAGGTTGAGATTTGTAACTCAGCCGAGTCGGCGTTCGAGTTGTTACAAACGAAAGTTTTTGATTTAGGCCTACTTGATTGGATGCTGCCAGGTGTTCAGGGTTTGGATTTTTTAAAAAAAATTAAGCCCAAGTTTCCACTAATGAAAATTATGATGGTAACTGCAAAAGTAGACCCAGATTCAATTGTTTTAGGATTAGATTCAGGTGCAGACGATTACTTAGCTAAACCATTTGATGGAAAAGTTTTGTCTGCAAGGGTTAAGCATCTTATGAGGCGCTTGCAGACAGAGATTGCATTGAGCGCTGGAGATTCGGAGAGGCTAAAAAATAATACAGATCAGGTTTTTTTTGATGGTCTCAGTATTCATTTTACCCAACACATCGTAAAATATAATAATGAAGTTATTCATCTGACACTTTCTGAGTTTAAACTATTAGCCTCGTTATATAAATCACGAGGTTCAGTGTTAACTCGCGATCAGTTGATTGGAGCCATACAGGGTGAGGATGTATCCGTTACGAGTAGGACAATTGATACACATATTTTTGCTCTAAGAAAAAAAATTGGTGAATGGTCAAAACACATTGAAACCATACGCGGTGTGGGTTACAGAATTTTGATTTCAACAGATGATCTTTCTGAAGAGGTTTTGTGATTCAAACAATACTCTGGATGCTCGCGATTGTTTCGGTAGGTTTTGTGTCCTATCTATTAAGCTACTTAAGATTTCGCCGTATGATTGCACAACAGACCAAGCAGATGATGATGTTAATGAAAGCAGAAGATATCGACAATCTGCAAATAGGTAATATTTATACTCAGGTTGACGAAGATTTTTCTGATCTCGAAAGAGTGGCGATGTCTTTACGTAAAAAATATTTAAGATTACGAAAGCTTTCGCAAGAAGAAAGAAAAGGTTATGAGACAGTTTTTTCGGGTCTTAAAGAGGGGATTGTTACTGTTGATCAGAATTTGCGGATTATTTCTTTTAATGCTTCTTTCATGAGTTTTTTTAATTGGGCACCCTTAAATGAGCATTCGAACTATTTTTTACAAGACGTTATTCGGGATCCGCAGGTTATTTCTACTTTTAAAAAATCTTTTGAAAACTCTGGGATTCAGAAAAATGAGGCGAGTTTATTTCAGCTCTTTGTTACGCCACTACCATCAAGAAATGAAAATGAATCATGGTGTCTTGGGGTATTCTATGACTTGTCTGAAATCAGAAAAACAGAAAAAATAAGAATTGATTTTGTCGCTAACGCCTCGCATGAATTGCGAACGCCTTTAACAGTTATTAAAGGTTACTCAGATCTTTTGAAGAAAAAATTAGAAGCCACAAACTCTCTCGAATCTATTGATTTACTTGCTCCGATATTACAAAGCGCTGATCAAATGTCTGATTTACTTGATGAACTATTGAACTTATCAAAGGTCGAAGTGGGCTCTTCTTTGCTTAAAACGCAGATATCAACGGCCGAAATTACAACAGACGTTCTGGTAGAAATTGAAAATGTACTGAGATTGAATGGTAAAAAAATTATTGTTGAAAACAATGTGGAAGCAGTGCTTGCAAACCTTGAGGCTATTAAGCAAGTTCTTAGAAATCTTTTGATCAACGCAATTAAATATTCTGGAAATTCCAGTGAAATTAAAATTTTATGGGAACAAAACGTAAATTCTGTTATTTTGAAAGTTAAAGATAACGGGCCGGGTATTTCAAAAGAGCATCAGGATCGGATTTTTGAAAGATTTTACCGCGTGGATAAAGGTCGCACTCGTGACCAAGGTGGATTTGGGCTTGGTTTGGCCTTAGTTAAGCATCATATGATCAACCACGGCGGCAGCGTCAAACTGATTTCTGAGCAGGGCTATGGAAGTGAGTTTATTTGTGAGTTCCCCAGTGCTTAACCCAATAGTTAATCCTTTATTTGATTCTTATTTTTTAAAACTTTATCAAGGTAGATGGAAAGCATTAAGACAGAGTTTAAGCCAGCAGGAAAAACAAATTCTAAGAATTAACTTATTCAGTAACGAAGTCATCACCTCGGGTTTAGAAAAATGTAATTTTTTAGATGGCTGTTACTGGAAGCCCGAAAATTACAGCTTACAAAAAAATGGATCAGGCCTCTACAATTACTATATTATGGATCCGGCTAGCGTTATTGTGGCTTTAGCCTTAGAGGCAGGGCGCGATGAATTAATACTTGATATGTGTGCTGCGCCCGGTGGGAAATCATTGATTCTTGCAGAGCAAATGCGTTCGGGAAGTTTAATTTCAAATGAAATTTCCGAATCTCGCCGCGATCGCTTAATGAGAGTTTTTCATGAGTATATTCCGAAAGAGCAGAGAATGTTTATTACAGTAAAGGGTATAGATGCCAACTTATATGGTCTAAGGCAGCCAGAGCATTTTGATAGGGTACTGGCTGATGTTCCTTGTTCGGGAGAAAGGCATCTGCTCGAAAATCCTAAAGAATTTTCTATGTGGACCGAAAAGAGAACAAAAAATTTAGCTGTTCGTCAGTACTCTTTACTTTCAGCGGCATGGCTTGCTGTTAAGCCCAGTGGCCGTATTGTTTACTCAACCTGTTCAATTTCTCCTGAAGAAAATGATAATGTTGTGGCCAAATTAATAAAAAAAAGAAAACCTAAAATTTTAAGACCTCGCTGGCTTGAGGCCATGGAGTTTGTAGAGGAAACTGAAAATGGCTACTGTATTTTACCGGATAACTGCGGATTTGGACCTATGTATTTTTCGGTGATTGAGAAAAATTAATAAAATAAAATTAGAGTCGTTAAGCTATTCCTAACGACGACTTAACTGTATCAACCAGATGTTGTCGGTCAAATGGTTTAGTAATAACATTTTTAGCGCCATGTTTTATACACTCTTCAGTAGGAATGTCTGTAAAACCTGTAATGAATATTACAATAGGAAATTCAGGGTTGCGTTCACGGACTTTTTTTAAAAGCGTCATACCATCACCATCGGCCATGCGGATATCTGAGACGATCAAGTTTATTTTTTGTTTTTTTACAACTTCAAATGCGCTGGTGCCGCTGTTCGCAGACAGAACTGTAAAACCATAAGTCTCAAATATCGAACAAATAATATCTCTTAATTCTGCGTCGTCATCCACAATTAGCAAAGTATACTTTTTTAGATCTGTCATATTTTTCCTAGTCGTTAACTTAATATCTGTTTATATACAATATCGCTATATATACAATTAAACTAAAGTTTTATTTAACTCATGGCCCATTGAGTCTAATTAAGCCGCCCGCTTTTTTAGCTGATTCTTGCGGTAAGCCTGCAAATTATAATGTCCATAGGTTTTAACTCTGAAAACTTCAGTGACCTGATGTTCTATTTCTGAAATTACATCTGCACCAAAGCCTTTGGGTGAATAACCTTTAGCACTTTCTATTTCAGTTATACAAATCCCACAAACTCTTTCAATGAACTCATTATTAGTTTCATTTAAGTACATTTGCGAAAACAACTCTTCTTCTACTATCTCAGCTATCCATGATTTCATATCGATTTATTCGGAAAGATCAGCTAAGATCTAAACTGTGAAAACGCCCAGTTTTTTAGAACTTAAGACTTTGGTCGAGTATTTAACCCATGAGCTGCAGGGCTCGCAGCTACAGGAAGTGATGTCAACTGAGGAAGGGCTTGTTTTATCGTTTTACCGGTTTAACAAAGACCCTAGAATAAGTAATTTAGTCTTTGATTTGGACAGACCCTTCCCCTTTTTAGGTTATTTTTTTGATAATCCTTGGTCCAGGCAAAAAAAAACAAAGCCTATTTCATTATTTATGACGGCGCATGCAAAAAATCATCATTTTAAAAGCATCGAGGTTTTTGAAGAGTTAGGGCGGGTTGTAAAATTAAGTTTGGATGATGATTGTTTGATTGAGTTCAGATTGATTCCCAGACAAACCAATCTGATTGTTAAAAAAAATAAAAAATCTATCTCTTGGTATCCTGTAAAAGACTTAGCCCAGAATGATCCAAATTATACTCTAAATACAGATTTGAGTGATGGTGAAGAGGTAAGATCCATTTCATTTATGATGAAGCAGTGGTTAAGGCGCAGAGGTGGGGCCACTTCAAATGCAGCTGAAAACGTATCAAATCCCTTTGAAATATGGAAAAAAAATAAAGAAAAAGACTTAGCAAAAAAAAAGAAAGCTTTGGTTGGGGTTGAGGAGCAAATTAACAAGTTTATTAATGAAGAGTGGTCTAAGGTGGGGGAGTATTTAAAAACATATGGGCTAAAAAACTTAAAGCCGGAGTGGTCGGTTTACATTGATTACAAGAAATCAGTTTCAGTTAATATGCAAAATTGTTTTGAAAAATCTAAAGCTGCTAAGTCTAAAATTAAAGGTGCAGAGTCCCGCTTGGCTGTTCTTAAGCAAGAAATTGCTCTGCTTTCTAATTTGACACTTGAAAAATATGAACAATTTCTGAATTTACAGAATTCTAAAAAAAATAAAGTACCAGATAGAAAAATAGAGGGGCGTTTACGTAAAACTTTGATAGAAGAGTCTGGGGTGGTGGCTTATATGGGAAAGTCGGCGGCAGATAATATGAGTTTACTCCGAAAATCCAAACCTAATGATCTTTGGTTGCATTTGAAAGATTACCCGAGTGCCCATGCCATTATTCACGTGCAAAAAAATCTAAAAATATCAGATCTTGATATTAAAAGGGTAGCAACTTGGTTAGTAAAAGAAGGCCTTTCCGAGAAGAAAACCCAACTTGGCGGTAAGTTTTCGGTGGTAATTGTCGAATGTCGTCACGTCAAGCCGCTAAAGGGTGATAAGCTAGGGCGCGTTACCTATCATAATGCTCATGAAATCTTGATTGCGATATAAATTCTAATTAGAATTGATTTGTATTAAAATTACATTTTTTGATTAAGACATGGAGTGTTTTTATGATCGAAGTCAGTCATTTATCTAAAAAATATGGCGAACATCAGGCTATTTCTGACTTAAATTTCACTATTCAAAAGGGCGAGGTTGTGGGATTTCTGGGACCAAACGGCGCCGGTAAGTCGACCACCATGAAAATTATAACGGGCTTTATGGCACCATCAGGTGGTGAAGCAAAGATTTGTGGTTTTGATGTTTTTGAAAATCCGATTGAAGTTAAAAAAAGAATCGGTTATTTGCCTGAAACACCGCCACTTTATGCCGACATGCTGGTCGAAGACTATTTAAAATATGTAGCACAGCTTAAACTAGTACCAAAAGATAAGATTAAATCCTATGTGGCCAGTGCACTAAAAAAAACCCAACTTACTGAGGTTAAAAATCGTTTGATACAGAATTTATCTAAAGGCTTCAAGCAAAGAGTAGGTATTGCTCAGGCGCTGGTCTCTCGGCCCGAAGTATTAATACTTGATGAGCCCACGGTTGGTTTAGACCCAAAACAGGTATCTGAAATTCGGGATTTAATCAGGGATCTTCGGGGCGATCACACCATCATTTTATCAACTCATATTTTACCAGAGGTTCAGGTTACTTGTGATAAAGTTATTATTATTCATGAGGGGAAAATTGTCGCTCAGGAAACTATCGATCAAATTGAAAAAATGAATCAGGATTTTGTATTGTTGACAGTAAAAACGAAAAGATCAAGCTCAATTGAATTGCAATTAAAAAACATAGAGGGTGTAAGCCATGTTGAAGTGGTATCATCACAGCATTATCGGGTTAAATTGATCGAGCAAGACAATGTTATTGAGAAAATTGCAAGCGAAGTGATTAAATCTGGATCGGGGTTGATGGAGTTATCCCCTTCTCGTGCTAACCTTGAAGATGTATTCCTTAAGCTGACTTACGGGCAAAATAAGGTTGAGGTTTAACATGAATGCAGCATTGGTAATTTTTAAAAAAGAATTAGCAGGTTTTTTTAAAAGCCCACTATTTTATTTTCTTTCATTTATGATGACAATATTGCTGAGCATATTATTTTCAATTTCTTTGGATAAATTTGCCCAAACATCCTCAAATGCGATGTTGCAATTCGGAATGCAACCCCAGTTACTGAATATTCACTATTCTGTTTTCCTGCCGCACTTATCCATTATTAATCTGATTTTTATATTTTTGATACCGGCACTAACGATGAAGCTGATATCTGAAGAAAAAAAACTGAGAACTTTTGATTTACTTCTGACATCGCCAGTGAGCTCAGCGTCAATCGTTATGGGTAAATATTTTGCAGCTCTGTCGGTAATTCTTGCTTTAATTGTTGTATCATTTATTTATCCATTCGTTTCAAGAAGAGTTTTTGAATTTTCCTGGTTGCCGACATTAGTGGCCGCTCTGGGGATATTTTTGGTTGCCGCTGTCTACACCTCTATGAACTTATTTGCCTCTAGTTTGACTGAAAATAGTCTAGTAGCTTTTGTATTATCGATAGTATTTAATTTATCTGTCTGGTTTGTTGGCGCGGCAAATGAGTCATTCGACGAACCCTTGTTAAAAGCCGTGCTTGAGCACATATCGCTTAATAATCATCTGGCAGGGCTTATTGAGGGCACAATTAGAACAAGCGGCTTGATTTTCTTTTTCAGTTTAATATTTTTATTTTGTTTCATAACAGAGCGAGTAATTGAATCGTCAAGATGGAGGGCTTAATGAGTAAAAAGGGAAGATTACTATTTATTTTGTCAATCTTGTGTGTACTGGCTCTTGGTGGTTTATTTTTTTCAATTCGTGTATGGATGCCCTTTATGTGGTTTGTGATAGCACCAGCCGTATTTAGCTTCATGGGCTGGGTTTATCTTGATCGCAGTTTAATTTTTGATTTTTTTACGATGAAAACCACAAAGCATGGAATTAACATGGGTTTTTTAGTTCTGATTGCAGTCGTGCTCTTAATTGTGCTCAACTTTGTAGGTGCCCGCCATTATGCTACCTATGATTTCTCGAGCAATAACAGAAACTCTCTTTCTGATCAGTCTAAAAAAATTCTGGCTTCATTAGAAGCAGAACTTAATGTCAAATATTTCTATAAAGATGGTGCTGAACGTGCAGAAGAAAATAAAAAACTATTCCGCGAGCTGGTAAAACAGTACCAGGATGTAAATGCAAAAAACGTAAGAATCAATTTAGAGATGGTTGAAATTAATCAGCAGCCTAAACTTGTGCAGGAATTTGGCGCAACCAAAGGAACGGGCGAGGCTTTTATAGAGTATAAGGGTAATAAAAATCGGATTGAAAATTATTCAGAACAAGATTTTACCAATGCACTTATTAAACTCACCCGCAAAGAAAAAAAACACATTTATTTTTTGGAGGGGCATAACGAAAGAAGTGTAGATGATGAAAAAAGTGAAGTTAGTCTATACGGATTCAAACAAATGCTCGAAAAGAACTCGTACGACGTAAAAAAGTTAAATCTATTAATTACCTTAAAGGTTCCAGAAGATGCACATGTTTTGGTGATCGCAGCACCTACTCAGCAAATTCAAAGTTTCGAAATTAGAGCTATTGAAGAGTATCTTAAACAGGGTGGAAATTTATTTTTGATGCTTGATGAAAAAAATAGTTTTGGTTTAGCAAGTTTACTCAAAAAATTCGGTTTGGAACTCGAGACGCATTATGTTTATAATGTTTTCGATACACCGATGGGTAAGGTGGTAAACGCTCAAGCGGCTACAGTTGGATTGCAATATTCTGCGTCCAGTGCAATTACAAAAGTTTTTACACAAAATCAGATGACCTTATTCAGAAACCCACATTCCTTGAGAATAGTAAACAGTTCGCCAGATATTAAAATAGAAGCTATAGTAAGTACTCCTAAGACAGCTGCGGCACTAGCTGAAATTGACAGCAAGGATTACACCGGCGAGCTGAGAGCGTTTAATCTGGCTGTTGAAGTTAAGGGAAAGCTCAATGCAACGAAAGAATTTTCAGCTGTTGTTATTGCCGATGCAGATTTCGCCAGTAACATATTACTTTACCAAAATTTAAACAGAGATCTAGCCTTAAATGTCATCTCATCTTTGACCAAAGAAACGGATCTGATTTCAATATCTGCAAAAGAACCCTTGGCTTCTAAAATGCTGGTTTCACCACCTGAGTTCAATCAATTTTTTAAATTCACGGTAGTGGGATTGTTTTTTCCTTTGCCGTTTATTTTTATGATCATGAGTATTGTATTGTGGTACCGACGGAGACATGCTTAGTGAAAAACTACAAAACATTTTTCTTTGCATTTTTAACAGCGTTGGCTGTTATTTTAGCTTATATATTTGATTACAACGCGGAAAAGAAAATCAATAAAGTTCAACAAGCCTTTATAATTGGTCTGCAGGCAGAGCAAATCAACTCTATTCAGATTATCAAAAATGACTTAAAAATTGGATTACAAAAAAATGAAACAGGCTGGACATTGACGGAACCGTTTCAAGACAGTGGGGATAATGTTATTGTTGAAGAATTTTTAAATAAATTGACTAACGAAAGGCAAATCTCAATCGTAAAACAGTTAGAGATAGGCCTAACGGATACAGAGCTTAAGGCTTTCGGTTTGGATAAGCCGGCAGCAACTATAAGTTTTAAAAATAATTTAGGATTAACAAAAAAAATAGAAATTGGTACAGTCAAGAATTACGAAGGTAATAGCTATATTCGTATAGACTCTGAAAATAAAATTGTACTTGCAAGTTCCTATTGGTCTACAGTTGCGGAACAGGAACTCATGCATTATCGAGAAAAAAAACTTTATCGCGGCAATCTGGCGGATATAATTCTTATAAAAATTAAATCTTTGCAAGGCCAATTTGAATTGAAACTACTTGACGGTAAATGGCTTAGTACTAGACGTGAAATTTCGCTTGATCAAAATAAAGTGCGTGGGCTACTAAAAAAAATATCTGAAGTAAATATTGAGCAGTATGTTTTTGAAGGAGAGCCCTCTGCAAAGCTTATTAATGAAGTCGGTTTAGATAAAAAACCTGTTTATTTGGAGGTTCATACTGCAAAAACCCGCTGGTCCTTCGCATTAAATTCTAATGCAGTTGATGGGGCGCTTTATGCGCTGACTGAAAGGCCGACCTTTATCGCCAAAGTTGATATATCGGCATGGGAAACATTTGGAAATCTTAATTTAGAAGCGCTAAAAGTCGAAATTTTAAAATCTCCTGATTCTATTGTGCAGAAGTCTGAGGTTAAAGTTGAATAACTCAATTATATGTAAATCGCCAACACGTGTAGATCTAGCTGGCGGAACGTTAGATTTGTGGCCTCTTTATAACTTTGTGGGCGGTGCTACAACA
>ERZ1292630.1202-Hain-H41-02um-R3-1202-length-25772-cov-6_pt1 | contig 13132 bp, 7 predicted proteins | sample MGYA00564408_ERZ1292630 | MGnify/ENA primary metagenome ERZ1292630 (study PRJEB36523, sample SAMEA6512641) | groundwater metagenome | collected 2019-01-08 | study: AquaDiva: Metagenomics assemblies of 32 groundwater samples | reverse complement strand
GATGGGGGCATTCCGCTGGTCGCTCTTCGTAGCGGCGCCGTCGCCACACCTACAGTGAAAGGAGAGAAACGTGCCCATTCCCCTCTCCACATCCTCCGTATCCCTAGTAGGACGCCAGGGGAGAAACGTGTTCATACCCACATCGCTATCCCGCACCACACCACCATGCCACCGGGTGGGGCCGCGGCGGTGAAAGCCAAACGTTCCCGCGTCGGCAGCGATGGCCACAGCGCACCCATTGTGCACGCAACGTGGAAGGCCGGCGCGGCCAGCTCCCCCGACTTGCTGTCGCTCCGCGGCCGCGGCGGGAGGATCAAGGGGAGGACCCACCAGCGCACATTCACTCCCGCCGCGGTGATCGCCCTCGATAATCACTACAGCGAGCGTGTATACCTCATGGCCCAGCGCACGTCGATCGGCCGCTTCGTCGCGTCGGTCTTGTCACTATCCGTGGACGAGGTGGTGGCCTTCCCGCTCATGGCGCTGCTCGGGTTCTGGTTCTTCCTATTCGGCGGCACCCCCACCGCGGTGTTGGCGGGTCGGCAGTGCTTGCGCCTGTTCGCCGACTTTGGTGCATTGTGCATGTTCGAACAGTGTCTGAAGTTGGCGTTCCGTCGAACGAGGCCGCAGTGGCGGCCGGCGGGGAAAAAGCTCTATGCGATGCCTTTTGAGTGGTGGAGCTTCCCGTCAGGGCACGCCATGCGCGCCGCGTACACCGCCGTGATTCTGTTGCGGCCCACTGTTAGCCAAGGCTATTCGCCGCTCTTTACGACGGGCTTTCTGGAGGACACCTCCGTCACCGCCGTGGTCCTCGCTGCGACGTGGGTGGTTGGCGTGGCCGCCTCGCGCGTCGCGGTGGCGAAGCACTACGTAGTCGACGTGATCGTTGGCGTGACGCTCGGCATCGCCGTTTCTCAGTCCCCTTTCCCCGACTTCGACCCGCATGGGCCGGTGCGCATCGTCATGGGGGTGCTGTTCACATTGGAGGCGGTCGTCGTGTTGATGGTGCCGCGGTATAGGGAGATGATGGCCGCGTGGCCAGGGCTCGTCGCGATCGTCGTCGTGTCGTGGCTTTCCCTTCCCTGCGTGAAATGACCCCCCCTCCCGTCCGCGCGTTATCAGGGGAGAGGGAGAGGCCCGCACCACCTCCCTTCCCCTCTCTCTCTCTCTCTCTCTCTCTCTCTCTCTCCTCTGCCGACCCTCTCGGTGACACCTTGGTCGAAAGCGAAGGAGTCAGTTGCTTCGGGCGAGAGGGCACGACGCTTCGTTCACTCGCTTCGTGTAAGCAACAGTGCTCGGCAACGGCTGAACTTCTGTGCTGTCGAACAAAAAGGAAACAGTTTTCCTCTCCCTTTCCCTCTGAAAAACAACAACAAATAACAATGCCAGGGCCCGAGACGAGCGCGGCCGGCCAGGCCGCGGCGGCTGCCATCCCACGGCTGCTGCCCGCGTTCTTGCACCGTTTCGTTGGCAATCCAGTGATGTTCCGCAGACTGCAGCCCTTTGAAAAGTCGATCCCAGGCTTGAACTGGGTGAACAACGCCTACACCTTGGCGCCTTCGTCGAAATGGGCGCTGAGCGCCGTCCCTCTAATGGGGATGGTCACCGGCAGCACGCCGATCGAGAAGATCGACGTCAACCAGTCCGGGTCGCTGGCCCTCACCGGCTTCGTCTGGACATTCTACGCTCTGGTCATTTCGCCGCAGAATGCGGGCAGCCGCATGCTCGCCGCCGTCAACTTGTCTCTCGGGGTCGTCAACGGCTACAACTGCTATCGTAAGTCGGTTTACCTAAGCACTACAGTAGCCGGCCAAACAGAGGCCGCGTTGAAGAATGCGCCCGCCGCCACGAAGGGAAGCTCCTCGCCGTAGTCTGCGACCCGCTGCGATACAATCCGAAGAGAAGAAGATTTGAATGGAGGATATCGTGCATGCAGAGCTGATGAAGGAACACCCCAGCGGCCTCCCATGCTTTCATTCTGCCACTTCTTTGTGCTGTGTTGATGTGCTTTTGTTTTGTTGCCCCTTTTCCACCCCGTCGGCCATTTGTTTCCACCACGGCCTGTGCCGCGAAACCATATGTCCACGCTGCAGCGCAACCCGGCCGCGACCATCCACCTGGGCAACGTGCCCCTCGAATGCGACGAGGACATCATTTGGGAGCTGGCGGTCCAATTTGGCCCCGTCCAAAGCGTCAGCATGCCCCGGGACAGGCAGACAGGGGAGCGAGAAGACTACGCGTTCGTCGAGTTTAAGTCGGCGATCGACGCGAAGTACTGCGCGGACGTGCTGCAGCGGTCGCCGTTGGACCTTTATGGCCGTCGCATCCGCGTGAGCCACAAAGGCCTGGACCAATCTTCCCAAGGAGGAGTCGGCGACGACGGCACCGTCCGCCTCTGGGGAAGCGCCGAGGCATCGACCGCGCCTCTCTTCGCGGAGATTGGCGCGAAGCTTGCGATCCACGACTTGCCGCTCGAACTGGATGAGATCCAGCTCGCCGAGGTCTTCCGCAAGTTCGGCCGATTCGCGGCCCCCCCACGGATGCTACGCGATCCCGCGACCGGCGCCAGTCGCGGCACGGCCTACGTGTCCTACGATTCTTTCGACGCGTCGGATGCCGCGTTGGCCGCGCTCAACGGCCGGCCACTTGGCGGACGGCGTCTCCTTGTGGAATATGCTGAGAAGGCCGACGGCAGCGGAACTCGGCATGGCAGCGCCGAGGAGCGACGCATGTTCACGTTGGGTGGCCAGACGCCTGCCGCGGCCGCGCTCCAGGCTGGTGGCGTCGCGCCTGCGACCGCCGTGGATCCGACACCGATGTGGGCGCGCGGCTTGAACCCATACCACACCTCGGTCGCGGCGACGTATACGACTTGAATCAATGAAGGCGCGCGAGAAAAAGAAAAGACGCCGGCACTCCGGTAGCTGTTGAGCGATCGTCTCGAGGCCTTGCGGTAGCCCTCTTGAGCGACTCCTTCGTCGCCTCTCCGTTGTCCACCGCCTCTCCCACACAGCAATGTGCTACCTGGCGCATGGATTGGATTGTGTGTCGACCTTCATAGCAGTTCGGTGTCTTCTCGCGCATTCTCTCTTTCTCTCTCTCATTTGCTTTCCCTCTCCGTCCACACCCCCTCATTGCTGCGATGAGGACCGCCGCAACAGCGACGACGACGACGACCACTGCGGTGGAGGCCGCTTTCGCCGCGCCCCCTGCCGGACCTCCCCTCTTTCTCTACGACGCCACGATCCGCTATCCCACGGCAACGCTCGGGGCCGCAGTCGGCGACTTCTCGGAACCTCCTCCCCCTCCATCGTCAGCCGTGTGCAGCACCACCACCGCCGCCGCCGCTGCCTCCTCCAACGCAAAAGGGGGTGACGTGCTGATGGTCCTCAACCACGGAACGTGGCTCTCCGTGTTTCGCGTAGTCGGAGTGGCCGCCCGTACCACGGAGGGTGATGTTGACCAACTCCTTCCGGCGGATGATGTGCCAGTGACCGCCGAGGATGACGACGAGGAGGAGGCACGTCTGCTCGGGATCACCAAACCTCGCCAAGTTGGGGCTGACCACCGTGGTCTCCTCGATCCCCTTCCGGGCGCGCAGTTTCTCGGCCCCGTTTGGCTCGACGGCGCCGCCACGGTCATCCGGGCCGTTCCCTGGCTCGACGGCAGCAAGGCGCTGTTCGTCATGTTTGAGTCCGAGTCGTTTCTTCTCATGCAGTTCACGCCGCCGTCTCTTGACCCCGCCGCCGCCGCCGCTCATTCGCCTACCGCGGCCCTCCTTGGAAGCACACCCCGAAGTAGTAGGCTTCTTCCTTGTTCCATCAGCACGCCCAGCAACATCACCAATGCGACGGCCTCCGTACCCTTTAAGGTCCTTTCGAAAGGCAGCTTGCGGTCGAGCACGTACATGCGCCCCGGCAACGGCGCGGCCGGCCTCATGTCCGTGCATCCGACGGCTGCCGTCGTCGCCGTGCACGCCTACGATAGACAAGTCAGCATTGTCGACTTCTCCGCCGCGGCGATTGCCCACCGAAAGTTCCTACGCGACGCCTCGACGAACGCCGCCGGCGACGAGGCAAACGGGACGACCTGCGCCTTCGAGATGACACCGCCGACGGCCGCCGTCGTCGGTGAGTGCCACTTGACGGAATCCAACCTTGCCGACTTGCTGCTTCTGAGCACCGCGAATGACACGACCTCGTTACTGCCGGTGCATGAAGGCCGAGAGGGCGCCGCGGGGGGCCGGCGACCCTCCACCTCGACGGGCGGCGGGGCCACGATTCTTCTCGCGCTCCTGCACCAAGACCGCCACGACCGGATGCACCTCAACGTCCTCTTCCTCGCGTCGGCCGGTGGGAGCTTCGCGGCTGAGCAACCGGGCGTCGCGCCCTCCTCCACCGGGGCCAGACGATCGCTCTTCATCGGACCTTCGTCGTTGCAACGGCTGGAGCCAATCACGTCGCTGCGGTTGATGTCCGATGTGGATCGCGCGGCCCAATCCCTGGTGTGGTGCGGAGGGCCACGATGCGCTTCCTCCTCCGCTGACAGTCGCGGTGGCGGTGGGGTGCTCATCGTCGGGCCCTCCCTAGCCACGTGGGTGCCCTTCGACGCCGCCGAGGCATTGCGCACCTTGACACTCACGGCGACTGATCAAGCCGCCTCCGGGTCCGGGCGCCGACCCGGTGCCCCCACGGCGACGGCAGTGGCGGCCAGCGCGACGAGCGCACGAAGCAGCGCCCGGCCGGCAGGAGGCGCTGCGATCCCGGCCACCGCCACGACCTCATCGGCCAGGGAGCTACTTGCCCGCGCCCCGAATGCGCAGGAGGACCTCCGTCGATTGGCGGACGCCGCCGCCGCCCTTGCGGTCACCGTCTCCCTCGACGACGCCGCTTCCATAGCCGCCGCGGTGATGCGGCGCAGCGGCACTCGATCGTACATGCCTTCCGGGGTGGCGGACGTGGCCGTCGTGGTCCCCACTTGCGACGACGACGTCCGCCGTCGCGGCGCTGTCGGGAGCCTCACGTTCATCGCGATGCGATGCGGGGCGCTGTTCGCGGTGCGCATTGAGGAGGCATCCGCCGCGACCACGGCGGCCGCCGCCGGACCACCGTCGCGAAGTGCCAAGGCGGCCGCCACGTGTTCCTATGTCGGACAGCTGCCCACGGCGCCGCAGGCTTTGACCATTCTCGGCCAGACTGGCGACGGGACGTCGGTGGTCGCGTGCTCGCTCCTGTCGGACACCATCGTCGCCGCGGCTGGTCAGTGCCGCAGTGACTCCACGGCGGCGCTGTCGGCCGATGGCTGGCGGCTGCAGAGCACCGTGCTGCTCGGCAATGCGGGGCCCATCACGACCCTCATCGCCGTGCCACGGACCGAATCGTTAGGACACGGCAACACGGGTGACGGCACGGGCGGTAGCCACAGCAGCAGCGGCGACCTTCTCGTGGCGGCGTGCGGTTCCGGTCCCACGGCCGGCCTCGCCGTCGTCCGGACCGGTGTACCGCTGCACATCGCCGCTCAAGTAGATGGGCTTCCCGACGTGGCGGACATCGCGGCGGGCGCCGACGACGCGGTAATGGTGACGTTCGCCGGCGGCCAGTCGCACAACACATTGCTGCGGGTCCCACCTTCGCTTCTGGGGGGCGTTGGCGCCGCCCCGAAACAGCCGGACGACGTGGAGGGGGTCAACGACAATGCCATATGCCCGATTTTCCGAGAAGACGCATTCCCGCCGACGTCCACGGCGAGTGAGCCCGCCGCCGCAACGGAAACGCTGTTGTTCGCCAGCCTCTTCGACGACACGGCGGGGGGTGCCGAGGCACGGTGCGTGTCCTTGTTGGTGACCACGTCGTCGGTCACGGTGACGAGCTTCTCGCCATCTGCGGCGGGCTCCACGCCGCCGCATGCGACTGAAACCATTCCGACGAAGTCGATCACATGGTCGTCGTCATCGCCGATCACGCATGCCTGCGTCTTGCGGCCACACGGCGTGCTCTGCGTGACACAACATAGCAGCCTTGTCTTTTGCGAGCTGGGGCCGCGCGGCGAACGGTTTCTTGCCGATCCGGACGGTGTCATGGTTCGCGACGCCAGGACGATCCTTTTCGACAGCGAGGTATCATGTGCGTCACTTATCGACGTCTCGGGTGACGTTCGCATGGCCGTGCCCGAAGGCCCACGTGCACGTGCGGCGGGCGTGCCGCAGCCTTCCACTCCGTCAGCGAAGCGGCCCCGGAAGGCGTCGCCGTTCCAGAGACACAACCAACTGCCATCAGGCAGTGGTTCCCCGTCGGCGCTCCGCACGGCGCCGGATCAACCTGACGCGGCGTGCGACGACGACGACGATCGCACCGATGGGAGCGACGAGGTCGCGGTGGCGCCGTGTTCATCCGCCAGGGCGGGGGGCATCCCGACGCCAGAGGAGGCGGTCCCCATTGTCGCGATGTGCTGCCGCGACCTCGGCTACTATCGCCGCCGGGTCCTGTGCCTCTGCGGCATTTGGCGCCGACACCAAGTGCTCGCCATCGACGTCGACGGCTTGCGCCGCCTCCCAGTGGGGGCCGCCACGACGAGCGTATGCCACCCAGGAGACGCGGCTTCCTACGGCGTCGTGCAGGCGCTACTCCCGGCAGGTGACGCGACGATGGGTGCCGCGGTCGCGTTGCCGACGGTCGCTCGGTCGCTGGCGGTGCTTCCCGCCCACCGCCCCAGCTTGGTGCTGTCGTTCCCGTCGCTACCGCCAACGGCTTCCGGAGACACAGCCGAGGGGGTGGAAGAGGCGGCGGCCTTCCCCAGTTCGGCGTCTACCAGCACGACGTCGCCGCTGAGTGTCGAAGTCCACGTGGACGCTTGCTGGACTCTGATCGCGGGCTGCTCGGAAGGTGTACTGGCGTCGTGCGTGGTTCACGTGCAGATGCCTTTGGCGTCGCCTTGGTGCGCCACGCTCAACGGTCCTGACCTTCGCCGTCACGCGGCGTTGGCAGCCAGCGTCGTTTCCGGCAGCTTGCAGTGCACTCGCGGGGGTGGTCGATCAGCCATCAAAGTGGTACCCGTGTCTTACCGGCGGCAACCGGCAGTGCTGTGCTGTAGCGAAACACCGGTCTTGTGCTTCCTTGAAGGCAGCGCTCAGGGGACCGCACGGGCGACCGACGGCGATCCGCAGTTGCCGTCCGCACCGCCTCCTCCTCGGCTAATCATCGTCGACGTCGACGTGGGGGCGGGCCCCTCGACGTGCGTCGTTAGCGCGTGCCCCCTCGACGCGGCCGTCGACCTCAATGCCGCCGAGCCGCGCGGTGCACTCTCACGGGGGCCCCCCGGCCGCCGTCTGCATCTGTTGTCGTCCAGCTACCACCACCCGCCCGTCACACCATGGCTGGCTCTCGTCATTAGCCGAAGTGACGCCGTCACGACCAGCCTCGTGCTGTGCTCGACGGAGTCCCTCGATGGGGCTAAGACCGCCGGCGCGGACTCGGCGGCCTTCGGAGTGCGTCTCACGAAGAGAACGATCGGCGCGCCGGTTCGTGCATTGAGCTACTTCCCGCCTCTGCATGGCATCGCGACGGCGGTCGCGTGCGGCACGCGCGACTTGCTAACGATGTATCGTCTTTGCGACGCCTCGGTGCACCCTTCCGGCCTCGAACCCCACCCAGGCATTCTGGTGGCGCCGTCCACCGCGATTCGGAAAAGCAGCAGCACCGACGACAAGCCGCCTGCCGCCGAGTTCATCGGGGGATACCTCTTAGCCCACGGGGAGGTCTGCACCGCACTCGGCGTGCTCTCGCTGCCGTACTGTGTGGACCGTGCGACGGTGCCTTTAGCGCTCTCGTCGTCCGGTGCGGAGCAGCAACCCATCGCCGCGACATCTGCCGCTGCTCCACTCGAGGCACGATTCACACCAACCATCGCCGTCGGCACCGGCGTTTTCGACGCCGGTGAGCAGAAGGAGACGGCCTCGAGCGGCCGCCTACTGCTGCTGCTGCACACCTCGCAAGTCGCGACGCTTTGCGCGCTAAGCGGCATTGCGCCTTTTCTGACCGACGACGACGCCCCCCTCGCCAACGTCGATGACCCCCACCACCACCGCGGCTTCGTCGTCGTGACTGAGCGGGGCGTTCAACAGAACAACTTCGGCGCCATCTGCAGCACCGCGGTGTGCAGCGCCCCCGCGGCGTCCTCCGAAGGCGCCACCGCCGCCGCCGGGCGAAAGACCGTAGCGTCGGCGACCATTCCCGTCGCGCGCGTGTTGGTCGGCGTCGGCGGCGGCGTCCTCCTGCTGCGATGGTCGCTCGACGCCAGAGAGCCTCTGCCCCAAACCGGCGCGAAGCTCCGCCAGTGTCTGAAGTCCGGCGCGCCGTTGGGCCTCGGAGAGCTCGTGCATGAAAGTTCAATTCGCGTCGGGCTCGCAATCACTCGCATCATCCCCCTCGCTGTGGGCCGCCAGGGCAGCACGGGAGCGGGGGGAAGCGACGCCGCGCCGCCGCACGTGGTGTGGCCGGCACATCCGGACGGAGGAGGAGCCGCGTCGCCCTCGGGTAATAAGGGGACCGTGCCGCCCGCCGTTCCGCCCGCCCGCAGCGACGCCCGCCTGGATGCAATCTTCGTCTGCGGGGATCTGTTGCACAGCTTGCTGCTCATCGGGGTATCCTCCGTGGACCACAGTCTGCATTTGCTCTCCCGGGACGCTCATCGTCGTGGCATATGTGACGTCGTGACGCTGGTGACCCCAGCGACTAGTAGTGCCCCCCATTCTAGCGGCGGCCCGGGGGGGGACACGGCTGCGTCCAAGCGCCCTCGCGGCTCCTCGTCATCTACCAAGGCGCCGCCGGTGGGGGGGCAAGCGGCTGCGCCCGTTTCTTTGCCGCCGTCAGCATCCGGCGTGGCGGGCATCCACGCTATCGCCCTGGAGGACGCCATGAATGTCTTTGTCACCGACGTGACCTTCGCCGAGCACAGCACCGACGCATTGGCAGCATGGACGAACGCGGCGAGGCAGCAGCGCGGAGGCACCGATGGCGGCGTCGTCAACAGCGCGGATGTCAGCGCCTCCATGCAGGGCGGGCCGTCGCATCCCGTCGCTCGAGCGGCGCACGAGTGGCGGCAGCTGCGGACGATCGCCGCGGCGCACGTGGGCGACCGCGGCACCAGCGCGGTCCGAGGCGTGCTCCTGTCGGCGGCGTCGTCCCGATGCCATCCATTCCTGGCCACGTCGACGGGGGCGGCGGGGGCGGACGACGGCACGACCGCCCTTCCCTTCGAGGGCGGCGGCGGGGAGCCTCTCGTGCGGGGGGCGCAGGCCATCACGTACGGCACCGTCCTCGGCGGCCTGCGCTGCCTCCTGCCGCTCCACGCGTCGGTGCACGGCGCACTCCGGGGCGCCCCGAGGGTTCTCTGCTCTCTGCTGGACGTAGCGAGCGCCGACGAAGCGTCTGCGCGGCCGCAGTCACCGGCCCGGCGAAGCGGAGGTGGCCCCTACGACCAGGGGGCAGCAGCGTCGTTTGCCGGTGGAGGCACAACCCACGGTTGGATACGGCCGTTGGCGGCGTCGGCGGACGGCCGCCAGCGATTCCGTCGGTTTAAGAATGATTTCGAGCCCTGCGGTGGGGGCGATATCGCCGCCCCTCACACCACGGGGAATTGCCGCAGCGACGTAGTGGACGGAGACTTTTTGGAGCGTCTGGCCGCGCGATGTGCCGAACCAGCGCTACGGCCGGTTGACGCGGCCGTGGTGGCTGCGTCCTGCGTCGCCGACGAGGAGGAGCACAGCGCTCCGCCCCCTCAGCCGCCTGCTAGCCTGTGCCTGGCTCTGTCCGCGAGCGGCTGCATTATTGGCGTTGCGGACGCCTCACGGCGGCGCCCCAGCATAACTCGTAGCGAGCGGGAGCGGACGTCTATGAGCGGCGCATCGTCGTCGTCGTGTTGGAGTCAACTGATGCATCAGCCAAACGGCGAGGCGGCCGTCGTCGATGAGGGGGCCGAAGCCGAAGGGCAGCACCACGCTGGGGTGACGAACGGTGCGGCCGCTGCGGCTGACGTCCCGCCCTGGTTGTCGCCCCAGATGGCGCTCACGGTCGTCCGCGACATGGCCCGCCTTCACTAAACGACGTGAAATCAGCCAGCAACAACATTGAGTCACAACACACAAAGCCACATAGACCGAAATGGGCACACACATCTAACGTGCTTTTCGGCGTCTCATTTGACGTTTATATTTTTCTAACAACGCTGTGGTCTCTTCTGACGAGAGAGAGGCGACAGCAAAGGCGGCGCTGGCCAGCAGTTTCTTTGCAGCTATCAAACCATGAGACTCCTTCCGTCTAGGAGGATACGAATGAAGAGGAACGTGGCCCTGACCCACCCACCCACGTGGTGTATGTACGTTCCACCCCACCCCCCACATCCCCCCGCAGCACTAGAGCGATCCATCCATGAAGTACCTCGCTGCGTACGCGCTGATCAAGCTCGGCGGGGCGGAGCCCACGAAGGACAAGGTGAAGGCGGTCCTCGTCGCTGGCGGCGTCACTCCGGACGCGGCGCGCATTGACGAACTCTTCACCAACTTCAGCGGGAAGGACTTCAACGGCATCGTCGAGAAGGGCAAGGGCAAGCTCGTCGCGGGCGCCGGGTCCAGCGCCGCGGCGGCACCCGCTGCCGCTGCCGGCAAGCCGGCCGCCGCCGCCGCTCCGGCGAAGAAGGAGGAGCCGAAAAAGGAGGAGGAGGACGAGGAGATGGGCTTCGGCCTCTTCGACTAAAGGCGAGACGAAAAGTTAGCCAACCCCTAAAAAAGACAACCCTTGACCGAAGAACAACCACACACACAGTGATTTCCAATTTGGCAGCTCGGAGAGCGAGATAAACAAGGAACACCCATCCCGAAAGTGGCCAAACGTCACCTCGCAGCGCCACTGTGGAGTTGAGCGTTTGCGTACCCTGTTTCTCCCCACGTCTCCATGCGCGTTGAAAGAGTATTCGACAGAACAAGCAGATGAAGTACCTCGCTGCGTACGCGCTGATCAAGCTCGGCGGGGCGGAGCCCACGAAGGACAAGGTGAAGGCGGTCCTCGTCGCTGGCGGCGTCACTCCGGACGCGGCGCGCATTGACGAACTCTTCACCAACTTCAGCGGGAAGGACTTCAACGGCATCGTCGAGAAGGGCAAGGGCAAGCTCGTCGCGGGCGCCGGGTCCAGCGCCGCGGCGGCACCCGCTGCCGCTGCCGGCAAGCCGGCCGCCGCCGCCGCTCCGGCGAAGAAGGAGGAGCCGAAAAAGGAGGAGGAGGACGAGGAGATGGGCTTCGGCCTCTTCGACTAAAAGGCGAGACGAGAAATAGTTGACAACCAACAGCCGTCACGACGGGCGCAGAAGGCACCCCCGTCTGAGGGCGTGCAAGTTGGAGGGGGGGCCGTCGTCTCCATTTCCCGCTCCCTTCTTTTCTCTTCGGATTGGTTTCTCCCTCTCTCCTGTGTCCTCCTTCCCTCCCGTCCCCCGTTGCCTTTCTTGACCGGTGGCTTCCGATCCATTCCGGTGCGATCGAGAGGTGTCTCCGTGAAAGCGGGAGCGTGGAGGGAGGGGGCGATTCGGCTGAGCGGACGATGCTGCTCCGAACCACACCACGCGTCTCCGTGCAATAATTGAACGAAATCACCCCCCTCGCATGTCCCCGGCATCGTGCGCGTCGTGTGCTGTTTCCCTCTGTCTACCTCCTCGCTACTCCAAAGATTTAAAGAGTGGTTCAGACCTTACGCTGCGCTTGGACTGATCGCGTCGCAAACGCCGAAAGGTCTCCTTCGTTTGTTGCCACCATCGCGCACGACGATCATCGGGACATCATCGTCACCAACTAACTAACCATGGCGTCGGTCACGCTCGATGTCGTCGTCGGGATGTGCAAGGACTGCGCCAGCCTGTGCACGCTGCGCACGAAGCGATTCGTGGAGGACCTCGGTCTCCAACCCTACGGCAGCGAGTGGAAGTACCAGCAGGAAGCCGAGCGCCGGCGCGAGGAAATGTACAGCAAGTGCACGACTGACTGCACGTACGTCCAGTTGGCTTGCCCTAGCGAAGCACGCGTGAAGCGGTTCTTGCTCGGCCACAAGGCGACGCAGGACTCCATCGCCGAATTAAAGGCGAAGGCGCAAGAGGCCGCAACAACAACGGCGACCTCTTCGGCGTCCGCGGCGGCCCCACCCCCACCCGGGGCGAGGCAGCCGTCCGATGCGGCGGGGGAGAAGAACTCGTCGGCGTGGTACCGATGGGGTTTCGGCTCACCCTTCAAGGGCAAGGAAGGCACCGCCGCCGCCGCAACCTCGTCGTCTGCGAGTGGTGTGCCGCCGCCTCTTGCCGCCTCGTCGTCCGCGACCTCCTCCGCCTCCTCCACCACTGCCACTTCAACGTTGACGTCAGGAAAGGAGGGGTCGAATGCGGGAGGAGGAGGGGGCAGCGCCCAGCCGCCACACGCATCCCCTGTGGCCTTCGTCCCCAGTGGCGACGATGTGACGCTAGAGGAGATCGGTCGTTGCGAGCGATCCGCGGAGCGCTTTGTGAGTACCCTGTTCGTGATCGCTTCGAAGCCCACGAAGGTCATGTTCGAGGACCGCGTCGATCGGCCCAAGGACAAACTACTCGGCCTAGGTGCGATGTCCGCGGAGGCCGCCAACCCGTCCGACGCATCGGCGACCTCTGGCTATGGCGGTGGGGTGATTCCCCCGCCCGCGCCACTGCCCCCGGCGGCCGCGGTACCCAATCCGATGGACGTCGCGAAGGGAGTCAAGCGCGGCACCGTGCCGGTGTTCAACGACGGGCCGCCACGGATGCCCACCCCGTCCTCTGGCGCCTTCCGGCCAGGGGCATCGCTGCACGAGACGCAAGGCATTCCGGGCATGAACCCTGAGCTGCAGGCCCAGCTGGCGAAGCAGGGTGCCGCGGGGGCGAAGGACGCCAAGGTTATCGTACGGTGAGGGCCCGCGGACGGTGCGCGCGGACGGTGTGACCGGTGAGGCGCCGTGACGTGCGCCGTCGTTCGTGACGGGGGCATCACACAATATCGTTGTCCGCGGCCGCCCACCTTTGTTGCCGCCCCCTCCCCCGCCGGCGCTGGTGTGTTAGACGGTGGTCGCGAAAACGAATGCAAATTTATTT
>ERZ1292630.3758-Hain-H41-02um-R3-3758-length-13136-cov-6_pt1 | contig 13136 bp, 9 predicted proteins | sample MGYA00564408_ERZ1292630 | MGnify/ENA primary metagenome ERZ1292630 (study PRJEB36523, sample SAMEA6512641) | groundwater metagenome | collected 2019-01-08 | study: AquaDiva: Metagenomics assemblies of 32 groundwater samples | reverse complement strand
AGATGCCCAAAGACCTCGGCGAGTGGTTGAATATGTTTCGTCATTTGTATTCGGCCCTTTCTGTTCATCTTTAGTCCCAACATAGATTAGACTGCCTACCCGCCTGTACCTATTCGGGCAGGAACGCTGCTGTAATACAGCTATTTGACATATTATTGTTGTAAACATATATTCCTTAAGTTATTATGTCAATAGAAATATACCATTTGCATCGAATTATACACATGATGAAGGATATTTTATTAGTTGATTTTTTGAGCAGCAAATATAATAGAAAAGAGAGCTAATTTAATGTGTAGGAATTTCAATCTTTTGTGATTCCCCTCTAGAAAGAGGGGACTTCGTCGTGAGCGCTCAATCGAACGATAAAGGGGTGTGTAAGTTTGTTGCAACACCCCCCCCAGCCCATCTTTCTAGAGGGGAGATTAAAAGTCGCTCGCCGTGGCGAGCCTAATTTATATGGGTTTTATAAATTTACTGGCGTTTGGATATTTATCGCTAATTGCACTGGTTGTACTGATATATTTCCTTAGTAAAAAGAAATATATAGTTGCAGTGCCGAGTATCATACCCTGGAGTGTACTAAAAGAAGATGTTGTGCGGAGCAGGTTGTTCAGGATAGATTTACTTTTTTTACTGCAAATAGTTCTGATACTGATTCTGATTTTTTTTCTCGCACACCCATACCTCAAGTCCAACATAATAAATATTACAGGAAAGAATGTCATCCTCGTAATTGATTCCTCCGCAAGTATGCAAACTTCTGAAGATAAAGGGTCACGTTTTGATCAGGCAAGGTCTCAAGCGCTTAAAATGGTTGATAAGCTGAAGCAATGGGATAAGATGATGGTTATTTCCGCAGATTACTCTTCCAGGATTGCCTGTAACTTTACTGAAGACAAGCACAAGTTAAACAAAACAATTAACGACTTATTACCCAGGGATACAGGGACAAATCTGGATGAGGGTGTAAGCCTCGGCATTTCATTTTTGAGAAATGTTGAAAGAGGTGAGATGTACGTGCTGACTGACCAATCTCCATCTTCAATAAGCTTTACTAAGCCAAGGTCAGGGAATATAAAATTTATTAGATATGGGGAAAAATCTGCAAACGTCGCCATTTCGTCACTGGACGTATATCAGGATATGTTTAAAGATTACACGGAACGTGAGGCTTATGTGACTATCAAGAATTATTCATATGATAACAAAGATGTTAAATTAAGTGTTTTCTTGAACGATGAAATCATAAAGGAAGAAGAATTAGAATTAGCTGGTGATAAGCAGAAGACAGTAAGTGTGAAAAACCTCAGCACATCTGGTATCTTAAAAGCCAGGATAGAGACGGATGATTCCCTTTCTGTTGATAATACCGCTTACGCAATAATAAATGAAATAAAACCCATCAACATTTTATTGGTTTCAAACGATTACAGATTACAGGATGAACTGGAGAAGATAGAGCAAGGTACCCGCCGGATAAAACTGACCAGGATAAGTGTATCTGAGTATGAACCGGAAGCTGTAAAGGATTATGATGTTGCTATTTTCCACGAATTTATTCCTGATGAAAGTCCCGGCATAAATTCACTATACACCATTCAGAATATAAGCGCATTGAATCCCCAGGCAAAAGGCGTAAAAGCCCGCCTGGACCTATTCGGGCAGGAAAGTAATAATTTCAGCAGTATACTGATTCCAAAACACGGCATGGTATCAAATGTAGAGATACTCGACTGGGACAACACACATCCTACTATGATGCATTTACATAATCTGGATGATTTAAACATAAGGAACTCACTTACAATGGAACCTCCGGATTGGTCAACAGCTTTAATAAAGGTATCGGATGGTTTGAAAGATTCCCCTATTGCATTTGCCGGTCAGTATGCAGGAAAGAAGGTAGTAACACTGGGTTTTGACCTGAGTGATTTTGATTTTTCAAGATCGGAGAATCTGCGGATACTGATTATGACGCTTAATATAATTCAATGGTTGAATCCGTATGAAGTGGAAGATCATAATAAGTTATTAACCGGCGGACAATACAGACCGAACTACGTCTTAAAAGATAACATTCAAATATTAAATCCTCATGGAGAGATACTGAAATACGATATCAAAGGCGATGCTGAAGAACCTTTTGTGTTTAACAAAATAGATTACATTGGAGAATATGAGATTTCCGGCGCTGATTTCAAGAATAGATTTGTGGCAAATCTTTTTGATGAAGAGGAATCCATGATTATGCCGGAATTAACGGATGATACAGAACTCAAATTTGAAGAAAAGGAAGCGCTTGCACTCATAAAAGACAAAAAAACAGAATTTGGCAAGTACCTTCTCCTGCTTGTGCCATTTATTCTTTTGCTTGAATGGCTGTTGTATTATAAGAAATTGAGGGCAGGTACTGCCTGAGGGTCTTATAGTGGCATAGCCGTAACTTACAAGTGATCTAAAGTTAGGAAACAGACACGGTTTGAACCGTTTAAGCCGTTTAAACAGTTTAAACCGTTATTTTCCCCCAACTTTAGTCACTTTAGTTCACTTTACACTTCCTGCCCCCACCAGAACGGCTTTCAGGCTGTTTGTCGGGCTGGCGAACTGATTGTCAGGCCACGCTGAGCGGGGCAGGCGGGCCTGCCCGAATAGGTCAGGCGGGTAGGCGCTTTTAACTTAAACTATGGAATATATATTTACAAATCCCGATTATCTGAAGCTTTTGTATGCATTGCCGGTTTTCTGGATAACGGCAATCTTTGGTTATAAGCGTTTATCGGTTGCAAGGATTCTTCTTTCGACATTTTTGCGCTCTTTCATATTTGTACTTATAGTCTTTGTGCTGGCAGGATTCAGCTGGAAGGAAAAGTCGAAACGTGAAATCAGCGCAGTATTCTTAGTGGACGTGTCTGACAGCATCACCCGGGAAGGCAGGGAATGGATGCGGGACTATGTGGAAGACGTAAAGAATGGGTTGGGTAAGAAAATCAAAAAGGGGTTGGTAATCTTTGGTGGCGAAACCAGGGTTATCACGCCGACACTCACGGAAGATTTAAAGTTGGAAGATATATATGGAAAGATTGCAGAATCAAACATCACTACAGATAGAACAGATATTGCAAGTGGAATAATGGCTACACTTGGTATTATGCCCGAAGATTCTTCAAAAATGGTTGTTCTTCTTTCGGATGGAAACCAGAACCTGGGCGAAGTCTTAGAGGCCGTCACAATGGCTGCTAACAATGATGTCAAGATTTTTGTCGCATCTCCTCCTCCTCAAAAGGAGAGTGAGGTTTTAATAAAAAAAATCATCGCTCCTAAAGAAGTAAGTGAAGGTGAAATGTTTGACGTAAAAGTAGTAATTGAAAACAGAAACGACAGCGCAATCAAGGGCAATCTAAGACTTCATGAGAAAGACGATCTTTTGAAAGAGTGGGATACAGAATTTAAAAGTGGTATAAATGTATTTGAGGTACCGTACAAAAGCGAAGAAAAAGGATTTTTGAAGTTTGATGCAGATTTAGACATTAAAGATATCACGTTCGATAAAGATAAAGAAAATAATAGCAAGGTTTCGTTTGTGAATGTTTCGGGTAAGACAAGGCTGTTATATATAAATGGAGCCGAAAAAGAGAAAATGTATTTACCTGAAGCGCTGGAAGATAAAACAATTGCCGTAGAGATAAAAACCCCGGGCCAGATACCGGATACTCTGCAGGAATATCTTAAATATGACAGTATAATCTTTTCTAATGTTTCAAGAGATTCCATAAGCGATGAACAGATGGCGTTGATAGAAAAATACGTAAAGGATTATGGAGGCGGGTTCGTGATGACGTGTGGCGCTAACATTACGGCTGAAGGCGGATACTCAGGCACTAAAATAGAAGAAATCCTGCCGGTTAAAATAATAGGTGGCGAACCGCCAAAAGAAGAAAAGAAAACAAGACTTTCCCTGATAATAATTATAGACAAATCAGGGAGTATGTTGGGCAAGAAGATGCTGTTTGCCAAAAAGGCGGCGATTGAATTGATCAAGCAACTGAAAGCGAATGACAATTTTGGTATTATAGCATTTGACACCATGCCATACACAATCGTTGAACTCAAACCTAATGAAGAAGCCAAGAGGGAAATTATAAGAAAACTGAGTATGTTAAATGCAGATGGCGGGACGGACATATTTCCTGCCATGGATGCCGCTTATCAACAACTCAGGAAAAAAGATTCTAAGGTAAACCACGTAATCCTGCTTTCCGATGGAAACACAAGGTCTATTTTTTATCACTATAACGAATTAATCAGCAGGCTTCAGCAGGCAAATGTGACGGTTTCAACCGTTGCTCTTGGAACCTGGCTAGTTAATACAAAGCTGCTGGAAGACATAGCAAAGAAGACAAAAGGGCAATTTTATCAGATAACGGACATCATAAAATTGCCGAGATTAATAGTGCAGGATACGGAGTTCTTTGTGTCACAATCAGACTTTCACGAAGAGCATTTTTACCCGGAAATCAACCAGGAAAGCCAGATATTGAAAGGTATTTATGAAAAACAATTCCCCCCGCTTAAAGGGCATACCATAACTGAAGCGAAAGAAAAGGTTGAAGTTCCATTGATAACAAACATAATGGGGAAGACGGACCCTATCCTGGCGAATTGGAGATATGGTCTTGGCAAAGTAGTCGTTTATGCGTCGGATGCAAATGCACGATGGTCATCAAAATGGATTAACTGGTCAATGTTTAACAAATTCTGGTCTCAAGTAGTGCGATGGTCTATGAGGGATATATCTAAAGCCGATTATGATATAAAGATCAAAACCGATGATAATTCAATATCCCTATTGATAGAGTCATCCTATCAAGTAGCGGATGATACAAAGCTGGAAGTCAGCTTATTATCACCTGATTTTGCCGGTAATGGCCGGAAACTTACCCTGAAGCCGGTTGCACCAAAGAGATTTTCTACAGAACTGAAAGATATTAATCCCGGCGCTTATAATCTGAGAATATCCAGGGTGAAGGGTGGAAAGGTTATAGATTTAATGACAAAAGGGTTGATAGTTCCAGAGAATGCAGCTGCAAAGCCGCCTGAATATTCGGCTCAAGGCAATAATGTTTCGTATCTTAAAAATATTGCGGAGATTACGGGTGGTAAGTATAATCCGGAAAAGGAAGAGATATTAGTTGAGGAAAAGGAGATAATAATTGCCAGGGATTTTGCAAGCTATTTAATCCCACTGGCGCTTATCCTGTTCATCATCGACATTGCAGTAAGGAAATTTAATAGACAGGTGGTATAATACGGCATCAGGCAAAATACTATAACGTGGCCACAAAACAGAAACGAGGGTTCAGCCTCTGCATCTGGAGTCTATTGTATTATTATGCGTATTGTAAATAATTTGTAACCTTTGTGCCATAGCGAGGAGCTAAAATATTATGAGATTATATATTCTTTTCTTTATAACAATCATGTCATTGAGTGTCTTTGCCGCTCCATGCCATGCACAAGCAATATTTTCAGGTTTGATTTTTTCGGAAAACAAAGATGGTATAAAGGTTGTTGGGGTGCAGTCAGGGAGTCCCGGTCTTGATGCTGGGTTAAGGATTGGTGACATAGTCCTTGAAATAGACGGTAAGAAAATAAAGAAATTGGAAGACTATGTAGAAATATCGAGAGAGGCGAAGGATAAAAAAGTCGAAGTATCCCTGGTTATTCTCAGAGAAGGGGTTAATTATGATACAACCATAAAGATTTATAGTGTTCCAATTTATCAGCATTGGAAGGAAAAGGTAACGAAACCTGTTGAACTTCCACAGGGTTTGACAAATTCACCATATGAGTACTGGGTTGGCAAAGGCAATATGTCATTAAAACGTCCGGGAAGAAACGACTCTAAAGCAAAGGCGGCTAATTACAATAATGATATAAATTATCTTTTCAATGGACTACATTATCAACCTGAATCCATAGATACTGCCCTCCAGATAGCCGACGCCTACCATGAATTGGGTAATTATTATGTGGCAAATGGAGACGTTAAAGAAGGCGTAAGAAATTATAGAACGTCTATTAAGTTCTATGCCGGATGCCATGAAAAGACTCAGAATGAGGACTATCTAAATGTGATCCTGACAAACCTGCAGGAAATAGAAAAGAGTCTGAACAATATAGATGCCTATAATTTAGAAACACTTTCAGAACCACAAAAAAATAGTATTAGAATTATCAATGACAAGTAGCATAGAATTGTCATCCCCGCTCTTGAGGAGGCATCTTATCCTGAAAAGGGCTTTTTGTTATTCTTACTCTTCGCTTCCAGTCATTCTGAACATTTTTGTAATTGTGACACAGTCTGATTGCCGGGCGGGCGCCTTTGGCGGTTAGCCTGTCATCTTAAGCTATAGTTGCTGAATAAATCAGGCCTTCACAAATACCTGAATAGGTGCTTTACCAAATGTCAAAAAAGCGTTATGTCTATTTTATATTTATATTACCCTTGTTAATTTTTGCAAGTTGTCAAACTACCGATATTTCGCAAGTACCATACAAAAAAGAGTACTCTAAGTACGTTAATGAAGTGGCGCTCTTGTATTATACCGAGAATCCGGAAATGTTTGTAAATATTAGAAATGATGATATGTTCCTTTCGACATTGATGGCAGGCCCGGCAATTGTACCACAAATACTTATGCAATTAGCTCATAATTCTGCAAAGAAAGAAGACATTAGAGTCTTTAACGATATGATTTTTGACTTGAACATTGGTGAGATATTATGTGAAAAACTCAACACCAAACTCCAACTATGTTCCTATTTCCATGTTATCCCACAGGAAGATATTACGAAAAACCAGAACGTCTGGAAACTATTGGAGAAAAAAGATAAAGATTCCAAAGACTATGAGAAGATAGGTACCGAACTGGACGTTGATACAATACTTGAGATCGGCATAATATCATATGGTATAAAAGACCCAGGGGTTTTCTCTGATCCGTATGCCTCCCTCAAGATTGATGTTAAGATGACCACGGCATCAGAAGGAACAGTTATATGGAGAGATATTGTTGAGGCCAGGATAGCGATAGGAACGGATACGGAAGGCTTTCTTAACTTGGCTTACACTGTTCCAGAATATCTTAAGGAACAGATGGAAGAAGTTGCGGACGTTGTCTCGGAAAAGTGTATCGAAAAATTAGGTTTTGATACAAACTATACATATCTGCTGGAAGAAGACTACATAAATAAAACCAAACACAAGATAAATATTGCTGAGAAGCTTAGTGAACTTAACGTTCTACGGCACGAAAACCTCATCACTAATTCAGACTACGACAAAACGAAACTTGATTTGATTGAACATGCAAAAGGCAATAATTGCGCGGGTCCAAATCCCGAGACGAAACCGAATGTGACAGAGAAAACAAATCTCAGCAGCATAAAATAACCAGGCTCAGGTTTAGCTAAACAGACCAATGAGATTTATGAAATATGGGGTTGCTTATTAGACGAAATTAGAACCTGTTTGTTTCAGGAAGCATAGGGTGATAATTTTGCAAGATATTTCTTACGTATCAATCGTAATCAGGTGGTAAATCTGAGATATCATGACCTGTCTTTACATCCATTTCCTTCACATCTTAATTCCCTGATTTCAAATCACAAACCGCTTCTAATGCCGTCAAACACAAATTATAACTAAAGATTTAAGAACATTTGCCGATTATATAGAGATGCCTTATAAGACATTTAATCATTGTTTTCTTCCTGCTCTTGTAACTGGACACTTTTGACTTAAAAAATGAATATATGTCCTACAATGAGGCACATATAATATAAGCGTTAATAGTTTTTCCAGGCTTATTGTTAATCTAAGTATGCCTGCTTAAACAACATAAAAGAGTAAAACACAACAAGTTAAGAAAGGTACAATGGCTGCAGGATTTACTAACGGGAGCACAATATAAACTACTTTTTTAATAAAATATTTAGGAATGGTGAATCAAAATGTTTGAAGGAGGTGAGTACCTAATGGGAAATAATCATTGCCGCTCAAAACCAGACAAAAAAGAAAGCATCTTAAGAGATGCGCCTGAGTATTGTGATACTAACAAAATCAGATTCCAGAAAAAGAGACCATGTTTGAAATGTGAGGAAAAGTTTCTTAGCCAAGGCCCTTATAACCGTATATGTGAGGAATGTAGTTTAATAAATGAAGAAATAGCATTGAGCACATATTCTGTAAGTTCAGAACCTTTAGGCGAACAGGATTCCATCTCCTCCTATTTTCCTGATGATTAGAACTTTCACATAAATCGCTCAATTTAGATTAAATTAATCGTTTCCTATCAAAGACTTGATAATTTCTTTGAAATCAGGCTTTCCTTCGGAATTTAAACATACCTTGATCTCTAAAACGGATCTCTAAAACGACTTATCTCCCAATATTATTGGCACTTATGATAATACAGCCCATGCCGGAGCCAAGATAATTCATGACATAATTCACAATTTTACAACTGCTTAGCGGTTTTGGCAATAAACAAACAAAATTATTTATAGATGTGACTATTGGCTTGACATTGTGAGAACTTTCTATTATAATACTAAGCAAAGTAAGTTTTCTTAAAGTGACCCCGAATTTTCTTGTAATTGACAATTATGAAGGAGGATACAAGTGAAGAATAAACATGGGGTGCTTGTTTTTGTGATGGCACTTGCAGTTAGTGTTTTAACAATAACAGAAAGTGCCAGGGCAATAACCATTGACTCGTTTGACACTACATCTCAATCTATTTCAGCAAATTCTAGCTCTACATTTCCAGTCTCTAACACTGTAGCAGCATCTGAAGCTATTGGTGGTTTCCGTACGCTGGAGATTCTGGGCGTGGCGGGACCTTCGAATGCTATTCTGGAGGTCATTACTGGTGGACCTGGGCTATTAGCCCTGAGCAACGCATTTGGAACGTCAAGCACGGCGCGTGTTACATGGGACGCGAATGGTGTCGGTCTTGGTGGTTTGGACTTGACGGGGTCTGGCGCTTTTGACTCAATAGGTCTTGACCTGATTTCTATTGATCAGGGGAATGTTAGCCTTACTGTATCGATTTTTGAAACGGCTGTGGCAGGTGGGTCATTTGCCTCCTTGTTGTTGCCGAGTGCGGTTATAGGGCAAAACGTATTTGAATTTGACACTTTCACCAACTTTTTCGATGTCAGTTTTAACTTAGTCAATAAGATAACACTTGATATTGTTGCTGGTACAGCATCAGATCTTGCCGTAGATTTCTTCGAGACTCTGGAAAATCCGGTAATTCCAGAACCTGCAACTGTAGGACACCTCGGAATCGGCCTTGCCGGATTAGGCAGTGTATACTTGAGGAGAAAGTATAGACGGTCAAAAAAACAACAGTGTAAGTAGTATGCAGGTTGAGAGTGTCTCTGTTGGCAGGCAAACCATATAAAAGTAAGCGGCTACTGGCTGATAACCAGTGACCGTTTTCATGTCAAAAATATAACTGACCTGCAGATTACTGTCCGGTTTACCATGGTCACGATAATTCCTTCTTGCCTTTTCTTCATTTCGTCGAATCCCTCTTGTTACACCCCTGTACATTCCGATTACTGAGAATGTTCTAATAGCATGAATGGTGGAAACATCCATCGCAGATTGTCATACATCATCATATCGAAGCGTCTTTTGGCTGGTCTGTAATATCCTTGTGAATCCAGATGTTTAGATTACCTTGAGCAATATACCATATCATTTCACTATAGTCCTTTATAGTGGATTAAGGAAATAGAAGATGTTAAGAAGGAAAGGGTGAGTGAGGGGATTTGAACCCCCGGCCCCCAGAACCACAATCTGGTGCTCTAACCAACTGAGCTACACTCACCATATTAAGAATTGACAACATACGCCAGGAGGGATTCGAACCCCCGACCCTCAGATTAGAAATCTGATGCTCTATCCAGCTGAGCTACTGGCGCTCTTACGATTATTTAAAAGTGGTCGGGGCGACTGGATTCGAACCAGCGACCTCCTGCTCCCAAGGCAGGCACTCTAAACCAAGCTGAGCCACGCCCCGACATTATTCTATTCTTCAATACTCTGTTTTAAAGAGTTTTTCCCTGATTTGACGTCCTTTGCCGGATTTTAAGAACTTTTCTTTTATCATAGCTTTGCTTCTACTTGAAAATTCTACAGTGTATATTAGCTTATTACGTATCTATTGTACCTAAACTAAAATATAAAAAAGGAAAAGGTTTTTCAAGAAAAAAGAATGGTGAATTATAAATACTTCATCACTATTTAGAAATGGTGTTAGAAGCATTATATCTGATTAGGAGTGATTTAGAGTAGTTGCGTAATTTGAAAACTTTAAATCTAATCATTTTATTAATGAAAACATTCAACATTTGAGTCCTCGATGCTTTCTTCTTCTATTAAGTCTTTCTCTATCTCGTATTCTATCTCTTTTCTAGGTTCTAATATAAGCTTTTTATACCTTTCTTTTAAGAAAGCCAACCTTTCGATTTTTTTAAAACTCTTGTTTACATGCACCCTAAAATTGGAAAACACCTTTTGCTCCTTTTTAAACTGCAAAGACAAACCTTTAATTATGAAGCTCAAAAAGTTTTTCTGATGTGAAATACTTACTCTTGTATTTCGGTTCCAGTTGTAATCAAATTATATATTTCATAGAATCATAGTCAAGACGATTTTTGTTTTTCTCAAATAAATTTTAAAGCTAATTATTTAAGTATATCGAAAGTTATAAGACCTATTATCTTTCTAAAATCTATCAACTCTTTTATTGCTATAGATTCATTTGCAACATGCGATTGATCTTCATCGCCGGGGCCAAATCCAACCGCTATAATACCTTTTTCTTCATCAGATGCACCAATTAATAATAAACTACCATTAAGGTTTGATTCGTTGTCTTTTAAAAGATATCATACCGGATACCATGTGTCTTGAAATACTTTTCTACGATATTTACGGCCAGACGTTCATTCCCGGGTGGGTTTACGGTGTTGGCGCCAATCAATTCGGTTGCCAGGCGTACAATTTCCGCCCCCTTGTTTTGTATATAACTGACGATGTGTTCTCTCATTTTCCTTCCAGAGGAGAATTAAGGATGGTTATAATCCGTTTGATTTAGTGTGGATTGGATGTGTTATAGAATGGGGTTAAGAGAAATGTCTAACTTATTAGAAATCGTCAAATATTATATATGATACTAACTATTATTGTATTAGTTAGAGTAAAATATCCTGAAACTACTTTCCGTGGTATGATTTTCTAAGTTTAGGGCGAAACTGCTGGATTAGAGTTATTGTTTACTTTTTCTTTCATTAATTTTCCCACCTTAAAAACAACAACATTTTTGGCAGGTACATAAGCTTCTTCTCCTGTACGGGGATTTCTTGCTTTCCTTGCCGCTCTTTGCTTTACCTCAAAAACACCAAAATCTCTCAATTCTATCCGGTTGCCTTGTGATAATTCCTGAACGATCCTGTCCAGAAACATTTGGATCGTTTCTTTGACTAACAATTGTGAATTGTTAGTTTTTCGAACTATCTTCTCACACAAATCCCTCTTTGTAGTAGTTTGCATTTACTTCACCCCTTTCTTTTGTGAAAGCCCTTTACAATTTTATACAAAGCTTTTTGAAACATGCTATCAAGTCTAAGTACTTATGTCAATATGATTTTATGACTTTTATTTAAAGTATTTTTCTCTAGAAAAATATCTTTTGTTTGACAAATATGTATCATTTTATAAAATTGGAGCTTTTATGCAATGCTTATATATATTTTCGGGGACTGGCTAATCAGTATTTAAATTGTGTAATCAAACGGGTTTTGTTTTGTATATGCGACAAAAATCTGCTAAGGTAGACCAGTAGAAAAAACTATTATTCAGCAAAGGACAGAATTTTATGAAAGTAAAAATCAGAAAAAGTTCAATTAAACGAGTCAGAATGTGTGGTTTTCGCAAGAGGATGAGAACAAAAGGCGGAAGAGCAATAATTAATAGACGCAGAGCAAAGGGACAAAAATTGAATACGTAAGAAGGCGGGGCAAATTAACACCTTTCTTCAGTATTTTGCGGCTTTCACAACAAGCATAATCTCAACGTGTTCAGTACTGCATTTGCAGCGCGTTTTTTAATATCTATCCTTGAGCCGAAAAAGTGATACTCTTTACATTCCAGATCTCCTTTTATTGAGGTTGCGACAAAAACCAGCCCCACAGGTTTCCCCTGGTCAATTCCTTCCTCAATACCGGCAGGTCCTGCTATTCCGGTAACAGCCAATCCTATATCGGCCTGTATGCGTTCTCTTACGCCGGAAGCCATTGCTTTTGCAACCTCTGCACTTATTACCCCATATTTTTCAATAAGTTCTTCTGAAACGTTGAGTATATCTTGCTTTGACTTATTGCTGTAAGAAACTATTCCTCCAGAAAAGAAGTCCGAACTGCCCTGGACATTTGTCAATAGATTTGAAACCAGCCCTCCGGTACAGGACTCAGCGACTGCCAATGTTGCGGCCTGTTTCTTTAAAAGCCTTGAAATAGCGCCTTCAAGGGTATCTTCGCCTTTACTAAAAACAAATATTCCCAACTTCCTGCAAATTTTTTCTTCAATCTCATTAAGTATAGAGATTGCTTTGCCTTCCTCTACATTGCTTACTGTGGTACGTATGGAAACTATGCCATCATTTACAAGCGTGCTGTAAGACAAATACTCATCAGGTTGAATTATTTTCTTGATTTTCTCATCAAGTAGGGATTCTGACATTCCAAATGTGTTAATTACTCTTGTACATCGTTTTTTTCTCTCTCCTGCTTCACGAAGTATGTATGGAATAACCCAATTCTCAAACATTAATGTCATTTCCGTATGAACACCAGGCAGGCAAATAATGTTAGACCGAGAGACGTTTATAAGAAAGCCTTGAGCTGTTCCTGTCGGGTTATGGATGACAATGCCGCCTTCCGGTATCATCGCTTGTTTTACGCTATTAGTATACTTCTGGCTGTGTACGGTTTTTATTAAGCTTTTAATATGATTTACGGAATTATCATCTGTTACTAATTTAACGTTACAGAAATCG
>ERZ1292630.3051-Hain-H41-02um-R3-3051-length-15022-cov-17_pt2 | contig 13140 bp, 12 predicted proteins | sample MGYA00564408_ERZ1292630 | MGnify/ENA primary metagenome ERZ1292630 (study PRJEB36523, sample SAMEA6512641) | groundwater metagenome | collected 2019-01-08 | study: AquaDiva: Metagenomics assemblies of 32 groundwater samples | reverse complement strand
CGTCGCGCGTATTGAACTTTTTCCATTCATCACCCGACTCGGAATAGTACATGCCGGCATCGGTGAGGACTCCGTCCACATCCGTGGCGAATAGACGGATCCCTTTGAGTACAGTGCGGGACGGCCACCGGCTTGTAGAGTTTCGTGTTGTGGGTTTAATCGCCAAGGCTAAGAGGCCTACCTAGCAGGTTGTTGACAAGCTATATGACAACCCGGAAATGAAGCTTCGTTTAACGATCACAGACAGAACCAGATATCCCGCAGGCTGTTCAGAAAGTCCGTCCAGCAAGGCCGCAGTAAGCGAAGAGACGAATCGTACTCTCTGCCGTACGTTGAGCCTCTGAGCGTCACGAGAACGCCGCTGGCGGACTTTGTCAACAGCCTGCTAGATGAATTTCGACAAAACCTATCATACCCGACAGGGAGGACATTGCAAAATAAAAACACGACCCACCGATCAAGAATTGTATAGAAGTCGTCCGTCGACTGTTGTCTCAATCCTTGAAATAAGTTCCAGCACAACCACTACCCCAATATTCATACTGGTAAATCCTCTCGCGAAATCCGAAAGGGTCGTGGTGCAAAGCCGAGATCTCGCGCGGCATCGGCATGGTTAAATGCTAGGTCACGGTTCATGCGCTCCGCCATCTCCACCGTCCAGTGTCGATACCGTGGCAGCAAGCGCAATGCGGCCACGGCCAGCCGGAACAGCCATCGTGGTATCGTAACTAGGCGTGGCACTTTGCCGACTGAGGAAAAGACGCGGCACACCATCTCCCGGTAAGACAGCGTTCCCCCCCCTGAGAGATTGTAGGTCCGGTTGACCGCAGCAGGCGAAGTCAGTGCCGACACACAGGCCGCAGCGACATCCTCCGCATGCACAGGCTCACGCAAGCCCTCGGCCTTTCCCAACAGAGGGAAAAATCCCCATCGACGGACAAAACGGGCAATCTCCGTCAGATTCTTGTCTCGCCCACGACCATAAATCAACGTGGGACGCAGAATCACCCACTCAACCCCCTGTGCCTCTGCCCAGACACGCAACGCATGCTCCCCCTCAGCCAGTCGGTGTGCAATATGCTGTTCACCGTGATCGGACGAATCCTTCTTGACGAACAAGCTTGTTGAAGACAGCGCCACCACTCGGCGCGCGCCGGAGGTTTCGATCATTCCAAAATACTGAGGCAATACCCAGATAGGAGCCACACACAACCAATCCTTGATTGGAGGAACATCGGGGTGAGTCGGCAAAGAAGCAGAGAGCTGCAGCCACGTCACTCCCGGCTCAGTGTAGCCATCAGGTGGGTGCCTGGAGAATGCAACTGTGTGACGGCCATCGTTACTCAGTCGCGGGATTATGCATTCGCCGACCAGACTGTTTGCCCCCAACAAGCCGGTCTTCGCCCATTCACCCACGCCGAATCCCGAGGTGTTGCAAGATAAGCAATACCGAGTGGTATGCCGCGACCAATCCAAACCGCAGCCAGATACCGAGTGCCACCAGCCACATCAAGGGGCCTGGGTACTGATGCTGGAAAAACTTGCGATAAAACCGCATCATTCCACGGTGCTTATGCCATTCGACAAATATCGGGCGAGAGTCGCTGCAGCCTCCCTTGTGATGAACAATTCTGGCATCCGGCACAAACATGATTTTCCAGCCCTTGTGCCGCAAAGTCATGGACAAATCCAGGTCTTCACAATGCATGAAATAGCCCTCGTCCCAACGCCCGACATCGCGCATCGCAGCACGCCGGATCAACATGCACGCACCGGAAATCGCCTCGACCTCAATAGGATGAGTCGGCAGCGGCTGCTTGTGTAAGTGAAAGTCAAAAAACACCTTCGGCCATCGATCTGCAAATCGGGACAACCCAAACGCCCGCACAAAAGACCGCCAAGGCGTTGGAACCGCCCGCCGCCCTCCAGCTTGTTCAGTTCCATCGGAATTCACCAGCAACCCACCAACCATTCCCACATCAGGATACCGCTCAAGCGTCTGGAGCAAACCCTTCACAACATCCGGCGCTAACACACAGTCGGGGTTCAGGAAGAACAGATATCGACCGGTGGACGTCTCCAGCCCAACATTGCAGGCGGCCGCAAATCCACGATTCTCTCGATGACGCACAACCTTCAACTTCCGGTCACATGGAAAGACGGCTTCAACTTTTTCCACGCTGTCATCGGTTGACGCATTGTCGACCACAATCACTTCATCCACCTGATGGACGGCGGACGAGACGCAGTCCCCAAGAAGATCGCCTGCGTTATAATTCACGATGATGAGAGATACGGTATCGCCCACATGGAGTGACGACCGATGACTCATCACTTCTTCATAACACTGCCTTACCATGCCGGAATGATTCCTTTATCCAACACCCGGAAAATCTCTCGGACGGATGCAACGCTGGTCGCTTGAATCACCTTCCGCTTACCCCACATCTTCGGCAGCCCGAGCAGCGCATCGCGTTTGGCCCGCAAGATCACCCCACTACGTCCTTGCAGCGCAAACCACAGGACACTTGCCAGATTCATCACTGCATGCAGCGGCAACAACAGCCAGAACAACATGCCCGGCATATTCTTGACAAAAGTCCAGACCAAGTTTCGGTGTCCATGATACACAGCAAAGTCGCTGTGCTGCCCACCCGTCGTACCCGAACCCACATGATGAACCACCGCATCCGGCACATACATGGCTTTGCGTCCCGCCAAGCGCAAGCGAAAACCTAGATCCACATCCTCTACATAGCAGAAGAAGTCTTCATCGAAACCGCCGACCTCAAGCAGAACACTGCGCCGGTACAGCGCCGCCGCCGCACAGGGGGAGAACACCTCGCACACCTGCTCCGAAAAAGACGCAACCGGTTCCCCGTGTCCCATGCGCCAAACCCGCCCACTCATGTGATACGCATCGCCCACTCCATCTAATACAGTCTGATCAGCCACCTTCACCAGCTTGCTGCCAAACGCATCACAGTCTGGATAGGCACAGGTCGCCGAAAGTAACGCCTCCAGCCAGCGCGGTTCAGGGAATGCATCAGGGTTGAGCAAGGCGATCCATTCAGAGTCATCGGCAGCGGCTTCGATTGCCACATTATTGCCGCGGGCAAAACCCAGATTCTTATTCTGCGGCAGCACACGCACTAACGGGAACCGCCGCACAATCTCGAGTGACGCATCAGAACTCGCATTATCCACTACAATGATCTCATGCGGCATGACCGTCTGCACCAACACCGCCGCTAAGCATCGCTCAAGAAATCGTTCGCCGTTCCAGTTGACGATAACGACGGTTACTTTGGCCCTCCTCACCTGCCTACCAATCGACACAATGACGCGACTTGCCTGAAAACACACAGAGGTCGAGCCTTCGTAGGACCAATCGCCTCTTAGCGAGAAGAACGTGCGTGCCGAGTCCTATTACAGGAAAGACCATCTCATTTGCCTCGGCCATGGCTCAAGTACATCTCGGTTTCCTTTAAAAATTGGACATGATGGGTGGGCGAGAAATATTCGGTGACATCGGCGTAGGCTCGATCCGCGATAGCCAAGCGCAACGAGGGATCGGAACGCAGACGCCGCAACCAGTTCGCAGCCTGGTCAATGTCGGGGTCCGCCCAAACCTGCCCTACTCCACCATACGTCCCTTGCGGGTCACAGACAGGTACCAACGTATAGTCCACTAAAGCGGAATTGGCCGAATTCATAAAGTCCACATTGCCAGAATAGGCCGTTGCCACAACCGGCACGCGAAGGTACATAGCCTCGGCAGGCACAAGCCCGAGGCCCTCGCTCCGATGCAAAGAGATCACCACGTCGCTGATTTGGATCAGGGCGGCGACAACATCGGTCGCATAGGTTTCCTTAAGCAACATCACATTCTTGTGGGGGGTCAACGCAGTAACCAGTTCTTCCATCTGCTGGGAAGCGGTTTCCATCCCAGATACCTTCACCACGAGCATTGCGGTCGGATCGTCCCCAAATGCCGATTTGAAGGCCTTTAGCGCCCCCAACGGATTCTTTCGCACCATTGAGGATCGCAAATCAAATACGACGAGGCAAACGAAGACGTTTTCCGAAATCCCGAAGTGATTTCGATTGATGGGCGCCGGAACGGGTGCTCGGACCGGGTGGGTCACAACGCGGACTGGACACGGCGATTTACGACCAAAAGCGTCTGCGACGAATCGTGATGGGACCAGCACCTCATCAACGAGGCTGCACGCGAATCGCCAAAATATCGGTATGCGCGCGAGCTCCCAGTGCCAGTACCCCACAATTCGCTTTGACTTCAGGAGCGAACGGCCGATAGCCAAGATGGCAAAGGGTAACTCTGGTGGATTTATGTGAAGTATCAGGGTCCCGCCTTCGTCGGCACGGACGGGGACCATGGGTTGGGCCGCGAGTTTGCGGTGCATGGGGAAGTAGTCACAAAGATCCAGGCCGCGAACCTCGATACCCGCGTCCTGCGCAGCCTGCAGAGAAAGCCGCGCGCCCTGTCCCAGCCCCGCCGACGAGGTCAGTAGGCCCGCGATCACAGGAGGACCAGGTCGTGGCCGGCGCCCCAAAAGAAAAAAGCGCGCCGCGACCAACGCCGGCCAGAACATGAGCCAGCCGCGTAACGGCCTAGGCAACCAGCGAAGGAGTCGATACATAGGGGGCGGCTCGACTTACATCACTGCCAGTATCGGCGTTCTCCGTGAACTGCTACGCCGATGCCCGATACATCCACTCCAGGGTGTCCTTAAGGGAATTATCCTCAACACTTCACCGACCGACTCTTTTACAACTGACGTTCGTAGCGGATCATCTCTCGCACCACGTCTCGCATCCGCATACGGGCTTCCCAGTTCAGCTTCTTCCTAGCTTTCTCCGCCTGCCCACGACTGTAACGGATCTCCGTCGGGCGAAATAGCGACTGGTCCTGCACAACATGCTGTTGCCAATCCAAGCTCACTTCCGAGAATGCCGTTGCCACAAATTCTTCAAGTGAGTTCGATTCTCCCGTGGCAATAACAAAATCCTCTGGAGCATCGCCTTGAAGCATTCTCCACATCGCATCAACAAACTCCGGACTCCATCCCCAATCGCGCTGAATGCTCATATCACCCAGCATCAATTTCTCTTTACTGCCCCCCGCAATTCTTACTGCCGCCTGAATGATTTTCCGGGTGACAAACCGCGCTGGTCGTAATGGTGACTCATGGTTAAACAATATGCCCGTGCATGCAAAGAGACCGTATGCGTCACGATAGTTCGCCACCAAATTGTGCGCCGTGACCTTTGCCACCGCATACGGACTTCGCGGTTGGAATGGTGTCGCTTCATCCGCAGAGCCACTCCGAATATCACCAAAACACTCACTCGATCCGGCGTTGTAGAAACGAAACGACTTCTTCAAAAAGCGGATCGCCTCAAGAAGGTTGAGTGTGCCGGTTGCAATGCTTTCCAGCGTTTCAACCGGCTGCTCGAATGAAAGTCCGACCGAACTTTGGCCGGACAAGTTATAAATTTCCTGGGGCTCGCTCTGACTGATTGCCTGCAGCACACTCCTGAAATCATTTGTGGCCATGGAAATGGTCTTAACCCGATGCAAGATGCCCAAGCGTGATAGATTGCCGAATGTCGATACCTGTGCGTCACGTGAAGTGCCCCAGACTTCATATCTCTTTTCGAGAAGAAACTGGGCGAGGTAGGAACCGTCCTGCCCAGAGATACCGCAGATCAATGCACGTCGCATACTCTCCATTGCTTCTCCCTCATTGATTAGACAGGTTTTCTTTGAAACTAAGCGAATGGATCTCCGCCTGTTCTCCGCCAGAAATTGGTCGAGGCGGTACGTCGATAGGTGCCGTAGACCGTATAGCCCTTGTTCAACAACAATTCGGCAAGGTAGGCTCCATCCTGGCCGGTGACGCCGGTGATTATTGCTTTCTTGTCAGTCATTTATGTACATACCCTCACTGTTTTCAACCATGACGCATTCTTTCGCTCCGCTCATGTCTTGGAAGGACAACTTCAACCAACTGCCGAGCACTGTCTTTCCAAGTCAGCCAGCGGATTTGATCTGACTTCGGATGCCGATTTGATTCAAACAATCCTAGCCACACCTTGATACGTTGTGCCAAGTCATCAGGTGTCTTGGCAGTGAAGTAATAGGCGTGCTCCCCCGCCACCTCGCGGAACACCGGAATATCCCGCGCGATAATGGGCACCTTATGCCGTGCCGCTTCTATAAGCGGCAACCCGAAGCCCTCGCCCTCTGATGCAGCGATGAGGCAGGCTGATGCAGCATAAACCTTCTCCAGATATTCGTCGCTGATACCTTCGAGCCAGAATAGGCGTTCATTCAGTTCGGGATGCGCGCGAAGGCGCTTGACGAGGGTTTCAACCATCCAGCCTTGCTTGCCGACGATGACCAAGTTGGCGTCAACACTGGCCTGCCAGAGTTGCTCGAACGCTTCCAGAACCTGCGCATGGCCTTTGCGGGGCTCGAGGGTCCCAACCATAAGGAAGGTGGGCTGCGTTTGGAGTAGACGAATGACTTCTTCCGCCTCACTGGGCATGCTACGCGACGGATCGGAATTTTGAATATCGGTGCCAAGGTGGAACCATCCCATATGCAGTGGCCGCAGCCGCTCGCGACCATTTGCTTGTAGCCAATCCGCTAACTCGTCAGCAACTGCTTTTGAAATACAGACAACACCGTCAAATTTCGTAATCACACCAAGCCACTCTTCATGTATCTCACCAACACGGTGCTGACTAGGCCAGTAGCTCGGGAAGAGAACAGGCAACAAATCGTAAACCACAAACCAAATACGTGTTCCATTGCGCCTTATCTGAGATAGATAGCTTTCTTGAACTCGGGTTGTGTGGTGCTGTAGATCAAGCCCAAGGAATATATCCCCAGGCTGCGCCTCCATCGGGCTATCTTCAACAACACTGTTATTGGTTTTATCCAAAAATCCACGTGTAAAGTTGTTGGCCAACCGATAGCCGTGTTGATCGATAGTTGCATAAACGGCATGGACCTCATAAGCCTGTGGGGGGTTCAGGGACAGTTCGCGCAGGATGGATCGGGTTACGCGCTGAACGCCAGTCATGGCGTCGCGTTGCACGAGTTCAGAAATATCGACAAACAGCTTGCGGTGGCGCCCAGGTTCAGGGTGGTTTTGTGCGATTGCTGCAGCAACGGCCAACAGGTCGGATTCAGATAGCGCTTCAGAGCCCGACAGGCGAGCGATAGCCCCAAGTAAATCTTTAACGATTCCGTTTCCATCAGCTTTTTGCGCACCTGACCGCGGCGTTTGCTGCACCTTTTGCTCAAAGGCATTAATAGAACGCTTGGCGACCTCATCCCATGAAAACTTCGCCGCCTGCTGCAAGCCATGCTCGCGCAACGCGTTGCGGAAGGCGCTGTCTTCCATAACTTGGGCCATTTTGGCGGCGATTTCCGGGACGCTGTGCGGGTCGAATAAGGCGGCATCCAGGCCGATGACTTCCGGCAGGCTGGAGGTATTGGCGCCGATGACCGGGGCGCCGCAGGCCATGGCCTCCAGCGCCGGCAGGCCGAAGCCTTCGTGCCAAGAGGGGAAGACGAACAGTTTACACAGGTTGTAGAGCTGGACGAGTTCTTCGTCCGTCACATAACCCGTGAAACACAACTCATCCGGTTTGAGGCCAGCGGATTTTGCATATTCTTTTAAGTATGGAACGACATGTATTTGCCCCGCCAGAACCAATTGATGTCCGCCGCGAAGGTGTGTGGGCAGGGCGGCGAATGCCTGAATCAAGTGTGGCAGGTTTTTGCGTTCGTCGGCACCGCCCGTGTAGAGGACAAAGGGGCAGGATAAGCCGAATTTCTGACGTAGTTGGGCAGCAACGCCGTCATCCATACGGACGGGTTGGAAGCATGACTCGATGGCTGTGGTGACATTGACGATGCGGCTTTCGGGCACATTTAAATGTGCCAGCCCTTCCTTCCGGGTGAATTCCGAGATCGCCAGATAAAGTGCTGCCTGTTTGAGGTGATCGACCTTACGCTGGTAATACTGGGCGTAGCGCGGGTTGGGCTTAAGGTAATGGTCCGGGTTGAGTAGGGGGATCAAGTCATATAGCGTCACGCTCACCGGTGTTGCGCGATCAAACCGTCCGACGCTGGTTATCGCATCGTCGGTGTATCCCTCGAACAGACTGCTCACATGCACAATGTCTGGCCTAAGACTGGCAAGAAATGCTTCTCTCACCAACTCCCCTGATTGTCGGCGCCAATCATTCGCGGAACTGACACAAGCCACCGGGGCAACTGCATTCCACACGCGGATGTTTTCTTGGAGCAGCACACCATCGAAGGCAACGCGGATGGGTTCGATAGTATCCGGAAACAGGCCATTCAGGGCGAGGATGATTTCGTGTTTGCCGCGGTTACGCACCACCGCATGTGTGAAGGACATGGTGTAGCGGCCGATGCCGCGGAAACGGCTTTCCGTTTGCGCACCCTGCATATCGATGACGATGCGCATCAGCCGCGCTCCTTCTGGCGGCGTTCGATGGCGCTTTTCAGATCGGCGTATATCTGGCGGGCGTGGGGGGTGAGGTGGGCGATATCGGTGGGCACGATTTGGGGTTGAACCGGTTGTGTTTTGACGCCGGTGACGATCTGGAACAGCCACGATTTCAAACTGGGGAAGCGGTTCAGGACTTTCAAAGCCGCATTCTTGAGTCGTGGGCGCCTGCCGACGTAGAGCGCGGCATGCTGGAGCAACACCTTCGCTCGGGGCTTCAGTGCGTCGGGGTTCAATGTACGCATAGCTGAGCCAAGCCAACGCAAGGGGGCCGTAACACGCCAGGAGGTGCTGTTTAGCAAGGCGATCACGCGGGCTTCGGCCTGCGTGGCTTGGGCCTGGGCATGCTGGGCTACCGTTAGCGCTTGTTGCGCCTGGGCTCGGGCTTCAGATTCACGCACTTCAGCCTGGGTAGCGCGGGCTTCGGCCTGCGTGGCCCGAGCTTCAGCTTGCTGGGATCTATTAATTGCCTTTGCAAGTTTCGTAACTTGCTCACTCGCTGCTAAACAGTTATTGCGTATTATTGAGTTGACATAATCACCCCATTCTTGCTGATCCCCCAAAACATCAGGCATACCAAGAAGTGAAAATAGAATTTGATCTCGCTCTTTATCCTCTGTACTTTTTTTACCAGAAAAAACCGCGCAGCTGACATAATGCGCGTTGGCCCAGAATATCTGCCCGGCATATACGCCAGAAGTTTGAGAAACCCAATCATCATATCTAATATCGACCGTATGAATAGGAGGCTGTGGAGCCTTGTTTTTCGAGTAGTGGGTAATTTCAGAAAACTTCCAAAGAACAAAGCCCTTTGATCGAAGAAATGTGTCGACATCGGAAAATATTGGTTGCGCCAAATACATCGGGTTAAACTCTACTTCCGCTTGAACTGATCGAACACTACTCAATAATTCACCAGCGCCGACCAAAATATCGAGCTCAGAACCTTGCGTATCTATTTTAAGATGATCGATGACTTTGACATCATTCTCTCTGATCCAATCATCCAATCGCTGAACATTTACACAAGTTTGTCCTACTTCCACTTCACAATGAAATGCAGAGTAATTCGAAGTTAGATAGGGATCTGGTTTGTACAAAGAGCTACACGCAGGCTCCTTTGTCAGATACAACGTCTTCTTGCACGTCTCCCTTCCCAAAGCAATAGGGACTGCTTTTATCGTCGGAGAAGAATAATGCACGTTAAGACGCTGGCACTCCTCTTGATCCGGATCAAATCCATAAATCAAAAACCTATCTATTGCCGGAAGGAAGTTTTCTGCAAACCCCCACCTGCAACCCACATCCACAACGACAATTCGCCTCTCACCTATTTCCATGTGCTGCCCCAATTTTAAATTCCATTGGATTCCAGAGCAATCCAACGAAAAAATATTTATCCGTGTTAATTATTTCAAAAACGAGTTCTCTGTCCCGCCAATCGTAATTGTGGCCAACATGACTATCGTTGCTGTGAAGTGAAACATGAAGAGAGTACGAACCTGGGCCGAGGTTCATTAAGAACTCAACCGATATGCCGAAAATGGAACCTGGGGTAGGCCTTTCGATAATCTGCTTTGTATGAAACGTATTGGTGCCAAACATCATTTGACCGAGTCGATCCCTGATGCCGCATCCCATTACCAGATTTGGAATTGATTTATTCACTCTAACTTGGGCTCGCACTACTGCTGGCTCGCCAACAAAGAAAACTGCTGGACTTACCCCTATCCCATTTACCATGGTGACAGACATAAATTCTGCATCTTTCGTACCTGACGCTGTTGCTACTGCTCCATCATCGGAGCGACGCAACACGATTTGTTGATTTTGATGATCCGCGAGCAACGCGTTATAGTAGTCCATCACGGCCTCGGGTTCGCTCTGCATGGCGAGCTTGCCTGCGCTGAGCAGGATGGCGCGGTCGCAGATGCTCTGGATGGCCTGCTTGTCGTGGCTGACGATCAGCAAGGTGGTGCCCAGCTTGCGGAACTGGCGGATGCGGTCGAAGCTTTTGTGCTGGAAGTAGGCATCGCCCACTGAGAGGGCTTCGTCCACGATCAACACGTCGGGCCGGTGGGCGGTGGCAACGCTGAAGGCCAGACGCATCTGCATCCCGCTCGAATACACCCGCACCGGCTGGTCGATGTAGTCGCCGATTTCGGCGAAGGCCTCGATTTCGGGCATGAGGCGGGTGATTTCTTCCACGCTGTAGCCGAGCAGCTGCCCGGCCATGAAGGCGTTCTGGCGACCCGTGAAGTCGGGGTGAAAGCCCATGCCCAGCTCCAGCAGGGCGGCAACCCGGCCGGTGATGTGTACACTGCCGGTGGTGGGCTGGGTGGTGCCGGTGATCATCTTGAGCAGGGTGCTCTTGCCGGCGCCGTTGATGCCGATAATGCCCACGGCCTCGCCGGGGTTGATGGTGAAGTTGATGTCCTGCAGCACCCAGTGCAGATTGTGGCGCGGCTTGTTGCCGGGTATCACCCATTCCGCCAGCCGCGACCAGCGGGTGGGGTATTGCTTGTAGGCCTTGCCAAGGTTGGAAACGGTGATGGTGCCCATCAGAGTTCGTCCACCATTTCGCCAGCGCAGCTGCGGAACAGACGGTAGCCAAGGATGCAGAACAGGGCTGTAAGCGAGCCGAGCAACCAAAGGCTTTGCCACTTGGGCCATTGGCCAGCAACCAGGATCCCCTGGTAGGCGGCCATGAGGGAAGCCATGGGGTTGAGTTCCATCCATGGGCGAAGGGATTCAGGCAGGATGGTGACGGGATAGACGATAGGGGTCAGCCAAAACCAGAACTGCAGGATAACGTTGAAAAGCTGGCCGACATCGCGGAAGAAGACGTTGAGCACGCCCAGGCTGACACCTAGGCCGATGGAAAAGGCGATCTGGACGAGCAGCAGCGGCGCGACGGCCAGATAGGCCCACCCGGGGAAATTGCCGGTGACTAGGAGGAACACCGTGAACAGGCCGAAGATGATGGCGAAATTGAGGCCGGCATTGAGCACAACCACAGTCGGCAGGCACAAACGCGGGAAGCTCAGTTTCTTGAGTAGGTTGGCGTTTTCGAGAAAGATGTTCTGCGCACGGCCGGTGATCTCCGCGAACAGCCCCCAGGTGAGGACGCCGACGCAGAGGTAGATGCTGTACGCGAAGGTGGAGTCGGCACCGGGAAGGCGCGCCTTCATGACCTGCGAGAAGATGACCGTGTAGACGATGATCATGGCCAGGGGCTGGATCACCGTCCAAGCCACACCCAGCAGCGAGTTGCGGTATTTCGCTTGGAATTCGCGCTTGACGCTGCCGAGAATGAAGCCGCGGTAGGCCCACAGTGGCCTGAGGATGCCGACCATCAGGCGTGCCCGTAACGATCTTCGAAGCGAAGGATGTCGTCCTCCTCGAGATACGATCCCGATTGCACTTCGATTATCTCCATCGGAATATTCACCGGGTTCTCTTCCGACAACAGAAAAACTTCCATCCCGCGACTTATACGTGCCGCGCTGTGCACCACCAGGGTTTATCGAAGAACGACAGAAATTGCCGGGAGACAGCCTTAGTCACAAAGTGCAAGCGGGTGCCGCTGACACAGATGATGCCTTTTCGTCTACTCACCATTCCTCAGAAACTGTTGAAGAATGTATCGGACACCGTTGTGCCAATCGGGCAACCCCAGATCAAATTCCTGCGCAGCTTGCGGTCATCCAGCCGTGGATTGGCTGGGCGCTTGGCGGTACCACTTGTAGGTGCTCGCAATCCCTTCACGGAGCGAAATCTTCGGCTCCCAGCCCAGGGCATCGATACGGGAGCAGTCGAGAAGCTTGCGGGGCGTCCCGTCGGGCTTGGTGCGATCCCACCGGATCTCGCCTGTATAGCCCACGACGTTGGCGATCAGCATCGCCAATTCGGCGATTGGGATATCTCTCCCCGCTCCCACGTTCATGAACTCTTCTCCGGAATGGCGTTCCATCAGCACCAGACAGGCCTCGGCGCAATCATCGACGTGCAGAAACTCCCGTCGCGGGATCCCGGTTCCCCACAGCACCGGCACCGTGCCGCAGATCTTGGCTTCGTGTAATCGTCGGATAAGAGCCGGCAACACCTGCGCGCTCTGTAAATCGAAATTGTCATTCTGGCCGTAGAGGTTGGTTGGCATGACGGCGATGAAGTCGCAGCCGTATTGACGCCGGTAGGCCTGGCACATCTTGATGCCGGCGCTTTTTGCCACCGCATATCACTGATTGGTCGGCTCCAGCGGTCTCGTCAGCAGGTATTCTTCGCGAATCGGCTTAGGGCAGTCACGGGGATAGATGCATGATGCCCCTAGCAGCAACAGCTTCTTGACCTTGTGCTGACAGGCTTGGTGGATGACATTCGCTTCGATGGCGAGATTATCGTAGAGAAAATCCGCCGGGAGCGAGTCGTTGGCAAGGATGCCGCCGACTTTCGCGGCGGCGACGAACACATAATCCAGCCGGATTTGCGTGAAGAATGCCGCCACTTCCGGCTATCGCGCAGATCAAGTTCTTGCCTTGTCTTGCAGACGAGATTGCGATACCCG
>ERZ1292630.2773-Hain-H41-02um-R3-2773-length-15891-cov-7_pt2 | contig 13144 bp, 7 predicted proteins | sample MGYA00564408_ERZ1292630 | MGnify/ENA primary metagenome ERZ1292630 (study PRJEB36523, sample SAMEA6512641) | groundwater metagenome | collected 2019-01-08 | study: AquaDiva: Metagenomics assemblies of 32 groundwater samples | reverse complement strand
GGGGGTCGTCAATTTTGGGTCGTCACGTGCACAATGTTCACATGTACTAAGTATGTGTTTTACCATTTGAGCAGCTCATAGCACATCCCGTTCGTCCCGACAGACCCGAGCGTGGAAGCCTTGACGATGCCCACGTAGTAGTACGCTTGCGACGATATCTTCTTCGGCAGCACCGAGTACACGTCGTTCCCATACTTGCTCGCGGCGACGGCGACGCGCTTGGATTGCGGAAACAGCATGATATGGCCGGGTCGCACCTTGCCGCAGTCCACGCGCCTGAAGTGCAGCGCGTCGCTTTTGAACACCGACCACCAAACGTCATAGAGGCCGGCCGCGTCGAAGTACTTTGTTGTCCAGGTGCAGCCGCGATTCGGATTCGCCCACGTGCATGGCCAGAAGAGCGCCTCTCCCACGACGTTGTTGGCGTCCTTGTACTTCTTGCCGACCTGCAGTTTGAGTTCCCCGAGGTACTGATCGGTTGGCGTCGGAACCACCCCCGCGGCGTCGCACGGAAGCACCACCGCTGCCAACATCGACAAAAGGATAGCCACGGTGCCGATCGTTGCCGACATTTCTGGCGTGCGTTCGAAAATGGGAGAAACGAATCTGAAAGTGCGCGAAAAGAACACTGCCCGGTATATGGACCCTGTTTTTTGGACTTTGCTTTCTTCTCAAGAAAACACCGGAGACGAGGAGCTCTTTGCAAGGAGGATCAGTCATGATCGAGCACGGTCTTGACACTCTTTTTCTTCTTGGTGGTGGCGGGAGCTTTTTTCTTTTTTGGCTTGTCACCGTCGACTGTTGGCTTTTTCGTCTTGCCTCCGCCGCCGGCGGCCGCAGATGTCTTCTTTTTCTTTGCCTTCGTGGTCGTCGCCGGTTCCGATCCCTCCTCTCCGACGGCATGGTTTCCCTGGTCGGATGGGTGTGAACCGCCGTGGTGGTGATGGTGCTTCGGGGCGAGAAAGACGTACCCGTCGGCACCTTTGCGGGGTAAACTGTTCCCGGGGGCGTCGAGGGTCGAGATACCGTCAAGCGGCACCGAGCTCGCGTAGTGAAAACGATTCAGCACGTCGGCACACTCCTTGGCCGTTTCCTGGGACGCACCGCGGCCAAGCACCACGGCGGCGGGCTGCCAGCGATGGTCGTTGAGCCACAACACCGCGCGCTGTAACAGTTTCCCAGCGTGATGAATATTGCCGTCGAAGAACATGACGTACTTCCGGGGCGTCACCATGTTGTCGCCCGCCGCTCCCTCCTCGGCGCCGGCGTCCCCTGACGTCCACAGTCCCAAGACACTGTCTAAGGTGTGAAACTGCGAGACAATGAAGCCTTCATTCTGGGCTTCCGGCATTCGCGGGGCAGGGCAACGAATTTCAACTTGTTCACCCAACGCAGAGGTGTCTGCGAGTGGCACGCTGCACTGCTCGTCGCGCTCCCCAATGGCGAAATCGTAGACTACCGCGCGGCCAATGTTGTTGAAGCATTTCGTCGCCTTCTGCCACTGCCGCGTCGCGGGATTCACGTCGAACATGTGGACGAAGTGGTTGCCGTCGTGCTTTCCCGCCGCCATGCCCACTCGAAATCCGGTGATCCCGGCATAGGGTCCCACGAAGACGAAGTGCACGTCTTTCGCCTCCTTGTCCCCTCGCGTGGACAGCTCCTTCAGCAGGTCGACGAGGAGGACGGTGTCACTGTTGCAACTCACGACATCCACTCCATCGCACGTCGACGCGCCTCGGCACGCGACGAGCATGTCGAACTGGGCGACGATCGAAAACTTGGCGACGGGAAGCAGCGGATCCAAGCATCGCTGCACCGTCGCCCAGTTCTGATCCGCCGGGCACGCCGAGCTGCTTCCCGACATGCTGCTCATCTTCCAGTCGCAAGGCATGCGCTCATCCGCGTGGCAGTAGTCGCCCCGTTTGCACGGCTGGTACTCCGTGCGCCAACTGTCGACGCAGGACAGCCGCGAACAGGCGTGGGGGCATTGCGGGTGCAAGTGGCGGTCGGCGCGAATTTGGTGCACCCACTGCAGGGTGTCGCCTTTGCGCAGGGTCAGGGCCAAGCTGCCCAGCGCGTCCTTGTCTTTTATGAAGGAGCAGCTCGACTGCTGGAACCCGGTGTATCCCATGCCGATCAGCCAAGATCCAAGGTCCATGGTGTCCTTGTGGCTGCTGCCGACGCCGGTGATAACGAGAGCGGGCTTGCTCTCCGACATCGTCGTCGCGAGCAATGACTTGACCGAGTTGACGTATCCAGGGAGGTTCACGCGAAGAACGAGCTTCGCCGTGCCAGGAGGGCGGGTGCCGGGTGCTAAATTGGGATGCTCGCGGCTCGCGGAATCGATGGAGCCCGATGTCACCGACATGGACGACTCGGGAAGGTCATTCAGGCACTTTGAAATTTGAACGACATTGTTCGCCTCCGCGACCATCGAGTAAACCTTGACCGACACCTGCGGCATCGAAGCGAGGCGCATGTCCAGGAACGGATCGTTGGCCCCAACGTCCAAGAACACAATGGGCTTCTCAAAGTCGGATTCGCCGCCGTTCTTGCCATTTTGTTCCTTCTTCTTTTTGCTTTGTTGTTTCTTGGCGGAGAGCTCCTCGTCAGTTTGCTCCTCGTCCTCGGCGGCGTTCTTGCCGAGTAGATCCTCGATGATTCGCTCGACCATCAGGGTGTCCCTCAACGCCGCGAATCCCAGACCCTGGCAGTCCGTCAGTGCCGCATCGCCACGGCATACGACATCGTAGCCGGAAAAGGCATCGCGACTGACGGTGAAGAGGGCGGGGGGATGAAGCTCGGGCACCAGGCACCGCTTCACCTTGGCGGCGAGCTCCTTTTGCGCCTGGTTGCACTGCTCGTCCGTTGGGTTGACACCGCAGCGGTCACCTTCGCCGTGGCAAGCGGTGCAGCGAGCGAATTGAATGGAGCTAGGGAGCAACGGTGCGGCGTCGAACTCGGCGGCGATCCTCGAGTTGAGAGACGCGGATTTGCCGCTGATGTTGTGCGCATCGATGGCGGTGGTGATGGAGCCGCAGTCGAATTCCAAGCAAGATTTGGGGCAGGCGCACTGCCCCGAGGGCAGCGGCGTGGTGGGGGGTCGTGTCGTGGGAGCGGCCGAGGGTGGGGGGCCCTTCTTGCGCTTTGTCGTCGGCGCGACCTCGTCTGCATTTTCAGCGTCGCCATCCGCCTCAGCCGACTCCGCCTCGGCTCCGTCGACAGCACGGTCTTTCGACCCACGATTTGGAGCCGCTGATTTCCTCCCCGATCGCTTTGTTGCTCGGCCCCCGTCGTCTCCCTTCCTCATGAAGAGCCACGCGGCCAACAACGAAAGCATCACAATCACAGCTATCAACACGGCGCGTCGCGTCACCGACGCCACGTCCCGCATGTCGTCGTCGAAAGCGACCTCCAAGTCGTCCTCCTCGTCCTTGTCCGGGGAGGTGGCGGCAGGCTGCGGCTGTGGGGGCGGCTCGGCCTGTCGCCGCGAAGCGCTGGCGGCTGCGGCCAAGCGAGGCCGCGGCGCCATTTGACGGCGACTTCCGTGTGTCTCAGCCACGGGCGCCCCTACCCTGTGGTGGTGTGAGAGAGTGACTGGCGGGTGGTGGGATGGGAGACGAGCAAAGCAGGCAGCACACAGGATGGGTGGCACGCAAATCGAAGACAGAAGGGTTCCTGCCGCGTCGATGAACCACCGCCACCGATGGCTTTTCGTCAGCACTTTGTGGTTGGGAAGCAAATCCCGACCCCCTGCCGGCTATGAGCGCCTGGTCACCGTGGTAATACGAACACGTAGCCGTCACGACCCTGCCCGCCGAACCGCGGCGACAACGGGGCAATGACCCCCTCCAGCGCCACGGAGCTGCTTTTGTAGCCGTGAGGTGACAGCGCCTTCGCGACGACGAGGGCGGTGGCGAGGCTGGCGCCGCGGCCTAGCACCACGGCCTTCGGTTGCCACCTCCCTGGTCGGAGCCACAGCTCGCCATGTTTCACAATCTCGCCGACACTGTCCACGCTGCCATCGAAGAACAGAATGAATCCCTGGTGCCGACCTGGCGTGATCCCTTGCGCCGCGGCGGCGTCGGTGCCCCCCGCGTGGGTTTCGGCCGCACTCCAGTGGCCGTAGATCGAGTCCAGCGTCTGAAACCGCGTGACAAGATAGCTTGAGCGCAGATCGGGATGGGGCTGCCGGACTTCTGGGCAGGACATCCCGGAGATGTCACCAAGCAGCGACGCGGCCGTGATGGGCATGTTGCAACGCTCATCACGGACGCCGACGCCCACATCGTGCAGGATAGCCTCCGCGAAGCGTGGGGCGTCTTCTCCGGCATCAACATCTGTCTTGCGTTCGGCTGTGGCGTCGGCCTGTGCTTGGAGGTCGCTCAGACACTTCGTGACGTGCAGCCACTGCCGCGTGAAGGGGTTCGCTTCGAAGAGATGCAACTTGAGCGCCACGGCAGAGGGTGGGCGGACGGCCGCCGTGGACTTCCGCGCCCCGGACGACGATCCAGGATGCCCATCCAAGCGCGGTTCCCCCACGGCTCGCGTGGCATCGTCACCCGAGCGCGTGGCATCGTCACCCGAGCGCGTGGCATCGTCACCCGAGCGCGTGGCATTTTCGGCTGTCGGAAGTGATGGTGAACCAACGCGGCGCTGCAACGCCAGCGGCACAGCGCCCACAAAGGGGCCCACGAAGACGACATGCACCACGCCTTCGATCACGTCCTCCTCCTTTACTGATCCGGATCGTTGCTCCTCACCCGAACGAATCCGGGCCTCCAAGCCAGCCTTGACGGCGGAGATGAGATCGGTCAACAGCGCGACGTCGCTGTGAAACGCTTGTTCATCCACCCCGTGGCAGGTCGTGTCGCCGCGGCAAGCAAGCAAAAGACCGACTTGCGGCACGATGGCGAATCGAGCGACGGGCAGATCGGGGGACAAGCAGCGTAGCACCATGTCCCTGAGTGACGCGTTGGCCGCCCAAGCGACGCGCGGAACCACTGGGCAAACATCGTGTCCGCCACTCATTTCCGTCATGTTCCAAGCACAGCCCTTCCCACGATGGTGCGGAAGGCACACGTCGCCTCGCTCGCACGGCAAGTACTCTTGTCGCCAGCCGTCGACGCACGAGCTGCGAGCACAGGCTGTCGGGCATGACGCGTGGAGCAGTGCGGCATCCCTGTCTAGGTTGGCAACCCAGATGGGTGCTGCGTTGTCACCGCTGCTTGCGCCGTCATCGATGTCCGCGTCCGCCGTGGAGCTGCCGCCCGTTGCCGACGCTGCGGATGGCAAACGCCCGACGGCCTGCTGGAGCGAGTCCTGGTCCTCGATGACCAGGCACGTCGACGGCAGCAGGCCAGTGTATCCCAGCGACAGGAGCCACACTCCGAGGGCTTTGACGTGGCGAGGTGGTCCTGACAGCGTCACAAATGACGGTTTGTCGCCGCTATGCGACATGACCGGGACCAGGAAGGACTTCAGAGGTTCCACACTATCCGTGTCGTCTCTGGGTCGCAGCCGCAGGATCACGTCCCGGCGGCGTCCGATTGTCGCAGGTGATACGACAAGTTTTGGCTCCTCCAGTCGAGCGACGCTCAACGTCGACGCGTCGATTCGATTGAGGCACACATTCAACCGCACCTCCGACGCCGCTTCGTCCACCTCGCCACCGACGGCACCTCTGGGAAATGGCTGCGCGCTGACAGCGACGTCGGGGGACGACGCCATGCGCACGTCCATTAAGGGATCGATGGCCCCAACGTCGAGAAAGACAATGGCGGTGGCCGAAGGCACGGCCGGCTTCTCCGCAGGCAGGTCGCCACCACCGCCCGCCACGTGGGGGTGGAGATCGTCGATGACGCGACGGAGGCGGTTCAATTCGCGCACGGCCGGCGACCGGCTGTGCGTGCCGAGGCAATCGGAGAGGGGACGATCCACCGTGCACACCACAAGCATGCGAGAAAGCGCATCGCGTTGCACGGAGAACCGTCTCGGCAGCCCTCCGGTCCCCGCAAGCGACGAGGCACAGGTCAGCACCTTTCGTGCGTGGGCAAGTTGGATCGCGCTACAGTGATCCTCGTCGTCGCGAGCGATCACGCCGCACGCCCCGTTCGCCAAGCGTCGGCACGATGAGCAGCGCGAAAACACGACGGTCATCGCGGTCGCGTTGCTTCGGTCTCCGGCCACGACGCCTCCGAGATCCCCGCAGGCGTACTCCAAACAAAATGACGAGCAAGCGCAGCTTCCAGGTGAAGCGGGGAGCGTGGAAGGCGGGTGCGAAAGGTCGGACGCGGCTCCACCAATGTCCTTCGTCGGATGTGACGAGGAGGTTTCCACGGCCAGCGAAGGGCTCACCGCGGCTGGAGGGGACCGACTGTGGATGGTAATGGAGGGCTCCCCATTAGCATGTCGACCGAGGAGGATGGCTTCCCTCAACCAAAGCGTGGCTAGAAGGACCAGGAGCACCGTCGCGAGGCCGAGTCGCTGGACCATCGGGGACATGCGGCAGTTGTGACGCCCGAATCGCGACGATGATGCTGGCGACGCGTTGGCATGGGTTTCCGCTGCGGCCCGAGTGGCCGGGGCTGTGATCGGCTGCAATGCGATCGTGTCGTCATCATCGTCATCGCGATGGATGGTCGTCGGCGGGGCAGCATAGCCGGGCGCGACGATGGTCCCAAAACGAGCTCGAACTTGAGACGACATCACGCTTCGGCGACATCATCAGGAGGAGGGAAACCGAATACAACAGGGTTTCAACGAAACCTTAGGTGGCCAGAGGGATAAAACAATCGTGACTAGACTTGACTCGTTCGTTCCCTCCTCTTACATTCCTCTTCATCTGTCGGTTCCATGTTTGGTAGGCGGCGGCCGGAAGAGATCAACTGTACAAATCGTGGGCCTCAGAGAACCGGGGAAGTCGAATCTAGGGGAAAATCACCCCTGTCAGGGCCTGAGTGCTGGGGAAAAAATGGGGAAAGACAACGATTGGTGCGGGATCATCGTAGCAGGAACATCTTGGCCAACAGCTTGCGCACGCGGCTCTCCGGCGTTGGGTACTTGTCGGCGAACAATCGGTCGCTGTAAATGCGATCCGCGAGGTGATAGAGTCCTGTGATAAGCGCGGGCAGCTGCAGCGTGTCGGATTTTACGCCCTCCTTGTTCTGTGCCCGTTGAATCGCGGTGCAAGCCATAAAAATCTGTCGCAAATCAGGCTTCGCGATGAGCGGCAGTAAGTCGTGTCGCCTGGCAAACTCGACGAAACCATCTAGATTCATCGTGCTGTCCGAATAATTTTGCCACTTCACGCACTCGGTGAAGCTTTCGCGGATCTGGGGGTAATACTCTTTCACGACGGCCTTCACCGGCTCGGTTTTGTAGTCCTGAATGGTCACGTCGGAAGCCGCAGATAAATCCTTTGGCATCATCGACGCGCTCGTCATCGCCGCGGCGGCGCTTCCCGCCGCGGCCGCAGAGCGCAAGAACTGCATGCGGTCGTCGACGTTAGGGAACACTTCCGTCACGAGGAATGTTTCGAACATGTGCTCCGGCGGCAAGTCCGCACGGTGCTGACCGAGCCTTTCGACGCTCAAGTAGTACATGGCATCGGGAAACGCTTCGCGTGGAATTTCCTGCAACCTCTCGAATGCAAAGTTCCCTTTTTTATCCTTTGGAAACTTGCCCTGGTTGATGGAGGTCACGCTGCCACTGGGCTTCGGCGCGCGACGGGCGCGCTTTTTACCCAGCTTCCGAATGACGGCCATCCACAACAGCTCCGCGGGCGTGCCCGCCTCCTGGAAGGAGCACAGGTTGCAGTCTTTGCACAGTCGAGTGAAATGGGCGATGGTCATCGCCGGGTGGAACACGTTAATGTTCGAGGTCGTGTAGAAGGTGTAGATCGCGTCCAGCTTGTCTTTGTACTTGGCGACGATGCCCTCGACGCCTTGCGGCGCGTCCTCGTCGTCGTCATCGTCATTGCGGGCAGGGCTGGCGCCACCCGCATTGCCGGGGCTACCGCCCTCTTCGCCGCCGAGCATGGACAGGGGAACGTTGCGTAGCGAGCCGCTTGTGCCAGTGCTTCGAGCGAGATGCATGGAGAATTCGGACAACTGCTCAACGCGGCTTTCCATCCGCCGCATGCGTTCCTGGTACACTCGGTCTTGTGCCATGACAATTTGCTTGATCTCGGTGACTTGCTGCTGCATCACTCCTTTGAGGTCGGCCACTTCGGCCGTCACGAGCTGCTTCATGACACGCACTTGCTCGGCGAGTTGTTTCGTCACTTGCTCGAGGTACTTCACCCTGACATCAACGGTGCCACCCATCGTTCCGGAACCAATTTCCATTTTGTTCCTTCTTTACGGTTGGTGTTAACTGTCTCGAAGTGCGCGCGCGCCGCAAAACACACCCTGGTGATCAGTAAATCAGTCTGGCAAGTCTCGACCTCCACCGCGACAAGAAAACTTTTCAGTTCCGTTCATTCTACGAATCCTGCGGCCTAGCGCCAATCCGAGCTGCATTTATCTACCAGATTGGCATGCAGCCAGCGAGACGGGGGAGGGTGGGGAAAACAAAAACTGATCCCCTTCGGTGGCGCTTTTTTTTTGGAGGCCGCGAGGGGACTGCCGGAAACGCTTCTATTCACCTCAGTGCAGACCACCGCTTCGCGTTGATGTCATTTCTCTCTCTGTCGCTCTCTCTCGGCATCAAGCTGCGACTTCGGCCTCGTGAATCACATCTAACGAGGAATCGGCGTTGTCATATCCACTCTTCGCGGTTCGCTTCGCCCGCGACTGCCGCAACGTGAACTGCAGTGTCGTGTGCTGCAAGATGCCAATGCGCAGTGCCATCTCCTTGATCTCGCTGCGCACCTTGATCACCGACTCCTTGATCCTCGTCAGGGGGCCCACATCGGTGCTCTTCTCTTCGCGTTCAACAATCTGTGCCTTCACGTTTTCCAGCTGCTCGCTCACGGCGTTCAACTCCGCCGAGAGCTGGCTCACGCTCTTGCCCGCCTCGTTCAGCTGATCCTGCGCGCTATTGAGCTCCCGCAGCTTGTTGCGATAGTCGCCGACGTGCTCCTGAAACTGCGAGGCGAGGGTTTGCTCTCGCTTCTGGATGCGTTCGCATACCTTAGCAATGTCGTCCCCCATGCGCTCGAGCATGGCGCGAATATCCGGGTACATCTTTTCCACGGCCTTGTGGAGCACTTGGGCCGACTCCACGCGCGATCTCCAATCGTTGGCATCGTCGGTGCGGTACTGTAGCACCGGCGCGACGCGTTCGACCTCGAGTTTCCACGCGTCCGCCGACACTTGAGGTACAATGTAGTCTTCGTCGTCCGCCTTCTGAGCGCCACCCGCGCCGCCCTTCACGAAGACGTCGTCGTCCTCATCTGAGTCAACATCGACCACGCGGTCGTCGATCGCATCCGAGCCGCCGGCGATTGCGGCGCTGCTCTGTGCCCCTCGAAGATCGTCCACATCGGCGGTGTCTCGCTCCGGCGCGGCCGGTGGGTATTCAATTTGGCGGAAGGAAAAGCCCTTCGTGATGAGCGCCTTGTCGACGAGCAGCGAGAGGACCGTCAGGACGGCATCGCCGCTACCCTGGCGCAGTCGCGTGGGCGCGATGTCCCTCGAGGCGACATCCAACGATCGCAGCGCAGAGAGCAAGTTGGTCGACGTCGCGTTCGGGTCGTCGAATTGGGCCGGTGGGGGGAACTCTCGCGAGTTGCTCAGCTGCGTCAGCCACGAGCACAAGGACACGAAGTAAAAGAACTGATGGCTCGCATTATCACTCGCGGCGACAAAGTAGGCGCGATTCAGTGGCTTGAAGTTCCCCTGCGGAAACGCGCGGACAAATTCAGTCTCGTAGTTGAGAATTTTCAACTTGAAGAGAATGTCCTCCATGGTGGAGTCGTCGATGTTCGGAGGGGCGCCAAGGACTTGCGCGGCGGCTGCCGCGCCTCCGCCACTTCGCTCATCATCAGCCATTGTTGTTGTTGTCCAAAACAAAAGGGGGACGGGGCAAAACTCTGTCGCACGGGGAGATTTCCTACCTCTCTCGTTCCTGACAAACTATTCACTATTCGAAAAAAAATTCGGCCTTTTTGATCTGTGATGTTCGACGGCAAAGCGCCCTCCTGTTGAACAGACAGAGCGAGCGCGGAGACACTACAAGAGACGGAAACGACTATACGTTCGTGTGTTGCTGGATGGCGGCCTTTCGCACGATCAGGTGCGCGACCTGAGCCAGTCGAAAATCATGACGCGAACATCACCGTCAGCACGAATCGCCGGTAGTCGATCCAACCCCCTTCGTCGGCGTCCGTAACGAACTCCTTCGCTTCATTCGGCGTGAGCGGGGTGCCTATGGATTGCAGAAGATGCTGCATCGCCTCGGTGCGCACTTTGCCGGTCTTTTCCCCGTCGAACGCGGAGAAGGCGCGAATGACGCGTTCCGCCCGCTCCATCTGCGAGGAGGACATGGGGGGTGTCTGAGAAATGAGAATCCTTCCTTTCATCACGCAATGCCTCGAACCACAAACGGCGATGTCACCCATATATAGGTGCATCTTGTGCATTGTTCGATGTCGCTGTGGCAAAACCCTGGAGAGTGGTGTCAACGTTGGCGTGCGAGAACGGTGCGGTCTAGAAAAAAAAGGAAGGTGAACCCGGTGGTCGTGCGCGGGGTGGGTGGGGGCAAGAGGAGAGAAAGGCGCTAAGAGATGGCACTAGTGGCACAGGAAGCAGCTAAACCACGACCGTCGACGAGAGTCATCGCTGCTGCTGCTGCCACTGCTACTGTTCCGCCGAATGTGCCGGCGCACCTTTCGTTTTGATCTCGTCGTCGATCGTGATGATGCCACCTCGGTTGGCCACGTCGGGGCCGAGGTCGACAACGGCTGGAAACGGCCGAGCAACGCCGTCGAGCTGGCGGACGTGCCTCTGGACGGGTTGACGCTCCCTCCATCGTCTTGATATGGTCGCGCCGACGCCGTCGTTTTCGATTCGCTAGTCGTCGTCGTCGTCGTCGTTGCAATTCGACGCTGCCGGGCGCTCGAGGGTGGCAGGGGTATCGGCTCCCATGGAAGTTTCGTCGCCTCCGCTTCTTGGCCCCGCGATTTGATCGATGCAACGGCGCGGCCACCGCTGTGACTCCGGCTGCGCGATCGGCCGAGCCGTGGTGATCGAGGCAATCTGGAGTGTTCACTCCGAGGAGCACATGTGGGGCCGTTTGGCAGGGACGACGAGGTGGTTACCACGGCGTTGCGGCTCACGGCAGTGACCGCGTTTGGATCGCGTTGGCCCAATGGGACTGGTCTATATGCCTGCTGTTTGATCGCGCGACTCTGTCCTTCTGTTCTGCTCGTCGTCGGACCCCCTCTTCCCCTCAGCGGAGGCGGAGGTATCGATCGCGACTCGGTGACCACGGAAATAGGCGACGAAAAGGACACACTACGGCGCTGCCGACGTCGTCGCCGCGCCCGGAGGTCCCTGGGAGACGAATGTGACGACTCGGACGACGACGTGTCCGACGAATGGGGCGACTCGGATGATGATGTGGTGGTGTGACCAGAGGGTTGAATGCGATTGTTGCGGCTGGGCAACGCACGGGCTCTGTGGTTGATGGCGGTGGTGGGCAGCGGGTCCGGCCGGCGTCGGTCGTGACGAGCCTCCACTGCTGCTGGCTCCCGCTCGCTACCGGAGGACGAATCTGTCGTCGAGGTCGACGTGGCCTCAATTTGCTGCCGCCCTCCATCTTGGGCACTCTCCGCTCGCGGCGGGTTGCCTTGTCTGATCCGCTGAAGCGGAAGCGTTGGCATGCGAGGGAGGTCTTTGAACACCGGCGGGGCCAATCGATGGACGTCAGACGCGCAGCCATCCGACGCGACGTCATCACCGCCGTCGTCGCTAAGCATCAGCAGCAGTTCGGCGGCGGCTTCATCGGCGCCCCCTGTAGGGGGGTGGCTCAAATCGCATTCGAAGATGGCTGTCGGAAACCGTCGCTGTGGCGGCGAACCGGGGGTCGCCGGGGACGGCAGTCTTGACAGAAGAGGGTAACTGCAGACGGCCTCGCGCAAGGGTGGGCGTTCGCTCCGTGAAAACGGACGAATCCGATACGCAGCGGCCACGCATCGTTCTTGGAATGGCACAGGGCTGCCACTCCGACCGCTGCTGTCTCGCGCAGTGCTCTTAGGGGGCGGCTGCAACGCTCCTTGAAACTCGTGTCCTCGGAGGTTCCTAGGAAGCACCGGCTGCTGCGTCGCCTTTTTTCGTGCCGTGCCTCTCTGGGGTTTCTCCTCAACCGCGGCAAGAGGGGCTGTCGTTTGCAGAGCGACCGCCGGCGGAGGCGTGGGCGGCGCCAAGCACCGATCCCGTCGAGCACGGCGATCGGCGAGAGGGGGCGACACGGAATCTTTTCTTGTTCCGCCGTGAATTAGCTTGACGGCATTCGGGCTGAGCTCATCGCTCCCCGAAGGCGGCGAGGCGCGAATCCACACGGTGGCGGGCTTTACCGCTCGAGGCGACCACGATCCTCGGTGCCCGGCGGAGTCGTAGTCACTCGCGCAAGACGGCCGAACTCCGTCGGCGGCTACCTCGGCCGCCGGTCTAACTCCCTTCATCATCAGGTCGGGCGCTCGCGCACCGTGGCGAGGAGATCGTCTTTCGTCACCGCGGGCGATGTCAGGGGGTGCACCGCGTAGCGGGACGGCTGTCTCTTCTTCGTGCGACGGAGGGGTCGGTGGTTGCAGTCTGCCTCCGTCGCGATGCATCGTGATGGGGGCGCCCTTAGGCACGGCAGGAGTGCGTTCAGCCTCCGCGGCGGGCGGCACGGCACGATTCCAAGTGGGGGGTGGTGCGGGGCAAGCGAGCTGAGGGGCGTGATCGACGTCACGCGCCGCTGTGCCTTTAGCGGGGATCACCGCCGCATTCAGCGTTGGCTGGTGGTGCTGTAATGGTTGGTGAAGCTCCGGTGGGCACCAGACAAACGATGGGCGCGGCGAAATGCGGCGTGTTCCGCTGCTCGAACGACGGCCCCGACGAGATGCGCTGCGTTTGTCGATAAGCCGGCTGGCCGGAATCGAAGTCCGTCGTGATGGTTTGTCGTCGGATGGTCGCGCGGTCAACGTGCGGCTGAT
>ERZ1292630.3750-Hain-H41-02um-R3-3750-length-13147-cov-16_pt1 | contig 13147 bp, 12 predicted proteins | sample MGYA00564408_ERZ1292630 | MGnify/ENA primary metagenome ERZ1292630 (study PRJEB36523, sample SAMEA6512641) | groundwater metagenome | collected 2019-01-08 | study: AquaDiva: Metagenomics assemblies of 32 groundwater samples | reverse complement strand
TGGCGAGTTGGAGGCTCATCTGCCCAAGGAGCTGCATGCCCCACCAGTCGTCAAAGCGCCGAACCGCCTGGACTTGTCCCAACCAGGAGAAGAACTGTCCGTCCGGTAACGGACCGGAGTTGTTGGTGGCGCTCAGGACGTCCAGTCCGACGGAAAAGCGGGAACGTGCCGCGATCACTGTTGTCGAGGTGCGATGCACGTATTCCTGCACGAAGCGCAGGGCGCTCACGGTGCTGACCCCGGTGCTTGAGGAGCCGGGAATAAAGAGCGACGGGACACCCGGCAGGTCGAACACCGATGTCACTTTGTTGGACAGATGTTCGCCGGTGATGGCAACGGCAACCTCATCGGTCAGCGTTCGGTAGATCGGCTGGCGCAAGGTGAAGCCGATGATTTCCGATTCCGAATTCAAGTTGAGGGAACGAAAGGGGTTCTCCACCACGAGGGCGTCGTTTCGCCGGTAGGAGGCGATGAAGGTCGTATCGTAGCGATTCAAAGGGAGTGAATAGGAGGTAGCGATGACCGGATTGACACCACGAGACTGGCCATAGCTAAAGCTGAACGCATCGCCGTTACCGGTGACATTCTGGTGAGCCACCGTGGCGAGTCCTCGCTCGGCTCCGACCACGGGTGTCTGATAGTTGTTGAAGTCCAGCCAAGCCTTCCAGGGACTGGCCTCTTTCACCTTCACCTGCATGATGCTCTCGCCGCGTGCATCGCCTGGGCGCAGCTCGGCGTTGATCTGTTCGATGCGCGGATCTTGCCGGAGGAACTGCAACCGTTCTTGCAGCGGTTCCAAGCGCAGCGGCTGCTGTGCGCCCAATTCGATGCGATCGCGTAGATAACTGGCGCGGAACCAGCCCTGTCCCTCTACATCGATCTTGGCCAAGGTACCTTCGACGATTTGAACGGTGATGACGCCGAGCATCACGTCCTGATCGGGAATGATCGCGCCTGAAGAGATATAGCCCCTATTCACGTATAGGAGAGTCAGCGCGAGACGAAGCCGTTCGAGATCGTCGGTCGTGATGATTCGGTTGCGGTAGGGAGCGGTGACTTCGGCCAGTTCCGCATCGGTGAAGACCGTACTGCCGGTCACATGAATAGCGCTGGCGAAGACCTGAATCTGGCCCAGAGGTTTCTTCCCTTCTCCCTCCGGCGGTACCGGGACCACGGGGAGGGTGGGAAGGGGAACAGGGGTCGGGGGCTTGAATTCTTTTCTGAGCGGCGCAGGCGGCTCGCCCGATCGTCCGGTCGGGTCGAAGATCGGAGGCAGGGCCAGCTGTGCGTAGGTAGAGGTTCCTGCCAGCAGGGTGAGCATGGCGCCCCCAAACAGCGTGAGCCCTCGCGCCGTTCGACCAGACCAGGGGGTCAGGAACCATTTGCGCACAGCGCCCTGCGGGTCGTTCCGACAAATGGTTCCTGACCCCCTCGCGCTCGGGTCTATGAGTGGCACCCGGTTGCCTCGCTATCGGCAAAGTTTGCCATCAAGAACCGGGCTGGGGTCAATCGACGGAGCGAGACCATGCCGTTGGCCGAGAGGCTAGAAGTTCGAGGTTCAAGGTTCGAGGTACCTTTAGCGACGGTCTCGTTATTGAATGGATCGGTGTCTAGCCCAGCGAGTGCAAGAGGGCTGGTCAGCCAGCCTCCTGGATCGGCCGGCAATTGCTCGCGTCCGGCGACGACGAAGCTACTGGCCTGACCGTTGGCCAAGGCCGCACAACGCTGTGTTAAGAGGCTCTGTGCCTGGCTGGGCTTCGAGGTCAAGGGTCCCAGGCTCCCGCTCAGATTGGACGTGGGACTCTGGATCCTCACCGTCCCGTTCAAGCCGAACTGAGACGAGGCACTCACCAGGCTAGATTGGTCGGCCAAAAAGAGGGGAGTCGTGATCGTGATATTTCCCCCTGCGCCTTGGATCGCCTTGGCAAGAATCTGGCTGTTCTGCAAGACCACGATATTCGGATCGATCCTGACATTTCCACCACTGCCCGTACCCCCGAGGACAGAGGCGCTGATGATACTGTTGACGAGCCTTAGCTGCTCATTCACTTGAATGTCGATGTCCCCGCCGCCGCCCGCCCCGTCAAGGACCGAAGTGCTGATCGTGCTTTGTACCAATGAGATGAGATTCTTCGCGCGGAGGTCGATCTTTCCTCCGCTTGCCTGGTTGGCTTCTGTGGTGATCGAACTGTTCTGCAGTATGAGTTGGTTTCCGGCGTCGATCGAGATATTGCCCGCGTTGCCGGGACCAGTACTGCTGGCTGAAACCGATGCGCCGTCCAGAATCACCATAGATTGCCCGGCCGTGAGGGCGATTTCGCCGCCTATTCCAGAATCGGGTGTCGTGCCAATCGTGCGGCTGAAGAAGCCAGAAGGGGTTCCGTCGATTAGGGTTCCCGAGAGGACAATATCATTTGAGGCATTTACAACAATATTTCCTCCATTCCCGTTGTTGGTGGTTCCACCATCGAGTACTCCACCGTTCTGTAGCACGAGATGCCCGGTGGTAATGATTTGATCGCCTCCGCGTCCGCATGTTTCGCCGCATCGGTCTGTTCCGACTGTTCTCGTATAAATCCCGCTGCCATTTCCCTCCCCGAGTCCGAAGCTATCCCCCGGCGCAGGGCTTGTCCGTTGTCCAGAAATAAAAATACCTTCAGATGCCGTAATAGTGACATCACCTCCACGACCTGCAGTATGGGTCGTTGTGTTTATCCTTGCGCCACCGGTCATTTCCAATTTTGGGGTAATGACGTGGATTGAGCCTGCATTACCACTCGTGGTTACACCTTCCATCCCTACAGAATCCGAATATAAACCAGTAGGAGTGAAATTCCGTGGATCCTCCACGAAACGAACGTATTCGCTGGCCTTGACTCGAATGTTGCCGGCATTTCCATCGCCAAGGGCACTGGTATCGAACGAGCTTTCGTTGCTCATCTCCAAGCGTTTGCCAGTAAACACGATATCACCACCGTTCCCCGGACCTATGGTTTGGGCCTGCACACGCACAACAGTATCCATGCTTAATTGATCAGCGTTAATCGTAATGGGGTTCTCACCGAGCAGACTGATACTACTCACGGTCGTATTATGTGCAAGGCTAATATCGTGCGCTTCCAGTGTAATTGCTCCGGCTTTGGCGCTGAAGGCCTCAGTTGAAAGGAGGGCACCGTCAATGTGCAACGAATCTGCCATGCCATTTGTCCCGCCAATATAAAGATTGCCAGCGGACCCAGCGCCGAAGAAGAATGAGTCGCCTGTGTTGATGAAGGCGCCGAGGAAGTCGCCGTTTTGCACTTTGATCGTGACATCGCCTCCGCGACCTGTGCCACCAGTTCCACTGTCGATAAAAACTCCAAAGCCGCCGGTGGAGGTATTAACTGCTTTGAGATCTCCCGTTGTAACTGTGACCTTTCCAGCGTTGCCTGAGCCTACCGTACTTGAATCGATCACCACGCCAAATTCAGGAAACGCAAGGTTCACGTCCATCTTTGCTGAGTCGAGTCGGATTTCCCCTGCATTACCGGAGCCGAGGGCTCGAGCCGTAAAGGCGGAGACGCTGTCGCTTGATATTGACAGGTCGCCTGTAACACGAACGTCGATGGTAGTCTCAGCTCCGGGGGCTTCGCCTGTATCTGCGTGGACCGAGGAGTTAAGCATCTCGAATTGCCCGCCGCGAATGCGCACTGTGCCGGCGGCATTGCCTGAGACATCCAGCGTCGCGCCTTGGGAAAGGGTGATATTTCCCATCGTCATCCCTGAGGTCGGCATGAAGTCGAAGGCGGACACCTCCCCAGCTGAAGTAATACTCGCCAAGTTAATTTGACCGCCAGGGTATACAAACTGAGCCGGTTGTGCGGTTCCGTCATCCGGTGTGCCTGGCTCAATCGTGATGTCTCCGCCGACAAGCGAAATGCCTGTTCCCTCTGTCACCGTGAACTGACTTCCCTGAACGGTGATGGTGAGAAAGGGATTCGAGCCCAAGAAACCGAATGCGGCGACCGGCGAAGGAGTTAATAGGGCATCGATTGTTGCGTTGGGAGTGACGTTGAAAATCACGTTGTCAGCTAATCTGAGATAGTCGGCGCTGGTGAAGCTCACCACCCCGCCGACGTTCATCATCGCGTTCGGTCCAAATAAGAATCCTGCCGGGTTTATGAGAAACAGATTAGCGTTCTCGAAGCCGGTGGTCTGAATGGTTCCGAAGATGTCCGACCGGATATTTCCCGTGACGCGTGCCAGAATGTTGGAGGTTGGCAATCCAGCCGCGAGCTGATTCCCGTTGAGATCGAACGAGACCCCATTGAGAAAGTTCGCAATATTGTTGGGGGGGACACCGAACTCACCGAAGCTGTGGAACAGATTGGTCCCGCTCTCACCCCCAGGGCGAGTTCCGCCCGTGATGTCGTGTATATTGCCGGTCGTCGTCACGACTGTGTTCAAACCGGAAGATGTGATGGGTGGGGTTTCCTGAGCATAAACGGCAGACTCCATGCCAAGCACGGAGAAATGGAAACAAAGCCATGCAATCATGAGTTGAAACCGCAGAATGCCGTAGAACCGGAATGGCAAATGTAGACCTGTCATGATGCACTCCGTTAGGAGTATTTACGAGATTGCGATACTCCAGAATGCGTAAACTCTGGGAGCGCCCCGGCGCCCCCAGAAAATGTCTCAGGCAACCTTTTGTGTGTCACACGTCGCAGTTGGTGATCCTTGAATGCCTCATCACGGTTTACAATCGCACTTACATACCATCGTAGTTGAGTTAACCCGACTCCTGCATTGTGTGGTATCAGCGCAGCGCCCAGCGGGAATGAGGCATTTGGATGATCCCGCAACGCAGTTTCCTGTGCCGTTGTATGTCGAATTTGTCGCATCGTCCCAGAATCCCTGAGCTGATAATGTATAAGGTTTCGGATTGCAGCCACCTGGTTCGTCATCCTTTCCACAACAGGACGTGCAAGGTGTATTTGTTTCGACATGCACACAGCCAGCCATGATGGCCAGCATGAAGACCCCAAAGAATGCTGTCGCGAAGTCGAACCGACGGAATGGGTAGAATCTCTTCATTGAATCCTCCTCTGGTTGGATGAACAGTTAGTGCCCTACTTCATCTCGGGGGAGCGTCAGGATCATCTGCGTTTATTGTCAAGGCTTCAGCCTTGAGTTTCAGGAGCACTTCTTTTGCTATGTCTTCTTCCCCCTCTTTCAGGCCGACTTGAAGATCATCCGTGATGGCTTTAATGAGCAAGTCCTTATTCCGTAATCTCCCAAGATAGTACCGATCGAGGGCTGGGATCCACATAAGGAAATACTCAGGGACTATAGGCCCTGTTGCGTTGGGATTCCTTCGCCACTTGTCGACTAGTCTGACGAGGGGGGCAGACCCAAAGCTCTTAATTTCAAAAGCTAGCTTGGGAGGAGTCGAGGCGATCGGAGAAAAGGTAGCGAGCAAGCGGACCAATGATTGGGCAACTTTTTGCCCGTTGGCCGGGACAGCGATAGGAAATATGAAGCGGCTCGGAGCAACAATCGACGGGACGTGAGGAGGTAAGGTAAGAAGCCAATTGTTATCTGACGCTAACAGCTTTAAGGGATCTAGCCCCTGGTTATACTGCTGCAGCTGCTTGAGCCCGATTAGAAACACCGAAATGGGAAAGAGCGTACTGGCTTGCTGTACGGCAGCTTCGGTTTTGCCTGGAGGAAAAAAATCGAATCCCAACCTTCTCGCGAATGCGTCGTCAAAGGACCCATCCGGCATCCTCACCATTCGCTGCAGCACTTGCTTTACAGCAACATCGTTCGAAAATTCAATGATGCCTGGTGGTGGTGACACGGGATGACTGAGGGTCGAGAGGATATCCTCTGTAGTGACATCGGCTTGCGCCATCGGGACGAAACAGAGGCACAAGATGGCTGCGCTGATCGCGATGACACACCCGCAGCGACGCAGTCCGGACTGATTATAAGCCGATATCATAATAATCTCGAACGCGACCAACCGTAATTCCCGGGTATCTCAAGTAATCGTCGTACGACATCGTATACACTCCATCGAGGCCATGACTATCCAGAACAACCGTTCCGTCCGGGTCGAGGCGATAGCCGGTAACTACTTCCGAATGGGTTCCCCCGCCCTGCCATAGTTTCACGGAGATGAATGGCCGATTCATGCAAATTTGACTGGTAAGGTCTAACCAGGAGACCCCTTCGGGGATGGTTTTTGATGGGATCCACTCCGCGATTTGGAAGCGCTCCTGGACTCCTGCAGTCACGTAACCATTAGCGCGCAATGCCCATTCAGGTCTAGATGTTGTATGGCAAACGGTTTTCGATCCAATTATGACCGGGTCAGCTTGGTTTTCGGATAGCAGGGCGTCGTCAGTAACTCGACAACAATCAATCTGCACTCCAGGGTTTTGTTTTTCGTACTGATCCACAGTTCCCCTTGACTTCAGCGTGTTATAAACAACTTCGCACTGCTTGAGATTAGATGCCGGCTCAAGATGTCTGATGACCAAGTGAGTGCTCGCCGCCCAGCACCAGGCGCTGTTGTCTTGCAAATGAACGCCTGTAATGTCCGGTTGCAACCGGCACAATGGTTCATCTTCTCTCCTTTCGACGAGACTAGGCCTAGTCGTGGCATCCCTGAGAGCACTGAGGAAACCAGCCCTAGTCGCGGGATCCGAATGCGAGATTTTAGGTGGGGCGTCCGCGCTCCAAACGTATGCTGGAAATGACAAGACTGCTATCATCATTACGGTCAGCGTAAGGCAGACTTGGCTCACACCCTCGGTGCGGAGTAAGAGAAAGGTGTCAGGAACCGTTTCCGAACTGAGGCCGGTGCTTGTGCAGGAACCGATACGTACGTGATCGTGAGGTGAAGACCGCACTTCTTGGAAGCCCGAGGTGCCATTCATGGCCGGCTCCTTATGAAGGGCTTGTAAGATAATCGAGTCACACACGCACAGAAACGATTACGTACAAGCAACTGATGGCTTCTATTAAACCTGTACGGCATTATTGGCAATAGACCCGTTTGGGGGGGGGTATAGGGATTGGACCCCAGATCACGGGGCATGGTTCTGAGTTATAAGTTCTGAGTTCTGAGTTTTTTGGTTCCCACTCGGAGCTCAGCACTTCTCTTTCAGTGTTACTGAGCAACTCATTCCACATTTCTATCCCGCATTCCTTCGAATCGCCCCGTCAGCGTTTCCAGACAACTCAGAACTCAAAACTCAGAACTTTCCAGTCAGCTTTTCCGGACAACTCAGAACCCAGAACTCAAAACTCAGAACTTCCCAGCACCTAGCACCCACAGAGGCATAGCGCAATTGATGTGCCAGCGGATTTTATAGCCGGCTTCGAAGGATTTTTCGTGATTCTCCTTCGCCGCATACCCCGTAGCTTGCTGCGGGGATGAAGGCGAGGAGAACCCTCCGTAGCCTTGGCGAAGGAGGGTAGCGGCTTCGGAGAATTTCGCAGGATTCCCCGCAGCTTCTGGCCTTCGTAGCCAAAGTGGCTACGAAGGCGGAGTAGACTGCTGCGGGGAGCTTCATTGCTTTCAATATTGGCAGGTTTTCACGAAGTCGGAGGGAAAGACGAAGGCATAGCGCTTCATCAGCACGATCTCAGCTGAATCCATTTTGATTCCAGGAGAATCCAATTGGATTCAGTCGCTCCTTGGTCTGTCTGGTCTATCTCGTTTGTCTGGTCTGTCTCGTATATTCTCTTTCGCCGAATACCCCGTAGCTTCCGGCCTTCGTGGCCGAAGCGGCTGCTTCGGCGGAGTAGGCTGCTGCGGGGAGCTTCATCGGCGTTTGCACGTCTCAAAAGAGAGCCATAGCGACAATAGAAGATCGGCAAAGAGCCCAACGGGGATCTTGACATAATATTACATTAAGGTAATAATAGCCTGTGTGTAATATCATGAAAGTGAGGTTGCGCGACGCCGGATGAAACAATGGACCATTATTTACCGGCTGCACTACAGCGCCTGGTTTGGGAAATGTGGCGAGGAATTGCAGGACGAAATTCTCGCTCATCTGGAGGTGCTGAAGTCGGTGGGACCAAACCTGGGGAGGCCTCGGGTTGACCACATTAAGGGCTCGGCGCACCAGAATATGAAGGAACTGCGAGTCCAGTTCAAAGGAGATCCGGTGCGCATACTATTTGCCTTCGATCCCGACCGCCGCGCAGTCCTGCTCCTCGGCGGCGCCAAAACAGGGGATGACCGGTGGTACCGCAAGAACGTTCCCCTTGCAGATCAGGAGTTCAGCTTGCATCTGCAGAACATGCAAAAGGAAAAGAAAAAAGATAAGGAGAAGAAACGATGACAACACATAAGGAATTTATGGCTTCCCTGCCCAAGAAACGCCGTGCGGCCATTCAAGCGCGCGCGGCAGAAATTCTTGCCGAGGAAATGACCCTTCAGGAACTGCGCAAAGCCCTCGACCGCTCCCAGGAGACCACAGCCGAAGCCCTTGGCCTCAAGCAGGCCGCTGTGTCCCGTCTGGAAAACCGCGACGACATGCGAATTTCCACTCTCCGTGAATACGTGCAGGCTCTCGGCGGCGAGCTCGAGTTCTACGCCCGCTTTAAGGAACACGGTGCGAAGGCCCGCCTTGTCCGCATCAGGCAAAAAAACAATGCCAAACACCAAACCGTTTGATGTTTTTCAGAGAGCTATTATTTTTCTGAACGAAACTAACCGGATGAACCAAATCAACCAGAGGGAATTTTTATGCCATGGGGGAGGGTGAGGGAGGGGGCGTGCGAGAAGCGAGATCCAAAGGCCGAAGTTCGAAGGCTGAAGGTAGGGGAGAGAGGGCCACATTTCTTGGATGCCATACTTCGAAGCCGAGGAAGGAACCAGCGGGCTGGGGAGTGATTGCTCGATCCCGGCCTAATCTATCGAATGTTAACTGTTGAATTTTGAATGGTGAATGTTCAGAAATGTCAGATCGAGCCCTACTCCGACAATTCAACGCCCAACATTCATCATTCAGCATTCCCAATTCCGCTTCACGAGGAAGGTGCCCCCTCCCTCACCCTCTCCCATATTATGGAGGAGGGTGGGGTGTGGGACGACGTACCGTCATGAATCATATGGGCGAGAGAACCAGCCTGCGATCCGTTGCCCGCATTATCGGGCCAGCGCGGGTTCAAGCATCGGGCCGGTCTTGATCCGCATCGCAGCGACGAGATCCAACACAAAGATCCTTCCGTCCCCAGCGCCATCGGTCTTTGCGCAGCGCGTAATGGTGTCGACCACGTTGTGCGCCAGGCTATCCTCGACGACGACTTCGATCTTCACCTTGGGCAGAAAGACGGACGTAAACACGTTGCCGTTGTACCTTTCCTGCCCCCCCTTCTGGTGTCCGAATCCTTTGACTTCCGTGACGGTCATCCCCTCTACACCGATTCGCATCAATGCCTCGGTGACGTCATTCAACTTGAATGGCTGCATGATGGCTTCAACGATCTTCATCTCGCTACCTCCCTATTAGGCTCACCAGAGGACGCTGATCGTGCAGCGTCGGGGATGCCGGTTGATTGTTTGGCACACTGTCGCCTGGTCCTTCTGGTTTGTTTGGTTTATCCGGTTTGTTTAGTTTTTTTGGTTGAATGAAACTAACCAGACCAACCAGACCAACCAAACAAACCAAATAAACCAAATAAACCAGAATTACGGCGTCTTCGCACACCTAAACCCGGTGCCGAGACCCCGGAACGATGGAGCATGGGTCTCCCGATCCGCTGCACGCATGGCTTCCGGTCTGCTGCCCCAGGAGCCGCCACGGATCACTTTGGACCAACCAGTCGGCGGTCCCGCCGGGTTCTGCGACGGGCTGGTCTTGTAATAGTCCTCGTCATACCAATCGCTGACCCATTCCCAGACATTCCCAGCCATGTCATAGATGCCGTAGGGACTCTTGCCCTCTTCGAACATCCCCACCGGCGTCAATACCGCATGGCTGCTCCAGACCTCTTTCCCTGAGTTCGCGTGTAACGTTGTCGGAGGCTGATTCCCCCAGGGATAGGTCCGGCCATCCGTCCCCCGCGCCGCTTTCTCCCACTCCGCCTCGGTCGGCAGGCGCTTGCCGGCCCATTTGCAGTAGGTATCCGCTTCCGCCCAATCCACATTGGAGACCGGGCGATTCTGGTGCTGGGGCCGGTTCATGAGGCTCCACTCCGGTGGTACTTCATGGTGCGTGGCCTCGATGAACCTCGCATATTGCGCCACCGACAGTTGGTGTCTATCCATGAAAAAGGCATCCACATAGACTTTGCGTACCGGGAGTTCGTCGGCATCTCCTGTCGCACTCCCCATCGTGAACTCCCCCGCCGGCACCAGTGCCATCGACCAATTTTGATGTTGGGAAGACGCCGTTCTCTCAAGCCTCTGTGTGTGCTGCTGCTGAAGTTTCGCTTGCAACTGTTGGTAGAGGGCCCGTTGCTCATCGTCGAGCCCCAGCTTGTTTGCAATGTCCAAGGTGTCCGCTGCCTGGGCAACCTTCGTGGGTGAGGCGTTCGGCTCGTTGATGGCCTGCTTCCCTTCATCCAGCAAGCGCCAGACTTTGGCCTTGCGCCCCCGTTGTATGGCCAAAGTGGCCACCGAAGATTTCGTATCCAGCTCCAGCGATGTTTCATAATGCGCTTCTGCACAGGCCCAGGCTTTCAGGCCCCGGCAGGCATCGCCGAGATAGAAGTGCGCTATGGCATTGGCAGGGCGTTGCTGTAGGCCGACTTCATAGGCCGTGCGCGCTTCCTGGTACTTGTGTTGTTTCAGGAAATCGTACCCGGTGGCAAAGCTCTTGGCACTCTGATCAACGGATGCCGCGGCCATCGTCGAGTACGTATCGAGTCCGAGCAATGCGAGGAGTAGAAGGATCGTTCTCATATAGCACCTCCGCGTTCTCTGGTTTCTCTGGTTTATTTGGTTTGTTTTGTTTTTTGGTTGAACGAAACTAACCAGATGAACCAAATGAACTAAACAAACCAAACAAACCACCTGAAGGGAGGGAGCCGCAGCTCCGGGTCTCACAGAGCCGGGGCTCCCGTGGCATTGACGCTCAGTCAACCAAGAGGTCGGCAACCAGGAGGAGATTCTGGTTGGCTCTGCCCCGGAATCAATTCGTCATTGAATTCTCAGGCATGAATCCTCGCCATTGAGTTCTCACGCATGAGCTCAATGATTGATGGTGACTGCTCGTCCCGCCTCATCTTTCGTAATGTCAAATGTGGAATTTTGAATGTGTAATGTTCGGAATTCATCAGATCCTCTCGCCACACCCAGTTTCTCCAATTCAACATTCATCATTGAACATTCAACATTTCCAATACTGAGGAGGCATAAAGCAATCGGTGTGCCAGTGACTTCTGTGCGAAGCGCTGGCATATTTATTCATTGATTTCTTGAGTTTTTAGCGGATCTGTCGCGGCGGAGGCCGCTCAAAGTGTCTCGGCACTCAAGCAGGAATTGAATCTAATTTGATTCTGATGGAATCAGAATGGATGCAGACGAAGACAGTTATTTGGTTTGTTTTGTTTGTTTGGTTGAACGAAACTTGCAAATTGAACCAAATCAACCAGATGAACCAAACAAACCAAATGAACCGCAGCCCGTCAGATAGGAGAAAAGTGGCGAACGATGATCTGGGGGATTTTTTGAAAATCGCGGTCAGATGTCAGGATCGGGAGCCCGTGCTGCATGGCGCTGGCGGCAATCCAGACATCGTTGCTTGCCACAGGGGTGCCGGCCTTCTTGAGGAAGGCCGCGATGCTGGCCCATCGATCCGCAGTTTCGTCGTCGATTGCGAGAACGCTCACTCGGGGAGATTGGAGAAACTCTCGTAGAGATCTCTCATTTTCTTCGCCCCTTCTGCCAAGCAGGAATCCCGCCTTCAGCTCTCCCAAGACGATTGGGGTGAGGTAGAGGCTTTCTGCTGATTCGACCAGCTGGACTGTGGCTTGATGTTTTCGGAAGAGAGCAGAGTAGGCTGAGGTATCGAGCAGTATCCGGTTCATTTCCACAAGTCGGGATCGATGGTTCTGAAGGACTTGACGATCTTATCGAATGCGGCGGCTTCTTTCTTCGTCCAGGTTCCGACGAGATGATCCAGATCATGGTAGCGGGTCGGCGTTTTCTTTTTTGCCTTGCCCCCCGCCGATTCCTCCAACAGCTCGATGACCGCCTTATTCACGCTGGTCTTCTTCTGCTTGGCCCGCAGCTGAACTGTGCGGGCGACTTCAGGGGGAAGGTTCCGTAACGTAATCGCTTTCATGCGCCACACCTCCATGCATCACTGGTGCATCACAGTGATGCACATTCTACTGCATGAGACAGGGCTCGTCAAATAGATGCGATTGCGGGGCGGAGGAAGAAGTTCTGAGTTTTGAGTTCTGGGTTCTGAGTTATTCGGAACCAACTCAGAATTCAGAACTCAAAACTCAGAACTGGGTTTATTCCGTTAAGATGTCGGCTGGGTAAAGTGGTCGGATGGTAGGTCCGGGCTTTTCAGGTGTGAGACGAGCAGCGGCCGAATCTTTTCGCGCAGCTCCTCTTGAATCTCATCCGGAGATTTTCTGGCATCGGTCACTTCGAAGTGAAACTCTTCCGCCATTTTGTCGAACTCCTCGATCAGGAGCGACTGATATTTCTTAAAGCTGTCGTAGAGATCGTTGCCGAGACGAAGATCCATCCCCGATTCCCAGAAGTTCATCCCTTTGGTTTCAATGACGCGGAGCACGAGTGTTTCGATGTCGATGCGCATGTAGCAGACGAGATCCGGCACTAAGGCGAAACCGAAGACGTCTCTCGCCCACTGGCGGTTCCCGCTGCGGACAAAGTCGCGCGCGAGGGCTGTATAGATGTACCGGTCGGCCAGGACGATGAATCCTGAACGAAGCGCGGGGATGACCTCGTGCTCTAAGCGGTCTGCAAAGTCGGTGGCATACAGGAGACTGAACGACCACCGGTCGAGAATGTTGCCTTCTTTCGCCATCTCGATCGTTTTGGACATGAGATTGGAGCGGGTCCAGCCGGTCGTGATGACGCCATAACCCTGCACCTCCAGCCACTCTTGCAACATCTCGATGTGCGTGGAGCGGCCGACTCCGTCGGTGCCTTCGATCGCGA
>ERZ1292630.3168-Hain-H41-02um-R3-3168-length-14688-cov-4_pt1 | contig 13147 bp, 10 predicted proteins | sample MGYA00564408_ERZ1292630 | MGnify/ENA primary metagenome ERZ1292630 (study PRJEB36523, sample SAMEA6512641) | groundwater metagenome | collected 2019-01-08 | study: AquaDiva: Metagenomics assemblies of 32 groundwater samples | reverse complement strand
CCGGAACCCTGACTCTGCGCCGCCAGGGCGCCGTGCTCGAGATCGAGGCCGAGCTCGCGGCGAACCTCGTAGCGGAGCCTGCGGACGCGATCCAGATTCGCGGCCAGGCGCTGCGCGCCCGCCGCTTCGCAGCGCAGCCGGGTGGCGCCGCCCGCCTCGAAGCGAGCGAGCAGGACGTCGTAGTGCGCGGGCTCGGCCCTGGCCGCCACCTCCTTGTCCTTGAGCTCGCCGACAGCGCCGAGGCGATCGAGATTTCCGTCTCTTCCCGGGGCCGGCCCCTCTTGAGCCGCGAGCTGCGCCTGGCCGACCTCTGAGGAGGCAACGCCAGGCGCTCGTCATCTCACCGACTTAAGATCCCGAGATGCCGTCGATTCTCACCCTCGCGGTCGGTCTGCTTCCGGTGATCTGTTTCCTGCTCGCGTTGATCGCGCTCGACAGCTACAAGCTCGTCTCCTTGCGCCGCGTCCTCGCCATCCTGGCCTGGGGAGGCCTCGCCGCCGTCGTCAGTCTGCCCGCCAACCAGGCGTTCGCTGCGCTTCTGCGGCTGGATCAGCTGAGCCTGGTGCATTACGCGGCGCCGGTCGTCGAGGAAACTCTGAAAGGTGCGCTGGTGGTCTTCCTGATCCTGCGCCGTCGCATCGGGTTCCTGGTCGACGCCGCGATCGCGGGATTTGCCGTCGGCGCCGGCTTCGCGACGGTGGAGAACGTTTACTACGCATTCGCGTCGGGGCCACCCGGCCTCGGAGTCTGGCTGGTGCGCGGGCTGGGCACGGCGGTGATGCACGGCGGCGCCACGGCCTCGCTGGCGCTCATGGCGAAGACCCTGATCGACCGGCGGGGACGAGCGACGCTGCTCGCCTTTCTCCCCGGCTGGTGCCTGGCTGTCCTCCTGCACTCGGCGTTCAATCATTTCTTCCTCGCTCCGGACCTTTCGACGTTGGCCCTCCTCATCGTCCTGCCACTGCTGTTCGTCGCCGTCTTCCGGGTGAGTGAGGAACGGACGCGCGAGTGGCTGGGGACGGGCTTCGACACCGATGCCGAACTGCTCGAGCTGGTGCATTCGGGAAACGTTGAAGGGAGTCGAGTCGGGAGCTACTTGCAGTCGCTGAAGGAGTTGCTGCCGCCCACCGTGATGGCCGACATGCTCTGCCTGCTGCGCCTCCGCCTCGAGCTGTCGATCTCGGCCAAGGGGATCCTGCTGCTGAAGAAGGCCGGCATTCAACCGCGCCTCGACCCCGACGTGAGAGAGAAGTTCGCCGAGCTCGAGTTTCTCGAGCGCGCGATCGGCAAGTCCGGCCTTGTCGCGCTGAACCCGATCTTGAGCTTCAGCGACCGCGACCTCTGGCAACACCACATGCTGGGCGGGCGCTGAGGCAGACTGCCGCGGCGGCGGTCAGGGCGCGAGGCCGAGGTGGACGAGGCGCTCTCGCAGCGCGCTGCGTGCTTCGAAGAGGCGGGACTTGATTCGCTTCACGGGCACGCCGATCACCACGGACATCTCCTGGTAGGAGAGGCCGTGAAAGTGGCGCAGCACGACGACCGCGCGCTGCTCCGGCGGCAGCTCCAGGACGGCATTCTGGATCTCGCGTCCGGCCTCGCGGGAGGCGCTCTCCTGCTCCGGGCTGGCCGCGCCGCTCGCCCACTCCGGATCGAGGTCGACGAAACGACGGCGCTCCTGGATGGTGTCGAGGGACTCGTTCATGCCGATGCGGTAGATCCAGCTGAAGAAGGGCCTTCCGGTGTCGAAGCGGTGCAGATTGCGGTACGCCTTGAGGAAGGTCGACTGGGTGGCGTCCATGGCGTCGGCGGTGTTCCCCGTCACGCGCAGGGCGAGGCTGTAGATCCTGAGCTCGTAACGGTCGACCAGCTCGTCGAAGGCCTGCCGCTCCCCGGCGAGGGTGGCGCGGGCCAGCTCGCTGTCGTCTCGTGTCGGCATGAGATCGGTGGGTGTTTCGGAGAGCTCCTCGGGGCGCTCCGTCAGCCGATGTCGAAGATGGCGTCGAACATGGCGAGCCGAAAGAGCTCACGGATGTGGGGGTTCAGATTCACCAGCTTGAGGCGGTGGCCGGAGTCCATCAGCCTCTTCTGGAGGCCCAGGAGCACGCCCAGGCCGGCGCTCGAAATATAGGCCAGCTCCTGGCAGTCGACGATGGTCGAGCTCGTCACGCCGGCGAGCAGCTCCTTCGCCCGCTCCTGCTGGGCGGCGTCGAAGCGGCCCACCAGCTGGACCGAGCCATCTTCCGCGAAGCGGACTTCGAACATCTCAACGCCTCCGCTGCTTTTCCGCCGACACTCGCATCGCGCGGTCCTGGTACTCGTAGGTAACCCGATCCACGACTGACTTGACGAGGTGCACGCCCAAGCCTCCTGGATTTCTTTCCTGAAGCGGCGAGTCCAGCTTCACCGCCGGAACCGACTTGGGGTCGAAGGGCGCCACGTCGTAATCGGTGAAGCGGAAGAAAACGCGCGGCGCGGACACCTCGAGCTCCAGCAGGATGTGGTCGCCGCGCCCTTCATTGTGGCGAATCATGTTGGTGAACAGCTCCTCGGCGGCGAGGTTGACGCAGAAGGCGGTCTCTTCGTCGGCCGAGCCTTCCGGGAGTCGCGCCTTGAGGAACGCGAACATCTCATCGAGCGCCGAGAGCTGCCTCGCCAGCCGGCAAGAATCAAGCACAGATGGGCGCAAGATACCACCCGTGGGAGGGCGCGATCGCTCGGCGGTTGCGGTACCCTCACCACGGAGCTCCCACGTTAAGCTAGGCGCGATGCTGCGCCTCCACGTTGTCCCGGCGGGAGGTCAGGCGTTCGATCGCCTGGCCGACGGGGACGCGCTGGTCATCGGCCGTTCCACCGAGGCCGACGTCGAGCTGGCGGACCTTCGCGTGTCACGCCGCCACGCTCGCCTGTTCCGGCAGGGCGAGACGCTGATGCTCGAGGACCTGGGCTCCCATGGCGGCACGTTCCTCAATGACCGGCGACTGTCGGGCCCCGTGGCGGTGAGCCCCGGCGATACGATCCGGATCGCGGGAACGGTCATCACCGTTCGGTCCGATGCCGCCCCGGCGCAACCGCCCGCGGCAGTCGAGGGTCTCAAGACCGAGCTGTTCCGGCCCGCGGTCGATTTCCTCAGCGTCGCGCCGCGGGCCGTCGAGTCCCGCGACAGGCCGTTCGCGCGCTACTCCGAGCGGCTCGAGATGATCAACGACGTCCACCGGGCGCTGGGCCGGTCGATCTCGCAGAGCGAGCTCCTGGAGCTCATCCTCGACCGGGTCTTCGATCACCTCAAGCCGGAGGACGGGGCGATCGTGCTGCGCCGGGCGGATGGTGAGTTCTATCGCGCCGCGACACGAACGTCGACCGCCGTCAAGGTGGAAGATCTTTACTCGCGCACCCTCCTGCACGAGGTTGCCGAGAAGGGGATGGCGGCGCTGGTCCTCGATGCCCGGGAGGATGTGCGCTTCGCCGCCGCCGAGAGCTTCGTTGCCTCCGGTGTCCGCAGCCTGGTGGCGGCGCCGCTGCTCGATGGCGAAGGCTGTCTGGGGATGATCGCCCTCAACTCGCGCTTGCATGTGCGCCAGTTTTCCGCCGAGGACCTGGAGCTCCTGGTCTCCCTCGCCGCGGTCGCGGCGCTGCGGATCCGCAATGTCGCGCTGACCGACGAAGCGGCCGAGCGGCGGCGCATGAAGGAGGAGCTCGACCTGGCGCGGCATATCCAGGTCGCGCTCCTGCCGGCACGACTCCCCGAGGTTCCCGGCTACGCGCTCTACGGCGCCAACCTCGCGTCGCGCGGCGTCTCCGGCGACTACTACCTGGTCACCGAGCGTACCGGCGCCGATGCCGCCGATGGCTCCCATGGCTCGGCTGGCTCGACTGGCTCAAATAGCTCCGCTGGCTCCGCTGCCGGCCATGCCTCGGAAACGGCGAGCGAGTGCGTGTTCATGATCGCCGACGTTTCGGGCAAGGGGATGACCGCGGCGCTGCTCGCCGCCTGCCTCGAAGCGCTCTCGGCCGGGCCGATCGAGGAAGGCCTGCCGCCGGAGGCGATCTGTGCGCGCATCGCCCGCCTGCTCTACGCCCGCACCAACGCCGAGAGCTTCGCGACCGCCTTCCTGGGAGTGCTCGAGCCGTCGAGCGGCCGCGTGCGCTACGCCAACGCCGGACACAATCCGGCACTCCTCGTGCGCGTCTCGGGAGCGGTCGAGCGCCTGGGCGCCACCGGCACCCCCCTGGGTGTGCTGCCGGCGGCGCGCTATGCGGGAGCGGAGGTCACCCTCGCGCCGGGAGAGTGCCTGGTTCTCTACACCGACGGCATCGTCGAGGCCACGAACACCGAGGACGATGAGTACGGCCTCGAGCGGATGATTGAGACCGTGCTGCGCCATCGTGGGAAGAGCCTCGATCAACTGGCCAGCGCCCTCGACGCCGACCTCGAGGCCTTCGTGCGCGGCGTCCCCTTCGCCGACGACCGCACCCTGGTGCTGGCGCGGCGCCTCGCGCCGTAAGCGGGCGCTCCAACTTTCGGCGGCCGGCGGGTGTACTACAGGGTGAAGCACGACTCGAAAGGAGAGGTGCCATGAGCAACCCGAAGAGATGGGCGATCGCGGGGTTCTTTCTGATCGCAGTGATCGCGATTTTCGGCCTGTTCTATCCGCGCCCGGACGAGACTTCAGTCGCCGGCACGATGGGTGGGGTGGAGAGAGCCGACCGCTACCGGACTGAACAGATCGCCAAGGGAGACGTCACCCTCGAGAATCCAGAAGTCCACAATCTGCTCCAGAACGAAGATGTGCAGCGCCTTTTCGCGGACGACAGCTTCCGCAAAGCGCTGGCCAGCCCGGCCGTCCAGGCGGCGCTCGCCGACCCGGCCTTCCAGGCGGCTCTCGCCAACCCGGCGGTCGCCGCGGCGCTGGCCGACCCGGCGTTCGCTTCGGCGGTCGCGAGCTCCGCGGCGGCCTCGGCGCTCGCCAGCCCCGCGGTGCACTCGGCGCTCGCCAATCCGGCGGCCGCGGCGGCGCTCTCGAGCCCGGCGATGCGCTCCGCGCTGGCCAACCCGGCGGTGCAGTCGGCGCTGGCTGATCCGGCGTTCTCGGCGGCCCTGGCGCAGCCCGCGGTGGCGGCTGAGCTCGCCAGCCCGGCCATGAAATCCGCGCTCGCCGACCCGGCCATCGCCTCGGCGCTCGCCGATCCGGCGTTCAGCTCCGCTCTGGCGCAGCCCGCCATGCGGTCCGCCCTCGCCGACCCGGCCTTCCAGTCCGCCTTGAAGCAGGCCTCGATGAAGAACGCCCTGGCGAGCCCCGCGCTCGCCGAGGCGCTGGCGAGTTCGGCTCTCAAGAACGATCTGGCGAAGTTCAATCTCCAGTCGGCACTGTCGAGCCCGGCCCTCGCGGCGGCGGTCGCCAATCCGGCGCTCAAAGCGGCGCTCGCCAATCCCGCGATCTCGTCGGCCCTGGCGCGCGAGGCGTTCAGCTCGGCGCTGGCGAAGCAGTCGGTAGCGTCCACGCTGGCCCAGCCGGCGATGCGGGAAGCGCTCGCCAATCCGGCGATCTCCTCGGCCCTGTCGAACCCGGCGGTGGCGGCGGGGCTCGCGAGCCCGGCATTCTCGGCGGCGCTCGCGAATCCGGCGGTCGCCTCGGCCCTCGCCAATCCCGCGATGCATGCGGCGTTGGCGAAGACGGCAGTCGCTTCGGCGCTCGCCAATCCGGCGATGCGGGAAGCGCTCGCGAGCCCGGCGATGAGGTCGGCGCTGGCGCAGCCCGCGATGCAGAGCGCGCTCTCTTCGGCGCTCCTCATGCCGGCGATCCAGGCCAACTCCATGCGATCGGATCTGGCCAAGCAGTGAACGAGTCGTTCAGCACTCCGTCGGGCCCGTCGAAGGTGGCGGGCCCGATGGGCTTTCTGGTCCTGGCCCTGCTGGCGATGGTTGCCACGGTTTCCCCGCGACCAGCCGCGGGCCAGTTGCGCGCGCTGCGCACCGACGATCTCCAGCTGGTCCACTACGGGACGCTGCGCTACCTCGTGCCGCACGTCGCGCGCTGCTTCGAGAACGCGATCGAGTTTCATCGCCAGACTTTCGGCTGGACGCCGTCGGAGCCGGTCTCGATTCTGCTCCACGACTTCTACGATCACGGCAACGCGGCGGCGTCGAGCGTGCCTTCGAACTACGTGCTGGCCGCGGCCGCGCCGTTCAGCTACGCCTTCGAGATCATCCCCGGCAACGAGCATCTGAACTGGATGCTCAACCACGAGCTGGTGCACGTCCTGGCGAGCGACATGGCGGCCGGAGGGGACTTGGCGGCGCGCCGGCTCTTTCGGGGCAAGGTCTATCCGAGTCAGGAACAGCCGCTGTCCATGGTCTGGAGCTATCTGACCTCGCCACGCCTCTATGCGCCGCGCTGGTATCACGAGGGCATCGCGAGCTTCATGGAAACCTGGATGGCGGGTGGCCTCGGTCGCGCGCAAAGCTCCTACGACGAGATGGCGTTTCGCACCATGGTCCTGGATGACAAGCCGATCCGCGACCTGCTCGGCTTCGAGACCGCGGCCACCACCGTCGACTTTCAGGTCGGCGCCAACGCCTACCTCTACGGCACCCGATTCCTGAGCCACCTGGCGCTTGTTTACGGACCGGAGAAGCTCGTGGCCTGGGTGGCGCGCACGGAGGAAAGCGAGGCCTTTTACTCACGGGAGTTCGAGAGGTTGTTCGGACTGTCGCTCGAGGATGCATGGGCGAGCTGGATCGCGGCTGAGCGAGAGCGCCAGAGCGCCAGCCTCGAGCGGCTGCGCCAGTATCCGATTACCGCGACGCATCCGGTCGGCGACCGGACGCTTGGGTCGGTTTCGCGGCCGGCCCTGGATCGCGCCGCGGGCGCGGTCTACCTCGGCGTCAGCTACCCGGGGCAGGTCGCCCATCTGGCGCGACTCGATCTGGCGACCGGCGAGCTGACCAGGCTCGTCGACCTCAAAGGCGCGGCGCTCTTCTGGGTGACCTCGATCGCGCTCGACGCGGAATCGAAAACGCTCTACTTCGTCACCGACAACAATCACCTGCGGGATCTGAACGCTCTCGACCTCGGCTCGGGCAAGGTCCGAAAGCTGCAGGTCGACGCGCGGGTCGGCGATCTCGCTTTCGACGCCACGACCCGCGAGCTCTGGGGCGTGCGCCATTACAACGGCCTCTCGACCCTGGTGCGAATTCCGCCGCCGTACGCGGAGTGGAGGCAGGTGCATTCGTTCCCCTACGGCACCGACATCTACTCGCTCGATATCTCGCCCGACGGGAAGCGCCTCGCCGCGTCCCTCACCTTCGTCGACGGCAGCCAGTCGCTGGCGCTGTTCGACACCGGGAAGCTCCGCGCCGGCGATTCCGGTTCCGGCGCTTACGAATCCATCGCCGATTTCGAGAGCTCGTCGCCTGCCGACTTCGTTTTCTCTCCCGACGGCAGTTTCCTCTACGGCTCCTCGTTCTACTCGGGGGTCTCGAACCTCTACCGCTACCGTTTCGCGGACGGCGAGGTCGAGCCGCTCACCAACGCCGACAGCGGCTTCTTCCGGCCGCTGCCGCTCGACGGCCAGACGCTGTTCGCGCTGCGCTACACCGCGGAGGGATTCGAGCCCGTCACCCTGCCGATCCGCCCGGTCGAGTCGGTGCGATCCATCGAATTCCTCGGTACCGCGGTGGCCGAGAAGTGGCCGATCGTCCGCAGCTGGAATATCGGTTCGCCGGCCGAGATCGATCTCGCGGCGAAGACACGTTACGACGGCGACTTCTCGATTCTCGGCGAGCTCGGCCTGTCGTCGGTCTATCCGATCGCCGAGGGCTACAAGGACTCCGCGGCGGCCGGAGTTCACTTCGACTTTCGCGACCCGCTGAGCCTGTCGCAGCTCGGTCTCACGGTGTCGTACTCGCCGGACTCCGACCTCGAGGACGAGGAGCGCTGGCACGCTCTCGCCGAACTGCGTTATCTCGATTGGCGGGCGCATGCGAGCTGGAATCGCGCCGACTTTTACGATCTCTTCGGGCCCACCAAGAGCGGCCGCAAGGGCTACGCTCTCGGCCTCGAGTACGTGCACGCCCTGGTCCTCGACGAGCCGAATCGTCGGCTCGAAGTCAGCGTCGGCGCTACGGGCTATGGCGACCTCGACACTCTGCCGGGCTTCCAGAACGTACCTTCGCCCGCCGACGAGCTGGTCGAAGCTCACGCCGGCCTCGAGTTCAAGTCGGTGCGCGCCTCGCTGGGCTCGATCGAGTCCGAGAAGGGCGTCGAGCTGGCGCTCGAGGGTGGCGATCAGCTGGTCGATGGCGAGCACTTTCCGCTGGCGCACTTCGACTTCTCGGGCGGCGTCGCGCTGCCTCTGGATCATTCCTCGCTCTGGCTGCACAGCACGATCGGTGGCGCTTTCGGCGACCGCGAGAGCCCGTTCGGCAACGTCTACTTCGGCGGCTTCCGCAACAACTACGTCGACCACGGCGAGTACCGGCGCTACCGCGATCCGCTCTCCTTCCCGGGCTTCGAGATCGACGAGATCGAGGCCCACAGCTTCGGCAAGGCGATCGTGGAGTGGAACCTGCCGCCGCTCCGGCCGCGCTTCGGCAATCCGACTCTGCACGGCAACTGGATCGCGGTCGCCTTCTTCGGCGGCGTCCTGGTGGCCGACCCCGACCAGGGCGGGGGCGCCCGGCGACGCGAGCACACGACGGTCGGCGTCCAGGTCGACACCCGCCTTACTTTGCTCACCCACCTGCAGCTCACGCTGTCGCTCGGTGCCGCCCGCGGCGAAGAGCGCGGTGGCGAATCGCACGACGAGTACCTGATCTCGCTCAAGCTCCCGCCGCTCTAGGCCCGAGCGCTGAGCGCGGCTCGCCGCTGTCTGGCGGAGAAGTGGCGCGCGCCCCGCGGCCGCTGACCGCCTCAACCCGCCGGCAGCCTCAATCGGCGCAGCAGGTCACGAAAACGCGGGTCGGAACGGAGAGCTTCTGAGTAGGGGTCGGCGCCGAGGTAGTACATGTCGTGAGCGCGCGCCTCGAACGCCCGCTCCAGCCATTCGAGCGCGGCGTCCGGCATCCCCGCGTGGTCGTACAGCGCCGCGATTCGCACCGGCCTCACCCAGGCCGTTCGCGAGCGAGCCACCAGGGTCTCGGCTGCCGCACGCATCGCGGCCGGGTAGCCCGCTTCGCGTTGGCCGCTGGTGAGCGACTCCACGACCTCCGCGTCGCCGGCGAAGAGCTGAATCGCCGCCGCCAGCGCGTCCTCGTAGCGCGCGGTCAAGAAGTAGGCGCGCCACAGGCCTTCGCGCGCAATCTCGGACTCCGGCTGCAACTGAAGGGTCTCGCGGAACCGGGCGATCGCATCGTCAATCCGGCGGGCGAAGAGCAGGTCCCAGCCGTAGAGCCCCTGAAAGAAGACGTTGTGGGGATCGAGCTCAAGCGCCCGCCGCCCCTCGGCGAGTGCTTCGTCGGACTTCTGCATCACGCTCAGAAAATGGGAGTAGAACAGGTGCGCGTCGGCGTACCCCGGGTTGAGCTCGAGGGCGCGCCGATACTCGCGCTCGGCGTTCGCCCAGCTCCACTCCCACGAAGCGTGGACGTTGGCGAGCACACAGTGCGCTTCCGCCAGAGACGGGTCCAGCTCCACCGCGCGGTTCGCGGCTTCTTTGGCGCGTGGCCATCCCTCCGCGGGCGGCACGATGCCGAGGACGATTCGCCCACTCCAGACATCCGCGATCGCGGAGTGGGCCGGTGCATAAAGCGGCTCCTTCTCCAGGACCTGCCGATAGTAGTCGAGCGCGACCTCGAGATCGCGCGGGGCAAACCGGTACCAGTGGAACCTCCCCTTGAGGTAGGCCTCGTAGGCTTCGGGATCGACGGGTTTGGCGGTGGCGAGTCGGGCCTGCTCCCGGGGCGTGAGGCGGAGCCGGGTTTTCCGGGTGATGGCGGCGACGATCTCGTTCTGGAGGGCGAGGACGTCGCGCATCTCGCGCTCGAAGGAGTCGGACCAGAGCTGCGCGTCGGTCGCGGGATCGATGAGATGGGCGGTGACGCGGACGCGACCGCCCGAGCGCAACACGGAGCCGGTCATCAACGTGGTCACGCCGAGCTCGCGCGCCACCTGCTTGAGCGGCTTGTCCGATTTCTCGTAACGCACCGCGGAGGCGCGGGCGATCACCCGCTCAAGGCCGCTCAGTCTCGCGAGCTCGGTGATCAGCGCCTCGTGGATGCCGGCGGCGAGGTAGCTCTGGTCGGGATCGCCGGAGAGGTTCTCGAACGGCAGCACCGCGAGAGAGTCGAAAGCGTGCGGAGCCGTCCCACCCGCGAGCCGGCTCCGCACGCCGCCAACATCAAGAGCCACGGTTGCCGCGAGCCCGAGCGCCACGGCCGCGGCGAGCCAGCGTCGCCGCGACGGAGCCCCGACCGCCGTTCGCGCCGTCGGGACCCTCGTGACACCGTCGCTCGCCTGCGCGGTCTCGAGCGCGGCGCGCAGTTCGCCGGCGCGCTGGAAGCGCTCGCCAGGCTCCTTGGCGAGGCAGCGCTCGAGGATCGCCGCGAGCGCGACGAGCGGCGTCGCCGCCGGCGGCAGCGGCGCGGGCGGCTCGTTGAGAATCGCCGCGCTCAGCGCGAAGCCGGTCGGACCCTGAAACGGCCGCCGTCCCGCGGCCATCTCGTAGAGCACGATGCCGAGCGCCCAGATGTCGCTTCGGGCGTCAGCGGGACGACCGCGCAGCTGCTCCGGCGCCATGTAGGCGAGCGTGCCGGCGACTGTGCCGGGGGTGGTGAGCGAGGCCTGCGACATCGTCATGACCTTGCTGAGATTCTTCTCGACCAGCTGTTTCGCCAGGCCGAAGTCGAGCACCTTGGCGCGGCCTGCCGCGGTGAGAACGATGTTGGCGCTCTTTAAGTCGCGGTGCACGACGCCGCGCTCGTGGGCGTGGGCGAGGGCGTCCGCGATCTGGACTCCGTAGCGCAGGACCTGCTCGCGAGGCAGCGCACCGCCGGCGAGGCGCTCGGCGAGCGACTCTCCCTCGACCAGCTCCATGGCGATAAAGAGCTGTCCATCGGCCTCGCCGACCTCGTGGATCGTGCAGACGTGCGGGTGGTTGAGCTTGGAGGCCAGGCGTGCCTCGCGTAGCAGGCGAGCGCGGGCCTCGTCGTCGGTCACTGTATCCGGGGGGAGGACCTTGAGCGCTACCTCGCGGTCGAGCCGGGTGTCGCGGGCGCGGTATACCTCGCCCATCCCGCCCGCGCCAAGCCTGGCGAGGACCTCGAAGGCCCCGAAGCGCGCCTTGGGAGCCAGCGTCATCGATCTTGAGCTCCTTGCCGTTCACGCCATCCTATCCGCCCTGGTTTCCCGTCTCGGCAACGGATACTTGATCCCGCTCGCGCAGTTGAAGAGCGCGACGCGCTCACCCTCGCCGACCAGGCCGCGCTGCCGCGCCAGACGCAGGCCGGCGACCGTGGCGGCGCCTTCCGGGCAGAGCAGCATGCCGTCGACGCTCGCGGCGTCGCGCCAGGCCTGAACGATCGACTCTTCCGAAACAGCGAGCGCCGCGCCGCCCGATGCGCGAACCGCGCGCAGGATGAGGAAGTCTCCGAGCGCCCGCGGCACGCAGATGCCGTGCGCGATCGTGGCTGAATTCTCCCATCGCTTCGCGAACTCCTCGCCGTTTTCAAAAGCGCGGACCAGCGGCGCGCAGCCCTCGGCCTGGACCGCGAACATCTTCGGACGCCTGGCGCCGATACCGCCGATCCATCCGATCGCTTCGAGCTCGGCGAACGCCTTCCACATGCCGATCAGGCCGGTGCCGCCGCCGGTGGGGTAGAAGATCGCGTCGGGGAGCTCCCAGCCGAGCTGCTCCGCGAGCTCGAAGCCCATCGTCTTCTTGCCTTCGATCCGGTACGGCTCGCGGAGCGTCGCGCAGTTGAACCACCGCCCGTCCTTTTCGCCTTGCGCGACGAGGCGGCCGCAGTCATCGATCCGTCCGTCGACGACTTCGAGGTGCGCGCCGGAGAGGGCGATCTCGTCGAGATTGACGCGCGGCGTGTCGGCGGGGCAGAAGCAGTGCGCCGCGATGCCGGCGCGGGCGCAGTAGGCCGCCATCGCGGCGCCGGCGTTGCCGTTGGTCGGAATCGCCATCGCGCGGACTCCGTGGAGCTTCGCCAGATTCACCGCCATGACCAGCCCGCGCGCCTTGAACGAGCCGGTGGGCAGGCGTCCTTCGTCCTTGACCAGGAGCTCGCCGACGCCGATCTCGCGTCCGAGCCCGGCGAGCGAAACGAGGGGCGTCATCGTCTCGCCGAGCGAAACCGGTTCGACGTCGAGCGGCAGAGGAAGGAGCTCGCGATATCGCCAGAGAGTCGGTTGGCGTCGCGCGAGATCGGACCGCCGCACCGCGCCGCGCACCGCGTCGAGGTGGTAACGCACGAGCAGCGGCTTGCCGGCTCGCGAAACGGTGGCGCGCGGGCGCGCCGGTTCGACTTCGCCGGTCAGCCCGCACTCGAAATGGGTGACGAAGCTCTCCCGCGAGGCGGCGCTCAGTGACTTTCCCCCGGCGTGGTGACGAAGCGTGCGACGAGGAAGATCCCCGCCATGATGGCGTAGCCGATCACCCACGGCCAGGCCGGCGCGAGGGCGACGACGGTGTCCGACGGAACGAAGCGGTAAGAGTGGAGGAGTCCGACCGCGGCGAGGGCGGCGGCGATGCCGCACCAGAGCGCCGCCAGCGCGAAGCGGCGCTCGATGATCGCGACGGTCGTCGCCGAGAGGATCATCGCGGTGAGAATGAACCCCTGGTCGAGCGCGAAGGCGCCGTGCGCCCAGGTATCGGAGCCGAGGAACGCCGCGATCAGCTGCTCGCCGAACGGCGGCCCTCCCGGCATCCCGACGCCGGCGGCGCGCAGGCCGTTCTTGAGCTGCAGGGCGCCCCAGGCGGCGACTCCGGGCAGGAGCCCGACGACCACCGCTGGGGCGTGCTCGCGCGGCGTGGCCTGGAACGCCTGCGCGGTGATCACGATGCCGATCCAGAGGACGATCGCCATGCCGGCGTCGATCGGCACCGCCCAGGCGATCCAGGCGAGCGTGCCGCTGAAGCAGACGCCGGTGAAGAAGGCGGCGTTCAAGATCGAGTAGCCGGCGCGCGCGCCCATGGCCTTCCA
>ERZ1292630.3749-Hain-H41-02um-R3-3749-length-13149-cov-5_pt1 | contig 13149 bp, 9 predicted proteins | sample MGYA00564408_ERZ1292630 | MGnify/ENA primary metagenome ERZ1292630 (study PRJEB36523, sample SAMEA6512641) | groundwater metagenome | collected 2019-01-08 | study: AquaDiva: Metagenomics assemblies of 32 groundwater samples | reverse complement strand
CCATTTGGCATTCCTGCCAACCACGCCTTTTTCACGCCATGCGCGCAGCGTCGCGCCGTAACGCGGATGGTTGAGCAGCTTTTGCTCCCACACCGGGTTGCTCCGCGCAAAGCAGAATGCCGCCAAGATCAGGAACGGCACCGTTGGCAAAAGCGGGAGGAACGCGCCGATAGCGCCGAGCGCCACAGAAACGATCCCCGCGCTTAGATAGGCAATACGGCGGATGGGGCGCTCACTCACGCTTGATGGATTGCTTTGGTCGCGCAATAGCCGTCAAGCCCTTCGAGTCCGCCTTCGCTGCCAAAGCCTGACTCTTTGACCCCGCCAAAGGGCGTGTCATTGCCGCCAATTGCGAAGGTGTTGATGCCAACCATCCCGGCCTCAATCGCATCGCCGAGCAGGTTGGCGCGCCTGCCATTTTCGGTGAAGGCGAACGCGGCGAGGCCGTAGGGCAGGCGGTTGGCCTGCTCGATTGCATCATCAAAACTGGCGAAGGCGGCGCAAACTGCAACCGGGCCAAACGGTTCATTCGACATGATGTCAGCCTCAATCGGCACATCGGCAAGCACCGTTGGCTGGTAGAAGAAGCCGCCGCCTTCGGCCTGCCCGCCGGCAAGCACGCGCGCGCCTTTGCCGCGCGCATCCTCAACCAGCGCACCGACTGCAGAGGGACGGCGCGGATTGGCGAGCGGCCCCATTTTGGTGTCAGCGGCAAGCCCGTTGCCTATCTTCACGGCTTGAGTCCGCGCAGCAAAGCCGGTGACGAAGCGTTCATAAATCGCTTCCTGCACATAAAAGCGCGTTGGCGAAACGCACACTTGCCCGGCGTTGCGGAATTTTTGCGGGACGACCATATCAAGCGTTTTTTCAAGATCGCAATCATCAAAAATCAGCACCGGCGCATGGCCGCCAAGCTCCATCGTCACCCGCTTCACGCCGTCGGCGGCAAGCTTCATCAGATGTTTGCCCACCGGCACCGAACCCGTGAAGCTGACCTTGCGGATGACGGGCGATCCGATCAATTGGCGGCTGACCATATCGGGTACGCCGTAAACAAGCTGTGCCACGCCTGCTGGTAAACCTGCATCGACCAAACATTGGATGAGCGCACTCGTACATCCTGGCGTTTCTTCGGGAGGCTTGGCGATTAACGAACAGCCAGCGGCGAGTGCGGCCGAAAGCTTTTTGGCCATCAGAAAAATCGGAAAATTCCACGGCGTGAATGTCGCCACCGGGCCAACGGGCTGTTTGATCACAATCGAGCGCTGTCCGGTTGGGCGGACAAGCACACGGCCATAGTGGCGCTTGGCTTCTTCGGCGAAATAATCGAGCAGGCTCGCGCTTGCCATTACTTCGCCGCGCGCCTCACCTATTGGTTTACCCTGTTCCATCGTTAGCAGCACCGCAACCGAATCTGCGCGCGCGCGCAGCAAATCGGCGGCCTTGTGGAGGATTGCGCCGCGCGCCTCGACATCAGTTGCGCGCCAGATCGCGAACGCCTTTTGCGAGGCCGCCAGCGCTTCGTCCAAGTCAGCCGCTGTTGCCAGTGGCAGGTCGGCCATCGCCGCCCCGGTTGCCGGATTGACAACAGCGTGGCAATCGCGCCCCTCCCCGCTTTTCCAAACGCCGTTGATAAAGAGTTTAAGATCAGCATCATAGGTAACAGTCATATCGGGCTAACTCGCTCATTTGGGGTTGCGCGCAGTGATAGGAGATTTCATGATCATTGGCGACCCCGTAGTGTTGACTAAGGGGCGGGGAGATTGAAATGGCTGAATTTGAATTGATCGCCGATGGCTTGCGCTTTCCAGAAGGGCCAGTCGTCATGGCCGATGGCAGCGTGATCCTGACTGAAATTGCGAGCGGCACTATCACCCGCTGTTGGCCCGGCGGGCGCAGGGAAACGGTGGCGCATGTTGGCGGTGGCCCGAACGGCCTGGCGATTGGCCCCGACGGCAAGCTTTATTGCTGCAACAACGGCGGCTTTGAATATCTTGAATCCAACGGTTATCTCGCGCCGCACGGCATTGCCAAAGATTATTCAGGCGGGCGGATCGAGCGCATTGATATCGAAACGGGCGCGGTCGAGCTTCTTTATAAATCGGGCGATTTCGGATGTAGTTTGCGTGGGCCAAACGATATCATGTTCGATGCACATGGCGGGTTCTGGTTCACCGATCATGGCAAGATCGATTATGCCAAGCGCAGCCATGATATTGTCGGCATTTTTTATGCCAAAGCTGACGGCAGCTTTCTTGAAGAGGTGATCTGGCCCAGCAATAATCCGAACGGGATCGGCCTCTCACCCGATGGCAATACGCTTTATGCCGCCGAGACTTATACCTGCCGGTTGATGAAGTTTAACATTACCGCGCCCGGCAAGGTTGATGATTCGGCCGGGCCGGGCGGGCCTGGTATCCCCATCTACCGCCCGGCTGGATACAAATTCTTCGACAGCTTGGCGATGGAGGCGGGTGGCAATATCTGCGTTGCAACAATTGGTGAATGCGGGATTTCGGTCATCTCGCCAGAGGGCGAATTAGTCGAATTTGTGGCGACCGATGACATCTTCACCACCAATATTGCATTTGGCGGCGATGACATGATGGATGCCTATATTTGCCTGTCTGGCAGCGGCCGATTGATCAAAACCCGTTGGAAGCGACCCGGCCAAAAGCTAAAATATTAACCAAAACGCGAAAACCGAGCAAAAACCCGTTCAATCGGGGCATTTTGCCCGATACAGCGATTGACGCGACTCTTGCGCGCCCTTAGTCGGGCCATAGGGCGGCGGTAATAGCCCGAGTAACTATTCAGGAGAAAAAATAATGAACAGCAGCGATCTCGCCGATCATATTGCCGGCGCACACGGTCTCACCAAAGCTGATGCAAAGAAAATCGTCGACACAGTATTTGGCGCAATCGGCGATGCCGCAGCCAAAGGCGATGAAGTTTCGATCCCCGGCTTTGGCAAGTTCAAGGTAAAGCATAGTCCAGCCCGCGAAGGCCGTAACCCTTCAACGGGTGCGGCGATGAAAATCGCTGCGTCGCGCAAGCTTGGCTTCACCGTTGCCAAGGCAATCAAGGATAAGCTTAACGGCTAATCCTTATCTGAAGGGGCCAGCATCGACTGGCCTAGGATAAAAAAAAAGGGGCCGCACTTTAATAATGAGTGCGGCCCCTTTTTTGAATCATTCGTTATTGAATATCAGAATTTCACTCTCCCTGTCAGCGTATAGCGTCGACCAATAAGGTCAACCACGTTGCCAACTGCAAATGGGCCAGCATATTGCTTGTCAAACAGGTTGCGGACGGTGAATTGGAAACCATATTGCTGGTTATTTCCGAATGAGTACCCAACTGTTGCATCGGTACGCACAAACGCAGGAAAACGCAGAACATCCTGAACTTCAATTGTTGCAGGAACGCCAGAATTGAGTAGCTTTGTTCTCCCCTGGCGATTGACCGTTACCTGCGTGTTGAAACCAGAATTTTCATAACGTGCCCGGAACTGCATTTCCCATTCAGGGCGCCCAAAGGATCCCTTCGTTTGTTGGGCATTTGCAAGATTACCGTCGGATGCATCTAGGTAATCAATTAGATAATATGCATTACCATTGAGATTGATCTTTCCGGCACCCGTGCCACCAAAAATCGAATCAAGCTCAAATTCGTAATCTCCAGAGAAATTAATAGCTTTAACCTGAAGCGCACCAAGATTGATGAAGCCCGAGTTAAATCCATTATCAACTTCAAACTGCCGATCCGGTGCTGTCGAATTCCGGCGGCTAAAGAAACTACACACATCCACACCAACTTCTGCAGATGTATTTGGGAAAGTAGGGCTATCCAAACAAACCTGAAGCGCTGTGCCGATACCCGTTGGAATAATCTGGTTAAGTACCTTCACATTGATATAGTCTGCAGAAAAATTCAATTTAGGAACAAAGCGCGGAGAGATGATAGTTCCGACGGTAAAGCTCTTGCCACGCTCTGGTTTTAAGCCAGGAGAGCCAGCAAAGGTGCCGTTGATACCTGATCCTGACGGAACAAAAGCATTGAGAAAAGCAGCCGCACTTGAGCGGTCGGTTGCCAAACCTGCTGCAATGACTGATGCTTCACAATTTGCACGCCTGGTTGCTGGACGAATACCGCCAGTAATGTTTGCCTGCGAACAAGGGTCCGCAACACCACTAAAGGCAGGCTGTCCACCAAGAAACAGTTCAACAATTGACGGCTGCTTGATTGAGCGCGTCAAATTGGCCCGGAAACTGATATCCTTGATTGGACGCCAACTTCCGGCAATGGAATAAATTGTACTGGTATCACCCTTTTGCTTTTGCTCCAGCAGCGAACCATTAAGCAAACGAACGCTTGGAGCGCCGCCGGTTTGACGAACGAACCGAACACCTGGGTTTATTTCAACATTGCGCAAAAGCGGTAAATTGAAATCATCCCCAAAAATGGGGATACGAATTTCGCCACCAAACTCGAATGCTTCTGTAAAGCCTCTGGTATTGGCAAGTGCTGCTGTACGTGTACCGCCATTGAGTGAGATATCATCAACCTTGAAACTCAGAGATTCACGACGATATTCCCCGACAAGAGAAAAACCAAGCGGCCCGGCAGGTAGATCAAATAAAGAACCGCCAAGGGACACTTGGCCGAAATATTGCTCTTGCTTATTATCAAGCGTCGTATCAGCCCGCACATAGTCTCGTGCAGCTTGTGACTGTTGACCGAAACCAAAAGGATTGAATGGTACACAAGCATTGATCTGCGCTTGCGTAACCGTGCGGTTAACAAGTCGTTCGACAATAACGCCGTCAGCGCCCGGCGTACGAACAAGCTCCTGTGCAACAACCCCGGGTGGCAAAGCTGTGCTGCCTGTCAATTGTGATCGGCAAACGATTTGCCCATTGGCTGGATTGATAACTGCATCAACCGCTAAAGCATATTCAATATCTTTGATCTGAAAGCGTTCACCAAACAAGTCGGCTCGGCCATAGGTAAATGATGCATCAAAATCAAATTTACGATCAAGAAGATTAAAATCGCCCTTCGTACCTATGACCGTACGGTACGTATCAGACTTTGCTTTTGCAGGGTTATTTGGTTCAATATCCTGATTCTGTCGCGAAAGAATGAAGTTATTCGTTACACCAGCGGCTGTAAGCGCTGAGCGATCGGCAGCATCAAGGAATGGGTTATTAATATTAAGTATTAAAGCTGCATTTTCAGTTGTTCCAGACGTAATAGTATTGCTACTAGCTAAATTTCGTTTAGAAAGAGATTTAACACTTGAATACTGATTTTCGGTATAAACTCTAATATTATCAGTTACATCATAATGGCCAATAAAGTTAAAAATATCACGATCTTGCTGAACACGCAAAACAGTAAACGGAGCCGTGTTGAAAAAATCACCGCCGACCGCGCCACCAGTTGTGCTTGGGGTTGTTGCAGTAATGCGAGCCGGAGTAATCTGAACTACGTTGCCCGCTGCATTAAATTGAATTGGCACAGCAATACGGGGCAAGAACGGTGCGGTAGCTGCGTTCGGATTCGCAATGTCTAGGAAGTTTGGAATGAACGTACCAATAAATGCGTTTATATCCGTATTCGGGTTTTGCGCCAAAAACTCACGCGGGGTCGGCAAATTCGCCTGAAGCAGGTTGATGGCCAGTGTGGTCTGCTGTGGCGCTGTGCCTTGCCCTGACAAATTTGGAGCAAAACGGGCAATAACGGAAGCCGCAAAAGCGGCCTGCTGCGCTGCTGTTCCCGGCAAGCTTGATGGAGCGAAGCGACAGAAAGTGGCGAGCGTTGTTGCACATCCGGCTACACCGGCTGCAATGGGGATGCCGGGAACAAGCTGTACATTGCCTGCCTGAGTTAGGAATGGTGCAGGTCGAGCATTGGTTGGCGTAGCCGCAAGTGTTGCAATCTGGTTCAGCGGCGTGGCATTGTTCGCATTCGGTGCTTGAAAAATTGCGCCGGGAAGTGAAATCAGGATTGAACCACCTGAAAATCCAGGTGGGAAAATCGGGTTGTTGGGCACACCGTCATCGGCTGCGCGCAAAAAAGCACCATCATTGTTAAGGGCTACGTTAATACCCAACGATGGCGCAAAAGCTGTATTTCTGCGCCCTCCATTGCCAAAAAATGTCGGCGCGGTGGCACTGAAACGCACCTGTGAGCGCTGGTCGCCTTGCACAGCGTCGTCATGGTTGCTTTCAAAAGAGGCAACGACATTGCCACGCCCTTTGGCGAAATTAAGGCCTGTGATCCCGGTAACCCGATAAGTAAAAGCATCACCTCTACTTGAAATGCTTGCAAGCCCGGAAACCTGAGTGCCTACAAAATCATCTTTAAGGATTGTGTTAACGACACCCGCAATCGCATCTGAGCCGTAAGCAACTGCACCACCCACGGTCAAAGCATCAATGCGTTCAACAAGTGCTGTAGGAATTGAATTGATATCAACTTGTCCGCCTGTTGTATTTCCCTGAACAAACAGAGATCCGGCATTGCCCGAAACAAATCGGCGGCCATTAACAAGCGTCAAGGTGCGCTGCGTACCAAGGTCAAGCAAATCGACAAAAGAGACACCAAGACTCGAGGGCTGACCGCCATTGGTGCCAAGGTTATTTGCGCCCGGCCCAACAAGCGGAATATCATTCAGTACATCGATGGTATTGGTAAAAGCGCGCGCTTCAATCTGTTGCGCCGATACTGAGCCACCAGGAATGGTGCCTTCATATTGTGGCCGTGGAATGCGCGATCCCGTGACGATAATAAGCTCCTCGTCAGCTGGAGCAGCTTCCTCAGCAGGTTTTGCCGGATCTGAACCGGCCGCCTGCGCAATTGCATTGGTGCTTGTGGAAAACAGGAAAACAGTGGCAAGCGCAGTGGCCGCCAGAATGCGATCTTTTTTCATTGCATCATCCCCGATAAGCTTACATCGATTCACGCAAGCTAAGTGTCGCGAGGAGACCCCAAACGTCGCTTTGGGGCAAGCCCAAATATTACAAAAATATGACGGCGTCGCCAAAAATTTACGAGTAGTGATAAATTTACAACGCCCTGGAAGCACTTAGGCTCATGGCTTATTGATTGCAGCCAGAAGATGAGAGCGCGCAGTCATCGCGATGGTTGACAGAAAGCCGTGAACGCAGCGATCATGCCGGCTATGGATTGTGCGTCAATCCGCTGTAGGTGATGCTGCTGTTGAACTTCGAAGCCATGAACAACCTCGCCCATTGGTCAAAGCGCTTGGCGCTGCTGTCCTTGGGGATGGTTGGTTTATATCTTGGTGCGGCACTGATCGGCAGCCATCTGCCTGCCAACCCCGATTGGGCTGAAACACGCAATGGTATTACCATCTATGTTGAAACCAACGGCCATCACACCGGGATTGTTGTGCCCGTTGCCGCTGCGGGTATTGATCTTAGCCTGACATTTCGGCCGACCGACCTCGGTGACAAACGGTTTGCGGGGAATTGGCTTGCGATAGGATGGGGGGATCGGGCTTTCTATTTGAACACGCGCGAATGGTCAGATTTGCGGCCCGGCACCGCGCTTTCTGCATTGATTGGTAGCGGGCGGACTTTGCTCCATGTCGATCATCTGGATCAGCCTTATCCCGGCGACGATCAGCGCGCGGTGCGGATCAGTCGCGCTCAATATACCCGTCTGATCGCAGCCATCATGGCAACGCTCAAACGCGGTGACGATGGCTATCCTGTTGCGATCCCTGGCTATGACGACCGCGATTTGTTTTACGAAGCGAAGGGGCATTACAGCTTGCTTCGCACCTGCAACGGCTGGACGGCGGAAACGCTCGGGCGCGCGGGGATAAAAGCGCCGCTGTGGACGCCGTTCAGCGGCGGCGTGATGCGCTGGTATTAACGCTAGGCCACTTCTCTCTGGTTCCGCTATTCATGCCTTTCTTACCATTTTGCGCTATAGCATGACGCGATGAGCGCACCCCCCCCAAATATTGCCCCGCCCCGCCCCGCTTCTGCGGTGAGCACGGGTGTTGGTATGGCCGGGCTGGCCGGGCTGTTTATCTGGCTGATCATTGCGCTGGCATTCGGGATGGATGGCCCTCATTCAGCCCTGATGAATGTCGCGTTTTGTGGCGTTCCGATGGTGTTGTGGTCATTGCTGGTTGACCGGGTTCACCGCAATCCGACGACGGGGATTGATTGGGATACGCCGCCAAAGCAGAGTTGCGAAATCCTTGATATCTCGCTCACCAAGCTTGCTGGTCTGTGGGCGACATGGGCGCTGATCGCCGCGATTTATGCAGTTGCGCGATTCTATTGGCAGGGCAATTATGTGTTCGCGATGGAGATGTTTACGGCGTCGGCGGTTCCACTGTTTCTACTTTCGATTCCCTATATCATCTGGCTTGACCGTCGCCTGATTGAGCCGCGCGATGGCACTTGGGCGTTGGGCGCGATGCTGATCGGGCGGCATGATTATGACCCACAATCGATTTACGCCCATCTGCGCAGTTGGGCGGTGAAGGGCTTTTTCCTCGCCTTTATGGTCTCGATTGTCCCCGGCGGATTTCGCAGTGTGATCAATGCTGATTTTGTCGCGATTCAAACCAATCCGATTGCACTTGCGCAGTGGCTGATCACCCTGATGTTCGTGATTGATGTGGCGTTTGCGACGGTTGGCTATCTGCTGACGATGAAGCCGCTTGATGCGCATATCCGCTCGGCAACGCCCTATGCGGCGGGCTGGGCAGCGGCGCTGATCTGCTACCCTCCGTTCATCCTGATGAACCCCGGCGGGCCGCTTGATTATCATCAGGGTGATGCGGATTGGATTTATTGGTTGCAAGGTCACCCGCTACTGCTCGGGATTGTCGGCGCGATCCTTGTTGCGCTCACCGCGATTTATGCTTGGGCAACGATTGCATTTGGCCTGCGCTTTTCAAACCTTACGGATCGCGGCATCCTGACCCACGGGCCCTATGCTTTTACTAAGCATCCCGCTTATCTCTCAAAGAATCTGTTCTGGTGGATTGCGGGCGTCCCGTTTCTGGTGACGACTGGCAATCCAATCGACGCGATCCGCAATACCGCTTTGCTCGCAGTGGTGAGCAGCATTTATTATTGGCGCGCCAAGACCGAGGAATGGCACCTCGGCGCTGATCCTGCCTACAGTGCTTATGCCGATTGGATGGCCAAATACGGCGTCATCACGCGCGCGCTGACGTGGCGGCGTGCTCGGCAATCAGAGACAGTTGTGACAGCACCAGCAGAATAGGCCACACTATTTCGGGCAGGGATATCGCTTTCGCACCATCTCGGTCATGGCCTGCTTAACAGTAACACGCGGTCGCTGCGCTACCGGAATCGCGCGGAATGACTCAATCAGTTCATCTGAATTCATACTGACCTTTTCGGGCGGACAGGCAAGGCGCGGCTGACCCGCAGCCTCGCGTGCCTGACGTTCAGCTCGCGCTGCAAGCCCTGCTGCCTGAATTTCCTTTTTCAAAATCCCTATATCAGGCGAGAGCATCGCCATCATCCCCTGCGCTTTGAGAGCGTCAGCTTTCACAAGAAATGTTGACACCGGCATATTCTGGGCCAGTGCCGGGGTGGCAAAGGCGTATAATGCCGCCGCGATAAAAGAGGCTGTTTTCATGCAAATACTCCGCAACTCAAAAGCTCATCTCGTCATAAACCCGGCTTAAATCGCCACCCCATTCGCCCTTATATTTTTCGAGCAATTGATGCGCGGGGGACATGCCGCTGTCGATAATCTGACGGAGCGGATTGAGGAAACCGCTTTCATTATCACCCATCGAATTGACGTGATTGCGGGCGTTGAGGCCAGCGGCGGCGATGTCTAGGATTTCACGCCCGAGCTCCTGAAGCGTCCGCCCGTCGGGGGCCTTGGCGCACAGCCCGTCGCGCGGAACGGCATCACGCAGTGCCTGTTGATCGGCGATGCACCAGTCTTTGATGATATCATAAGCTGCATCAAGTGCAGTCTGATCATAAAGCAGCCCTACCCAAAGGGCTGGCAGCGCGCAAATCCGGTTCCACGGGCCGCCGTCGCTCCCGCGCATTTCGAGGAAACTTTTGAGGCGGACTTCGGGGAACGCGGTTGAGAGATGATCATTCCAATCACCAAGCGTGGGCTTTTCGCCCGGCAGCACCGAAAGTTCACCCTTAAGAAAGTCGCGGAAGCTTAAGCCCGCCGCATCGACATAACCGCCATCACGGAACGCGAAATACATCGGCACGTCGAGCATATAATCGGCGTAGCGTTCATAGCCAAAGCCGTCCTCAAACACGAACGGCAACATGCCTGTGCGCTGTGGATCGGTATCCGTCCAGATATGGCTGCGGTATGAAAGGAAGCCGTTCGGCTTGCCTTCGGTAAAGGGCGAATTGGCAAAAAGTGCGGTGCCAAGCGGTTGCAGCGCCAAACTCACGCGGAATTTTTTGACCATGTCGGCTTCGGAGGAATAGTCGAGATTGGTCTGAATGGTGCAGGTGCGCAGCATCATATCTAGCCCCATACTGCCAACGCGCGGCATGTGACGCAGCATGATCGCATAGCGCCCCTTGGGCATAATCGGCAACTCTTCTCGGGTTTTATCGGGCCACATCCCAAGCCCCAAGAAACCAAGGCCAAGCTCTGCGCCAATTTCCTTCACCTGACGCAAATGCCGTCCGGTTTCAGCGCAGGTTTGGTGCAGGTTTTCAAGCGGCGCGCCCGAGAGTTCGAGCTGGCCAGCGGGTTCAAGGCTGACATTTCCGTCGGGCCCGCCAAGCGCGATTACATGATCACCTTCTACTATCGGTTCCCAGCCAAAGCGCGTCAGTCCGGCGAGCAGGTCACGAATTCCACCGGGTTCATCATAGGATGGTGCACGGTGGTCGCTTGTCCGGTAAACAAATTTTTCATGTTCGGTGCCAATGCGCCAGCGCTCTTTTGGTTTTTCACCGCCAGAAAAAACGGAAATCAGGTCGGCGCGGCTTTCGATGATTGGATCATCTTTACCGGAATCGGTACGTGTGCTCATGCGGTTTGCCTTAATGCCGAACTATAAGACTGGAAACAGATTTTCGTTCAAAACTGGCGCTGACGACGCGCGCGCCGCTTTGTTTAATTCAACAATGTCCAAAATTAACAATATTCTCACCATTTTGGCGATAGTAAGCCGCTATGGGGATGGTAAGTGTATCAAATGACGTGCGTAAGGCGCTGTTCGCAGTGGGGGTTGGTTTGTTTATCGCTGGCCCGGCCCATGCTGTGTGCCCGGCGACGAACCGGTTTAATTTCACCTTCGCAACCGCGCCCGCCGCGACGCTCAACTACGCCAGCACATATAGCTACACGGCGACCAACGGACTTGGTCAAAGCCAGGCGATTGGCGTCAGCTTTATCTCAAATGGCACTAACTCAACGATTGTCGGTGGACAGCAAATGCCGGCAATTTCAACACTGGTTAACGATGGCGGTACCACCAATCGCAATCTTGTGATCGGTGCAATATTTTCCGGAAGAACCGCCAATGTTGCAGTAAACACCCGTATTGTCTCGGCTGTATTCACATTTCCAACACCGATCCGCGATTTTACGGTGCAGGTGAACGACGTCGATTTCGTCACCAACCAGTTCCGTGACTGGTTAATGGTCACAGGCACCAATGGCGCTTTATCCTATGTGCCGAGCCTGACAACGCCGTTTGGACAAAGCAATGCCACGGGCGGAACGCGCACCAGCGCCAGTTCATCGCAAGCGCTTGGTGCAACGACGACACCGGTTACAATCACCAGTTCACAAAGCGTCGGTACTGGTGCCAGCGGGAATAGCGCCAACACCGGCACGATCACAGCCAGCTTTGCCCAGCCAGTGACGCGCATCGAAGTGCGGTATGGCAATTATCCGCTGCAAGCCGGCGAAACCGCGACAGGCCAGCAGGCGATTGGCATTCAGGCGATCAGTTTCTGCCCGATGCCGCAACTCACTTTTACGAAGAGTTCAACGCCGTTTATTACCGCTGCGAATGATCCACGTCGTTTTAATACGCCGAACTCAGACGTGATTTACTCGCTGACGCTCACCAATGCGAACACCAGTCCGATTGACCTCAATCAAGTTGTGCTGACTGATCCGCTGCCGACGCAGCTAAGCTTCTTGAATGGCGATATTGATGACGCCGGACCGCTCACCACAAATTATGAATTTGTCCCCGGCACTTCGGGGCTGACCTTCGCCACGGGTAATCTCAGTTATTCAAACAATGGCGGAGCGAGCTACGCCTATACCCCCGCTACGGGTTATGATCCGCTTGTTACTGCAATCCGCCTTAATCCTCAGGGGGTGATGGCCGCAAATAGCAGCTTTACACTCCGCTTTCGCGCGCGGATCAAATAGCCCGCCCCCAATCGCCTGCGACTGACATCCAGACGGAGACTGCGGCAATCGCAGCACTATCTGCACGTAGAATGCGCGGGCCGAGTGAAACCGGCATTGCAGCAGGGTGTGCGCGGACCATCTCGCGCTCATGATCGGCAAAACCACCTTCGGGGCCGATCAGAATCGCCGCCGGGCCGGGATTGCGGTGCACCAATTCGGTAAAGGGCGCGCCGCCATCCTCATCGGCAAAGAATAACGCCCGCTCTTCGGGAAAATCGGTGAGAAATGCCTCAAGCTTTAGAGGCGCAGCAACGATAGGCAGCGCGGTTCGCCCGCATTGTTCAGCGGCCTCAATCATATGCGCGCGCAGCCGGTCTTCTTTAACCTTGTCAGCCACGCAGCGCTGCATCAGGACAGGCGCAAAGCGTGCAACGCCGAGTTCGCACGCTTTTTCGGCAACCCAATCATAGCGCGCTTTGCGGATCGGTGCGGCGGCGAGCCAAAGATCAGGAACGCTCTCCCGCGCGCTGAGCCTTTGAGTGACAGAAAGGATCAACTCACGCTTGCCGATGTGGTTCGCCTGCGCCAGCCATTCGCCGCTGACATCATCGAACAGGCGAACACACCCGCCGATCTTCAGGCGCATCACCGAAATCAGGTAATGCGCCTGCCCGCCGTCAACGCGGATATCGGCTCCTTGCGTAAGCGGTGTTTCAACAAACAGGCGCGGTGCGCTTTGCGGTGGCCAGGCGGGCG
>ERZ1292630.3748-Hain-H41-02um-R3-3748-length-13149-cov-5_pt1 | contig 13149 bp, 13 predicted proteins | sample MGYA00564408_ERZ1292630 | MGnify/ENA primary metagenome ERZ1292630 (study PRJEB36523, sample SAMEA6512641) | groundwater metagenome | collected 2019-01-08 | study: AquaDiva: Metagenomics assemblies of 32 groundwater samples | reverse complement strand
TCATTATTATTTTTTACAAATTTCTTATAACTTCATCTGTATATTCATTAGTTGTTGCTGTTCCACCTAAATCTCTGGTAATAACTTTACCTTCAGCGATTATTTTTTTTACGGCATTTTCTATTCTATCAGCTGCATCAGATTCATTTAAATGTCTAAGCATAAGAACAGAACTTAATAACAATGCTGTAGGGTTTGCTAAGCCTTTTCCTGCAATATCTGGAGCAGAACCATGAACAGCTTCAAAAATAGCATATTTATCACCAATATTTGCACTAGGTGCTACACCTAAACCACCTACTAAACCACTTGTTAGATCGGAAATAATATCACCAAAAAGATTTTCCATAACCAAAACATCAAAAGTTTCTGGGTTCATAACTAATTTCATTGCAGTAGAGTCAACAATTGCTTCATCATATTGAATTTGAGGATATCCTCTTGAAATCCTTCTTGCTACTTCTAAAAACAAACCATCACTCATTTTAAGAATATTAGCTTTATGAACTGCGGTTACTTTTTTTCTATTGTATTTAACTGCTGTTTCAAAGGCAAATTTAACTATTTTTTCAGAAGCTTTTTCAGTTATTACTCTTATACTTTCAACAACACCAGGAACAACAATATGTTCTAAACCACTATAAAGTCCTTGAGTATTTTCTCTTACAATTATAAGATCAATATTTTCATATCTAGATTTTACTCCAGGTATAATTTTAGCAGGTCTAAAATTAGCATATAAATCTAAGGTTTTTCTAAGTTGAACATTTACAGAAGCAAAACCTGTTCCTATTGGTGTTCCTATTGGCCCTTTTAATCCAACTTTATCTCTTACAATTGAATCTATTGTATCTTGAGGCAATGGAGTTCCATATCTATTTATAACATCATTTCCAGCATCATGAACATTCCATTCTATTTTTACACCAGTAGCATCAATTATTTTTCTGGTTGCATTTGCTACTTCTGGACCAATACCATCACCAGGGATTAAGGTTACTGAATGAGACATAAAAAACTCCAATTTCTTTTAATAGTTCCGAAAATAATTTTCTCTGAATATAGAATATTAATTTAAAATCTAATAAAAATAAAGGTTTTGAAAATAAAATTTTATGTTAAAAAAAAGTACTAGACATTTACTAAAAAGTTATGATAAGATTAAGAACGTATTTAACCTAACCTTAACCTTTGGAGGAACCGATTATGAAAAAACTTGTTTTATCTGTTGTAATAGGAACCGTATTGATATTTTCAAATATGTTCACAGATCCTTCTTTTTCAAAAGAAACTACTAATTCTAATATAATAAACACTATGGCTACTGTTCATGTTACAGGTGCTGTAAATAAACCAGGTATGTATAAAGTTCCTGTAGGAATGAGACTAGTTGATATTTTATCAAAAGCTGGTGGATTAAAAAAAGACGCTTTTATCAGTGATTTAAATTTAACTGATGTAATATCTGATGGTACTAGTATTCATATTGCGACTAAAAAAGAAGTTGAAAAAATTACTCAAACAACAAAAGTAGATACTCCTAATTCAGGTAATGTAAGACCTGTAAAATCTGGAAATGGTAACTTTAAAGTAAAATCAAAAAATCAAAAAAGTAAAAGTAATCATAAAAAAGTTTCGTCTAATCTTTTAGTAAATTTAAATACTGCTAATATAGAACAATTATCGACTTTACCTGGAGTTGGTGAAAAATTAGCTGAAAGTATTATAAATTACAGATCAAAAAAAGGTAAATTTAAAGCTATAAATGAATTAATGAATATAGAAAGAGTTGGAAATAAAAAATTCAATAAAATGAAGAATAAAGTTACAGTTTAGTTTATTTTGTCCTAAATAATGAAGTTATATTTATATTACTTACTAAATAGATTTAGGACATTTTTTTTTGCAATTTTTTTACTTTTACTTTGTTTTGCTTGGTTTTTAAGATATGAATATGTTTATCCCAAAATAGAAAAAACTGACTTATATAACTTAGCTCCACAAAAAAATATTTTATTAGAAGGTTTAATAATTGATGAAGCTAAAGTTGATGATAATAAAATAACTTTAAATTTCAAAGAAATAGAGGATAATAAAACAGGTCTTAGCATTATTACTATTTATTCAGATAAAAAATTAGATTTATCTTACGGTGATAAAATAAGACTAACAGGTAATTTAGATTTTCCTCCAGATGCTCCAAACCCAGATGAATTTTCTTATAAAAAATATCTTGAAAGAAAAGGTATTTTTACTTTAGTAACAGTCAATAATGATAATAATTTAGAAGTATTAGAAAAAGAGACTTTAAAAGATTTTAAATACTATATTATAAAAACTAAAAAGAAAGTATTATCTGTTTTTTATAAAAATATGCCTAAAGAATCTGCTGATTTTGTAAGTTCATTAGTTTTTGGTTCTAAATCAGTTCATGTTTCAAAAAATATTCAACAAGATTTTACAAATACTGGTTTAGCGCATGTTCTTGCAGCATCAGGAATGCAAGTAACTTTAATAATGGCAACAGGTTTATTAATAATTTCATGGATAAGAATAAATCAAATTTTAGGCTTAATTCTAATTGCATTTTCAATTCTTTTTTATATGGCAATTACTGATTTTCCGCCTTCAATATTAAGAGCAGGATTAATTAATTTAGTTTTACTTTATGCATTTTTTAAAAAAGAAACGGTAGATTCATTAAAAGTTTTATTTTTTATAGCTATAGGTCTTCTTTTTTATGATCCTTTATTAATTCATGATATAGGTTTTCATTTTTCTATATTAGCGTCTTTTTCACTTATTTATGCTTCGCCAATTTTAGCAAAAAAAATGACTATGATTCCTTATTTTTTATCTGCTATTATTTCTATGATAGTTGCTACACAGCTCTTTGTATTACCTATTCAAATATATTATTTTTCTCAATTTTCACTTTTATTTTTACCAGCTAATTTAATATCAGCTTTATTTGTAGATTTACTTACATATTTTTCTATAATAACAATAACTATAGGGCTTATTATTCCTTTTATTGCTGTTTTTTTAGGTAAAATATTATATTTACTAATCACAATATTTTTATTTATTGTGGAAAAGTTAGCGGATAACCCATATTCATTATTTTCTTTAGAAAAGCCAAGTGTTTATTCTGTTATATTAATTTATGCAGTTATATTTATTTTTATTGAATTTATAAAAGAAAAAGATTTTTCTAAACAAAAGTTAGTTAAATACAATTTTTTATTACCAATAATAGTAATAATTATTTCTTTTTCTTTTATTAGCTATGAAAAAATACTTGATTATGATAAATTAAAAGTTACTTTTTTAAATATTGGTCAAGGAGATTCAACTCTTATTCAAACACCTGAAGGTAAAAATATTTTAATAGATTGTGGACAAGCCTATGAAAGAGAAATTAAAGGTAAAAAAATTGAATTTGATGCTAGTAAAAGATATATTTTGCCATATTTTATTCATAATGGAATCAAAAAAATTGATATTTTAGTTTTAACTCATCCAGATAGTGATCATATTGGAGGTTGTTCTAATTTATTAGATTCTGTAGAAGTAAAAGAAATTTGGGATAGTGGTCAAAAAGATGAATCTAAAATATATAGTAATTTATTTGAAAATATCTTAAAAAAGAATATCCCTATTAAAATAGTGAACAAAAATGATTTTTATGCAGAAAAAAACTTAAATATGAAAGTTATAAACCAAATAAATCCTAGTTTTACAGATGACAAATCATATAATAATAACAATTCAGTTTTATTAAAATTGAATTATAAAAACAATTCTTTCCTTTTTTGTGCAGATATAGAAAAAGAAACCGAAAATAAATTATTAGAAGATAATATTGATGTTAAAGCTGATATTTTAAAAGTTGGTCATCATGGTTCAAAAACTAGCTCTACTAAGGATTTTTTGGAAAAAGTAAATCCTAAAATATCAGTTATTTCAGTTGGTAAAAATAATACATATAAACATCCTGCACCAGAGGTTTTGGAAAGAATAGAAGCTACAAAAAGTGAAATTTATAGAACTGATAAAGATGGGGGTGTAATTATAAAAAGTGATGGAAATAATTTTTTTATAACAAAATCTTCTTTTTAATTTATTCCTTCAATTCGATCTTTAAATACATTAACTAGTTTGAATTCTTTATTTAACTCTAATATTTCTGGCCATAAATTACCTAAAGTAATAAAAAAATCATTCATTCTCATATTACCAAAACGAATATGAATTACTTTTGGTGGCGGTTTTTTAAACAAAATTTTATTTGAAAAATCACTATCTTTTGTAATTATAGTTAAATTATTTATTTTTGAATATTCCCAAATTTTTTCATCAGCCCAAGAATCATCAATATTTTTTTGATGAATAAAATCTTCATTATTCCATAAAGAAAAATAATAAGGTAAATTTACATCAATTAGAAATTTAGTCATTAATTTAGGCTACAGTTTTAATTATATAATTATGATTCATCAATTCAACTGCAAATTTTAGACAAGCTGAAATATCTTCAGATTCTAGAGATGGGTATTGTTTTAAAATTTCTTCGTATGATTCTCCAACACTTAAAAATTCAAGAATAGTTTGAACTGCAATTCTTTTACCTCTAATTATAGGTTTTCCATTACAAATTTTTTCATCAATAACAATTCTCTCAAAAATATATTCCATTTTTATACATCCTTTAGAAACATTTTAACTTATATCTATTATCCATATTTATACTATATATCAAAAAATTTTAAATAATAGCTTTTAAATTATTTTTCTTTTATTGTAATAAAAATAATATACTCTAAATTTAAAAATGCTAAAAACAATAAAATCCTTACTATAAAACAATTTGAGACATTTTTTTGATATTTATTCAAAAAAAATATATAAAACCAATTAATTATTTGAAACAATTTGCCATATAAAATCAATTATTGTCTTAAACCCTTGTACTATATTACTTACAGCGAAATATTTAATAAATTAAAATAGCAATAATTCTATTGTAACGCTCACTTTACAGTTCAACTTCATATTTTTAATAAATACTTTAAAAGCTTATCAATGATAGATCTCAATGTATTTTTAATTTTTGAGAAATAGGCATTTTAGTGTGATTTTACTCACAAAAAATTCCACCAGAAAATATGCGTGATTCACTCATCTTTGATAGCAAGGATGTTATGATTAATTCAGTTAAGTAAGTGTTAAGTTAAAAAGAGGAAATAAAAATGAGACGGCGGCGGTGGAATCGATAATAACAAAGAGAGTTATAAAAATATCTAAAGTATAAGTTTTTCAAATAAATAATCAAAAAAAATATATAAAAGGAGTAAGAAAATGACCAAAATGTTAAAAATGTTTTTTATGTTCGCTATGGTATTAGGATTAAGCAAAAATGCAAACGCTTTAGGAATATCACCTTATGTAGTTGATATGCTTACAGAATCAGGTCAAGATGGAAATAAAACAATAAAAGTTTTTAATGATTCTCCTGTAACCTATAATCTTAAAATGTATGCACATGATATAGGATTCGATAAAAATGGTAAAAAAACACATTTTCCTCCTACAAATGAAGATTCAATTGCTAAATATGTAGATATTATTCCTAAAAATCTTGTTTTAAAAGCAAATGAAACCAGAGAAGTTAAAGTTATTGTAAAAACCCCTGCAAATTGGAAAGGTGGTAAACAATCTTTAGTATTTTTTGATGCTAGACCTGAAGTACCTGAAAATGCAAAAACTGATAAAAAGAAAATAAATGCAAAATTAGAATTAAGTTTATCATTAGGAGCATTAATATTAAATGAAATTAAAGGAACTACAGTATTAAAATCTAGAATTGTAAAAGCTGATATTTTAGCAAAGAAAAATGGTAAAAAAGTAGATGTTTTAGTTAGTGTTGATAACACTGGAAATACTCACCTAAAAGCATCTGGATTTGTTTCTATCATGGATGAAAATGATATGTTTATTGGTAGAGTTGATTTAAAAAATACAATTGTATTCCCTGGTAAAACAGAAGTTTTAACCTCAAGATGGGAAGGCGAAAAATTAAAATCAGGAACATACCACGCTTTAATAACTTATGAATTTGGTGAGGATAAAAACGTTATCATCGATAAAGTTTTCAAAATAGACTAAATATCAATTTTTTAACGGTTTAATATCATGAGTATAACTAAAATTATACTCTTTTTTTTCACTCTAATTTATTTTACTTTACCTTCATTTGCTGTAGAAGCTATCAATATAAAAGCTGATTTAAATGGAATGGTTAGTTTAAACAAAAAAGGTTGTACAAGAAGTATGGTTCAAAAATCTTTTTTAGCTTCAGTAAAATTAGTTGATGATAAAGTAGAAATAAACGCCAAAAATATCGGAAGCTCATATATCTACCTTTGGTTTGGCGATCGTATGGAGGTATATAATCTAAAAGTAGATATGCCTAAAGAAGTAAAAATAAAGAGTAAAAGTAACATCTTATCACAAGATTCAGCTTCTTCAAAAGGTAAATATAGCGTTTCGGCTTCTGAATCTGTTTCTGATAAAGATGGTTTTAAAATAAATACTAAAAGAGATTTAATCCATAATTTTAACTATGATACTCCTTTTGCTGATGGTAATTTAAGCCTTGGTTCTGTAATAAAAAGTAATTTTGCAAACTACGCTGAAATAAATAACTTAGATATTCAAAATATGACACTTAAATACTCAAACTCTAGATTTTCTTTAAATGCTGGAAATATTTATTCTTCAAACCCAGATGAAAAAAGTACATTAAGAGGATTAGATTTTAACTATAATTTTAATGCTTTAAATAATATAAAATTCTATACTGGTTTAAGTGGTAATCAAGAGATTGCTTTATACAGTAAAGAAAAAAATAGCAATCTTGATAATAAAAACAAGTTTTTATCTATTGGTTTAAGTAATAACTATAATCCTTTTGAATGGTTTCAATTAAGTTCTTCATTTAATACAAATGTATATTTAAATAACTTTGAAAAAAATTATCTTGCAAATGTAAGTTATAAAATAAAACCTACAAATAATATAAGTCTTTTAGGTAATGTAAAAAGTAATTTTGAAAAATTATCTCTTTCAAACAATCTTTATTATAAACAAGAGTTTTTTAATGCTAACAATTTTTGGGAAAATGTAGTTTCACAAAATTATGAAAGTGAAAAAATAATTGAAGCAAAAAATATAAATAACAATGTTTCTGTAATGTCTAAAATAAAACATGAGTCTAATACAGAATTAATATCAAACTACTCATATTCTTCTAATAAACAAGATATTTCAAATAACTTTAATATAAAATTAGCTAAAGAACTTCAAAAAAATATGTGGAAAGTTTATGGTTCTTATGATATAAAAAATAGAAATAAAGAAACTGAAAAAAGTTATTCGCTTGGAAGTAATGCAAACTTCAAAGCGTTTTTACCATTAAATTTAAGTTATTCTCATATAGGAATACTTGAAAAAGAAAAATTGAATATTGAAAATTTAGATGTTAATTATAGAGTTTTTGCTAATGAAGTTTTTTCGTTAGATTTAGTTGATAATTTAAATTATAATTTTAATTTAGATAATAGTGCTAAAAACTCTTTTTTGAATAGTGTATCTCTTTCATCAAATACAAACTTTGGTGATTTTTCTTTTGATACTTCATTAGGATATTCAAAACAAATAGAAGATAAAATAAATTTAGATAAAATATTTTTTAAGCTTGATTCTAGTATAAATATAACCCCTTTTAATCAAATTGTTTTTCAAAGCACAGTTAATAAAGTTATAAATGGTGCTTTAGATATAAATTCAAATATTAGTTATAACTATACTTTTGGAAATACACCACAAAAAAAAGGTAAGATAAATGGAGTTGTTTTTGATGATGAAAATAATAATGGTGTTTTTGAAAAAAATGAAAAAATTTTCCCTAAAGTAGAATTAAGTATAAATAATAAAATAATTACAACAAATGATTCTGGTGAATATGAAATGTCTGATTTAGATTTTGCAGATTATCAAATTACTATAAAAAATAATTCGCTTCCAAAAAGTTATAAACCTTCAATTTCACAAGAAAATGTATCTTTAGATAAAGCAAATCATAAAGTTGATTTTATTCTTAGTAATAAAGTAGCTGTAAAAGGTTATATTTATGCAAATAAAAATAAAACTAAAGGTGTTGCAGGAGTTCAATTAAATGTAGATAACATTCAAAGTCTTACTAGTGATGAAGATGGTTATTTTGCTGTAAAATCAATTCCAGGGTTACATGTTTTTCAAGTTGATTATAATACAATTCCTAAAAACTATACAATGAAAACAAAAGCTACTCAAAAAATAAATGTTGAAGAAGAGAAAGAAAATACTGTTGAATTTATTCTTAATCCTATTAGAGTAATAAAAGGAATCATTCATAAAAAAAATGATCTTTATTCTAAAGTAGAAAATGTAAAAATTGAAGTTAATCATTTATTAAAAGATGAAGTAGTAAAAAAAGAAGAAGTTCTTTCTGACGAAGATGGTGAATTTATTATTAGTGAATTTGAAGGTGATTCTTTAGAAATAAAAGTAATTGGAGGAGAACAAGAAATATTAAAATTTGAGATAGATGAAAATCCTTTTAAAAAAGAATTACAAATTTCAATGAATAATTAGATTTTTAATAAATAAAAAAAATCTAAAAAGACTATTATTTATGAATTAATATTAGAATAAACTTTTTTCTTAAGCTACGAAGAAATACTTTTACTGAGTAGATTATAAGTAAATATCTTGTTTTTTTTCAACTAATTTTGTTCAAGTATAAATTAAATTAAAAAATGTTTTTTCAATATTTTATCTGTAATTTCTGGATTCATATCAATTTCTTCTTTACTTATTAAAATAAAACTTGAAAATGAACCTAATGAATTATCTAATATTGTTTCATTATTTATTTTAAATATTTTAAAATCTTTAATTGTTCTTGAAAGGCTTAAAGAAATAAGTTTAGACATATTTTCATTATTAACAAGTGTTGCAAAAATAATTGGTACATAAGGTAATTTTTTTCTTATTTCATAAAAAGTCTCAATATAGGACTCTTTAATTTCAGAAACTACTGCGGTTGATATAACAACACCTTTTACTTTATTTAAATAATTTATTTCATTTATATCAGTTAAATTTTTTAGTGGCTTTGGTATATAATTATTTCTAGTTAAAAGTTCTTTAATTGTATCAACAATAATATTATGTGGACGGGCTAAAATAACAATATTTTCATTCATTTATTTATTCCTATTTATAAATTTCTTTTTTTATTTCATTTAATAATGAGATTCTTGAATATGCTGAAACAGTAAAAGGCACAATATAATTAAATAAAATTTTTATTAAATCTTTTTGAGTAAAAATAAATTTAAAAAAACATTCATTTTGATTAATTAAAGTGATTATTGTTCCTACAATGAGAGATGTTTTAAATGATTTTATTATTATACATTTTTTATCTAAAAATGATAAATTACTTTTTTTCATTTAAAAACCATTCTAATTTCTTTATATCTTTTAAAATTATCCTAGCCCTTTTTATTTCAATTAATCCTTGCTGTTTTAATTCATTAAGTTTTGTTGTAACTGTTTGCCTATTTAATGCAACAAGTTGGCTTAATTCTTCATGTGTAAGTCTTAAATCAATCTCAATTCCTTCAGGGGTCTCTTTTCTATATGATTTTGCTAATTCAAGTAAAATATGGATAATTCTTGATGTTACATCTTTAAAAATAAGATTTTCAATTCTATTTTCAATATTCCTTAATCTCCAGCCAATTAACTTAGTTATTTTTAAATTAAGTATTGGGTTCATTAAAAGTAGGTTTTCAAATTCATTTTTTTCTATAATACATAAGTAAGTATTTTCAATAGCTTCTGCAACTGTATTTTGTTCTTCTTCTCCGAGTAATGACATTTCACCAATAATATCTCCTGGATTAAGAATAGATAATGTAATTTGTTTCCCATCTTCAAAAAGTTTTGAAATTTTAACTTTACCGGTTTTAATTATATATATATTATTTGCTTTATCTCCAGGTAAAAAAATAGGTTTAAACTTATCAGTTTCAGACATTACAGTTATTTTATCTAAGTGCATTTTTTCTTTCATTGACATTTTAGAGAAAAGATTTAAATTTTCTAAATACCATATTTTATCTAACAAGAAATATCTCCTTAATTTATTTTTTCAAGTAAAGCTTGTTTTTCAGGAATTCCAACAAAAGCAATTTTATCATCTATTATAAATGTTGGTGTTATTTTGACATGATGTTTTTTTACTAATGGTTGATCAAATGAAAATGGAACTCTATGTACAACAATTTTTTTTTCTTCATTGATGATTGTTTCTAATAAAGATAATGCTCTTTTTGAACTAATACAATAATCACTATAGACTAAAAAAATATCTTTCATAAAAAGCTCCTATTTACTTCTATTTTTAATTTATAAAATACTGAATATAACAATTATTTTCTCCAACAAAGAATATCGTCTATTTCTAAATGGTCACTCAAATCTTTTCCATAATAACTTCTATAAATATTTTGTTTTTCATCAATCAAAAAATCAGCTGGAATTAATGCATTGTCTGTAATTGATTTGACGTTAAAAAGTCCTTTTAGCATAATATCTATTACTTTTAGAGGTTTTAATATCATATTAAACATTCCTAAATATGATTCTTCAATAGCATATTTTTTGTATATTTCTAAATTTGGATCTGGAATAATTGGAAAGGGCGTTGTACGATTACCAGCATATTTAGAAATTTCATCTTTTGAGGCTGCAAAAAAGGCTATTATATATATTTTATTTTTTTCAAATTCTGGATACTTTTTTATTAGTTCGTTAATTCTTAAATTACAAAAAGCACAAGAAGCTCCTCTAAAAAAACTTAATAATATTTTTTTACCTTCATATTCTTTTAAATTAATCTTTTCACCTAAATAATTATCTTTTTTAAATTTTGGAGCTTGGGCATTATTTTTTAGTTTTATCATAATTTTCTCCTAATTATTTTAAATCTGATAAAAATATCTTTCATAAAAAACTGCTATCTAGTTTCTATATTTTTATAATAACAAAAAAATTATTTTTTATATGTCGGTGAAATGACAAAAAAATTCTATAAAAAATACTATGATAATAATTGAAATTATTTTTAATAAAGGATAAAAAATGCAACAAATTAAATTATTAGCTGTAATTGGTTTATGTGCAAATTTATTTACAGCATGTTCTACTCCATCCTCAACAGTTTTAAATTCTCAAGATATAAAAACTGTTAAGGCTATTTTTGATGAATATAAAAATTATCCTAAAATAAATGATACTTTAAAAGTAAGCCCAACTCATGGTGGTAAATATGTTTTTACTCATATTAATTCTTTGGGAATAGATTCATATAGAAATAAAAAATTTCCTTATGCAGATGGAACTATTGCAGTAAAAGAAGCTCATGGCTCTAGCGACCCAAATTCTGCTATAGATACTTTATTTGTAATGAAAAAAATGGCTGGTTTTGATAAAGATAATGGTGATTGGTATTATGCTATGACAGATGGCAAAGGAAATACTAAAGATAGTGGTAAAATTCAGATGTGTATTACTTGTCATAAAACAACTGCTAAAGATAAAGACTATATTGTTGGATTTTAATTAATTAATGGAAAATATCGCAGAGAATGATTTTTTAAAAAAAGCTTTTGATATTGCACTTGAATATTTAAAAAATAGAAATAAAAAATCTCTTGTTAGAAAAAATTTAAACCCTTATGAATTATTAGATAAATTTAATATAGAACTCGATGTAAAAAATAATAATTATAATGATATTTTAGAAATATTAGAAAAATCGTTAGATTATTCGCTAAATACATCACATCCTTTATTTATGAATCAATTATATGGTGGATCAAATTTAATAGCAGTTTTAGGTGATATTTTTACCTCAATTTTAAATACTTCGGTTTATACTTATGAAGTTGCTCCATTAATGACCTTGATTGAAAAAGAATGTATTAAAAAACTAGGTTATTTAATTGGTTTTGGCAATAATTTTGATGGTACTTTTACAGCAGGTGGAAGTATTTCAAATATGTCAGCTATGTTATTAGCTAAAGATAAAAAATTTCCCGATTCAAAAATTAATGGATTAAAAGGAACAGCTTTATTTAGTATTTTTGTTTCTGAACAAGCTCATTACTCTTTTTTAAAAAATTCTATGTTATTAGGATTTGGAAAAGAAAGTATTGTAAAAATAAAGAGTGATTATTTAGGAAAAATAGATACAAAAGAATTAGAAAAATCAATAATAAGTGAAAAAAATAAAAATCGTATTCCTTTAATGATAGTAGGAACAGCAGGAACAACTATAAATGGAATATTTGATAATATTGAAGAATTGAACGAAATTGCAAAAAAGAATAAAATATGGTTTCATGTTGATGCTTGTTATGGCGGTTCATTACTATTTTCAAATTTGCATAATAATCATTTAAAAGGAATAAATAATGCGGATTCAGTTTCTTGGAATCTTCATAAAATGATGGGAATACCTCTTATTTGTTCGGCATTAATAATTAAAGAAAAAAAATTACTTGAAAATACGTTTTCAATCAATGCAGACTATCTTTTCCATGAAGATTCATCTGAATATGATTTAGGAAATAAATCATTACAATGTGGTAGAAGACCAGATGCTTTTAAACTTTGGTTAACATGGCAAATTGAAGGTAAAAAGGGTTTTGAAAATAGAGTTAATAAATTACTTCAAAAAGCAATTATTTTTGCCAAAAAAATTCAAAATAATAATAATTTTATACTTTTTAACTATCCTGAAACACCTATTGTTTGTTTTCAATTTATATATCCAAATCTTTCACAAGAAAAAATTAACGAAATTAATAAAAAAATAAGAATTTCTATTTTTGAAGAGGGAGAAATAATATTTAATTATGCTGAAATTAAAAATAAAACTATTCTTAGATGTGTTATTTCTAATCCTGAAATAACAGAAGATTTAATTGACCAAATTATAAAAACAATAGAAAAAAAAGCTCATAATATTTT
>ERZ1292630.3746-Hain-H41-02um-R3-3746-length-13155-cov-7_pt1 | contig 13155 bp, 5 predicted proteins | sample MGYA00564408_ERZ1292630 | MGnify/ENA primary metagenome ERZ1292630 (study PRJEB36523, sample SAMEA6512641) | groundwater metagenome | collected 2019-01-08 | study: AquaDiva: Metagenomics assemblies of 32 groundwater samples | reverse complement strand
CACGTAGGTCTTGCCCGCGACGTAGCCGCTGTCGATATAGTAATACTTCTTGAACGCCTCTTCCATCTCCGCGTCGACAAAAGTCAACCAAAATCGATTTAATTTGTACCTTCCGGTGTCCGCCGTCGTTTCGTCACCGGTTGTTGTGGTTGTGTTTGTCTTAGACCTAACCAGCGATCGCCGCCTCGCGATGGCAACGCCTCGCTTTTCTAACGACGAGGGCGCATCCACGCCGCTGCTGCCTTCAGCGGCTCCTCGTCCGGATGCCTGCCCCATGCGAAGGTCGGTGTCTTGCAACGTGTCGTCGGTGGCGAAGCCAACGAGCGTTCCGCGGACGCGGCGATCCGCCTCACTACCGGCACCCCCGCTGGCGTTTGGCTTCGCCGACGCTGATAAGACGGAGGATGAAGGTGACCTTAGCTGCGAATCGCTCATTCTACGCGTCGATCAGCGTCTTTTTTCCCGGGTTGTATCTGCGCAGACTTTAAATATTTCGAACGAGAGAAGGCGGTGTGCGATCGGTTCGAAACTCTTTTTCATCAAAAATCCAAACCAGTCGTCTCGTGAGGGGGGGCAGGAACTTATTCCCAGGAACAGGATACTGTATGTGGGCATGCGAGATGCCCCCCCCCCCCCCATGCATTTCGTCCTATCGTTTCCTTCCCATTTCGGAATGGATGAAAGTCTATTCGTTGCCAACAACCGCAGGCAAGAGGCCATTCGTGCTCTCGTTCGTTGTTTCCAAACCGCCTTCTAAACTTTAGAAGTGTCTTTTCGCTTCCCCTCCTGGGTGGTTGGCCTCTCTCTCTCTGGCCACCCTCTGGACACCATCGCTTGCGACGCCGACTACAGATACTCCTCCCTCTGTTTCCGACGAATGTTCTCTCTCTCACCCTTACGTCGTCGACTCGAGCGCTGCCATGGCCATCGCCAGAGAATTGGCGAGGACGGCAGACATCCAATCGCCCTTGGCCATGTGATCGATGACGTCCTGCTTCGCAGCTGCTCCTCCCGTCGGGCTGAAAGGCCTATCGCCCTCTGCACCTCTTCCTCCGTTATCGCAACCCTCCACGATCGTTGCACCCTGCGACCCGCCCGTCACATCGCTCCGCGGAAGTTCGCCGTCCGCCTCTCGGCGCGACGGGCGGGTGCTGCCCAACCCAACGCCGCCGCGTTGCCGAAGGGAGCCGCCACGACCCGCCTTCATCAGCACGTCATCGGTGCGCGAGCCAATGCGCAGCCACATCGGAATGTTGTCAACGGTCGTTTCTGGTTGCCGTGTTGCCATCGGGCCCCCGGGGGATGCGCCAAAGATGCGGAGCTCCTTGACGACGAAGCTTGGCCGTCCGCGACACACGACGTCGAATACGAGGCTACCCGTGGTGCGGGTGGCGGTGGCGCGCGGTAGGCCGCCCAGGGTGAGCTGCTGCTCCCCTTCGCCGCCGCCGTCGGACGAAGTTACCGTCGTGTTCATGGCCATCAGATGTTTGATGCGCAGATCGATGCTGACACCCCCCGTTACCCCCCCTGATGATGAGGAGGAGGAGGGAGGGACCACGACAGGCCCCCCTCCCTCCACGCTGCCGCCATGATGATCGGTGGTCATCAACATCCAATTAGAGCGTCGTCGCACCGCACCCACGTCACGCGCGATCGCGGGCCACACGAGACCGACCGTCCGCGTGGCGAAACTCAGTCGACGTATCTGATCCGAAAACGCGTACGCCGTGCGGTCGTCCAACAAGAGTGCCGGGGCATTGGTAGCGGGATCACGCAATTGGAAATCTTCGCGCAGGCCGTCCAAATGAGCCACCATCGCGCGGAGCTGCTCGAGCATCTGTGGGGCTTGACCAGCGATGGCGAACGTCATCCTAAGGGCCGGAGAGGAGGCTCCTCCAGGCGCATCGCCACTCCCTGTGTCGTCTTCTCGTACGGTGCCGAGAATGGCCTCGCCACGACAGGCCGTGACGCCGGAAATCCGCTGGCGCCACGTCGGTTCCTGGGCCGCAGACAGCAGACTAAGAATGCTATGGACCGTGGACAGGGCCGCGCCGGCGACATCGCCACGGTCCCAAAAAAAGATAAGCATCCCGTTCGGGTCCATGCGGAGCAACTTTCCTGGATTCCGGGCTTGCTGTCCGGCTAGATTCGAACCCAGAGGCTGGATGCCTTGCACCGCGGACCAAAGTGCGGTGAAGATGTCGGTGGTCAAATCGCGGATTTGGCGGAAGCAGACGCCGACGAGCATGACGTCGTGCCGCTCGAGGCTGGACTTTTCCACGTTCTCCTTCGTGAGACCGTCTTGTACGTGTGATTTTCGCGCTTGCATCATGACGCTCATATCCAACGCAGATTGAAGCATGCTGGAAATGTCGCTGTTGATGGCGGCCATGAGTCGGACGGATTTTGGAGGCCGCTCCAGAGTGACGACGCCGTTATGATTGGAGGTTGCCTCACCAGCACCTTCCGCGAAGGATGATGGCGGGAGGGGGCGGTGCACGACACCGCCAGGATCTGAAGACGGAAGCAGCTCCGCGGCCTGCTGCGTTGCGATGCTCACGTGGTTCAGCGACTGCAAGTTGACGAGAACAAAGACACAATGAAATAGAAACAAAAAGATGCAGAAAAACACGAGGCCGTCTAAGTTCGTCGTTTGCCGTTGCACGATCAGGGAAATGCCGACGTCGACCTTCGGTATTTTTAGAAAAATGACGAGTTCGTCCTCCCCGAGCGCAGACACGACACCAACCCCCCCGTTCACCGATGTCGTCGACGACGACGCGTTGATCGTCGTGTTGAAGAGCGTGGTCGTGGTCGACATCACCCTCTCGGAGGCAAACAGGGTGGTGGGGTCGTCGCCATAGTACCCCGAGCCATCCAAGTTGGCGAGCCACTGCCACTGCAAGGAGGTCAAGTTCAGAAGCTGCAGCATGGTCAGACTGGTGTCCTTGTGGAAACTGTATCGCACCCCGGTGTTCGTCGTGGCCATGACGACCCGGCCGGTGCGGCGGTAGGCGATGGCAGCGGTGGCGTTCTCTTTCAGGTCCAATGCGAGAAGTGCCGCCTTAATGTCCGACATCGACACGATGGCGGTGACGCAGGAGCTCTCTGGGACGGGCGAGGCGGTCGCCGCCTTGACGTACGTGGGCCACGAAACGCAGGACAAGACGGCGAACACAAGAGATGTTGCGATCACGCATTGGTCGTTTAGACTGGACATTGGCGAGTGGGCGAGGTAAGTGAAGGGTCCCTCGAACAAGAAGCGGGAACTGGACGTTGGGGCTTGGGCTTGGTCAAAGTAGCCGGCGTTGAGCGACGCGCGGGGCACGGCCCAAGACGACATGTACGGGCAGCGGTCTTGAGGGACGGACGCGTTCCACGCCACGGCGTCGCCGTCATCGCCCGTGCCCCCACTCCGGAAGTAGTACCGCACTGCGGCGACGCCGACCGCGTCTCGTTCGACTGGGGCAAAGGACAAAAACGCGGTCGCCATGCCGCCGGTGACGAAGCGAGTGGCAAAGTCGTCCAACGACGGACCCGCGTTGTCCGCTGTGATGGCCCCGCTGACGGCGTCCTTGTTGAATCGTAGCACCACTTCCTTGTCGGAGGTCGTGAGATCCACGCTCGACAGGAATGCATTGGAGACTAGGAAGCTGTTGATTTCAATCTCTGTTGACCGTAGCGACATGAGGTCGACGAGCGTACCCGTCGCAAATAGGGTCGCCAGGGATTCCCCTGCTCGCAGAACGTCTCGCGCAACGTCGACGGTGCGTGACTCGAGGACCGCCCTAGTCGTCGCGTTCGAGTAGGACGCCGTGCTGCTGTTCATGCCTGGGAAATACGTGACCGACCAGGTTCTCGTCTGCGTCGCCAAGACGGGTTGAAGCGTGCCGAACGTGGTCAGTGAGGTCACCGTGAGAATGGCCGCCGTGAGAGGGGTGCCATAGCCCTTGAACGCCGCATACTTTAGCGCGTAGCTCAATGAGGCGCCGGGAAACAAGGCCTGCTGCCACGCTTGCCCTGCGAAGACAATCGACCCCTCATCGCTATTGAAAAAGGTCGGACTCGGTGTGATCGTTTTCAGCGTAGCGGACATGTGGACGAAGGCGAGAACATCGGTGAAGCCGTCGAAGATGCTGGAGAACTTGGTATCCGCGAACGTGATGCGCCCGAAGGCGCGTACCGACGGGCGGTGGCGAAAAGGGACGGAGATCTCCACGAAGCCCGTCGTCTTGGCCCGGTACAAAGCATCGCGCCCGTTCGGATCCGCCAGGGAGCCAAACTGCGCAGCTTCGGCGTCGGTCAGCCGCGGCGGCGTGGCGAAGCGGATGATGGTGTCGTTGTATTGCGTCACCGTCGGTTGCCGTTGAAAGACGCTGCTCATCGTGAACAACGAGGTAGCCCATCCGTTCGATTCGCCGAAGGCGCTCTGTTTCAGCGCGACGTCGTCTAGCGGCGCCGCACGGGGCACCAAGGTCAGACTATCCGACGTCGATGGACTCAGATACGAGCGCTGAAAAGGAAGTTGCAGCCGCTTGGGCAGCGGCATCGCGGCCATCTCCACCCAGCCACTGCCATCGCCCAGCTTCGTGGCGCGCAGAAAACCGTGGCTTCCGTTCACACCATGGTCAATGTGGACGCTGAGGACGCTCTTTTGAGACGCCATTAACGGCAGCACCGACCGGCTTAGTGCCCGTTGTAGGTCGGTTGGGTCTCGGAGGACACCGCCGTGTATGAGCATCGTCGTGCCGGCGACGAGCTGCTGGGTGGCATCCAACAAGCCCCGAACCGAAATGGCAATACTCTTCGCGCCCGTCACCACCACGCGGCGGTTGGTGGCCTGCACCTCGTCGGTGGTGAGCCCCGCGAAGTACAAGAGCAAAAAGACGAGAACGGCCATGGGCAGCAGCGTGAACACGAACTGACGGACGTACGCTGAACTGACGAAGCGGACGAAGCAGCCCCGGGTGTCAAGCTGCGCTGCCGTCATCGTTCCAGATCGCAGGGTCGCGGAGGGAGTGGACGACGGCCGGCCGGTCGATCGTTGGTGCATTACCCGTGCAAAGTAATTAACGTTGTGGTGTGTTACGGTTTTTTTCCCCTTTTTTTTGGGCTGAGTAGAAATTGAAATTGTCGATGAAACGAGGAGGCTTAGGATTGATAACGATTTTTTGTGAAACAACAAACAAACGACACACACTCGGACCGAGAACTGGCCGCAAGAAGGCGAGTTTCGAAAATCGGAAAGTGAACTAGCGAAAGCGCGTGTGTGCGTCATCCTCGCGTTTCCTTTCGCCAAAGAGGCAATGGGGACGAAGACATTCCCGTTTTGGCGACAGAGGGGGGAGACGTGTGGAGTGTTTTCCTCACACCACACGCAGCGGGCTCCGACGAACCACCACCACAACAAAGGGAACCACAATGAGCAAAAAAGAACCAACCAGAAAAAAACGAAGACGGCCCGATGATAATGAATGAAAAAATCTTCAGTGGCTGTGGTACAAACGACTCGCCGCGGCTGCGGAGGCTGGTGGTGAGAGGAGATTGAGAAACCCACACGCTCTCTCTCTTGCCTTGTTGTTGGAAAATCCCTGTAGGAACGACCAGGACGTGGAAAAGACTCCGGCACGCGCTTTGTATTCTATGGCGTGATTCACACACTGTTCAAAAGGAAGGCAATTCTCTCTCTCTCGCTTCATGTGAACGGTATAAACGCAAAATTGACCCTTGTCTACTCGCCTCTTCTCCTCAGCCACCGAAGGGACGAAACGCTTCGTGACGAAAAAAGCGGAAAAAGGCGAATCGATAGTCAAGGCGGTGCTGGTGGGCTGAACTCGTCGTTCCTGCAATAGCCACTGGCGCTGTCATGAGCGTCCTCAGTGGGGTAAAAAAAAAGGCGGGGAAAGCGAGAGTGAAAAGAGAAGAGAGAGAGAGAGACAGAGAGTCTCCTGAAGCGCTTTCGTCTTGCCGCGGGGCTATGACGGACAGAAAGGTAGGAAAGGAAAGAAAAAGAAGAATGTGTGAGGAAAGAGGGAGAGGTAGAAAAGGAAACGAAACAAACTGTGGAAGTGGGGTACGCAAACAGAAAGTGAGAGAGAGAGAGAGAGAGGCATGGAGAGGGGACGTTTCCAAGTCAGGGAATGGTATATGATGGCGAGAACAAACGCTCAACGGATAGGAAATCAAAACAAGAAGTAACTTGTGAGGGGGATCGAGCGGCCCACGCTACGCTCGTCAAGCCGCTTCCGCCCCGCGGCGTTCCCTTCAAAAAAAATTACATGTCATCCAGGGAGGGCCGGACGACGACGGGCCCATCGGATGGCATGGCCGCCACCGACTTACGTTCGTCCAGCTTCACTTGAATCACGCTTCCCGCCTTGGTGCCTGCCTCCTCCATCGTGACGAGATCGTCCACTAATTCTGTTTTGCCGTCGAGGAAGAGCAGCTGAGCGGCTGGCCGCATCCCGGTCACCTGATGCAGATACCGGCGGAACGTGTGCACTTTCACATTCGCCCAGTCTCCGTATATTTCGTACGCTTTTCCACTTGGTTGCGTGGTGGCGGTGCCAGGCGCCCCCGCGACGCTGCTGCTGCTTGTTGTCACAAAAATCTTGGTGGCGCCTGGCGCATCGGGGGAGAGATGCGTGAAGTTCACCCCGGCAAGGGCTTTCTTCATCATCTTTCTGTCTCGAAGCGTGCGGTGCTTTCCTCCGCTCCCGTGCGACGAGGAGCCGCCCCCCGCGCTCCCCCCAGCGCCGCCGCCGCCGCTCTTGCGGCTCTCCCCGGCTCCTCGATCGCCGCCACTCGCATTCTCGGACACCGCCGATGAATGGTCCGACGCGCCGCCGTCGTCCCCTGCCGCGCCACCACCGGGAACCTGCTGCGGTCGGTGACGAAGAGGTGGAGGGGCGGAAGGCTGTGCTGACGACGATCCCCTCCGACCCCCACCCCCTCTTTCGGGTGGGGCGTCTCCGCTGTGCCCCCCACTTCCATCGGCTGCTGGTGGACTGGCACTGGCGGCTGCTCCCCCCCCTCCAGTGTTTGGGGGAGAAAGAGTCTGCCCCTTTCCGTGCCGGAATAGCTTCGCGTGGAACGCCAAATGCGCGTGGAAGCAAGGAAACAGCCGGCAGGTGTGCATGAAGCGCCGCTGGTGCTTGCGGTCGTTGAGTTCGGTGCACTCGAGATCCTGTGGGCACAGTGGCAGCTCAGAGGGAGTGACGACCGCGCTGCTGCGATCGCTGGTGCCCGATGCGCCCCCGGCGCTCGAGGGACGCGGCGCCGCTTTGCCAGTTGCCCCCCGGGACGGCGTGACCTGCGATTGGCGGTTGGATGCCGTGGAGCTCGTCACCGACGCGGTATCCGACGCGGCGCTTGCATCGTCGAGCAGATTGTTGCTGCAGCTGGTTTCTTGATGGCCGCCTTGGTGTCTGGGTTTCAGCGGAGCGGCCACCGGGGCGACACCACCCGCAGTGAACGTATTGCCCGGCGCGGCGCTGCTGCCGCCGTGAGACCGCCGACTCTTACTGCTCCGCGATGACGTCACCGAGGCAGGCGCAGCCGGTATCGCCGCGGGCAGCGCGTAGCCCTGTAGCTGCTGCTGCATGTTCGAACCGTAGTAGCCACCGCCGTAGCTACCATCTGCGCCGCCACTCGGGAAGAATGCCAACGGCACCACCGAACCGCCAGGAGGATCGCCACCGCCTGTTGGTTGGGGATAGTGGTGGTGATACGGATGCCCCGCGGCGGTGCTTCCGGCCCCCCCAACATAGTGGGAGGAGCCGTGATAGGACCCACCACTGGTCGCCGACATCATCGCGGCCGAGTGGAGGTAGTGTTGGTGGTGGTGGTGGTGTGGGGGCGGCGTCGTCGTCGCGTGGTCCATTGACGCTGGCGGTGGCATCGCGGAACCAAAGTGTGGCGGCCGACTGCCGAATGAGCCATTGAGGACCACCGTTGACGATTGGGGGAGCCCCCCTCCTCCTCCCTCCACACCGCCTCCGGTGATTGCCGCATACAACGGTGAAGGCGAGTACATCCCAACCCCTCCTCCTCCTGCCCCCGCCGCTGGACCCCCTCCACCCCCGAGCATGGAGCCGTGCGGTGGCGGACCATAAAACGGAGGAGGAGCGGTCGCTTGGGCGCCGCAGCCAGCTGACATGGATGACACGATGTTGTTGTTGCTGGAGGCACGCGTTGGGGTTGATAACCCACTAAACGTCCCAGGCCCTGGACCATACATGGGCGAAGGGGGTCGCGCCGCCGCCGCGGTGCTGCCGCCCCCGTAGGCCCCGCCGCCCACCGGGTGGTGTCGATGCTCCATCGTGGCGGCCATTGACGGCAGCGAAGGGTCGGGTGGCGGCATCGGGGGACCATAGGAGCCCTGATACAGCCCACCTCCACCACCACCACGCGGGGGGCCACCCCCACCACTGGCGGCTGACATTTGCGTCGGGCTGTAGCCGTAAGGGTCGTGCGTCGTCGTCGTTCGCTGTGGCGGCGTCGAGGAGGAAAGGTGATTGGTGTTCATTTGCATTTTGAACCCGCGAGGGGGCGACAATTGGGAGGGGTACGTTGCTCCCTCTTTTGTCGGCTTCATTCACAACAGACCCCCCGGTTCAAGGCGAAGTGGCTGCTCAGATAGGAACGAAGAGTGGCGCCATTGTAAGCCCACCCGATTTAAAATGTACAGCCCTCGCGCTGTGGCCTCGACGAGTGGGAATCGCGGGGCGACCAAAATAGCCATGATATCACCACCCTTCTCGGGGGGGGGGGGGGGGGGGTCGATTGATTGCGTCTACGCTGGATCAAGACCTCAGTGTTTCCCCTCCCTTGTCCCCCCCTTCCCTATCTACTCGTCGTCGCCACGCAGTCGCGACCGCAATGCGTCGCGAATGACCGCATGCCGTGAGGACGGGCACCACCACGACGACGACGACGACGCTCCCACCTCAAAATCTCCACCAAGACGATCACTGTTGCGGCTGTCGGAACTTTGTCTTCGCCGCTCCGGCGGTGGCCGTAGCATCAGCAAATCGACGGCCCACAGTAGTTGGGGAAATAGGACAGGCCGACGCAGCAGTTCGTCGTCGAAGCCATTGCCACCTGGTACGGAGGCGTGCGCGGGCGATGTGGCGTCGCCGCCGCTGAAAGGTAGTGCCCAAAGCCACGAACGCGGAAGATGACTCGGGAGGATGGGTCCCTCCTCATCGGTAATTCGTCGTTTGCTGTGCTGTGGTTGGTTTGTTGGTTCCGTCTCAGGGCTGTCTTGAACCTTCCTCCTTGTCGACGATGCGTTTTGGTCCGAAGAAAAACGCGGAGGAGACGACGACGAGGGTGACTCCAATCCCTCCGCGGCCGCCTCTTGGGGGTCCACAGGTTTTGGCAAGGACCACTCAAGAACGGCACGCCCGTCCCGCGTCGCGATGCACGTGGCGCAGGTGATCGCGTCGACCAACGCGGCGGTGCACTCCGCTTCGCCCACACCCAGCCAGCGCGACGCGGCGAAACCCAGTTGGCCCACGGCGACGGAAGGCACGCACTGGTTCAATCCAACAACCGACCGGGAGGAATCACACCGGTCTCTGGACAAGCAGCTCGCTTCTAGAATGCCTGTCGTGTTGCGCTCGCCGAAGTCCCTGATGAAAGCGTCAAAAGCCGATGAAACATTGGAAGCAGCAGCCACGGGGGGAAGCGTCATGGTCTGCGACTCTATCCACAAGGAGGCCATGACGTCTGGAGAAAAGAGGGCCACTCCACCTTCTCGTCGTAGAGGATGATTTCCACCGAGATCGCCGAAAAAAGGTGCTGACCACGTCGGTGATGTCCTCCTAGCCGCATTCAGTTGGCTCGACATCGACAAGTAGGTCGCGGCGGCGTACTTCATGCGGCCGCCATCACCACCACGAACAGCCCCTTCCGTCTCCCTCCCCTCTTCAGCTGACTGCGACGGCGGCGGCTGGAACAACTCAAACAATAGATTGACGGCCCGGACGCGCGTGGGGCTGATCGTCGTCGGCAGCGGAATGTTCATGAGTAGCGAGTCGGCGTGGGTCACCGAGCCACGAAACGACGCACGAGAAGTACTCGTCGTCGGATGCTCCTCGTCAGCGTTGATGGATGGCCAGCGGTTGAACAAGGTCTCGGCTCGCGTCCATTGCTCTCGGAGCAGCATCATGGTGTGGCGTTGAGCGACCGCGGCGCCGTCCGCATCGTTGACGTTCGTTTGGGACGGCAGCGACGTGACGACACCACGAAGGCCTTCGCTGCCCTCTGTTGTTGAACGACTCGCTCGGTAGCCTTCCTCGAGGGAGTACTGCAGCAGGTGCGGCTTGACGTAGAGGACGACGAACTGCCATATCAAAAACAAAGGTGTGACATAACGGCCCTGGGGTCCGAAGGCAACTTTGGCGCAATCGGAGAGTAGCGTCAGGACGGCATCAAAACGAATCGCGTTCGCACCGCCACCGCCTTCCTTCCGCGATCCACCTCCTCGCCCGGTGATGCCGGAGCAGCCGACGCCGACGACGACCTGCGGTTCCGTCGCTAACGCCGCCGTCGAAGTCGCCACCAATTCCTGGAACACGATGTCCACCGGACCCATGATGTCGACGTGGGTGAGGCTCACAAATCGGTGAAGTGAGGAGCGGTCCCATGTGCCCGCCATTCGCAGGAGCGTGTCCACGGAAGGCCTACCGGCGTGCTGGCCGTTGTTGTTCATCACGACAGCGTCAAGGATGAGCTGCGCGAAGGGGTCGACAGAGTCACTTCGACGACTGATGTCATCGACAGCGAAGTTCGGCGTCGGCTGCGCAAAGTACAAAAACACCGCCGCCGTGTCGTGCCATGCGCGAGCCTCTGTCCGTTGCATCAACCCGCAAGACGCAGAGCAACAATTCGCCGCGTCCACGAGCGCGCCACGAGCGAGAAGCAACGACGCGCTCTGGATGCTGCCAGGTCGGTCCCTCGGGGTGTAGACTTCGTCACCGTCGCCGCGCCGTTGTTGTTCGCCGCTGCCCCCGACAACTAGAGAGTTCCACTCCGGGTCGTCATCGGCTCGGTCGGCGCCCTGAGGTGGGATCCATACCAAGTCGCTGGACTCCAGCGCTCGTCGGTGCCTCTCCGGGTCGACGGCTAAACTGCACGCCAAGAGGCGATTCCCGACCGCGGAAATGCGGTGGTCCAAGGCATCGAAAGCTTCCTCGCAGTGCTGCAGGCGGCCATGCCAGCTGGACATCAGTCCCTGCAACTGCTGCTCAACGTCGCCGCGCAGCAGTCTAAGTGAATCCTGAAACCAACGCCGCGTGATGCCCGCCATTTCGACATTGGCGTCGTGCACCTTCATCGTCGCGCTTAGCGTCTCTTCCGTGGCCAATGCCGAGTCGGCCACGACTGAAAGGGCCTGCTTTGACGCTTCGACTTCGTCACGCGTTGCCTGCAGTCGCTTCATCATCGCCTCCCCTTCCGCTTCGTACGTTTGTGCGACAAGTTTCGTTGTGGCCACGCGGGTTTCAAACTTCACGCGCTCTCGCAGCTCGAAGATGTGCGTGGCTCGGCGGTACTGCGATACTAGGTCGCTCCGCTCCCGGACTTCGTTGTCCTCCACTGACCGCCTGAGGTCGCCCTTCGTGGCCTGGGCCTCGCAATCTCGCATCGCGTGGCCGATGGTGCCGAGTAGGTTCATTTGCGCGAGAATCGCGTCCAGTGCATTGGCGGGGATATCACGACTGTCGAAAATCGCGATAAAATCTCCCATCGTGAGGCACGGCACGTCCGCAAGGGTGGTAAACGCGTGCATGGCGTCGAATACAGAAGCCGATCCACTTGTCCCTGCGCGCTGCTGTTGCCGCTGGAAGTTGGCAGCGCTGTCGTCATCGTTCTCCAGTTTCGTCACGAGCCAGCGCCCGATGTAGGCATGCAGCTCGTCGCGGGAAAACATCCGTGACGAACGGTGAAGCCAACAGAGGGCGAATTCCGCTTCCAACGGCGTGACGAAGGCCTCCCCCTCATCAGTCACGGGGTGTGCGCATGATGTCGGCCGCTGCGGTGAAGGCGGCAAAGCGGATAGCGGTCGACGCCTCGCAATTTCGGAAAATATGCCCTCGAGCAGTACGACGCGATGACTGCGGGTGCCGAATAGGGTACCTCCTCCACCTCCTGCTTGGGAGGGATAGGCCGTCGTGACACCGCCGGTCCCCGCGACCAAGCCGCCACCAACATCCGCAGATGCACGCCGCAGTCGACGACTGTCCACCGTGAGTCGGCTCATGTCGTCAAAAATGACTAGCGGGGGTGGTGGAATTGTGGGGAGATGAGAAAAAGGAATCGGTCGATGCTTTGGGCAATTTTTTTTAAAAGCAGCTCTTGAGTTCAGTTGCCTGTCACTCGTACCTTTCACATAATTCGGTGTACTGTCACGCTCCACGCTGTTCTCAGGGAGCGGCGCGAGTCACGGTCGTTCTCGTGGGCCGGTCAAAGCTATATTCGACCGGGCTGTTCACGACTGGGGCCTTCCCCTTCATGTGCAGCACGGTCATCACGGTAGACGCCCGCTCCATCAGGAGCCGCTGCTTCTGCGGGTCGGTTTCGCCACGATGTTCTCGCCACTGCGAGATCACTCGTTTTCGCAGGAACTCGCGGGCATGGCGTGACTTGACCTTCAGCTCGATGGAGTGGAGGACGAGGCGAAGGAGCTGAAACGCACTTCGAATTTCGTGAGGGGCGTTGACCGCCGGCGTAGGAGGGGTCGCGCTCAGGGATCGCCAAAACTGAGAGCGGCAAAACATTTACCGTTTTACTTTGTGCGGCGGGTGAGGCCGTCGTCGTGACGCTCTACCTCGTTTTCCGATTCGTGTTTTTGCGACACTACACCCTTTGCGCTTTGAGGAGTGAGGACAGAGTTCAAGCGGGTATCCATCTTTGTCGAACGGTCACAGTTGAAACTGAGATATCAGCAGCCTGGCTGCGTCTCAACGCCATTTGCCACCGACAATACAAGTCGAGAACAAAATTCGATTCGGAGTTTGGAAACAGGGGAGGGGCGAAACACGCTCACTCTAGCGCGTGAACTCCTAGGAATCCCCGCGCGGTGTACGACGCAATGCCAATAATACTTCCGCGGGGGGGGGGGGGGGGGGGGGGGGGGGGGGGGGGGGGGGG
>ERZ1292630.3743-Hain-H41-02um-R3-3743-length-13160-cov-10_pt1 | contig 13160 bp, 11 predicted proteins | sample MGYA00564408_ERZ1292630 | MGnify/ENA primary metagenome ERZ1292630 (study PRJEB36523, sample SAMEA6512641) | groundwater metagenome | collected 2019-01-08 | study: AquaDiva: Metagenomics assemblies of 32 groundwater samples | reverse complement strand
AGGTAAAGGTCATTCACGTTCGTGCCGGTGGGTCCAGTGATGATGAGCTGATGAAGCCGCTTCAATGCAGGGTAGGTACTGTGGTGCTTCAACGCGCCCTTGAGATCAACCGAGAGGCGCTGCGCGCGGGCCACGGTGTCGCCATCGACGATTGCTCCAGCCGCGTCAGTCGGGCCATCTGTGCCATCGGTGCCGATCGCCACCACCCATACCTTGGCCAGACCGGCGATCTCCAACGCAGCAGCCGAGGCAAATTCCTGGGCTCGCCCGCCTTTCCCCTTTCCCGTGACGGTCACAGTCGTTTCTCCACCGGCTACCAGACAACAGGGCCGCTGCAGCGGTGTACCCGCTCGCACGATACTCCTCGCCATGGAACCAAACCGCTTCCCCGCTTCTCGGGCCTCTCCGGTTAAGGCCGGCGTATGCACGAGGGTTCGAAGACCTGCCGCTCTGGCTGCGCGGGTGACAGCCGTGACGGCCGTTGCGTTGTTCCCGACAATGTGATGACGAACCCGACGGAACAGGGAGGAGCCGGGCTTCGGAGTTTCACTCGCGAGTCCCTGACATCCATGGTCAAGATGCTGACGCACTCGCAGAGGAACTGCCTGCCAGATGCGATAGCGTTTCAGAATCGCGACAGCGTCTTGATAGGTCGTGGGGTCCGGGACTGTCGGACCTGAGGCAATGGCGCTGAGGTCATCACCCAACACATCGGAAAGAACGAGCGTCACAATGGTGGCCTCGGTTAACTCGGCGAGACGTCCACCTTTGATGCGCGAGAGATGTTTCCGAACCGTATTGATTTCCTGGATGGTCGCGCCGCATCGCAAGAGCTTCTCTGTGGTCTGTTGCATATCGGCTAACGTAATTCCTATCACCGGGGCCGGCAGTAAACTGGAGGCTCCACCCGACAGAAGCACGATCAAGAGGTCTTTCCGACCAAGCGCTGCCACCATGGTACAGAGTTTGGCAGCCGCGCTCTGACCAGACCGGTCGGGAATAGGATGCCCTGCTTCCGCCACAACGATCCGTTTCGTCGGCAGACCATGGCCCTGCTTCACCACGACAAATCCACTGTGCAACCAACGGCCCAGCCGCTGTTCCACCGCACGGGCCATCGGAGCTGTCGCTTTTCCGGCCCCAACCACAACCACACGCCCATAGCAGCTCAGGTCATACCGACGCCGGCCGATGATCAGTGCCGCTCCGTCCCTGGAGATGGCGCGACCGACCGCCGCCTGGGCATCAACCGCCTTCAGTCCTTGAACGATGAGTTTTTTGAGAACTGGCCTAATAGGAGAGGAGGGAATCTGCATTACGCTACTGATGGGCTCGCTATGTATATCAACTTCTGATGGTCCGGTGAGCCCCCCACTGCGCGCGTCCAACAAGGGTCTTCTGAGACCGCGCGTTGCGCGAGCACAGGGGGCTCACCGGACCATCCCCCCTGCTAGGGAGTCTTGTCCTGCTTAAAGCAACGAGTCGGGCAGGTCTGCCGTGGGACTCTCATCTGATAGGTCCCGCGTGGGAGTACATCCTTCTTGAATTCCGGGTTCAGCATCTTGAGTTCCAAGAAGTAGGTCCCATACTCCTCGGCAATCGAGGTGAGGGCTCGTTGGGAGTCTTTCACGTTGACGGTGACCGTTTCAGTTTCCATCGGCATATACAGGTCTTTCTTGCTCAGACCCAAGTACTTTTCCGGTTGCGAATAGATTTCCTTGGCCGCGATGATTCTCGGGACGTAGCGCATCGTTTCCCGTGGCCCATGCATCTTCCAGTAGTCGGTAATATTCTGTTCCTTCAATAACCGGCGAACTCGTTCTTCACCGGCATTGTACGAGGCCATGGCCATGAACCAATCGTTCTGCTTGAAATCTTTCAGATAGCGCAAGTACTTAACCGCCGCTTCCGTCGACATTTCTAAATTGCGGCGATCGTCGCGGACCGCATCGCTCTTGAGACTATAGCGTCGCCCAGTGGAAGGAATGAACTGCCACGGTCCCGACGCTTTCGCCTTTGAATAAGCGGCGGCCACGCACTTGCTCTCCACCAGCAACATATACTTGAGGTCGTCCGGCAACCCGGCATCGGCTAGCTGCTTTTCTGCGGGGGGGAAACAGCGCCCGGTGCGCTTGGCAAGGATGATACTTTCGCCCTGATCTTCTAAGAACTGATAGAACTCGTACTCGATACGTTCACGCACCTGCCAGTTATCAAGCGGGACTGCTTGGCCTGCAAAAGTCAGCTTGTCAGGCAGTTTGAATGAACTGAGAAAGTAGCGCTCAGCTCCTTCTCGCTTAAGTTCCGGCAGGATGACGAGGCGACCCTCCGACTCGCTGGGGTTCTCAAGGGGATCAAACAGACCCAGATCACGATCAGGTTCTCCATTGGCTCCAGAGCGAGGCGTACTTTCCTTCAAATCGGGATGTTCAGGTTGTGGTTGGGCTCCCGTCGCAATCGGAAGCGTGACTGCCATCCACAACCCACTGAGCACCAGTGCTCGTTGAAGCCGCGTCCTCATGCCAATCCTGCCTCCTAGATACGGTGAACAATCCACAGTCGAGTGCGTATGCTAACAGCACGGCTTGGGACCGGCAAGCATGATCGACTTTCGGATTCGTGTTAGACTGCCCCGGTCTATGCGTGCACTGACCCTCCTCAACGATCGCATCATCCACTGCACCGCCTGCCCACGGCTCGTCACCTATCGGAAAGCGATCGCCGCAGAGAAACGGAAGCAGTTTGAGGACTGGACCTATTGGGGACGTCCGGTCCCTGGATTCGGGGACTCCCACGCCCGCCTCTACGTACTCGGGCTCGCGCCAGCCGCCCACGGCGGCAATCGAACAGGACGGGTGTTTACAGGCGACCGCAGCGGGGATTGGCTCTATGACGCCTTACATCGATTCGACTTCGCCAACCAACCCGGCTCTCACCACCGGGATGATGGGCTGAAGTTATCGGATTGTTACATTGGCGCTACCGTCCGTTGTGCGCCGCCCGACAATAAACCGGCCCCGGAAGAGTTCAAGGCCTGCCGCCCCTATCTGCGGGAAGAACTCCGGTTGTTACGGAAGATCCAAGTGGTTGTGGCGCTGGGTAAGATTGCGTTCGATCACTACCTGAAAGCCTGTCGCGATGAGGGGTTGCAACTCCCCTCCCCGCTCCCGAAGTTTTCCCATGGAGTCGTCAAGGTTCTTCCGTGGGGCATCACACTGATCGGCTCATACCATCCAAGCCAGCAAAACACCTTCACCGGGCTCTTAACCCGCCCGATGTTTCAGCACATTTTCGCGACGGCCCGCCAACGGCTCACCGAACCGGCCGACAAACGAACCAGCAAGTAATAGGCTACATTCTCCTATTGCGCGCAACAGGAAGACACAATCCCAGGATGCTCAAAAAGTCCGTTCAGCAAGGCCGCAGCCGATGAAAGCACCGGAGGCGTAGCCTCCGGGCTACGTTGGGATGCTTTCGAGGCGAGAGCGCCGCTGGCGGACTTTTTCAGCGTCCTGCTACGCCTTACTTCTTCGCTTGTGCTTCCCAGTCCGCCAGGAACTTCTTAAGTCCGCTATCCGTCAGCGGATGTTTCACCATCTGCTGAAAAATCGAGAAGGGCATCGTACAGATATGGCCCCCGGCCAGCGCAGCCTCAACCACGTGCTGAGGATGGCGCACACTGGCCACCAGCACCTGGGTTTTATAATCGTAATTGCGGTAGATGGTCAGGATCTGGCGGATCAGCTCCATCCCGTTTGAACTGATATCGTCAAGCCGACCGATGAAGGGGGAGACGCACCAGGCACCGGCTTTTGCTGCGAGGAGCGCCTGAGTTGGAGAAAAACACAATGTGACGTTCACCTTGATGCCCTCGGCCGCCAATCTTTTGGTGGCCTTCAACCCCTCCGCAATCAAAGGCACCTTCACGACAATATTTTTATGGATCTTCGCGAGTTCCTTCCCTTCTTTCACCATGGCATCCGCGTCAAGACTGACGACCTCGGCGCTGATCGGCCCATCCACGATGTTGCAAATCTCAATAAGCATTTCCTTGAAGCTGCGGCCTTCCTTGGCCACGAGCGACGGATTCGTGGTCACTCCGTCAAGAAGTCCAAGGCTGGCCGCCTCCTGGATTTCCTTGACGTTGGCGGTATCAAGAAAGAATTTCATGAGCATGTCCTTTCATGTCGGGATGAAAAATCCGTGTGACCAGTTCGTTATCGGTTATTCTATGAAGAACTCGAACTATGCCGCAACGGTCTGCCGGATCGCCCGGTTTGACAGGTCTTTGCACGGCAGTTAAGATTCAACCGTCAACCGCTTACCGGTTGATGCGTTGACCAAAGTATACGACGAGGAGACCTGCTATGAGACGATCTGCCTGGCTACTGTCATTTTTCTTGCTCCTCACTGCCTGCGGCGGCAGTAATCCCTATCTTGAACAGTCACTCAAACCGGCTGAGCTTCAAGGCAAAGACAAAACCTGGTTTGAAAAGAACTGGGGTGCGCCGAGCGGCAAAGCTCCTAGATTTTTTGGCGGCGAAACCTGGACCTATTACCGCATTGCCGGCGGCAAATCAGGCCCACCCCTCTTTAACTTCTCGCCCAATCAGTGCCAGATCACACTCAAGTTCGACAAAGAAGAGAAACTCTCCGACTATAGTTACTCGGGCTGTTAACCGGCGAGCTGCTCTTGGAACTTGTGGGCGCACGATCGGCTACAGAAGTAATACGTCTGGCCCCCAATATCTTCCGTTACCGCCGCGCCCCTTGGAACGAACACCCGGCAGACAGGATCCTGCACCATCTGATTCTTGCTGGGAGAGAGCCGCTCTGGCTGGCCCTGGCCTTTGAACTCCCGTAGGGCCCGCCGGAGGAGAAAATATAACACCCCAAGTAGCCCGAGAATGAGAATAATTCTATACATAGTGGTGGTCTCTTTGTGATGCCACAATCCTATGGGACAGCATCACCTCTGTCAAGGACTCCATAACCTGTTCTAGTTGATAAAACAACGGATTCTCACTCATGACCTCTGCTCAAATGGCCTAGCTTCACATGAGGGGAAGGGCCTATTTCCCAAAATGACCCAGTACTTCAGATGGATATGCTTCCATTTCCTAGAGTGTTAAAGTGACTTTATGATGACATGCGATAAATGCCGCGGGGCGATGTTACCGGAACGGGCGGTGGATCTGAACGCAGGGCTTGCGATCACAGTATATGCGTGTTTGAACTGTGGTCGCCGGAAATCAGCGGGTCAGGAACCTCGGCCTATTACCGCGAGACATTAATCCGCGCGATGACAGAACCGAAACCGCTCACGTATGACGAGCATAAGGCGGCTGAAGCCGCCTTCCGTGGGTATCCGCCCAATGCTGATTGGACGGACTCCGCCCAGGAGGTTTATGCCCGTCTATCTGCGGTGATCGCCAAGCAAAGAACAGCTGCGCCCAACCCCACAAGCAACCAGGACCTTGAGGGAGTCGGTCGATAACTTGTGCCGTGTTTCCCCTGATCAATAGTCCATTCCACTATCGAATGGTCAGCAGAGCACCAGACCATCGCCTCCACATAGTGCCAATCTTGATGTGCCCCCTAAGGCCACACGATGGTCGAGCCCTCATCTCGCACACTTCTTGGTTGATGTGAATCCAGCGGCGCTTCAGCTGAGAGTTCGCCATGACAGCAGATGATTGCTGGTCAGATTCGCGGCGTGGGGAACCGAAACAGAGGGGGGCAACTATCGGAGGCTCAGCACATCCATCATGTCATAGAGGCCTGGAGGCTGCCGAACCACCCACTGAGCGGCCCGCAAGGCGCCTCCCGCGAAGGTATCGCGGCTACTCGCTCGATGCGTCACTTCGATGCGCTCCCCCATCCCACCAAAGAGAATCGTGTGGTCGCCAACGATGTCACCGGCACGAATGGTTTGAATCCCTATCTCGCCTTTTTTCCGTTCGCCAATGAGACCTTTCCTGGCATAGACGCCGACCTGATCTAGATCGCGGCTCACAGCCTTCGCCAAGACTTCCGCAATCTTGAGCGCCGTCCCGCTTGGCGCATCTTTTTTCAGTCGATGATGAGCTTCGATCACCTCGATGTCGTATTCGTCCCCCAGCGTTTTTGCCATCTCACTGATGACCTTATAGATCAGGTTGACCCCCACGCTCATGTTAGGGGACAACACGCAGGGAACCTGGCTCGCGAGTGACTTCAGCTCCTCGAGCTGGGAAGGGGAAAACCCCGTCGTGCCGATCACCATGGCTCGCCGGTGTTGTGCCACCACTCGCAGGTGATTTAAGGTTGCTTCGGGAGAGGAGAAATCGACGACCACTTCGCCTCGGTCAAGGAGTGCTGCGAGATCCTCGGTAATTGGAATGCTCGCGCGGCCACAGCCGGCCGTCTCCCCGGCATCGTCACCCAACGCGTCATGGCCCTTTCCTTCGATCGCACCGGCAAGCGACAGGGCCTTAGAATCTTTGATGAGCGCAACCAGCCGACAGCCCATACGGCCGGCAGCCCCTGCAACAATCACGTTGATCATAGAATAATTACCTGTACCAGGGCCATCCTGGCTAAATGAGACCTGCGTCCTTTAAGGCCCGCGTGAGTTGATCCTTCGTCTCAGTCGCCATGCCACAGAGCGGCAAGCGCAACTCCGGATCGATTTTCCCCATCATGCCCAGCGCCGTTTTCACCGGAATCGGATTGGTCTCGTAGAAGAGTGCGGTGAAGAGCGGCGACAGGGCGAAATGAATCCGCCGTGCCTCCTCGATCTTTCCGCTCAAAAAGGCCTTGACCAATTGCGCCATCTCGGATGGGACAACGTTCGACGCCACACTAATGACACCCTTTCCTCCGACTGCCATCATGGGCAACGTCAGAGCATCGTCGCCGGCAAGAACCGTCATCCGGTCACCGCACGTACTTGCAATCTCAGAGGCCTGCTGAACTGACCCGCTCCCCTCTTTGATCCCGACAATGCTCTGTAACCCGCAGAGCCTCGCCACAGTAGAAGGCAACATGTTCACGCCGGTCCGTCCGGGAATGTTATAGAGGACCTGCGGGAGATCCACGGACTCCGCAATCAATTTGTAATGTCGGTACAGCCCCTCTTGTGTCGGCTTGTTGTAATAGGGCGTGATGATCAACGCCCCGTCGGCACCTGCCTCCTTGGCGTGTTTGGTGAGGGACACCGCTTCTGCCGTGCTGTTGGAACCGGTCCCGGCAATCACGGGGACGCGTCGGTTGACCACCTCGACGGTCAATTCGACCACGCGGTGGTGTTCCTGGTGTGAAAGGGTAGCGGATTCGCCGGTGGTGCCGCAGGGCACGATCCCATTCGTCCCATTAGCAATTTGCCATTCTATGAGGTCGCCGAAGGCCCGTTCGTCGACCTTGCCATTCCTGAACGGAGTCACGATGGCAATCAATGCACCTGTAAACATGCTGACTCCTTCGCCAAAGATGCGTCTGTCGCGCCTATTCCTCAGTCGAGAAATGCCGGAATCGTTTCGCCCTTCACCAAATCATCATAGGTCTCTCTGGTCTTGATGACGTGGATCTCTCCGCCTTTGATCAAGACTTCCGGCACCCGCGGTCGCGAATTATAATTGGAGGCCATCACAAATCCATAGGCTCCCGCACTCATTACCGCAAGCATATCGCCCGGGTTGACCTCCGGCAGTGACCGGTCCTTCGCCAGAAAATCGCCCGACTCACAGACCGGGCCGACGACATCCACATTATGCTTAGGCCGCTTCAGTACCGCCTCTGATAAGGGACGAATCTCGTGATAGGCCCCGTAGAGGCTCGGTCTGATCAGGTCGTTCATCGCCGCATCGACGATAATAAACCGTTTCGCTTCGCCGTCCTTCCGATACAACACCTTCGTCACGAGGATGCCGGCGTTGCCGACGATGACGCGGCCAGGCTCCATGATGAGGGTGATATTCAAATCCTTCAGAAGTGGCGACACGGCGTCCGCAAGGTCCTGCGGCAGCGGTGGCGTTTCGTCCGAGTAGGTAATGCCAAGCCCGCCACCGATATTGACGTACCGGATGTTGATGCCCTGAGCCTTCAAGGCTGCAACCAGCTTCACCACCTTCTTCACGGCCTCGACGAACGGGGTCACCTCCGTCAACTGCGATCCGATATGCTTATGCACCCCGACGACATCGATGTTGGCGAGTGAGGAAGCCAGCGCGAACTCTTCGAGCGCGCGATCGGCGGCAATCCCGAACTTGCTCTTCTTGAGGCCGGTCGAAATGTAGGGGTGCGTTTTCGGATCGATGTCAGGATTGATGCGCAGGGCGACCCGCGCCTTGGTCCCGACGGACGCCGCCACCTCATTAATCGCCTGCAGCTCAGCCGACGATTCAACGTTGAACATGAGGATGTCGGCCTTCAGGGCCTCGCGAATCTCCTCGGCATTCTTGCCGACACCCGCAAACACAATCTTTGATGGGGGAACGCCTGCCTTGAGCGCCCGAAAGAGTTCGCCGCCGGACACGATATCCACCCCGCTTCCCTCCTTCGCCATGAGACGGAGGATCGCGATATTGGAATTGGACTTCATGGCGAAGGCAATCACATGGGGAAGGCTCTTGAAGGCCCCGTCGTACGCCCGAAAGTGACGGACGAGGGTCGCGTAGCTGTAGATATAGCAGGGGGTGCCGACCTCTTTCGCAATCCGGCTAACCGGCACCTGCTCGCAATATAGTTCGCCCTGTCGATACTCGAAATTATGCATCCTGCAAATCCTCATTGAGAAGTTCGAGGCCTGCAAGCGAGAAGCCCTGCAACGAGGCCTCGAATGCATCCTTAAACTTGCGATAACGGACCTTCACATGCGGAATCGCAACCTTCATCGCCTCTGAATCCACCAACGCCTTGAGGGCGTCGGGCGTCGCCAGCTTGAGGTGCTCGAAGTTGACGATGATATCCATGCGTGCCTGATCGGCGGCTTCCTTGATCCGCTTGATGAGCTCCTCTGCATTCAGGCGATCGAGAGTGCCCTCGAGATCCACAAACAACGCCGCAAACTTGTCGTGCCGTTTGGCTTTGATATTGAGCACCAGATTTTGCGCCGAAAGTGCCTTCGGATCGAAACGCTGCTTCAGTGCATGCAGCGCACTCGGGATCAATTGCTCCTTGTCCAACACCGGGAGCTTCGCTTGGAGATTCTTCAACACCCCCGCCAGCGGCGACAGGGACCCTTTGGGGCAGGATCGCTTGACCAACTTCCGAAACTCCCGATTCATCTCCCATCGGGGAATCAGCCGCTGACTCGTGCCCGACAATCGTTTCCAGATCGACGGGAGCGAATAGAATTGGTGGTTGGCCCAGTGGAAGCCTTCCTGTAGTTGCTCGGGCGTCATCCGGCTCGGCTGAAACACCACATGCTTGCCGTCGTACTTCGCCCAGTCCTTATCGAAGATACGACCGGCCTTGTCATAGCGATCGAACAGCGCCGTACCGGGAAGGGGCGTCAGCACATTGAAGTACGCCAGCTCCACTTGGTTCTTCGTCAAGAAGTCAACAGCCCGTTCGAACACGGACTCATCGTCGCTGTCGAATCCGAACACGATCCCGGGATTCACCATGATCCCGTAATCGTGGAACATCTTGATCTCCTGGGAGAACTTCTGGACTCGGTTGAACGGCTTGTTCGTTTCCTCCAGAGAGTCTTCATCGAGCGATTCCATCCCGACGAAGACCGACACGCAGCCGCTCTCGGCCGCAAGCTTGACCATCTCCTCATCGTCAGCCAGAAACAACGTGGACTGGCAGCCCCATTTGATCTTGAGCGGCTTCAGCGCAGCCCAGAGCTCACGACAATAGGCACGGTTGCTGTTGTGCAAGTCATCGACAAACGCGATGATACTGCCGTCCTCGATGCCCACCCGAATCCGCAGCGCAGTGACGAAGGCGTTCCATAGCGGCTCATCGCGCAATCGCTCGACCAACTCACTGCGAATCCATCGTTGAACATTCCGAAGTTCCGTGACCACTTCCTGCACCGGCCGACGCCGCGTAGTCTTTCCGTTAAACGGAGACACGCTACAGAACTCGCAATCGAAATGGCACCCTCTGGTCGTAAAACTACACTGTCTCGTCATGTACGAGTCGGGGCTCAGCAATTCGACACGGGGGCTCTTGTACTGCTCCAGCGAGGGGAACGAGGTCATCGTATACCTGCGCTGCATCGTCCCCGCCTCATAGTCCGCGACCAACTGCGGCCAGAGATCTTCGGCTTCTCCACAGACAATCGCGTCGGCATACCTGAGAGCTTCGTCGGGACAGTAGGTGGGATGGACGCCCCCCATGACGATCGTCTTGCCTCGCTTGCGGAATTCCGTTGCGATCTCGTACGCGCGAGGGGCATAGCAGGTCATGATGGAGAGGCCGACCATGTCACAGGGATAATCGAAATCGATGTCCTGAACCGCTTCATCGACCAGCGCGACGTCCCAATTCTCCGGCGTGTAGGCCGCGATCGTCGGCAAACTCAGCTTGGGAAACCACACGGCACGTCGCTCAGAAGCAGTCAACCGATAGGGGTTATCGCGCGGATAGGGATCGACCAGCAACAGCCGCTTGCCGGCTGCCTGCTTGGCCGTTGATGCATGCTCAGCTGACTGACCCTGCCACGTGGGTTGAATAAGTTCCATGAGCGACCCTCCTCACCTCTATCCGGTTATCCGGCTATACAGGTCCAGCAAATGATGGCTCCATCATGACTACCGAGTTCCAATTGGTCGTAAGGGAGGAAGATTAACATCCTGCCCCTGTAGCGCTGGATCTGGTGGCAGCTCAGCGGACTCGTCTGCCGCTACGGCTTCACGTTGTTTTAACTCCAGCGCCTCTTGCTTCTTTTGTTGCTGAATGATCGCATTCACACCGACACTTTCAGGAGGAACCGGCGGCCCCACGGTCCCGCACCCGACCAACACTCCCATCGTCACACCAGCCACGACGGACGTCCCTCTCGGCGTCCGCATCTTCACGAGAGCATCCGCTCGAGTTCTTTGATGCGTTGCTCCACTCGTGCCCCGGCAGTTCCGCCTATCTGAGACTTCCGGTCGATCGCGGCAGTGACCGTCAACCGTAAGAACAGGCCCTTTTCAATTCGTGCGGAAAATTCCCGCAACTCCTTGAGCGAGAAATCCGTGAGTTCACGGCCTTGATCCAATGCGGCCCGCACTAACCGGCCCGTGATTGCATGCGCGTCACGAAACGGCACCCCTCTGCCCACAAGGTAGTCCGCCACCTCCGTGGCCAGCATCCCACCACCCTGAACCGCCTGCTTGAGGACGTCCCGGTTCACGGTGAGTCGGCGCATCAATTCCGTCAAAACCTCCACCGACGCGGCGACGGTATCGAGCGCGTCAAACAGCGCCGGCTTATCTTCTTGGAGATCTCGATTATAACTCAACGGCAAAGCCTTGAGAGTGGTCAACAAGTTGACCAAATGGCCATAGACACGTCCCGTCTTACCCCGCACTAATTCCGGCACATCGGGATTCTTCTTCTGCGGCATCATACTACTGCCCGTGCAGAACGCATCGGGAAGGTCAACGAACCGGAACTCCTGGGACGACCAGAGAATCAGCTCTTCACTGAGCCGGGACAGATGCATCATCGTGATCGACAGCGCCGAGGCCACCTCGATCATGAAGTCGCGATCGGACACGGCATCGAGACTGTTTTGCGTCACGGCGGGAAAGCCCAACAGCCCGGCAGTGAACCGGCGATCGACCGGGTAGTTGGTCCCTGCGAGCGCGCCAGACCCCAGCGGCATGACATTCAATCTCACCGATGCATCGCGAACACGCCCCTTGTCCCGTTCGATCATTTCCACATAGGCCAACAGATGATGCGCGAACAAGACCGGCTGTGCCCGTTGCAGATGCGTGTAGCCCGGCATCGCCACGGTTCGGTTCGCCTTCCCCTTCGCCACCAGGACCCGTTGAAAATTTTCCAGATAGACCACGAGCTGACCGAGCTGATCCCGCAAGTAGAGCCGGATATCCAGCGCCACCTGATCGTTGCGGCTGCGGCCCGTATGCACCTTGCCGCCGAGTGGACCGATCAATTCGGTCAGCCGGCGCTCAATCGCCATGTGAATATCTTCATCCTGCGGGGTGAAGCGAAAACGGCCCCGATCCAGCTCCGTCTTCACCGATTCCAGCCCCCGCACGATCGTCTTGGTTTCAGAGGCGGTCAACACACGCGCCTTCCCCAATGTCTCGCAATGGGCGATGCTGCCCTGAATGTCATAGGCGTAGAGCCGGCGATCGACCGCCACCGACACGGTGAAGGCTTCCACCAACCGATTCGTCTTGTGTCTGAACCGCCCGCCCCAGGCCTTTCCGCCTTTCGACCCGGCAGGGCTGCCGCCCTTTGCTCGTGCCATCAGTTGGAGGCCTTCTTTCGTTGGGCTCTGATCTTCAGCCGCAACGCGTTCAACCGAATGAACCCCTCGGCATCTTTCTGATTATAGACTTCGTCCTCTTCAAACGTAGCGATGTCGAGACGGTAGAGCGAATTCTTCGACTTGCGCCCGGCCAACGTGCAACTCCCCTTATAGAGCTTTACCCGCGCCGTACCGGTCACGTCCTTCTGTGCCGCATCGATCGAAGCCTGGATCATCTCTCGTTCAGGACTGAACCAATAGCCGTTGTAAATCAGATCGGCGAAGCGCGGAATCAAACTGTCTCTGAAGTGCAGCACCTCGCGATCCATCGTCAACGACTCGAGCCCGCGATGCGCCATGTGGAGGATCGTTCCGCCCGGCGTTTCATACACCCCGCGAGATTTCATCCCGACGTAGCGATTCTCCACCAGATCGACGCGGCCGATCCCATGCGCGCCGCCCAGCTTGTTGAGGTGGGCCAACAATGTCGCCGGGCTCATTTTTTTCCCGTCGACAGACACCGGATCACCGGCCTCGTAACCGATCTCGACTTCAAGCGGCTTGTTCGGCGCCTGTTCCGGCGACACCGTCATTTGAAAGATTTCATCCGGCGGCGACTCCCAGGGGTCTTCCAAAATGCCGCCTTCATAACTCACATGGAACAAATTCAGATCCATGCTGTACGGCTTGGCTTTCGTCGCCGTGATGGGAATGCCGTGCCGATCGGCATACTCGATCA
>ERZ1292630.3742-Hain-H41-02um-R3-3742-length-13163-cov-6_pt1 | contig 13163 bp, 12 predicted proteins | sample MGYA00564408_ERZ1292630 | MGnify/ENA primary metagenome ERZ1292630 (study PRJEB36523, sample SAMEA6512641) | groundwater metagenome | collected 2019-01-08 | study: AquaDiva: Metagenomics assemblies of 32 groundwater samples | reverse complement strand
GCGCGGGCCTGCGCTTCGACCAACCGCTATTTCTTTAACCCGGATTCTTCAGTGCGCGTCCGCAAAGGATGCAAGTCGTTGTAGCGTCGCCCCTTGTGGGCGGCGCTTTCGGGCGCGGTGTAGCGTTGCGCCGGGCATAAGGCCCGACGCTACAAGTGGTTATCCCGCGACGCCACATAGGCATGAATAATCCGGCTAATCAAAGGTTCCCGCAGAGGGACAGTGGTCGGCCAGAAGGCAGTTCGAGCAGTCAGGCTTGCGGGCGGAGCAGACTCGCCGGCCATGCCGGATGAGTGCGTGGCCGACGAAAGTCCATTCGTCGCGCGGGATCACTTCCATGAGGTCGCGTTCGATTTTGACGGCGTCTTTGGCGTCTTTGCTCGTCCATGTAAGACCAAGGCGCGTGGCGAGGCGACCGATATGGGTGTCCACGACGACGCCTTCGTTTTTTCCGAAGGCCGTGCCGAGCACGACATTGGCCGTCTTGCGCGCGACGCCGGACAGCGTAAGCAGGTCGTCCATCGTGTCGGGAACTTTTCCGCCGAATTCATCGACGATCATTCGGCAGGTCTCCTGAATGCTCCTGGCTTTCTGCCGAAAAAACCCCGTCGAGTGAATCGTCTTCTCGACTTCGGCCCGCGGCGCGTCGGCGATCGCACGCGGCGTCGGGAAGCGATCGAACAGGACCGGCGTGACCTTGTTGACCGTCTGGTCCGTGGACTGGGCTGATAGGATTGTGGCGATCAGGAGCTGAAAGGCGTCGACGTGCTGCAACGCGCAGTCGGCGTCGGGATAGAGCTTCCGCAGGCCGGCAACGATCTTGCGGGTGCGTTTCTTCCTGTCGGCGATGGATTCGCCAACGGGAGTTTTTGCGGTGAATCGTGTCTTCTTCGTCATACGTGGCATTTTACCCGCTCCCTTACGGTCGCGGCTCTGATTGCAAGTTTGTCGGTCGCGACTCGTCAGGCTGGTTTGGTTCGACCCAGCGTACGAAACCGTCCTCGAAGACGTCTTTCTTCCAAATGGGCACGTCGCGCTTGAGCATGTCGATCAACCATCGACAGGCGTCAAAGGCTTCGGCCCGGTGCGGGCAGGCGACGGCGATCATGACGGACGCCTCGCCCGGCGGAATCGGTCCGAGTCGATGCGTTATCGCCACGCGCCCGGCCGACCAGCGTTCGCACACGGTTTCCGCGAGTGAGCGCATCCGGCACAAGGCCATCGACGCGTAGGCTTCGTAGTCGAGGCGAATCAGTCGCCCGTGTTCGGGATCAGTTTCGCTCCGCGTGATGCCCTCGAACGAAACGATGCCTCCGACCGTGGGGTCGCCGGCGACGAACTCGCGGACGCGATCGGCCGGGAGCGGACCGTCGAACAGCTCGACCCAGATTGGATCACTACCCCCCCCACCGGACACCGGCGGGATCAATGCGATTTCATCGCCGTTACGGAGCGGATGCTCGTTGCCGGCGAATTCTTGATTGACCGCGATACGGATCGAACTTATGGCCGGACGAATGCGTGGAAACTTCTCCAGAATCGCAGAGCGGATTGTCGCGACGGTTGCGCCGGGAGGCAGTTCGAACGTCGCGGACTCCGCACCGGCGTAATCGCGCGCCGGACCGAGGAAGAGGGCGGTCACTCGAATCGTTGTGCTCATATCGCAGGTAGCGTATTGCGGCGAAGTTGGCCGTCAACGAAGAAACGACTTGCCAAGCAACCGGCGGATCAAAGCGATTTGTCCCGCATGAAAGGCCTCATGGCGACTGCAATGGGCGACGGCACCGGCCTTGTCGCGGTAATGAGGATGCGGGCTTTTTCCGTCGGCGCCGAAAGCGGATTCGGCGAGCAAGGCATCGCTCATGCCGCGAACGGCCTTGAGCGTTTCAGCGTGCACCGTCTTCATCGTCGAGAGCACGGCCTCGACGGACGGGTAGTCGTGTTCCTTGGCCGACTTGATCGCCCCGCCCATGGGGAAATGGCCCACGAACGCGGCGTCCAGCAATCCTTTTCCGCCCAGACATCGGACGTGCACGAGCAGGTTCTCCGAACATGCGAGGTGACCGCAGTGCCAAAGCGGATGGGCCAGTCCCGGCGCCGGTTGGAACGTCCAATCGTCGCCCTTCAGGTCCGCGATGAGCTTCAGGGTCCAATCGCGGGTGTCGTCGAGTTGTCGCGAGAGAAGTTCCGAGATTGTCATGGCAAATGCCTTTCTATTCTATCGACAGCGTCGGAGCCATGGTCCGCAGGTTGCTCCGGATGCTCACCTGCCCGGCCGCGTTCATCACGACCTTGTTGACAGCGTCCGCCACGTAATCGGGCGTGTCCGAAAAAAGTTTTTCGGGCGATCCGGCGTCGCCGTGGACGCGAATTCCGACGTTGAGCGGAATCTCGCCCAGGAACGGAACGCCCAAATCCTTGGCCGCCGATTTCGCCCCGCCGTGATCGAACAACTCGTCGCGATGGCCGCACTTGGGGCAGAGGTAGTAGCTCATGTTCTCGACGATGCCCAGGCAGGCGACGTTGAGCTGTTCGTACATGCGGACGGCGCGGCGGGCGTCGATGAGGGCGATGTCCTGCGGGGTGCAGACGACGATCGCGCCGGTCATGGGAATCTGCTGAGCAAGGGTGAGCGGCACGTCGCCGGTGCCGGGCGGAAGATCGACGATGAGATAATCGAGTTCGCCCCAGTCGACCTGTTCCAGGAATTGCTTGATGACGCCGTGAGCCATCGGCCCGCGCCAGATCAAAGGCTTGTCGCGATCGACCATGAACCCGATGCTCATGATCTTCACCCCGCCGGCGAGCGGCGGAACGATCAGGTTGCCGGAGACGCGCGGCTGATGACCCTCGACGCCGGTCATCGTCGGGATGCTGGGACCGTACACGTCGGCGTCCATCAGGCCGACCGTTGCGCCGCTGCGGTGCAAACCGTACGCGAGCAACACGGCGACGGTGCTCTTGCCGACGCCGCCTTTTCCCGCGCCGACGGCAACGATGTTCTTGACGTTGGGCAGGAGGCTCGACTGTGGCCGACTGGAGCGGACCTGAGCGCTCCACTCGATTTCGACGGATTCCACGCCGGGGAGGCTCTTGAGGGCGCGATCAACGTCGCCCTGGATTTGATCCTTCATCGGGCAGGCCGGGGTCGTCAGTTCCAGTAGCAGGCGGACGACGGCCCCGTCGATCGTCACGCGCTTGACCATGTTGAGCGAGACAATGTCGCGGTGCAGCTCGGGGTCTTTGACCCCGCGGAGCTTGCCGAGCACGTGTTCCTCAGTAACAGGGGCCATTTGACCATCCTAACAGGGGACCAGACGCTGGCTCAGGTGCGAGCAGCCCGCAAACATCGCCGATATACCCGAACAGATTCGCCGGTTCGCTACTATAATGGTGGGCGGAGTATGTTGCCAGACGGGCGCGGCCCGACCAAGACGGGAGGGACGCGAAGGATCGCCCCCCAATCGACCCTTGAACGGGTTTGGGGGCGTTTCCGGTGACGTGTAACCGGCATATTCGTCGCCGGCGCTGGCCAACGGGGCAAATTGTCGATAGTTTATTGTGAGTGTGATTAGACTGAAATGGGATTACGGAGCTTCGTAGAGCGATGATAAAGATGACCCTCCTATCATTTTTGATCCGTTCGTGTGCGGCGGTTGTTCTTCTTGCGGGATCGGTACGTTGTCTAGCCGGAGACGTGTCGGACAAGTTGGCGGAGCTGGAAAAGCAGCGGAACAAAATCAACACGCTGCACACGGTCGCGAAAACGACGACGCGAATGGGTGCGGGCAATCGCGAATCGACGATCGAGACCTGGGAAAAACAGGCAGACGGAAAGCACAAGTTGCGTCGCGTCTTTCGTACCAAGACCGTCGCGGCGCAAGGGGCCGAGCCGGCCGAGACGGAAACGGTCATGGTCAACGACGGCACGACGGCATGGCGGGAGACGCCGGTCATGGGTTCGAAGAGGCTCGTGTTCAAAGGCAAGGCGACCGGACGGGGCGAGTTTGAAGATATCCGCTCGATGGCGGGTCGAGGCGAGGCTCGACTTCGGGGACAAGAGACTGTCCTGGATCAGCCTTGCATCCAACTCGAAATCAAAGGAAAGGAAGGCGGCGATCAGTTCCTGGCTTCGTACTGGATCAGCGAACGGTACGGCGTCGTTCTGAAAAGCGTTGTCGAGAGCGCCGACCAGAGCGTTACGGAAACGCGCGTGACCGAATTCAAAGTCGATGAAACCGTTGCGGATTCGTTGTTCGCATACAAGCCGCCGGCGGATGCCCAAGTCATCGACAGCGATTCGATCGGCAAGAAGAAGGGCGATTAGGAGTCCGGTACGCTGAAAGTGTGGTCCAACGCGCCGAGCGAGGGGTTCGTTGCCGAGCAGAAGAGCGCCATGATGACCCAGACGGCGGTCTATCTGGGACTTACGGTGCTGGCACTGGCCGCGCTGACCTTTGCAGTCTGGTTTGTGATGCGCCTCGCGCGGCGGGAGATCGCGCTGGCGGAACTGAAGTCGAACTTCGTCGCGGACGTTTCGCACGAGCTGAAGACGCCGCTGGCGTTGATCCGGTTGTATGCCGAGACGCTGCAATCCGGCCGCGTGCCCACCGAAGAAAAGCGACAAGAGTATTACGCGGTCATCGCCCGCGAGAGCACCCGCCTCACCGACCTCATCAACGACATCCTCGATTTCGCCAAGATCGAGGCCGGCCGGAAGAAATATGAGTTCCAGCCCACGGACGTGATCCAGGTGGTCCGCGATACCTACGAAGCCTATCGGCCGCAGCTCGATCACCACGCGTTCGAGCATCATCTGACGTTCGACCCCGACGTACCGCGAATCGACGCCGATCCGGACGCGATCTCGCAGGTTCTGGTCAACCTCATCAACAACGCGCTCAAGTATTCACAGGATGAGAAGTACCTGGCGATCGATGTGGCAGCCGACGTTCGCCGGGGGCGACGGGGAGTATTGATCTCCGTCCACGACCGCGGCATTGGAATTCGGCCCGAGGACCGGGCCCGGCTGACCGAGGGCTTTTTCCGGGCACCGGACGATCGTGTCCGTCAACAGGGCGGGACGGGTCTGGGGCTGGCACTGGTCAAACGGATCGTCGAAGCGCACAATGGTTCGCTGGACATCGAATCTCGGCTGGTCAGGGGAAGTTCGTTTCGCGTGTTCTTGCCCGCGTCTTCGAGCGGCGCGGCCTGACGAACGCAATGCATGGGAGGTGCCGGCAAATGGCGCGCATTTTGATTGCGGACGATGAAGCCGACATGGTCACCGGTCTTCGAGACAACCTGCAGTTCGAAGGCTACGACGTGATCGTGGCGGCGGACGGCGAGGCGGCGCTGAAATCCGCGACGACGATGAGCCCGGACCTTGTCCTGCTGGACATCATGATGCCCAAGATGGACGGATTGGAAGTCTGCCGTCGCATCCGTCAAGCGGGGTTCATGATTCCGATTCTCATGTTGACGGCCAAGGGACAGGAGATCGACATCGTTCGCGGTCTGGAGGTGGGCGCGGACGATTACATCACCAAGCCGTTCGCCGTTCGCGAACTATTGGCGCGGATCAAGGCGGCCCTTCGTCGGACCAGCGCGGGCAAGGGGCTTTCACGGGTGATGCGGATCGGTGATGCAACGGTCGATCTGGTCAAGGGCAAGGTCGAGTGCGGCAAGGATACACACAACCTCGGACACTTCGAGCTTGAGATTCTGAAGATGCTCGTCGAACACGCCGAACAACCGGTCGAACGCAACAAACTGCTCGACGTAATATGGGGGCTCGATGGATTTCCGATTACGCGCACGGTCGATAATCACATCGTAAGCCTGCGCCGCAAAATCGAACCCGACCCGAAGCATCCGCGGCACATCGTGACCGTGCACAGCATCGGTTACAAGTTTGTTCCATAGACAAGGCGGCGAGTTGACTCCGTAGCCCACGACCGGGATTTGTTCGGTAACACCCGCGTAACGAGACATTTCCAGGCGTACGCGCCCCCCCGGAAAACAGTCGAAAAAAAGCGGCGATCCGACCTCCATCGGCAGCCGTACAATCTCTTACAGAAATTCGACGACCGGCGCGAAATGAAACAGCCGTCTGTGCGTATATAGGCCTATGAGAAGAGCATTCATGAACCGAACAAGCTCGGACAAGCAAGAGCGCGGACCATCGTCGGCGAATCGCGATGCGGCGGTTCTCGAACGACAGATCGGTCGAATCCGAGAGCGACTCGCCGCTGCATGGGATCGCGGGCGACCCTCGCAAACGATCCATCGATTGGAAGACGCCCTGCGGGATCGCTGGCGTCGTCTCGACGAAACACGTTACCTCCCCTAACGACCAAATGCCGGCGTGACGCACCGGCATCGCGCGGCGCAGGTTGGGACGCGATCACCGCGAACCCGGCCTGCGCCGCCCTCCCCTTCCATTTGTTCGAATTCGACGGAACGCGGATGATGGGCGTTTCCGAAGAATGCCACGTAAGGTCATGCGTCAATGGCAATCGCGGTCGTGCGCCTGCGAACCGTTCCGACAGCCCGGCCCGTAAGCTCCCAGCCTCCAAAGGGTGTATTTCGGCTCTTGGAGAGGAAGCGGTCCGGGGCGACGGTCCAGCGCCGATTCGGATCGATCAAGGTCAGGTCGGCGGTGCGCCCGATATCGAGCGCAAGCCCATCGCGTCGCAACACCCTGGCCGGACCGCTCGTGAGCCAGGCGATCAGTTGAGGCCAATCGGCTAGGCCCGACTCGATCATCGCCTTGGCGGCGATGCCGACAGCCGTCTCCAGTCCGACGATGCCCGCGGGCGCCTTAAGGAAACCCACCGACTTTTCTTCCGCCGCGTGCGGGGCGTGATCGGTAACGATGCAGTCGATGGTCCCGTCGAGCAATCCGCGACGGCACGCCTCCACGTCGGCCTGCGGACGCAGCGGCGGGTGCATCTTGGTATTCGGGTCGGTCTGCGCGCAGGCTTCATCGCTCAGCATCAGATGGTGCGTGCAGACTTCGGTCGTCACGGGCAAGCCTTCGGATTTGGCGCGGCGAACAAGTTCGACGGCCTTCGCGGTGGAAATGTGCGCGACGTGGTATCGAGCGCCTGTTTCACGGCAAAGCGCGATGTCACGTTCGATCATGGCTTCTTCCGAACGTGGATCGAGTCCGGGAAGTCCGAGTCGACGCGACACGTCGCCGAGGTGCATGACGCCGCCGGCGGAGATCGCGCGGAACTCGCAGTGCTGGATCAACAGCGCGCCAAGCTCTCTTACGCGGACAAAAGCGGCCCGCATGACGTCGTCGTCATCGACCCCGCTGCCGTCGTCGCTGAAGGCGACCGCACCGGCCTCGATCAAGGCGGCGAAGTCGGCGAGTCGCCTCCCCTCACGGCCGCGGGTGACGCACGCCACGGGGGCGACCTCGCAAACGCCGACCTCTCCCGCACGTTGCACGACCCGGCGGATGCGCTCGGGGTCGTCGAGCGGCGGCGTGGTGTTGGGCATGCAAACGACGGAGGTGAATCCGCCCGCGGCGGCGGCGGCCGTGCCGGTTTCAATCGTCTCCTTGTGCGATTGCCCCGGCTCGCGGAGGTGGACGTGCATGTCCGTCAGTCCGGGGCAGATGATCCAACCCGAGGCGTCAATGACGAAGGCGTCGCCCGGCGCGCGATCTACGATCACGCCGTCAACGATCGCCAGATCGCCGAGGTTATCGAGCGCGCGGAACGGGTCAATAATCCGCGCGTTGCGGATGGAAATCGCGCGATGCTCGGCGATTTTCAGCATGGCAGGCTACCGTAAGTCCCCATGACTCGCGCCAACAAGGACCAATCGTCGATCAGCCGGTCCGCGACCCTTCGCGCAGTACCGGGTTTGGCGAATTCGCAACATTCGGAACGAAGTTGTCTTCGCAGCTTTCCACGTAGCCGCACGATTCGCAGATCAGCTTGCACTGCCTTGCGACGAGGCAACCTGCTTCGCACATCGGACACAACCGGGCGTGTGATCGGCCCGCCGGGACTCCATCCATCGGTTCGTCAAAGATCATGGTGTCGGCTCCTTCCGTACACACACACGTCGCAGCCTTTCGCGCGCGACGCGGTCGCCAGTATACTACGCACCTCGGCAGAGCGTCCAACCATGCGGCGTGCGGTCGGAGCACGACGGAGAAAGGAGACACGATGAGGTTCATTCGTATCGCAGCGAACAGCGACAAAAGAGGCTTTCGAGTATTTCGGGCGACTTGCGTCGCCGTGGGCGTACTCGGTGCGCTCGCGAGTCCCCCGTTTGCGTCCGCGCAGCTGGAAGTCCGCAAGGCCGACCTCATCCTCGTCAACGGCCGAATCTGGACCGGCGCCGCAAAACCCGGTGCGCCGGAGCCGACGGCGCTGGCGGTCATCGGCGACAGCGTCGTCGAGATCGGAAGCGACATCGACATTCGCCAGCGACAGGGCGCCAATACGCTCGTCCTCGACGCAAACCGTCGCCGTGTGATTCCGGGCGTCACCGACAGCCATACACACATGATCAGCGGCGGGTTTCAGCTTGTGCAACTGAACCTTCGCGACGTTCGCGGTCGCGACGAGTTCGTCAAGGCCGTCGAAGCCGCAGCCAAAGGCAAGAAAAAAGGCGCGTGGGTGCTCGGCGGGCGATGGAGCGTCGAAAGCTGGAAGAGCCCCGAACCGCCGCGTGCGACCTGGCTTGATCCCGTGACCGGCGAAATGCCGGTTTTCCTCTCACGCATGGACGGACATGGGGCGCTGGTCAATTCGGCTGCGCTGAAGCTCGCGGGAATCGACAAATCAGGACCGGCCGATCCGGTCGGCGGCGAAATCGAGCGCGACCCGACTACCCGCGAGCCGACCGGAATTCTCAAGGAATCGGCGATGTATCTGGTGCGAAAGCTGATTCCGGAACCATCCGCGAAGGAGCGCTATGAAGCGCTGCTGCGGGCCATGCGACACGCCAATTCGCTGGGCGTCACGTCGGTACACGACATGTCGCAACTTGCCGATCTCGATGCGTTCAAACAGGCGCAGGCCAAAGGAGAGCTGACGGTCCGCATCACGTCGTACCTGAATGTCGATGACTGGTCGAAGTACGCCGGCCAAATCGCCGAAACGCGGCTCGGTATGGACGGCAAGTTGCTGTATCTCGCCGGATTCAAGGGGTTCATGGACGGGTCGATGGGCAGCCGCAACGCCTATATGTTCGAGCCCTACGCCGACGCGGCGCCGCAGACGCCCTATCCGCGCGGACAGTTGACGGCCTTTGCCGCTTCGGCCGAATCATTCCAAAAACAGGTGGCCGACGCCGACGCCAGGGGTCTGCAACTGGCCGTTCACGCCATCGGCGATGAGGCCAATCATCTTCTGCTCGACGCGTATGAGTCGGCTATGAGGACAAACGACACCAAGAATCCGCGGCACCGCATCGAGCATGCCCAGCATCTGCTCGTCGACGACATTTCGCGGTTTGCGAAGCTCGGCGTGACGGCTTCGATGCAACCGTATCACAAAGCCGACGACGGTCGATATGCCGAGAAGGCGCTGGGCAGCGACCGGCTTCAAGGGTCGTATGCGTTCCGCCGGCTTGTCGACGCCGGAGCGCTCCTGATCTTCGGCAGTGACTGGCCGGTCGTAACGATAAATCCGTTCGACGGAATGGACTCGGCGGTCAACGCCAGGACGCTCGCGGGCGAGGTCTGGCTGCCGTCGCACTCGCTGACGACGGAAGAAGCACTGCGCGCCTACACCGTTCTTCCGCCGCGCGCCATCCACCGCGAGGCGACCCTGGGCGTGCTGGAAGCCCCCAAGTTCGCCGACTTTGTCATCCTCAAGGACGACCCGCTGACCATTCCTCCCGATCGCCTCGGCCGCGTCCGCGTCTCACAAGTCGTTGTCGCGGGCAAGGTCGTCTTTACCGCACCGGAGTGAACGCATTCCTCTCAAAGAGTCCCGCGGGATAGCGGGCTGTTCGTCCGCTGCATTCAATCGAAACGGACTCATCCGTCCCGCACGCGACGCGTCTACCCGCACTTTCGTGCGGTTTCGGCCAAAAATCCAGGATTTTCATCCGTCGTTTGGGCGGCTGAAGGATTGTTAAGGTTGGGGACCGGGCGCCCCGCCGCGAAGCCTGTTACAGAACGGACCACGCTGCACGAAATAGCGACCAAATTTGATTAAATCGGCGCATTTCTCTTGCCCTCCCTTTAGCGGACGCGTACAATGGTTCAAGTTCCTAGTCTTGGAGGCTCGGCAATGAGACCTCTTCTCCTCCTCACCGGCAGTCTGATACCGCTGCTCCCTACCGTGGCCCCGGCCTTCGGGCAGTCAGAAATACACCCCATCGTCACGCTGGCGCCCAGCGATGTCCCGCCGCCTTTCGGGACTGCGTTTGGGGCTTCGGTAGCCGTCTGGGGCGATTGGATCGCCGTCGGAGCGCCGGCGGACCCTTGGGGCAGCGGCCTCGATGCCGGCGCAGTCTACATTTTTCGCCGGCTCGGCCCTACTTGGATCGAACACGCCAAGCTCACCGACCCCGACGGAACTTGGTTGGACCATTTGGGCGCTTCGGTTGCCATGGAGGGCGACGTAATCGTCGCAGGCGCGCCGCAATTTGAAACCACGTTCCCATGTTGCGGCGGCCCGGGAGCGGTGTACGTCTACCGCCGCGACGATCAGGGCACGCCCCGCGACCTCAGCGACGACGCGTGGTACCAGGAAGCGCGCCTTACCCCTCCCAATCCGGTGATGGGAGACATGCTTGGCTTTTCGGTTGCGATCAGCGGCGACACGATTGTGGCCGGCAGTCCGTACCATTCCAAGTCGGAAGTCTATCGCCGCCACCGCGATGGTTGGGTCCATAAGGCCACGTTGGACGGTGCCGACCCGGACCCCAACGGCTTTGGGTATTCGGTCGACATTGATGACGATCTCATCGTCGGAGGCGCCCCGATCCAAGACGACGGCACCGGCTCAGCCTACGTTTTTCGCCGCCGCGATAACCGGTGGAAGAAGGAAGCGACACTGATAGCAAGTGACGGCGGTCGACGAGAGACGTTCGGGTTTAGCGTCTCGATAAGCGAACAGCACGTCCTCATTGGCGCTCCGCAACATGTCGAGAGTGGCGCTGTGTACCTTTACCTACCCACAGCGATGCATACGTGGGAAGAACAGTACAAACTAGTACCACCAAGCCCGTCATACGCCTTCGGTCAAACGGTCTGCGTCGATAAGGATCTCGCAATAGTCCTCAACAGGGGCGAAGCATGGGCAGATGTTTTCGCGAAAAGAAACAAGCTATGGGAGCCAAGCACCCGCTTGGTTGGATTGAGCAGTCCGTATGAGCTCGCGCTTTCCATTCACGAAAGATATGCGGTCATTTGGACGCGCGTCTATGTGGTACGTGATCGTGTCAGCCTTCGGGATTTCGCACGCCTTGAAAACTGTTTGAGCGATATGTCGGTCACCGAGTTGACTCCGGATTGTCAGCCGTTCGACCTTACGGCGGACGAGCGCGTGGAGCTCGATGACTTCGAACAATTCATGGGTACGTTCGCCGGCCCGTAAAGGTCGGACGAGGCGGCGAGTGGAGGACAAGACAATGTCTGGAAACGAGGAACAAGAAGGCGGGAGAAATAGTGGATTCGAGTTGAAACGAAGAACTCTTGGAGGATACAGATGGGCGGTGGTGATGTTGTGTTTTGTCGCCGGAAATACTGATGTACTCGCCCAGGTGCCCGATTGCACGGCGGAGTTCTACCCGGGGCGGGTGATCGTACGCTTCCAGCCGGGGACGACGGCCGCGGCGAGGGGCAACGCCCACGCGGCAGCGGGCGCATTACGCGTGCTGGAGGAAATCGATACGTTCCAGGGTCTGCAATTGGTGGAGGTAACGCCCGGGCAGGAAAAAAACGTCGTTGCGGCCTACCGCAACCAGGCGGGCGTAAAGTACGCCGAGCCGGACTATCTGTTGCACCTCGCGGCGGAATCTACTACGCAGCTCTGGGGGCTGCACAACGACGGGCAGACGATTCAGTGCGGCACGAAATGCTCGGGCTACCCTCCCGTCACTTCAGACCCAGGTACGGCCAACGCGGACATCGACGCCATTGAAGCCTGGGGCATCTGGAAAGGTGACGAGGAGATTCTCATCGGAGTCGTTGACACGGGTATCGATTACACCCACGATGATCTCAAAGATAACATGTGGACCAACCCCGGCGAGTGCCCCGGAGGGCCTGGAACCTGCCAGCCGGGCGATTTGAACGCTGATAATTGCCCCGGAGCCTGCGGTGTAGATGAAGACGGCGACCTCAAGAAGGACGAGGACTCCAAGGGACGCCAGCCGGGAGAGTCGGGTTACAACAATGACCTCGTTGCTGATGACGACGAGAACGGGTGTAACGACGACTTCCATGGGTGCAATTTTTGGCCGCCTACGCCAAATGGAGATGTTTCCGACACAGACGCCTATGGCGGACACGGGACCCACGTCGCCGGAACAATCGCCGCTCGCGGCGGCAATGGAACGGGCGTCGTCGGCGTCAATTGGAATGCGAGACTTGTCTCTCTCCCGATTTTCTTTTACCAACCGTGTTCAACGCAATTGCAGGTAATCAAGGCCATGCAGTATTGCATCCACAACAACATCAAGGTCTCGAATCACAGCTATGGCGGGACTTCGCAGTGCGAGGGATTCTGCGATGTGTTTGGAGAAGTACGCGACCAGATCGTGGGCGGACATATCGCCATCGCCGCCGCCCACAATTACCCTCAACAGGAAGAGCGCAATAACGATCTCGTCTCCATTTACCCGGCGAGTTGCCCGCAAGAGAACATCATCGCCGTGGCGGCCGTAGACAATGACTTCATGGTTCCACAGTTTTCCCATTACGGACGATACTCGGTTGATGTCGGCGCTCCGGGCGCCAATGTCTATAGCACGCTCAGGTACAACAGATACGACTTCTTGAGCGGCACCTCTATGGCCACGCCTCACGTCACCGGCGTCGTCGCTTTGGTCTGGTCGCGCTTTGACCTGTGGGACTGGAGCCGGGTAAAGAACCGCGTGCTCAATACGGTCCGCCCGGTCCGCGCGCTAAGAGCCTATCCTAAAAACGGGTAGATAGTCGATAAGCCTTTCGGGCATGGATG
>ERZ1292630.3740-Hain-H41-02um-R3-3740-length-13166-cov-12_pt1 | contig 13166 bp, 7 predicted proteins | sample MGYA00564408_ERZ1292630 | MGnify/ENA primary metagenome ERZ1292630 (study PRJEB36523, sample SAMEA6512641) | groundwater metagenome | collected 2019-01-08 | study: AquaDiva: Metagenomics assemblies of 32 groundwater samples | reverse complement strand
ACTCCGGGAACATCATACGCCACTTTGCCAACAGCATCAGGGACATACACCATAAGCCCATCCGCGACTACCGCGTGCACGAGTTTGTGTACGGCACTTTCTAACACGGCTTCGTACAATGCTTTTCCGACATGTGGAGCGCTCAGTTGTAGTGCTGGGTATCAAGTCTCTGGTTCTGGAGCGAGCGCGACTTGCGTTGCGATTCCTGGGGGAGTGTCAACCGCACTTTTAACCTGTAATTCAGGATATAGATTCGGACAAAATCCCTCTGGAGGATGGTCATGTATCCCTATTGTTTCTACTCCTATTACTACCACAATTGGCGGTTGTATGCATGGCTATCTATTTAGCGCAACCACAGGTCAGTCTTGCGGTGGTACGACAGCTTCTTTGCCCATTAATGTTACACAAAGGACCGGAACAGCTGATGGGAGGACATCAGCGGTCTTTTCAAAGAATTTATTCATGGGTATGTCATCAGCTGATGTGCGTCGCCTGCAGACTCTCCTTGCCTCTGATAAAGAGATATATCCGGAGGGGATTGTTAGTGGTTTGTATGGCCCACTTACTAAAAAGGCGGTTGGGAAATTCCAAATAAAGTATGGCGTTGTTTTGTCATCGAAGTCGAAAGGATACGGCAATGTAGGACCTATGACACGCGCAAAATTGCTAGTGGTTTTTGGGAAATAAAGTACTGTAGTCGTTCGGCTCCACAGCAAAAAAATTCACTTTTAAAAGTGAATTTTTTTGCTGTGGAGCCGAACGGTTTTGATACTATTCCACCTCCTTCAACTTCGTGCGAATCTCCTTGAGCAGGGAAGCGCGCACCGTTTTGTTTTCTTTATCCGCGAGGAACTGGCATGCGGAGTCATAACCACGGCCGATTTTCACATCGCCGTACGCGTATGAATTTCCGGATTTTTGGAGGATCTCAAATTTCTCACCAAGCCCGAGAATTTCGCCCTCTTGCGAAATACCTTTGCCGTGGATGAGGTCAAACTCCGCTTGTTTGAACGGTGAGGCGACTTTATTTTTGACCACTTTGACGCGCGTGCGACTGCCGATGACATCGTCGCCTTTTTTGATTTGCGCGATGCGGCGAATGTCGAGGCGCACTGATGTATAAAACTTTAGCGCTTTGCCTCCCGGTGTTGTTTCCGGATTGCCAAACATCACGCCTATCTGCATACGAATCTGATTGATGAAAATAACGATTGTCTTTGAATTCGCGACGATTGCGGTGAGTTTGCGGAGCGCTTGCGACATCAGCCGTGCCTGCTTACCTACATGGTGCGCACCCATATCGCCCTCGATTTCGTCTTTCGGTGTGAGTGCGGCGACCGAGTCGATGACGATGACATCGATTTTTCCCGAGCGCACGAGCGACTCCACAATTTCTAGCGCTTGTTCTCCCGTGTCTGGCTGTGAGATGAGGAGCTCGTCGATGTTCACGCCGAGTTTTTTCGCATAGTCAGGGTCCATCGCATGCTCCGCGTCGACGAATGCGCAGATTCCACCCGCTTTTTGCGCTTCGGCAACCACATGGAGGGTGAGCGTCGTTTTGCCCGACGACTCAGGTCCGAAAATTTCAACGATGCGACCGCGGGGAAGTCCTCCCACGCCGAGCGCGTAGTCGAGCCCGATGGAGCCGGTGGAGATGGCATCGATACCGACTTTTGGTTTGTCGCCGAGCTTCATGATCGCCCCCTCGCCAAACTTCGCTTGGATAGCCCTGATGGTATCCTCTATATTCGCCCCCATCTCTTTTTTCTCCTTTATCGCTTTTTTTACTAAGACCATGATTTTAAAGTTATTAAAATAATTATTAATTTCAAATTTTTAATTTCAAAATAAATCCAAATTCCCTAATTTATAAATTAAAGAATTAAAACATTATTTAAAAATTAAAAATTCAACATTTGAAATTCAGGTACCGTCGATGTTGCCTGTGTCGTCGCTTCCGCACCCGTGTCAATTGTTCCCCCTGTCCTCGCTGTTCCCAACAATGTCATCTCCACGATCTCTTTTTCTGTGCGCCCGTACCGATCCAATGCTTCAAGTGTCATTATATTATACCCGGGAGCGAGTATCAATCGACTGCTGAAGTTGCCTTCGAGGTCAAAAGGCGTCGGGTCGCCGTTTATGGAGAGGTTGTTTACATGAATCGCGCGCCCCGCGATGGTAATGGCAGGGGTTGTGGTGGAGAACCCGCTTTCGGGGCTTGAAATGACAATGCGCGGTCCGCGGACAAAGTCATTCAGCGTGAAATACGAATAGCCGATGATGAGAGCAACGCCAGCCAGTATGAGAGCGTATTTTATTATTTTTCTGCCGTCCATATATTTAAGTCCGTAAAGTCAAAAGTCCTTAAAGTCTATAAAGTCAACGCACCCGCATCTGCATTCAAAGGTCCGACCTTGCGGGTACTCCCGAAGGTCGGACCTTTATGTATTTGTATTTTGCACCCGCATCCACTTTTGACTTTACACTTTTAACTTTTCACTCGCGTCAAGTTATTGATCAGCTCTCGGCTGTTCAATAACTTGACGCGGTTTGGCCCCATCTCCCGCGCTGATGACGCTCCTCTCCTCAAGCATATCCATCAGACGCGCCGCCCGCGCATAGCCGACCTTGAGTCGTCTCTGCAGGTACGAGGTCGACGCTTTGCCCGCCTCCATGACGATAGCCCGCGCGTCTTCATAGAGGTCGTCATCGTCGCTCTTGTCTTCGTCAAAAGAAGAGCTGAATATCGAGTCCCGTTCATTGCTGATGCTTCCGCTCGAGAGATTTATTTCATCAGTATCGGGAAGACCGTCCGTCGGCAAATTTGCGAGATACTTCACCACCGCTTTCACTTCCGCCTCGGACATAAACGCCGACTGGATGCGCGTGGGCTTGGACATTTCTCCGGATATATAGAGCATGTCGCCGGCACCGAGGAGCTTTTCCGCGCCCGATGCGTCGAGGATAGTGCGCGAGTCGACCTGTGATGCCACTTGGAGCGCGATGCGGGCGGGAATGTTTGCCTTGATGAGACCCGTGATGACATTCACCGACGGGCGCTGAGTCGAGAGGATGAGATGTATGCCCACGGCACGGCTCATCTGGGCGAGACGCACGATGGCGCTCTCGAGCTCGCGCGGGTACGCCTGCATAATATCGGCGAGCTCGTCGATGACAATGACGATATACGGCATCCGCTCCGGCATCTCTGAGTCTGCCTCTTCCCCCGCACCCACTTTCGACTTTCCACTTTTGACTTTCGACTGTTTTAACGCCGGCTCGAGCACATTTTTGTGATATGAAGAAATATCGCGCACGGACTCCGCTTCGAGGATATTATACCTGCGGTCCATTTCTTTCGCCGCCCACTTCAGGGAGAGGATTGCTTTCTTCGCGTCCGTGATGACGGGGGTGAGGAGATGGGGGATCTTGTTGTAGAGGGTGAGCTCGACGCGCTTCGGGTCGATCATAATGAGGCGCAGATTTTCCGGCGCATTGCGATAGAGGAGTGATGTTATGATCGAATGGATGGTCACCGACTTTCCCGAGCCGGTAGCGCCGGCGATGAGCACATGAGGCATCTTGCCGAGGTCGGCGAAGTAGAGCTTGCCCGAGACCCCGCGCCCAAGACCGAGGAGCAGATGTTTCGGCGAGTTTTGAAATTCATCCGAGCCAAAAAGAGTTTTCAGTCCGACGACGGTCTTTATTGCATTCGGTACTTCGATGCCGACGAGCGACTGTCCGGGGATTGGCGCTTCGATGCGGAGCGGATGTGCGGCGAGCGCGTAGGAGAGCTCGCTCTGGAGGCCGACGATGCGCGAAAGTTTTACTCCCTCGGCGGGCTTGAGCGCGTAACGGGTCACCGACGGTCCGATGGAAACCTCGTCCATCTCGACGGTGATGCCGTACTGCGCGAGCGTGTGCTTGATGATGTTTGAATTCGCTTTGATATCGCCGACCCCAGGTTTGCCGCGGTCGCCTTCAAGGACAGAAAGCGGGGGAGGCGTGTATGCAGTGTTCATCACTTGATTGAGAGGCATCCCTTCGCCCATCACCGACTCCGTTATTTTTTTCGCGATAGTCGCGACGAGTTTCGGCTTCGCTTCTTTTTCTTCGGTATTTGCGTTCTCGTCAATTGTCCGCGAAGCGGTGTCAGTTGTTAATTGTTCCCTCATGTTGTCTTCGTCGTCAGTTGTCAGTTGTTCATCATTTTCATCACTACTTTTTCTCCAAAAGAGGAGTGATGAAAGCGATGGTCGCGTATTGAACATCACGAGGAATGAAATGGCGAGAAATGCAACAAGGAAAAGTGTCGCGATGTAGGTGTCAAAGAGTTTGATGAGAGGGAATGAGACGAGCCACCCGAGGACACCCCCCGCGTCGCCGGAAAAGATATTTACGAGGCCGAGTGTTGAAAAAAGAAAGAGGAATGCGCCGATGCTTGCTGTCATCGCAAGGTTCGGTCGTGACTCGCGGAAAAAAGAAAAACCAAGGAGAAAAAGGAGAGTAGGGAGAGCAAAGTATCCGACACCGAGCAGGTACTCAAATCCGCGGTAGATCTGCGACCCTACCATCCCGCCATAGCCCCACGGCGCGACCGAAAAAAAGATGCCGATTACAAAAAAAAGTATCGCAATGACGCTGTGCCGAGTCCCGTCAGAGATGCCGCCAAAGAGAGAAGCTCTCTTCGTATCAAAAGGTCCGACCTTGCGCGTACTCGCGAAGGTCGGACCTTTGTTCCCCGCACCCAAGGTCCGACCTTTATTCTCCGCATCCTTTCTCCGCCCGCTTATTTCTTTCTTTGCCATATAAATATTTGTCTATGATACCACAAGGGGAACGAATGGGACAATTGACATGTGACATATAACAAAGAATGCACCAGCATTTGTTTCTGTATTTCATCGTACCCTGTCAGTTGTCCGCGAAAGCGGTGTCAGTTGTCAAATGTCCCATACCCGTTGACTTTTACCAAATGTCCGTTATATACTGGACAAACATTGCGGGGGCAGGAATAAAGGACACTCAGGAGAAATAAACAGGTGTTAAAGGACACTTAAAGGACATACAATGGACTACAAAAAAGACATTAAAGATACGGGGCTTGTAAGCCGTGAATCATCAAACGGAATGGTGACATTTGGTGTTACTCTTTCAAAAAAATGCGAACGGCTTGCGACGGCGGTTTATCTCGTCACCAATTTTCTATCGGACACGGAGCCATTGAAGTCGCGCCTCCGCACCCTCTCCATCGACTTTGTTCGAGACGCGTCGTTTGTCCGATACGGCGGTCAGACGACCGAAGCGAATGTCCTTGATGCTCTCCGTACGAACATCGGCGAAACGCTTTCGCTCCTCGAACTCGCATTTATCGCCGGTCTCGTATCAGAGATGAACTTCACTATTTTGAAGAGGGAATTCGTTTCGCTCCGCGACTCGATCGACATCAAAAAAGCATCCCGCGAATCCCGCACCGACACCATCCTCGGCGACAATTTCTTCGGTGCTTCCGAGTCTGTATCGCACCCCGTGTTTCGTATCCAAAGGTCGGGCCTTACGGGTACTCCCGAAGACCCGACCTTTATGCATCCTGTATCCGCATCCACCCCCTCCTCTAAAGGACATCCTATCGGACAAACAACCACCACAATGTCCGATAGAAATACAAAAGGACATACACCCCCCGCCTCCTCACTTTCCACTTTAAACTTTCGACTTTCGACTGGCGTAGCCCCAACCCCCCGCGCGACCACCGACATCGCAAAAGAAAGCAGGCGTACGCGTATTTTAAAACTCATCAAGGACAACCGCGAAGTATCGATAAAGGACATCGTCTCGCATTTTCCCGACCTCTCCGAAAAAACAATTCAACGCGAGCTCGTATCAATGTCCGATAGCGGTGTCCTAAAGAAATCCGGCGAACGAAGATGGAGTCGCTATGCGCTAGCATAGCCGAAAGTCTTAAAGTCAAAAGTCCATAAAGTCGAAAGTGGGTACTGTCTCAATCTTGTGGACTTTTGGCTCATTTCTTGCTATTCTGCGTTTGTGTGGATTGGTGGATTTGTATCGACTTTTGACTTTACACTTTCAACTTTATGGACTTGCGCGCACGCGCGCGCGAGTTATCCACACATATACTTTGCAGGTTTCACTTGCATTATATATAATAGGTATAAGTTCAGTATGCGGAGAAATCCGCGATGCTGAATTTAGGCGTAACAAATTGTTTGTTACTAAAGAAAGCTCACGGCTACGGATAGATTGCAAGCACGGAGCGAGGTCATTGAAAACTAAATAGAGAGCATCATCCAACAATAAGGTGGTGCTTTCAGCGTCGCTCGTATTCTGCATTTTGTCAGTTGTCCGCGGAAGCGGTGTCAATTGTCAAATGTTCGCGAAGCGACCGGTTTCCTCTGACTTCGATCCGAGCGGTCGAAGCACTACCGCATGACCGACAAAACGACAGTATTATTAGTCACGAAAAAGCTTCCTCCATTGCGGGACACGAGCACCCGAAAATAAGTCTGTAAAGTTAAAAGTCTATAAAGTCTAAAAAGCAGATGCACCCGCATTTACTTTTGTACCCGTATTGACTTTCGACTTTACACTTTCGACTTTACGACTTATCTCGGGTCCCCCTGTCCCGCAAGGGAAAAGCAAAATCCACGAATCTCTCTGGCACCTATTTATTAGTTAACGCCAACGGTTTGTGGACATGTTAGATTTACCAAATTATGAATAAATTTATTTCATCAAAGTCTGCAAAGATCGCTGCAGGTTTGGTAGGAGTTCTTGCTGGTGTTGCAATGATTGCAACGACAGTATCAGCTGCTACATTCACAACAAACTTGAAGCAAGGCAGCACAGGTGCTGATGTAAAGAATCTTCAGATTCTTTTGAACTCAGACCCTGCAACACAGGTTTCAGTATCAGGTGCAGGTGCTCCAGGAATGGAGACATCAACATTTGGTCCTGCAACAAAGCGTGCAGTTATCAAGTTTCAGAATAAGTACGCATCAGAAGTCCTCGCACCGGCTGGTTTGACAGCAGGTACAGGATTCGTCGGTGCACTTACTCGTATAAAGTTGAATGCAATGGGTGGCGCAGTTGTCACCACACCTTCAACGACAACCACGAGCACAGTCCCAGGCTGTACCTCAACCGCTGGCTTTAGCCCAACGACAGGTCAGTCATGCGCCGGTTCAACAACCACAACGACGACAACAGGTCCGATCTCAGCATCTCTTGCAAACGACAACCCTGCAGCATCTGCAGTAGTTGCCGGTCAAGCAACAGCTGACCTCGCACACTTCGCATTCACCGGCAACGGCACGATTACGAATGTGAAATTGATGCGTACTGGTATTTCATCAAACTCCACACTTAGCAATGTATACCTCTACAACGGCAACATTCGCGTATCTGATTCAGTTTCGGTGAATAACACAGATAGCTCAATTGTATTCAATAACCTCGGACTTGCAGTAAACGGCTCGCTAACACTTTCCGTGAAGGCTGATATTGCCACAGGTTCTGCAGGCCAGATTATTGGCGTACAGCTCGTTGGCTACACAGTTTCAGGTTCTACTGCGGTGAACACAGCAAATATTTCAGGTAACTACATGAATATTGCTGGTGCCGCATTGGCTGGCGTAACAGCAAGTTCAACCTCAAATGTAACAGCTAGCGTAGACGCTGGCACAATGAGTCAGGTGTTCTGGACAGGTCCAGTGAGTGTATCAACACGCTCAGTCGCCCTCAAAGGAGCATCATTTAAGTTCATTGGTTCGGCTACGACAGACGCTATTGCAAACCTTAAACTCTATGTCAGCGGTTCCGCAGTTGGTTCTGCTTCTACTGTAGACTCGGCAACCAATCGTCTTAGCTTTGACTTCGGTTCAAGCCCCGTAACATTGGGTACAGGTTCACAGATAGTTGAACTTCGTGGCGATATCATGAAGGGTTCAAACCGCACCGCACAATTCAACCTTGAGAATGCCAGCGACCTTATGGTTATGGACACTCAACTTGGTGTGAATGTTGGTGTTACAGCTCCTACTACAACAACCTTTACTGCACAGAACGGTACAACTGTAACTGTCAGAACTGGTTCAGTTACGACAACAGTAGATCCTGCTTTCAGCAATCTCTCAAACATAACAGGGGGAGCAACGGGAGCAGTTATTGCAAAGTACAAGCTTCAGGCATATGGCGAAGACATCAAGGTTTCAACACTTTATGTTACTCCAACCATTACAGGATCAACACCTGTTCCTAACGGTTTGAACAATGTGGCTCTCTTCTACAATGGTAGCCAAGTTGGTTCATCTCAGAATATGGCAGGTACATCAACAGCCCTCACATTCCAGCTCGGATCTTCATTGATTATTGCGGCAGGAACAACGGGTTCTCTTGAAGTACGCGCTGATATTCAGTCGGCTGCAAGCGTAAACTACACAGCAGGTACCGTGTCAGTTGTACTTGTAGCAGGTTCGTCAAATGGTCAGGGTCAGAGTTCATCGGCAACGGTTGCTGTTCCTACAGCAAATGTTGGTACTACTGGCTTGAGTGTTACAACTGGCGCGCTTAGTATTGCAATGGCTCCTGGCTATGCATCTTCGCAGACAGTGAACCCAAACACAGCTAATGTAAAGATTGGTTCGTATGTTCTTCAGAATACAAGCACATCAGAGGGCGTTCGTATTACGAACCTCGCTGTTGGCTTGACTGCAACAACGACGAACTTGAGTAACTTGAGAACTACAGAAACTTCAGGTTCAGGTGCAACAAGCATCTCTCCTCAAGCAACCAACAACTTCTCGGTTAACTTCACGCTTGCTCCGGGACAGACAAAAACGATTGACATTATGGCTGACTTCGGTGCAGCAACATCAGGTGTAGTTATTTCGACACTTCTTCCAACAGCAGTTGGCGCAAGTTCAAATGTAACAGTAACACCTGGTTCAGCAACAACAGGTCAGACACTTACCATTCAGACTGGTTCTGTAGCTGTTCCTACCCTTAACGCCGCTCCAGCATCACTTGCTGCGCAGTTCATTGTTGGCGGAACACAGAATCTTGGAACATCTCAGTACAACTTTGTTGCTACAAACGGTGTTGCAACAATCTCTGAGTTGAAGTTCACAGTTGGTGGTTCAGCAATGACATCAACGACAACCCCGATTACAACTGTAACTGTAGGTGGTCAATCAGCCCCAGTAGTTTCTGGTGTTGCTTACCTCACTGGTCTTAACATCAGTGTTCCTAATAGCCCTGCAGGTTACAATGTAAATGTTCAGGCATCGTTTGGTTCAGTTGGTACAAACGGAATTCCGTCAAATCAGACGGCAACAACCTCTCTTACCTTCATGAAGTACACGATCGGTGGTGTAACAACATCAACAAGCACAATCGCTGTTGTTGGAAACACATACACGCTTGTTTCTACAAAGCCTACGATTACCGTTGCGGATTCGTCAGATTCACTTCTTAATGGCTCTGTAAAGATTGCTGAAGTTACCGTATCAGCTGACGCTGCGGGCGACTTGAAGCTTACCGCATTGCCAATCAGTGTTACTTCAACAGGTGTTGTTACCGCTACAACAAGCACAAACAACATTGTGGTAAAGGATACTGCGGGTAATACGGTCACTACGACAAACGGAACCTTCGCTGTAACAGCGGGAGGAACTGGCACAGCTACTATCGCATTCACAAACGGTGACTTGATTGCTGCAGGTACTTCAAAGACCTACAGGATCTACATAACCGCTGCGACAGTATCTGGTGCCGTAAACACGACATCTCTTTCAACCAAGCTCGGTGTAAACACATCGTTCACTTGGACTGATTTGAACGGTGGTGTAACAGGTATCACTGGTGCAAATATCTACAGCTACCCAGATACAACATCGGTTATCACTAACTAATGTTTGAATGGTTAGTCTAGATAGTTCCCGAAACGAGACTAGTCTCAAAATAGGTTCATCCGCTGATTCAGAGAAATATCTCGAACACGGCAAATCTATACGAGCCAAATCTCAATTCAAATCGAAACGAGCGTAGTCCAAGCTAGCCAATCCCGTTGCTTCTGAGAAATATCTCGAACAAGGTAAGGCCAAGCCCAAACCACCCTCAATTCAGCAAAGACCCCTAATCTCCGCAAGGAGGTCAGGGGTCTTTTGCGTACCTGATTTACGAAGGACCGCCCTTCGTAAACCCTTATATTCCACGAAGGGCGGTCCTTCGTAAATGTTTGCAGATAGAGTATAATTCTAGTAATGCAAAGGAACATTAATTTTTCAACGGGGGAGTACTACCACATTTACAATCGTGGCAACGACAAACGCGTTATTTTTCTTGAAGCCCATGATTATAAGCGTTTTAAAGCGCTGTTGTACGCCTGCAACAGTTCCGCCCCAGTAGACTTGTCAAAGCATTTTCGCGAAGGGCGGTCCTTCGCAGAACTTTTTGAAATTGATCGTGGGGAAACTTTGGTGGATGTTATCGTTTACTGCCTTATGCCGAATCATTTTCATCTCTTGATCCGTGAGAAAAAAGCGGGCGGAATCGCAAAATTTCTAGGGAAACTCTCTACGGGGTATTCGATGTATTTCAATAACAAAAATGAGCGTACGGGTGCTTTGTTTGAAGGGAGGTTTAAGGCAAAACATATTGATACTGATGAGTATCTCAAATACCTCATTGCGTATATTCATCTGAACCCCATAAAAATTATCGATTCAGAGTGGAAAAAGAATGGCATCAAAGATCGTGTTGCCGCGCAAGAATTTTTGAAAAACTATGAACATTCAAGTTACCCTGAGTATCGGGGGACCGTACGCACAGAGTCTGGTATCCTCAATCGCGAAGCAGGTCCCGAATACTTTATCACAGCAAAAGATTTCGACGATTTCGTGAACGATTGGCTTTCTATCGGCAGCAACACCAAGTAATTTACGAAGGGCGGTCCTTATTTTACGAAGGACCGCCCTTCGTAGAAAGTTATCCACAGGCGAGTAGGGTTTTTGTGGGGTTTTTGGGGGAGGCGTGATACAATTGTGGGAATTATGGAAAATCTCAAGAGGGGCTTGAAATGGACGGCGATGGGGGTACTCGCTGTTTTTGTTTTGTTGGTCATTGCGCGAATGCCCGTTGTATATCAAAAACAAAAGACGGATGAGCAGGTGGCGAAGATTCACGCAACGAAACTCACGATGGACGATGTGATGGGCAAGAATTTGCCGCCGGTTCCGGGGGTGGAGGCAGACAAAACCATTGCGGGTATTGATGCAAACACAAACGGTATTCGTGATGATGTGGAACTTGCGATTTTTAAAGAGTATCCGAATTCGGCGAAAACAAGAGCGGTGCTTTTGCAGTATGCGCTGGCGTTGCAGATGGAGGTGGTGCAGCCGTTTGAGAACAAGGAAACCGTGACCGAAGTTGTGAGAGAGCAGAGTAGGGCACACTATTGTGTTGGCGAGATTACCTCACGAGTAGATATGAAAAAATTTATTGAGATTGGGGACAAGCTACATGGATTTGTTGAAAATAAACAACGAAATACACCATCAAGGATAGATTTTAGGAAAGATTTTGTTAAAAATGTAGGGAGTTATTCTGAATCAGAAAATGCAGTATGTGATGTAGACCTCTCTGTATTATAAAACTAGAATTATATGAACTCTTATTTTGTAAAAATAAAAATAATTACAACGATTTTCTTATTTGCTTTGCTTCCGTCTGTACTTTTCGCGCAAACTGGCAAGCAGATTTGTTCATCAGATGGCTACACAATCACAACAATTAATGGCGTGTTTACTGATGAAAATGGAGCTATTGCTAACAGAGATGCCTTGAAATATTATTTTGAAGACACCTATAATGGCGAAACATTGACTGTTCATTACCTCCTCAACCCCTCCCACCTCGGCGGTGTTGGCGATATTTTGGTGTCTGCATACCAAAAAGCTTTTGAAAATGAGACAGTCAGTGGTTATGACCTCGTTGAGATGCTTAAAGACGCAAGCGCAAAGGTTAAAACTCAGAAGCTTCTCCTTGTTGCCCATTCTCAGGGCAATTTTTATGCCAATAGTTTTTATGATGAGGTCGTTGACAAGGTTGGCGGGGTGCCTACGCAATCGATCGGCATTTATAGCGTTGCAAACCCGGCAAGCCGAGTTGCCGGTAACGGAAAGTGGATGACTTCCGACACGGACAAAGTCATTTCGACCTTTGTTGCGAGCGTGCCTTTCAAGAAAATCATGCCACCGAATGTGCATATTGAATTGCAGCCCGGTGATAATTTTGCAGGGCATGGTTTTAGTGATGCGTATTTGAAATATAAAAGTGGAGACATTGTCATAGGTATTCAGTCTTCTTTGGACAAATTATTGTCTGACCCTGCGCGCCGCGAGGACTCGCTGTGTATCGACCCACCCAAACTCACTATTGCGCATAAGGTAGCGGGGGTAGCCCTTGCGGTTGCTGATCCTGTTGCGAATGCGGGTGTGACAACAGTCGCCACAACAGCAAAAGCGGGGATTTTTGTTGTGGTGACGACCGTAAAGGCGGGAGTAATTGCCACCGTATGGACATATCATGCCGGAGTAGCTACCGCCATATGGTCATATAATGCAACTGTGGCAGTCGGAAAAGCTGTTGGCAATGCTACGGTTGCCGTGGCTTCTACTGTATACAATGCGGTCGCGGGGGCGTTGTCTAGCGGAGCACTTGCAAGCAATAACAGCGCGGCGGTGATATTGGCGACGATGCCGACGCAGACACAGAAATCGACACTAGCGAAAAATCAAGTGGCGACGGTGACAAATCCAGTGATCCAACCGTTAACAGTCAGCAATCAATCCTTGCCTGTCGCGCCACCACAACCACAGGCAGTTTTCGTATTTGAGCCGAAAGTGCAGGGGGATACAAGTGCGCCGAAGCTTGTGTTTGTGGGGTCGTTTCCCTTTGGTGGCGGGGTGACGACGCCTCAAGTACTCGGCACGCAGTCAACAGCTTCAGTGGTGGAGGAGGTGGCGGTAGCTGGAGGAGGTGGGGCGGGCGATGTGTTGACCGCGCCCGTACTTTCCGCACCGCAATGTGTGCAAACGCTTGCCACCGACGGATGTCTTCTTGCGACAACGACGGTGCGTTTTGAA
>ERZ1292630.3739-Hain-H41-02um-R3-3739-length-13168-cov-4_pt1 | contig 13168 bp, 11 predicted proteins | sample MGYA00564408_ERZ1292630 | MGnify/ENA primary metagenome ERZ1292630 (study PRJEB36523, sample SAMEA6512641) | groundwater metagenome | collected 2019-01-08 | study: AquaDiva: Metagenomics assemblies of 32 groundwater samples | reverse complement strand
GATGTCGTAAATGTGCATTTGTTCGGCTCCTATGTTTGCATCAAAGCAGTGTGGGATATTATGAAAGCCCAAAATTATGGCCGTATTGTTGTCACCACTTCATCAACCGGCCTGTATGGCAATTTTGGCCAGGCCAATTATGGCGCAGCAAAATTAGCGCTTGTAGGTTTGATGAATACGCTTAAAATTGAGGGCGCGAAAAACAACATCAAAGTCAATGCAATAGCGCCAGTTGCCGCTACGCAAATGACAAAAGATTTGATGCCGCAAGCAGTGCTCGATAAATTTGATCCCGAACTGGTGTCGCCCGCCGTTGCCTATATGAGCGCGAACGATGCACCGACTGGTGTCATTATGGCCGCAGGGGCAGGCACATTCGCCGTCGCACAAATTATTGAAACCCAAGGCCATTTCATCAATAGCGAAAGCGTAAGCGTTGATGATATCGCCGCCAATTGGGATAAAATTAGTGACCGCACTGGCGCAAAACCCTACCAACAAGGTGGCGAACAAGGCCAAAACTTCATTATGAAATCGATGGGCGGGTAGCGCAGATATACCTTTCAGGCTCTTGAATCGAAGTAAGTCCTTCCCTTGAGGGAAGGTGGGTTTTTTGCTCGGCAAAAAAGTCGGAAGTGTGGACGGCAGTGACGCAATATCAAAGTTCGTTATTCGCCCAACCGCTTTCACCCTTCACCGCTTCGCGGAGCTTCCCTCAAGGGAAGCACTTACCCGACCCCAAAACCATATCAAACCATATCATTTTGAGAGTAGATAACCGCGCCAAAGTACTATCATTTGCTATCATTTTCCATTTGTCAATTTTGAACGCGAAGCCGCGTATGCAATTATTTTACTTGAAAATAATTGGGGGTGGATAGGGGAGGGTTTTGGCAATTGTTCGCATTGGCAAAATTGCAAAAATGCGCTCTCCTCGTGACGTAATGTATGCGACCATTCATCGCTTGAATAAGGCGTCAATTTCGACCATTGTATGCAGCGAGTCCATTTTGACGAAAATCAATATTATGCGCTGGAGAGTTGATCTTGAAATATTTAATGCAATTTGTTTGTTTTGCCGCTCTATGTTCATGTGCAACGCCCTATGTCCCGCCGCCAGCAAATTTGAAGCCACCACCACTTTGGAGTGGTGAAGCGCGGCGATTTGCGCTTCCAGATTCACCTGGATTTCAAAGCGGAATTTGCAGACAGGGTGAAGCTTTCCTAGAAGAGCGAACCGACGTGACCCGCACAGGTATCATTTTGGATGAAATAAAATACAAAGACCCGTTTGGCAAAGAAGTTGTTATACCTAGCAATACGCCAGTTCACGGCAAGCAATTGAGTGTTATGCAGACTTGGACTGGTGGTTATGGTGGTTCACGCCAAACAAATCTCAATGCACAAAATGACCCCATTGAATGGTGTTTTAGCATTCCCGCCGAAACCGCATGTATTTTTTGGGAGGGTGAAAATGCCGCCCGATACATAAGCATGTATGCCATTTCCCGAAGAAATTTGCTCGGGTTTAGTGCGTCAGGAATGCGCGGCCCAATGCCAAATATTGTAGAATCTCCTGGTGCCTATGGCGGCCCAATCATTTTCAGAATGAGACTGACCCAAATAAACAATGTTGGAATAGAAATTACGCGCACTATCCAAGACGGTGATGAGGTCGAACACGATATGGGTGCAAGGCAATCCTTACCATGGGCGGGTAAGGACTTCGTGGATCATGATAATTTTCGTATGAAAGCGATTCATAATAATGAAGGGGTTGTGGATGCCGTAGAGGTTACCAGCATAAAGTAATTTATGTCTTTTTTCACAATTTCACAAATCCCCCACCGTATCCTCACCCGCCGCCTCACGCCGTTTCAAAATCAGATACACCACATATGCACCCAATAATTTGCTCACTATCGCCGTTGCGATGGTATAGGGGCGGAAGACGCCTTCTTGGCTTAGGGAGGCCAAATACCAAAATGCCGTGGTGTCAATTGGTGCGGAAATCAGTGACGAGAGCATCACGCGGTAGGACAATGGCTTTTTGGAAAATGTGAACAAAGCCCAATCAATGGTTTCGGAAATAATGAAAGCAACAGTGCTTGCTATGGCAATAACTGCGGGAGAGGTGACAAAGGATAAAGCGGCGGCAATTGCCAATGCTACCCAAATATAGTGCTTTATTTCACGCTGGGCAAAATCGCGCACTACCAACACCAAACCTGCAACAATTGACATTGGCGGCCAAGCGCCGCCATCGGGCATTGGCAAAGTGGGAACCGCGCCATAAGACCAATTAATAAATGGGATAAGCGCCACATAAAGCAAGGCAAATGGCGCGCCGCCACGAATAATTTTCTTCAAAAGTTCAGTTAATGTCATTTATTAGAGCCTTGGACGTTCAAATGGAATGCGGTTTACCGCAGGAAATTTGTTCGAGATTTGGTGACAATTATGCAGTTAATATCGGGATATTAGCTAAATAATTGTTGCCGAATATCGGGCAAATTAACAAGGTAAAACGATTCCAATTGGACGTCTAAGGCTCCAATTATCGCTTATAAATTATTGACTGCTTTGGTGATTACTTCAAGGCTTCTGGTCCAAACTTTGCCGGACCATTCTTCGCCTTGGGGGTAGAACGCATCACGCGAAAATTGCCGCAATTTGTCGGCATAAGGCGCGTTTTTGTCACCACGGCGATGCAGCCATGAGCCAATTTGCGTGGATTTAAACACCGAAAGCGGGTCAATTGTGCCAAATTCAAGTGCCATAATAGCGTTTTTTATGGCGCCGTATTTGTGCGCCAAAAACTCGTCAAGAGTTCCTGACAAATCGGCAGATACTGATGCAACTTTGGTTGAGTGAACTTCATCACCCCATATTTCTTCGCAAAATGCGGTTTCCTTGCTTCCAGTGGGCAGGGAAATTAGGATTTCACCAACTCCAAATGGGCCAAGGCCAGTGTGCATATCGACCACCACCATCTTTTCAACGCCGACGGTAATTTCATCGAACATTGAAATTAAGGTGTTTCGGGACCAACTTGGCGCACTGCCGCCATAATATACGCCTTCGGGAAATTGATATTGGCCACTAGACAGTGCCGCCTGCAAAGCTGGGAAGCCATTCTTATTGGCATATTCAAGCAAATGTGACTGCACATCGGCCATGGTTTCATCATCAAGCGATTGTGGAGCGGCCCATTTGTGCAAAGCGGCATAGGCGGGGTTCTGCGGAAGCGGAGCACTGAAATCTGCCAAATAATTGCGATTTAAATCAATATTGTCTTCATTAAAACGAGTGTCCCAAGCGAAACCATAAGGATTATGGGCATGAATAAACGCGATTTTGGTGTGTTCGCCCCATTGCGAAATTAGCCCTTGGCGCAGCAAGCCAGTTTGCACTCCAGATCCACAATATCCTTCGGGGCCATGAGTGCCAGAAATTATCACCAGCAGCGATTTTGAATTTGGGTCGCCGAATACTGCAAGGTCCATGTGCAAATCACGTCCTTCGGGGCCTTTTGCGTTGGGGTGAATAATTGACTTTATGGCTCCCACATTTTGCGCGGCTGCTTCAAGAAATTTGTTCCGTGCTTCAAAATAATCACTGGAAAAATAGTTTGCACTCATTGGTAATTCGCCACTCAAAAAAAACTAAATTGTTTCAAATATAGTCAAGCGGTTTTCGACTTGATTTGCAATATGCTGATGCAATTCGATAAAATTAATTCCCGAATCAATTGAAATTACTTGATTTTTATTGGTCATGGCGGTTGCATGTAACTCACAATCAGTTAAACTCGAAAAAAACTATGGGTGTGGCAAAACAAAAATAATGAATGAGGCCGTCAAAACCAATCTTGTTCCGATGGTTGCGCAAGAATTTGCGCCGCAGCTGCGGGTGCGCGAACTTGAAGGCCAACTTGAAGTTGGGGTCAAAGGCGATTGGACGGTTCACACAATTCATTTGATTGAAAATGATTTGAATGGCCTGCTTGAGGTAATCAAAACCAAAAACATTGCGCCTGAAAATGTCTCAATCCACATTAACCATTTGAATGATTTGGATAGTGCCGGCGCATATATGTTGTGTGAAATTATCAAAGCCGGCCGAGAAGACCTTGTAGTAAATGAAGAAACCGTATTTGGCGAACACCCATTTGCGCGCGATTTTCTAAAACAAATGGAAAGATTCGTCGAAGGCGGAATTGAAATCCCCAAACCAGTCGATGCGGTCGCAAAATTCAAACAACATGTTGTTGATGGCATAGACGATTTTTTCCGTGAGTCGGTTGAGACCTTGTCTTTCGTCGGTCAAACAGTTTCAAGTTTGGTTTTGGCATTTACCAACCCCAAGCGGGTTAGATGGTTACCGACAATTTCGGTAGCTGAAAGCGCAGGGCTTGATGCGATTCCCATTGTTATGATGCTCACATTTTTTATCGGTGCGGTGGTGGCGTTTATGGGCGCGCAAACACTTGAAGCGTTTGGTGGGACAGTTTTTACTGTTGATTTGGTCGGCATCTCAGTATTGCGTGAATTTGCAGTTATAATAACGGCAATTATTTTGGCGGGCCGTTCGGATTCAGCTTTTACTGCGCAAATTGGTTCAATGAAAATGACGCAAGAAATCGACGCAATGTCAATAATTGGCCTTGACCCAATGGAAATGCTGGTTATCCCAAGGGTGCTGGCGCTGCTGATTATGACGCCAATTATGGTGTTTTTTGCGATGATAGCTGGCTTAGTGGGTGGCGCCTTTGTTTCGGTATTGACGCTCGATATTAGTTTCACCTTGTATTTAAATCGGCTTCAAGAATACGTTGGCGATAAGCATTTTTGGGTTGGCATGTCAAAAGCGCCAGTTTTTGCCTTCATCATCGCCATTATTGGCTGCCGCCAAGGGCTTGAAGTCGAAAATGACGTTATCTCCCTTGGTAAACATACAACTGCTGCGGTTGTGCAGGCGATTTTTATGGTAATTCTTGTCGATGCGATTTTCGCGCTTATCTACAATGAGCTTGAAATATGAACTATGTAGATGCCGTAACACCAATATTGGACTGCCCAGCGGATCAAGTTGCGATTCGATTGCGCAATATTACCAATAAATTTGGCGATTTTATAATCCATAAAGACCTTGACTTGGACGTTTTACGCGGTGAGACCATTGGCTTTGTCGGCGGTTCGGGGGCTGGTAAATCCGTGCTTTTGCGCACTATCATTGGCCTAAATCGCCCTTTTGCAGGCAAAGTCGATGTTTTGGGTATTGATGTTTGGGGTGAAAACGAAGCCGAACAAGAAAAACTTGCGTCGAAATGGGGCGTGATGTTCCAAGACGGCGCTTTGTTTTCTTCACTGACAGTGCTTGAAAACGTCATGGTTCCGTTGAAAGAACATACCAATTTATCGCCAAAACTAATGGGTGAAATCGCCGCCCTTAAAGTGCTTATGGCTGGCCTTCCCAAAGAAGCGGGCGATAAATTACCATCAGAGCTTTCTGGCGGCATGCGCAAACGAGCAGCTTTGGCGCGGGCTTTAGCGCTCGATCCCGACATTTTATTTCTTGACGAGCCAACGGCGGGCCTTGACCCCATCACGGCCGGACGATTTGATGATTTGATTAATGATTTGAAGCAAGCGCTTGGGCTTACTGTATTCATAATAACCCATGATCTTGATACGTTGCGCGACGCATGTGACCGGGTAGCGGCATTGGCCAACCAAAGAGTTTCGGCCATTGGGCCTTTGGATTATGTGCGAGAGCAAGCGACTGGCTGGCTCGAAGAATATTTTTCGGGCCCTCGCGGTCGGGCAGCGCTTGGTTAAGTGGGATAAATGGAATTGTTTTTGCAGATTAAATATTTGCAATTGAAAATTTGAAGGAAAAGGTTAGAAATGGAGCGAAATAGTCACTTTTTGGATAATTTTGTTGCTTTGCTATAATAAACTTTGATAAATAATATTTTTGTAGAAGAAATCAAAAAAAATGGAAACACGGGCTAATTTCATACTCATTGGTGCATTCACTATCTTGTCATTATTGGTGGCGGCAGTGTTTACCGTTTGGATTGCAAACACTGGTTTTGACAAAAATTATGTTAGTTATGACGTGGTTTTTCAAGGGCCAGTGCGCGGCCTTGAATTGGGCGGTGAGGTTAAGTTTAACGGCATTAAAGTCGGTGAAATAAGCGACCTCAGCCTCGATAAAAATAATCCCGAAAATGTCATTGCGCGCATCAAAGTCGAATCTTCGACACCGGTTAATTCAGGCTCGTTAGCGCAACTTGAGCCAGCTGGTTTAACAGGTCTTAGCTATATTCAGATATTGACAGGGGGCCAATCAACCAAGCCAGCGAACCAAAAAATCGGGCCATTATTACGCAAAAAAGGCGAAGACAGGCCCAGAATCCCTACGCAGCGTAGTCAAATGGATAGATTATTGCAGGGCGGGGAAGGCGTAGTTGCCACGACTTATGAAACTTTGACGCGAGTTAATCAAGTTTTGTCGGACACAAATATTCGTTCTTTCACCTCCATCATGGACAATATACAACGCGCATCGGCGCAAATCACCCAACAAGGCCAGTTGCTTGACCGCGCAAATTTGGCAGCATTGACAGTTGGACAAGCGGGCACTGAAGTTGCGAAACTTGCCCAAGGCGCAAATGCGGCCGCGTCAACTTATAACGAACTTGGCCAAAACTTATTGGTGCAGACGCGGGACATTAGCCAAAGAACCAATAATGTGCTTGATGCTTCAAACACTTTGGTGCGGGATCTTAATACGACTGCGCGCACCGCCAATACCACTCTTGCAAGTATTGATGGTGCTGCCACTGCTTTGCAGGCAGCGTCAGGCGATTTTAGGCAAGCGGCGGTTAGTGTTTCGGGCGCGGCAACTTCGGTCGATGTGTTCTTCGCGCAAGGCACTTATGAGACTTTACCAAAACTCAATAATGCGGTGCAGAATATTGCCGATGTAAGCGATAGCGCCAATCGGTTTATGCAAGACGCAAGTGCAAGCCCGGTTGGCTTATTATCAAGACCAACCGCAGCGACTGTTAAATGGAAGAAATAGGTGGTAATTTGGGCATGAAGTTAATTAGAACTAGCGCAATTTTTGCATTATTGCTGGGCACGGTTCCATTGGTATCTGGATGCGTTTCGGTTCTGCCAAAACCTGGTAATTCGCCAATTGTCGTTCCTTTGCGCGCGCCAAACGTGGTTGCCCGCTCGCAAACCCAAGCGCCGTTTTCGATTTCGGTTGGCTTGCCAGTGATGCCACATGCGCTTGCAGGGGTTGAAGTAACCGCCATGCAAGATGATGGCTCAATAGCTTATGTTGAAGGCGTGAAGTTTGCTTCACCCGCGCCAATTGGCATTCAAAGCATTATTTTGGGCACTTTCGACAAAGCCGTTGCTTTTCGCGCCTCGGTGCGCACTGGTTCGACCGCAAAAGCAGACTTTGAATTGGCGTTGGACGTTAATGTGTTTGAAGTGACAATGCCACAAAGACGCGAAGCAGGCACTGCAAAAATTGAAGCTACTGCTCGCTTGATTGACATTGCAACCCATCGACCCTTGGCGACAAAGATTTTCACTTCCACTGTTCCAGCACCCTCGGGTGATGCCAATCAACCCGCGCTTGCGCTCGAATTGGCGACACAAAATATGGCACTGGAACTTATGACATGGGCGCAAAGCACTGGTCGGGCATTTTCGGAAACTAGGCTGCAAGCACAATAAGTGATCTCAGTTTTTTCGCAACACACTAAGCGCGCAATCGGCGACCAAATAAAGGCGAAGTTCCAAACTCGATAACTGGCCTCGCCGAGCGCGCAATGCATTGGTCGAGACAAATTCAATAAGCGAATTCCTAACCCCAAAGTCTTGCGCTATGCGGTTTTCTAAAGCATTCACTTGGAGTGACAATGAATTTCTCACTTGTTGTCGGGCCGATTGTGGGTTGTGAAGTTGAAACTCTATTAATCTGTCAATTATTTGTTGCGGGACGCTCTGCAAACCAAGTTCAACTACCATTTCATGAATAAAATTATCATGTTTGTGCGGGTCATTTTTGTCGATTTCAGATAAGACATCGCGCCAAGACCAATCTGAAGGGCCTTCGGCGTTATTTTTGGAGCTTGGCTGAAATGACACTCCGCCAAATGGGTTGTAGCTTCTCTCAGTCTGGGTTTTCGCAGGCATTTCTGGCGCAGGTGTGACCGACTTCATTTCCAAATCTCGGCTGAGGGAATTTTCTTCGCTCAAAATCCGACCGCGTAATCCGCTTGGCCTATTTTGCGGGTATGGCGATTCTTCTAGCGGCGGTGGCTCATATTGTTCGCCCTGCGCTGGAGTTGAACGAATTTGCGTTTTTGGCTGCAAAACTGAAGTGAATTTCATTTCGGACTTTGGTTCAATTTCAGCGCTATTCTTATTGCCGTCGTCAGTTGGCATCGGTGCCGCGCTTGGTCTTTCGTGCAATGGCAAATGCGGCAATTCGACATTTTGCGCGACTTCATTGCGGCTCTGCCTTAATTCGCGCGGGCTAGGCGGCGTATAGGCGCTCGAAAAACCGCCTAAGCGTTGCACAACTTCGTTCAAGGCCGAATAGGATTGGCGCAGCCTTTCTTGGAAGGATTCATCAAGTGCCCTAGTTTCATCGGCGGCCTTACGCCCTGTCTCGCTCAGTTTTTTCAAGGTTTCTTCAAGTGCAGTTTCGACTTGGACCGCACGTTCGACGGCTTCTGCCGGCAAGGCGTCTAGCTTGCGATTAAGGCTTTCAATAACGTCTTCCACTGCGCGCGCTTGATCCGAGCAAGATTTCACAACATCATTAAAACGGTGTTCAATCCGCATCCCAGCGTCGTTAAGTAGGGAAGTGGATTGGGCAATCAAGTCCTTAGCACTCACAATGCGATTTTCGACAAACTCGCCTGCTGCTTGATTGATTTCGTAATTTTGTTGTCTAATGCTTTCGAGGTGAATCCGATTTTCACCAACTTGCTTAGTCACATATTGGTTTGCTTCGGCGGCTAAACGCTTAATGGAGTTTGAAGTTGCGTCCAATGTTGCGAGATTATCCTCGGCAATCAATTTTGCTTTGTCAGTTTCCGCGCGCAGTGCCGTAACAATTTGGATTGCGCTTTGCTCAGCAATTTTGCGCACATCGTCGATAGTCTTGATGCTTAGCCCTCTGGTATCCTCGGTTTCTCTCGCGATTATTTGCGAAACTTCCTTTGCGGTTTCGCTCGCCCGATTTGCCGCATCTTGCAGCGATTGGGTCGCGCCAGTGACGCCACTGACTGCATCATTAGCACTAATGCGCGCTTGCACCATTAAATCATGAGCACTCGTTAATGCAACTTCGCCGCGCGTGGAAGCTTGATCTAGACCTGAAATCGCCGCCAATGTTTTGCCAAGTGCTTCGTCCAAACGGTTGGCAGCAAGCCCAGCAGAATTAATGGCTTCGATTGATTTGGCATTCAAGCCTTCGGCGGCCTTGCTTAATAAAGCCGCACTGGTTTCAATGCCTTGAGCCCCAGTTTTGGTGGATATTTGGGCAGATTTTGTCAATTCTGCGAGCGCTTCAAGCAATGCTGACAGCCGCACCCGCTCAGATTCCATTGTGTTAACCAGAGCATCAGCGCCCGATTTTGCTTCTTCTGACGCTTTTCTTAGACCAACGGTTCGGATTTCAATTGTATTTTCTAAATTCCCAAGTTGCGAAGCCGCAGATTGGATAGCGTTTTCAAGCCTTTCGACTTCGCCCCTAACTGCCGATAGTGTCGATTTGGCTGCTTCTTCGGCGGCTTTGCTAGGTTCAACAAGTTTTCGCGCGGCTCTTACTAATGCTTTGGCTTCGCGGTTTGATGAAACAATGCTCTCGCCCATCGCCCCTGCCAAAACCGAGAGCCCAGCGGGCCCCAAAAGTGCAATTACCATTGTGAATAATTCAAGTTGACTAATGCCTTGGGTATTGCTGTTTAGATAAAGCAGCGCCGCTATTATCCAAATTGTTGCTGTCAAAAGCGAGAACATGAATAAATAAGGCGGATGATTTGGCTTTTTTATTTTGCGCGCTTTTTGCCCATTGGTTTCTTCTTCAATTGCGTCAAAAGTAATCGCGCCAAAATCTTCATCTTGAATGACAATTTCAGATTGGCTCGCGACTGGGAAATTAGAATTTTCACTTACGGAAAACTCTATTGCAACATCGGGGGCAATATCGACGATTTCAGCTTCTTTTTGTTGGTTGGTCGGGTCTTTTTTACGCAAAATACTGTTCTCGCCACTAAATAAACTATCCAATTTGCATTCTGCAAGAATTAAAGAAAAGCGCCCAATTCATTTAACGATTGAATGCGCGTTGCTCGCTCAAAGCCGTCAATACTTAGGAAGCCGAATTAAAAAACCTAATTTGAAATTTTGCCCGACTTTTGACCTTGCGACAAGTTTCAATCGGATTCCTGTCCGCCGAAACGCTTGCCGAAAAACTGCTTCGCGCGGTTTCAATATTTAATTGCACCATAGCCACGTTTTCGTTGCTTGCCTCACTATCGGCACTCGCGTTTTCGCGCACAAGCCCAACACCGCTTAGCGCTAAACCTACGGAAATAACAAAACCAACCAAGGCTTGCAAAAATTCTATCATACCCAACCGCAATCGCGTGGTTTTGAACCACAAAAACCATTTTCACCAATTTTTAGCGAAATAAACGCCAAAGTCAATCAATTCATATTGCGGCGCTCTTTCCATTAAGGCTGTTTACTGCGTTGATGTTAACCAAATAAAGATGAAAGTAACAATTTGTTGCTATCGTGAAACCACGAGGCAAAAATGAAGAAAATACTTTACGCAGAAGACAATAGCGGTATGCGCAAAATGGTCAGCCATTATTTAGGCGCGGTTGGTTTTGAAGTAGTAGTTACAACTGATGGCGATGAGGTCATTGAATTAGCCAAAAACGAGTGTTTTGACGTTATTTTGCTCGACGTGACTATGGAGCGGGTTGATGGTATAACTGCCGCGATTGCTATACGGCAAATGAATAATTCTAACAAAGATGCACCTATTGTCGGTCTAACTGGTCGCACTGAAATGAGCGAAGTTTCGGCCTGCATTGACGCGGGCATGGACAAAGTATTGGCAAAACCAGTCGATTTGGACGTGCTTGCCGAAGTCATGCTAAATGTATGCCGAGGCGATGCCCAAATTGCCGAAATTGATGACCAAATGGCGGCATCGAATTTGAAACCCCAACCCGCAGTATATTTAATGCCTAAAATTATCGATTTGGATGTATTGTCTAATTATCAAAAAACTGCTGGTGCTGGTTCTGTCGAGGGCATATTGCGTGATTTTTCCGATTCTTGGCCGCGAAAAATCGGCCAATTATATTCTTGTGTGGTTTCGAGGAAATCGATAGGTTTTGCTCGTGCGCTCGAGGAATTAGGTGCAATTGCCGCCGGCATTGGCGCAGGCAAAGTTGCTGAATTTGCGGCGCTTGCTGGCAATACTGAAGACGAAGCAAATTGTTTAGAAGCGCTTTCTCAATTGGTTAAAAGTTGCGATGAAGTGCAAAGCATTATCAACGCTCTGTCCGAGCCCGCACCAACTCAAATTGAAAGACTGAACTCGCCTAACATTACTAAGCCAGACGGATTGCCAACTCAAAATCATATGAGCTTAGTGCCAAGTGAAGATAGCATCATTCAGCCAGATTTTGACTTCGCCAAAATTGACCGAATTGCAAGCTAATTTAACGCAGTCCCAATAATTCTACATATTTTGTAAATAATACATTAACTCTCTTGGCGCACTTTAAGCCATGGTGTCGAATCATGCATATTGCGTAGAATTGACAAAATTTGGCATTTAGGTGGTAATAATGGGCGTAAGCACACTGCGAGCAAGTCTTAGTGAAGCTGACATAAGGTCACTTATCAAAGGCGATACTGACGAAGATAGGGCATTGGCGTGTTATCGGTTGTGCCGCCGCATTGATGCTGCGGAAATTTCCGATGATGAACGGCATTTCGCCGAAGAAATTTTGCGGCTTGTAGTCGATGGCGCAGCCGAACGGGTGAGGCGCGCCTTATCAGTTACCTTGAAAGCGTCCCCAAATTTGCCAGCAGATGTCGCTGGTAAATTGGCGCGCGATATTGAGGCGATTGCACTACCAATTCTCGAAAACTCGCCAAACTTGAGCGATGAGGATTTGATTGAAATCCTTGAAGCCGCCGAACCAATTCGGCAAATGGCAATTGCCAAGCGCGCCAGCCTTTCAACAGATGTCACTGACGCGATTTGCGAATTTGGCATTGCGCCGGCCATCGATGTGGCTTTGTCAAATCTCAAAAACCAATTCTCAGAGCTCGGGCTTAATCGGGCAATTGACAGATTCCCGACAAATGCTGAAATTGCTGAAGCCATGATAGACAGGCCAATATTGCCAATTGGCGTGGCCGAGAAAATTGCTGGTCGCTTTACTGGTCAAATATTCGATAAATTGGTCGAAAATCACGCATTGCCGCCGCAAATGGCAATTGATATTGCCAATACAACACGCGAACGTGCAGGCATTGATCTTGTGTCGCAAGCAGGTATGCAGGCCGATCTTAAACGCTTTGTGCAGCAATTGGCGCTTAATGGCAAACTTACGCCTTCGTTCGTTTTGCGGGCTTTATGTCAGGGCGAAGTTCGCTTGGTAGAGTTTTCAATGGCCGAACTTGCCAATATTCCGCACGAAAAAGCCTGGTTATTGGTGCATGATGGCGGTCATTTAGGGCTTAGGGCGATATTTGACCGCGCAGGAATGCCGCCAAATATTTACCCTGCCTTCCGCGCTGCAATTGATGTGCTGCACGAGACCGAATTCGATGGCTCGGATGAGGATAAAGCGCATTTCAAAAAGCGCATGATTGAGCGAGTATTGACGCGCTTCCAATCAATTCCCGAAGATGATTTGAACTATCTGTTGGAAAAACTTGATATAGAAACCCATATTTCGATTTTGGGAGATAATTTAGCCGAAGCGAGCTAGCCCTTTATCTAATTAGACTGGCGCACCATATTTGGCGACTTGAGGGGTTATTTCGCGCAAAAGTTCATTGCCAATTGGGTGGCTAGCGTCTTTAACTTTTTGATG